>ENA-UOJC01000743-UOJC01000743.1-human-gut-metagenome-genome-assembly--contig:-C104-NODE-743-length-53104-cov-39.456691_pt1 | contig 53104 bp, 41 predicted proteins | sample MGYA00242339_ERZ723886 | MGnify/ENA metagenome assembly ERZ723886 | reverse complement strand
CTCCTTTTATCAAGAGCCTCAGATTTCGAAAGATTTCTGAGGCTTTTTTGTTTTCCTACAGTTCTGCTTTCTTATCGCCAGCTTTTACCCACAGCTCTTCTTTTACCTTTTTACTCTTTTACCTTTATATTGATTTATATCAAACCTAAGTGTTACTAAGTGTTTAATTACGTAAAAATGCGCTGATAATCAGTCGATTACTTGCATAATTCGATTTTTTTTTGTATCTTTGCAAACGATAAGAATAAGGATACCAGTATCTTGTGCTTTTTGTTGTGTGAGAAGGTATCCATTAAGGTATCTAACGGGACTGAGGTGAGCAGCCTTTCTTTTTCTCACAAGTTGCCACCGCGAAATCTCTGATGTTGTATTTCAGCTTTTCAGGTTCCATAAAACAATTAATATGAAGAGAATAACAATGGTATTAGTCAGCATGTTAATGCTGACATTAGAAATTCATGCAGCGTCGGCTGCAACATCAGGAAATGTATCCTCTACCAGCGAGATGGACTGGACTCCAGTGATGGACGCTATCATTCAGGTAGAGAGTAAGGGTGATCCGAAAGCTAAGAGCGGTAACTCTGTAGGTGTGATGCAGATCACTCCAATTTTAGTAGCAGAATGTAATAATATTCTGAAGCGCAAAAAATCGAAAAAGCGCTACACTTTGGCTGATAGATATAATGTAGCTAAATCTAAAGAAATGTTTCTATTGATTCAGAGTGTCTACAATCCTCTTAATAGTATCGAGCGCGCAATCCGTTCATGGAATGGCGGTAATCATTACAGTAAGAAGCGTACTCAGAGATATTTCGAGAAGGTAATGAAACTTTTGAAAAAGTAATTCTTTTTTCATAAGGCCCGATTGTTCTGAAAAAGAGCAATCGGGCTTGCTTTTTACTCGTTTTCGCCTCTTTTATGTACGTTTTGTTGCTATTCTGTTTAATAACTGTTAAATATATGCAGATTTCTGACAATTTGTTTGGTGGAGTCGGAAAAAAGTCGTACCTTTGCACTCGCAATTCAGAAATGAGTTGATTATATCGCGGTGTGGAGCAGTTGGTAGCTCGCCAGGCTCATAACCTGGAGGTCGCATGTTCGAGTCCTGCCGCCGCAACAATGATCGGGTAAGAAGTTGGTGAACAACATCTTATCCGATTTTTTTGTGCCCTAATTTATTAATTTAACATTAAATATTTGTTTAATTCGAATTAAAGTGCTACTTTTGCACAATAATATTTTTATGTGCAATTAATAAAAAAGGAAGGGCTTCAATATGTCAGTATCCAAAACAAGACAAAAACTGGTAGATGTCGCACGACAACTCTTTGCCAAGAATGGTATAGCAAATACTACAATGAATGATATTGCTGTAGCTTCTGGTAAGGGTAGACGTACGCTTTATACTTATTTCAGTAGGAAGGAGGATGTCTATTACGCGGTGATAGAATCAGAGTTGGAGCGTCTTTCGGACAAGTTGGACGAGGTTGCTAATTGCAAGATGCGTCCACAGGATAAAATCATCGAGCTTATCTATACTCACCTCAGTATGATCAAGGAAACGGTTGTAAGAAACGGTAACCTCCGTGCTGAGTTCTTCCGGAATATCTGGATGGTTGAGAAGGCGAGAAAAAACTTCGATGAAGACGAAATAGAGATTCTCAGAAGAATTTATGCCGAAGGAAGAGAAGATGGTGAGTTTGATATTGATAACATCGATCTGGTGGCCGATATTACTCACTATTGTATCAAAGGTCTCGAGGTTCCATTTATCTATGGACGTTTGGGTCATGGCATGAATGTGGAGTCGAGCAAACCTCTGGTTGCCAAGGTGGTTTATGGTGCCTTGGGAAAGTCGGGCTTGAAACTCTAGATAAAAGATAGTAAAATACGTAACTAATTGATAATTAATTAAATAAGAAAGAAATGGGATTATTAAGTGGTAAAACAGCCCTTGTAACAGGTGCTGCTCGCGGCATCGGTAAGGCTGTCGCTATGAAGTTCGCCTCTGAGGGCGCTAACATCGCATTTACAGACCTCGTACTCAACGACGATATGGCTGCCGGTTTGGAAGCTACTCGTAAGGAGATTGAGGCTCTTGGTGTAACCTGTCGTGCTTATGCTGGTAATGCAGCAGATTTCGAGGAGACACAGAAGACAGTTAAGCAGATTCATGAGGACTTCGGTTCTATCGATATCCTGGTTAACAATGCAGGTATCACCAAGGACGGTTTGATGCTCCGTATGAGCGAGGCTCAGTGGGATGCTGTTTTGAATGTAAACTTGAAGTCAGCCTTCAACTTCATTCATGCTTGCTCTCCAATCATGCTTCGTCAGCGTGGTGGTTCTATCATCAACATGGCTTCTGTTGTAGGTGTTCATGGTAATGCAGGTCAGTGCAACTATGCAGCTTCTAAGGCTGGTATGATTGCTTTGGCTAAGTCTATCGCTCAGGAGTTGGGTCCTAAGGGTGTACGCGCTAATGCAGTAGCTCCTGGTTTCATCGAGACTGCAATGACTGCACAGTTGCCTGAGGAAATCCGCAAGGACTGGATGAAGAAGATTCCATTGCGTCGTGGTGGTCAGACTGAGGATATCGCAAATGTTTGCCTCTTTCTCGCTTCCGACTTGTCTAGCTATGTAAGCGGTCAGGTTATTCAGATCGACGGTGGTATGAACATGTAATCTCTCGGCAACGTTTTGTTGATAAAACATGCAGGTAGTTTACGAAGACAACCATATAATCATAGTCTCTAAGAGAAGTGGCGAAATCGTGCAGGGCGACAAGACCGGCGACGAACCTCTCTCGGAGACTGTGAAACAGTACATCAAGGAGAAGTATCACAAGCCGGGAAATGTATTTCTCGGTGTGGTGCATCGCCTTGACCGTCCTGTTTCGGGTTTGGTCGTATTTGCCAAAACTTCTAAGGCATTGAGCCGTCTGAACAATATGTTCCGGGATGGCGAAGTTCACAAAACCTATTGGGCAATCGTGAAGAACATGCCAAAGGAACCTGAGGCTACGCTCACCCATTGGATAGTAAGAAATGAAAAGCAGAATAAGAGCTATGCTTACGACCATGAGGTGAAAAACTCGAAGAAAGCGATATTGAAGTATAAGGTGATAGGTCATACAGACCATTATACACTTCTGGAGGTGAATTTGATGACGGGTCGTCATCATCAGATAAGATGCCAGCTTGCCAAGATGGGATGTCCTATCAAGGGAGATCTGAAATACGGTTCTCCACGTAGCAATGCAGATGGCAGTATTTCTCTCCTTTCACACAGAGTAGAATTTGTTCATCCTGTGTCTAAAGAAACAATCGTAGCAGAGGCTCCGCTGCCGGATGATAATCTTTGGCGGGCTATTGCACCCTAACTCAAAAATCCATGCTTATGAAGAGGTATGCGAAATGGGCAGGAATCACGGTGTTGACTCCATTGGTGCTCATCTTGTTGTTATCCATTCTGCTTTATCTGCCACCTGTTCAGAATTGGGCGGTAAAGCAAGTGGCTGCTTATGCCTCAGAGTCGACGGGTATGGATATTTCGGTAAAGCAAGTACGTCTCGTCTTCCCTCTGAAACTGGGAGTGGAAGGCGTAAAGGTACTTCAGCCAATCGACTCACTCAAGAATTCCCCAAACTTGGCTTTAAGAAATAAGAGAGATACCGTTGCCGACATCCGGAAGATGGTGGTAGACGTACAATTGTTGCCTCTTTTCGAAAGTCAAGTCATGGTGGATGAACTCAATTTCACCCAGATGAAGGTGAATACCACGAATTTTATTCACGAAGCCAGAATCAAGGGCAATGTAGGTAATCTGCGCCTGAAGGCTCATGGCATTGACCTCGGAAAGGAGAAGGTGAGGGTGAATCATGCCCTGTTGGCTGATGCCCAACTCTCGGTAGAACTGAGCGATACTGTGCCGCCGGATACTACGCCTAGTACCAATTTCTGGAAGGTGAATATCGAAAAACTGAAACTGAAGAACACTGATTTCGTATTACACATGCCTGGAGATACCCTTCAGGTGAATGCTTATTTTGGAGATGCGGTGGCGCAGACGACCTATCTCGACCTTTATAAAGGACTTTATCAGATAGGTCATCTTGACTGGAAGAAGGGCAAGGTGAACTATGACCAGAACTATATCCGTCCGGTATCGGGCATGGACTTTAACCATATCGCCCTGTCGGCCATGACTTTGAAGGCAGACTCTTTCTATTATTGCGATTCAAAGATAGATGTCAAGATACGTGAAGCTCAGTTTAAGGAGAAAAGCGGTTTGCAGGTAGACCAGCTCTATGGCAGATTCGTGATGGATTCCGTGAAACTGCAGTTGCCTGATATCTGTCTCCGTACCCCATACTCCCAATTGCAGGCAACGGTGGATATGGATATGAATGCCTTTGATGAGGTGAAACCTGGCAAGTTGATGGCACAGCTGAAGGGAACTTTGGGCCGTTCAGACCTGTTCCTCTTTGCAGGCGATGCCTTCCCAAGCGCCATGAAGAAAAAATGGCCTTTCTATCCGATGAAGATAGAAGGTTCGTTCAAGGGAAATATGCAGCAGGCATCTTTCTCGGGCTTGAAACTGTCGCTGCCTACAGCCTTCGAACTGAGTGCTGATGGAAAATTGGGTAACCTGACGGATATGAACCGTCTGAAGGCAAATGTAGATCTGAACGCCCGTACCTATCATCTGGATTTCATTACCGCCATGCTTGACCCTTCTCTGATGCAGGAGATACGTGTGCCTAGCGGTATCGGAATCCGTGGTAACATTCAGGCAGACGGCTCCAGATATGCTACCCGACTCGCCATTACCGAAGGTCGTGGCAGGATGAAGGTAGATGCCAAGATAGATGCGAAGACCCGGAAAGACGGTAGTATCGATATGGACCGTTTGGCTTATCAGGCTAAGATTCAGGCGCACAACATCCAGGCAAAGCATTTCCTGCCAAAACAGGATTTGCATTCTTTCACCGGCTCATTGGAGGCGAAGGGTGTGGGAATCGATTTCCTTTCTCCGCGTACCCGATTACAGGCTAAGGCACAGGTAAACCAGATTCAGTATGGCAAATACAAACTGGATCATGTATTGGCAGTGGCTCGCGTTGCCAATGGAAAGGTGCATGCCGATATCGACAGCAAAAACCAGTATCTTACGGGACTCGTAAGCCTTGATGCACTTACGAATTCCAAGAAACTGGAGGCTACCCTGGTGGCAGATGTCCGCGATGTGAATCTTTATTCGTTAGAGGTAACGAAGGCACCGATGCGCCTGTCGCTCTGCGGCCACATGGATATCAGGTCCGACCTGAAGGACAGTCACGATATCATGGCTTCGATGAGTGATATTACGGTTCGTACGGCAGAAAAGAATTACCGTCCGGTGGGTGTTGACGCTGATGTCTTTACCCGCAGAGATACCACGCACGCAGTCATCGATTGCGGCGACTTCCATCTCAACATGGATGTACACGGAGGCTATAAGCAGTTGATGAGCCGTTTTGCCGGATTGCAGAAAGAATTGGCTCATCAGCTTAGGAACCATCATATCGATCAGGTGAAGATTCGCAGTCAGTTCCCTTTCGGTCATGTTTATCTTACCACAGGAAAGGACAATTTCATTTCCCGTTTCATCGCTTACTGCGGTTATGATTTCAAGACGGTGGATATGAAGATGACCATGTCGCCTGTAACAGGTGTCAATGGTTATCTCAACATCGATTCACTTGTAGCGAGTGGCATGCAGTTGGATACGATCCGTGCCTTGGTGAAAACTGAGGGCGATACCATCCGCTATGCAGCACGTGTTCAGAACAACAAGCATAATCCTCAGTATGTGTTCCGGGCACAGGTAGAGGGCGAACTGCAGGAGAAGGGTTCCAATATCGATGCCCGCATCTATGATGCCAAAAACAGATTGGGTGTAGATGTGGGTCTGGAGGCGCTGTTGCTGGAAAACGGCGTGAAGATTTCGCTCATCGATACCCATCCTGTCCTGGGTTACAAGAAGTTTACTGCCAACGATGACAACTATCTGATGTTGGGCAATGACGACCGTGTTTCTGCCAATCTGAGTCTGAAGGCAGCCAACGGCATGGGTATCCGCATATACAGCAATGATGAAAACGAAGAAGCGCTGCAGGATCTTACAGTGAGCATGAGCCAGTTTAATCTGGATAAAGTGCTCAGCGTGATTCCTTATATGCCTGACATCTCGGGTATTCTTGACGGCGACTTCCATATTATCCAGACCAAGGATGAACTTTCGGTTTCTTCTAATCTGAACATCGACAATATGGTTTACGAAAAGTGTCCGATGGGAGATGTCGGTACTGAATTCGTTTACATGCCAAAGAGCGACGGTTCTCATTATGTAGATGGTTTCCTCAATTATGAGGGTGAAGAAGTGGCTACCGTGAAGGGTACTTACAAGTCGGAAGGAAACGGTTATCTCGATGCCGAAGTGGGTATGGAGAAGTTGCCTCTGCATTTTGTCAACGGTTTTGTTCCTGACCAGATTATGGGTCTGAAGGGATATGGCGAAGGAAAACTGAGTTTGAAGGGAGCCTTGAGCCAGTTGGATGTAGAGGGTGAAGTATATCTGGATTCGGCTTATCTCGTCAGTGTGCCGTATGGCATCACGATGCGTTTTGCCAACGATCCGGTCCGTATCATAGACAGCAAGTTGCTCTTCGAAAACTTCATGATGTATGCCAACAATGAGAGTCCGCTCAATATCCAGGGCAGTCTCGACTTTACGAATATAGAGAAGATGATGCTCGATATCCGGATGAGAGCACAGAACTTCCTGCTGATTGATGCCAAGGAGAATGCTCGTTCCGAGGCTTTCGGCAAGGCGTATGTCAACTTCTATGGTGCGATGCGCGGACCGGTAAGCAATCTGAAGATGCAGGGTAAGCTGGATGTCCTCGGCAATACGGATATGACGTATGTGCTGAAAGAATCGGAACTGACTACTGATACGCAGCTCGATGAGCTGGTGAAGTTTACGAATTTCAAGAGTGGCAAGCCTGTCGTTGTCGAGCGTCCGGCACTGGAAGGATTGAACATGATGTTGGGCATGTCGATAGACGAGTCGGCTCATATCCTCTGTGCATTGAATGCCGACCAGACCAACTACATCGACCTGATGGGCGGTGGTAATCTGACGATGACTTACAATTCGGTTGATGGCATCGGCATCACGGGCAAGTATACCCTGAACAATGGCAAGATGAAATATTCGCTGCCTATCATTCCGCTCAAGACGTTTGATATCCAGGACGGCAGCTACATAGAATTTAACGGCGATCCGTTCAACCCGACCCTGAACATCACGGCAACAGAGAATGTCAGGACAACGGTAAACGAGGGACAGGGAACCGGCCGCTCGGTGGATTTCATTTGTGGCGTAAAACTCTCGCAGACATTGAATAAGCCAGGCATCCAGTTTATCGTTTCCTCACCAAACGATGCCACCTTGCAGGATGAACTGAACACGATGAGTATTGAAGAGCGGGGTAAGATAGCCATTACGATGCTGGCTTCGGGCATGTATCTTGCCAACGGAAATACCAATTCGTTCTCCATGAACAGTGCCTTGACCTCATTCCTCAACTCAGAGATCAATAATATTGCAGGTTCTGCGATGCGTTCTGTGGGTGTGGATGTCGGTATGTCGGTAGATAACTCCACCAATGCAGCAGGTGCCATGCACACCGATTACAACTTTAAGTTTGCCAAGCGGTTCTTCAACAACCGCTTGAGTTTCAGTGTGGGCGGCAAGGTTTCTACCGGTGCAGAAATGGAGAATGCAGCCAACAATGATGATGCATTCTTCAACAATATCGAATTGCAGTACCGTCTCAACGAAGGTGCGAGCCAGTATATCCGTGCCTTCTACAACAATAATACCTACGATTGGCTCGAAGGTTTGATAGGTGAGTATGGTGTCGGTTTCAAATGGCAGAGAAAGTTGCAGCATTTCAAGGATATCTTCCGTTTCAAGACCGATAAGCAGCAGATTCCTGCAGCCCCAATGGAGAAGAATCCTACGGTGAAGAAGCATACGAATGAGAAGAAGCATACGAATGAGAAGAAGGATACGATGGAGAAAGCCAAAACAAAGGACTTTGACCCATTGAAACTTAACGAAAAGTAATGAGCGATATGAAACAGCAGAACAGGTTATACCTTATTATATATGTGGCAGCATTGCTGATGTTGTCGGGGCAGCTCATAACGGGTTGCTCTTCAACCAGTGCGCTGAAAGAAGACGAGCAGCTGTTTACGGGTCTGGTACCTATCGAGTATAAGAACTACGAGAAGGGATCTTATGCTGATTCTACCATCACCGAGATGGAGTATGCCCTGGCTTCGGCTCCGAACGGTGCTTTGTTCGGAAGCAGCTATTACCGCACGCCGTTCCCTGTGCGCCTGTGGATATGGAATGCTTTCTCTCAGTCGGATGGAGCACTGGCTAAGTGGATAACCAAGGTATTCGGTTCCAAACCTAAGCTGATGGCGAATGTGAATCCGCAGCTCCGTGCCCAGGTAGCCGAGCATCAGCTCGATAAATATGGCTATTTTAACGGTAAGGTGACTTATGATGTGCTGACACAGAGCAATCCGAAGAAGGCGAAGGTTGCCTATCAGGTAGACTTCGGTCATCTCTGGACGCTTGATTCTATGGCTTATCTCAACTTCCCAGCCAAGAGCAAGCAGTTTATAGATGCTTCCATGAACAAGGCGCTCATACGGAAGGGGAGTCCTTTCAATGTCGCCAACATGGAATCGGAACGTCAGCGTATCACCCGTCTGTTCCGCAACAGGGGCTATTATTTCTATCAGAACAGTTATGCTTCTTATCTTGCCGATACCGTGAATGTGCCCGGCAAGGTGCAGTTGCGGCTGATGATGGCAGACAGCGTGGACGATAGGGCTACCCGACAGTGGTATATCGGAAAGATTCATGTTAATTTCAGAAAGCAGTATATGGAGGAGTTGAAGGATTCTTTTGTGCGCAGCTATCTGAGTTTCCATTATAATGGAAGAAAGATGCCGATACGTCCGGGCATCGTTTTGCAGAGTCTGCGCCTGCGTCCCCGTGAACTGTATCGGGTACGTACCGAGGAGCGTGCCAAGACCGGACTTCAGGAGATGGGACTCTTCAGCTATTCCAGCATCCAGTTCTCTCCCCGTTCTGTGCAGACCCTAGACAGTTTAGGCCATGTAGTATATCGTGATACTTTGGATGCCAATATCGATCTGGTATTCGACAAGCCATACGATTTCTATGTCGAGGCAAATGCCCGTGGCAAAACGACCGGTAGAGTAGGACCGGAGTTGGTAGTGGGTCTTACCAAGCGCAATGCTTTTCATGGAGGCGAGAAACTTACTGTCAACCTGCATGGTTCGCATGAGTGGCAAACCGTCAGTCAGGCTGGTGGAGGTTCTACCCGCATCAATTCCTATGAATACGGATCGGATGTTTCCGTAGAGTTCCCTCGCATCATCACGCCTTGGAATATGTTCAGAACGATGGAGCAGAATGAGCGCAGATACCGTGCCGGGCATATGCCTACCAAATATCGGGGTGTGCCAACTACTACCATCAAGGCTTCGATGAATGTGCTGAACAGAGCCAGCTATTTCCGACGTCATGTGGCAGCGGGCGAGTTAACCTATGCGTGGTCTACCTCTTACCAGCATCAGCATTCTTTCAGTCCGCTGATTCTCTCTTATGAGTTTATGAACAGCCGCACAGCCGCTTTCGATAGCATCCTCGCCCTGCATCCTTATCTTCAGATATCGATGCGCGACCAGTTTGTGCCTAAGATGAGTTACACCTATACTTATCGCAGTCCGCGCCGTTACCGCCATCCTATCACCTGGTCAACCACCATCAGCGAGGCAGCCAATATCATTTCGCTTGGTTACATGGCGGCCGGAAAGGGATGGAATGAGAAAGACAAGAAGATGTTCAAGAATCCGTTTGCTCAGTTCCTGAAACTGGAGACTGATTTCGTGAAATATTGGCGTATCACCCAGGATGGTACGTTGGTGGGACATGTCAATGCCGGCATTATCTGGAGTTATGGCAATGCCGAGAATGCTCCTTATTATGAGCAGTTCTATATCGGTGGTGCCAACAGTGTGCGAGCCTTTAATGTGCGGAGTATCGGACCGGGCAGATACCAGCCTACCAACAGCAAGTATTCGTATATCGACCAGACGGGCGACATCAAGTATCTGATGAATCTGGAATACCGTCAGAAGGTATGGGGCGATCTCTATGGAGCCCTTTTCCTGGATGCAGGTAATGTGTGGACCTTACGCAACCATGAGTACAGTCCGCTCGGCAAGTTTGATGTAGACAAGTTTTTCCGGCAGCTGGCGGTAGGCACCGGTGTCGGTGTGCGTTATGACATGGGTATGTTTGTGATACGTGTCGACTGGGGTATCGGTCTGCATGTTCCTTACGATACCGGCAAGAATGGCATCTATAACATCCGTCGGTTCAAGGATGCCCAGAGTCTGCATTTCGCTGTGGGTTATCCTTTCTAGGTTTTGCCTGGGAGATGTGTCCGGAAATAAGTCTGATATGTGTTACAGATAGTGCATAAAAGAACAAAAATTGATATTAATCAAAAAAAAGTAGGAAAACTTGCGGTTAACTGCATTTTTTTTGTTACTTTTGCATCGTTATTATTTTTAATAACTATCAACTATTAATAAATAAAAGTATAGACAAAATGAAACCTACGTTATTGCTTCTGGCTGCCGGTATGGGTAGCCGTTATGGTGGTTTGAAACAGCTTGATGGTCTGGGTCCTAATGGTGAGACTATCATGGACTACAGCATCTATGATGCTATTCAGGCTGGTTTCGGAAAGATCGTATTCGTTATCCGCAAGGACTTCGAAGATCAGTTCCGTGAGAAGATTCTTTCAAAGTATGAGGGTCATATTCCTGCAGAACTTTGCTTCCAGGCATTGGATGATCTCCCAGAGGGATTCTCTGTTCCAGAAGGTCGTGAGAAACCATGGGGTACAAACCATGCTGTCCTGATGGCAAAGGATATTATCAAGGAGCCTTTCTGCGTAATCAACTGTGATGACTTCTACAACCGCGATTGCTTCATGGTAATCGGCAAGTTCCTCTCTGAACTTCCAGAGGGCAGCAAGAACCGTTACGCCATGGTAGGTTTCCGTGTAGGTAATACCTTGAGCGAGAATGGTACCGTAGCTCGCGGCATCTGCTCTAAGGATGCTGATGAGAACTTGACAACCTGTGTAGAGCGTACCGAGATCATGCGTATCGACGGTAAGGTATCTTACAAGGACGAGCAGGGAGAGTGGGTTGCTGTTGGCGACAATACTCCTGTTTCCATGAACGTTTGGGGCTTCACACCTGATTACTTCCAGCATAGTGAGGAGTACTTCAAGGAGTTCTTGAGTGATCCTAAGAATATGGAAAACAAGAAGGCTGAGTTCTTCATCCCATTGATGGTCAACAAGCTCATCAATGAGGGTACAGCTACCGTTAAGGTGCTTGATACTACCAGCAAGTGGTTTGGTGTAACTTATGCAGCCGACCGCCAGAGTGTTGTTGATAAGATCCAGCATCTTATCGATGAGGGTGTTTATCCAAACAAGCTCTTCTAATTTAATGTGATGGATATAAACATTAATATATTGACAGATCAGGAAGCCGCTATTCTCCGAGAGACGATAGCGGCTTCTCATCGTATTGTCGTCTGTGCACATAAGTCGCCAGACGGTGATGCCATCGGCTCTTCTTTGGGATGGGCTGGTTATCTTCGCTCTTTGGGCAAGAAAGTTGACATTTGTGTGCCGGATATGATACCGGATTCTATTTCCTGGTTGCCTGGAGCTGCCGGTATCCTGCGATATGACAGACAGCCTGAACTGGTGCAGCGAGCTTTCGATGAAGCCGACCTGGTATGCTGTGTTGACTTTAGCAGTGAGGGACGTCTTGATGAGATGGACCATGTATTGTTGGGTTGCAAGACTCAGCGTGTCATCATCGACCACCATCTGGCTCCTAATCTTGAGGCTAAGCTGCTGGTTTCGCAGCCACATGCCAGCAGTGCCAGCGACTTGGTATTCCGTGTAGTCTGGCAGTTGGGAGGTTTCCCACAGATGGATCAGACTTGGGCTACCTGCATCTATTGCGGCATGATGACCGATACGGGTGGTTTCACCTATAATTCTACCCAGCCTTATATCTATTACATCATCTGCTTGCTGCTTACCAAGAACATCGACAAGGATAAGATTTACCGCAATGTCTTCAATAATGCCCGCATTCCGGCAGTCCGGTTCCGTGGCTATCTGATGAATGAAAAGCTGCAGGTAGTAGAGGGCCTTCATGCCAGTTTCTATACCGTGACCCGTAAAGAGTTGAAGAAGTATGACTTTATCAAGGGCGACCTGGAAGGATTGGTGAACGTACCTCTTACCATCAAGGGACACAAACTCTCCATTTCTCTTCGTGAAGATACGGATATAGACAATCGCATATTGGTAAGTCTCCGTTCGGTAGACGATTTCCCATGCAATAAGATGGCAGCCGAGTTCTTCAATGGTGGCGGTCATCGCAATGCTTCTGGCGGCAAATTGCTTTGCAGCATACAGGAGGCAGAGCAGATAGCACTGAAGGCTATCCTGGCATACGCCGATATGCTGAAGTAGCCGTTTTTTTCCTTAGAAATGACGAAAAAGACAGAAAACAACCCCGTTTTGAGGCAATAGGATGATAATAAGTGATAAATAATAATAAAATCAACCTATTCCTCTCGGTGTTGTCTTATCTTTTTTGTACCTTTGCCCAATAAATCAGATTTTAAAAAGAAGAATGAAGAAATTTTTGTTTGCAATGATTGCTTTCGCGGCTGTTTTATCGTTTGCCGCATGCAATGATAGTGAGACTTATAAGGACATGCGCGACAGAGAGCTCGATTCTATCAGCTCTTTCTTGCGTAAGGAAAATATTAAGGTCATCTCTGAGGATGAGTTCAACAGACGTTGGAAAAATAATGAAAAACTGACGGATACAGCAAAGAACAACAACGAATGGGTACTTTTCAATAGTAACGGTATCTACATGCAGGTGATTGACCAGGGATGTGGCGACTATATCAAGAAAGGTACATCGGTAGATGTATTGGTCCGCTTTGATGAGTATAACCTTTCGTATGCTGCTGAAATGAGCGATAAGTGTCTCACGCTTTCAAACAAAGTTCCTGCTTATTCCTATTATGTAGATAAGATGAGAGTTACCAATACTTCCGGTACTTTCACCGGTACTTTCGTTGATCCTAAAGCCAGTCTGATGGCCAATACATATAATTCATCCAATTATGGCAGTGTAAGTGCTACCGTGCCTAGCGGTTGGCTCATTCCGTTCACCTGGATTAAGATTGGCAGACCAAAGACTGATGATGACCGCATCGCTCATGTCCGCCTGCTTGTGCCTCACTCTTATGGTACCACATCGGCATCGGGCAGTGTGCAGGCATGTGTCTACGACATGACCCTGCAGAAAGGAAGATAAACATAAAAAGAGATATATTTATGACACTGATTAAGTCAATTTCTGGTATCCGCGGTACTATCGGCGGTCCAGCGGGCGATACTTTGAATCCGCTCGATATCGTAAAGTTCACTTCAGCATACGCTACCTTCATTCGCCGTAGCGGTGCTTCAGAGAGTAATACCATCGTTGTAGGCCGTGATGCGCGCATCTCTGGCGAGATGGTAAAGAATGTGGTTTGTGGAACCCTCATGGGTATGGGCTACGATGTGCTGAACATCGGTCTGGCTACTACTCCTACCACCGAACTTGCAGTTACCATGAGTGGTGCCGCCGGCGGTATCATCATCACAGCTTCTCACAACCCACGCCAGTGGAATGCCCTCAAGCTCCTCAACGAGAAGGGTGAGTTCCTCACAGCAGCTAATGGTAACGAGGTGCTGGGTATCGCAGAGAAGGAAGACTTCGACTATGCGGATGTGGATCATCTCGGAAAATATACTGAAGACAATACCTTCAACAAGCGCCATATCGACTCCGTACTTGCTTTGAAGCTCGTAGATGTCGAAGCAATCAAGAATGCCCACTTCAAGGTTTGTGTAGATTCCATCAACTCAGTTGGTGGCGTTATACTTCCAGAGTTGCTCGATGCGCTCGGTGTAGCATATACTTTCCTCAATGGTGAGCCTACAGGCGACTTCGCTCATAATCCGGAGCCATTGGAGAAGAACCTCGGTGGTATCATGGATGAGTTGAAGAAGGGTGGCTACGATATGGGTATCGTTGTAGACCCTGATGTTGACCGTCTGGCTTTCATCTGCGAAGATGGCAAGATGTTTGGCGAAGAGTATACCTTGGTAAGTGTGGCAGATTACGTGTTGGGCAAGACTCCAGGCAATACCGTCAGCAACCTTTCATCTACCCGTGCCCTCCGTGATGTTACCGAGAAGCATGGTGGCAAGTACACTGCAGCTGCTGTAGGCGAGGTGAATGTAACTACCAAAATGAAGGATGTTCACGCTGTTATCGGTGGTGAAGGCAATGGTGGAGTTATCTATCCAGAGAGCCATTACGGTCGTGATGCCCTCGTTGGCATCGCCCTCTTCCTGAGCAGTCTGGCTCACAAGGGCTGCAAGGTGAGCGAGCTCCGTGCCAGCTTCCCTAACTATTTCATCGCCAAGAACCGCATCGACCTCACTCCATCTACCGATGTAGATGCTATCCTCGTGAAGGTTAAGGAGATGTATGGTAAGGAGAAGGATGTCACCGTAACAGATATCGATGGCGTCAAGCTCGATTTCCCTGACAAGTGGGTTCACCTCCGCAAGAGTAATACCGAGCCTATCATCCGCGTATATAGCGAGGCTTCTACCATGGAGCAGGCTGATGAACTGGGCAAGAAACTCATGCAGGTGGTTTACGATATGCAGTAAGATACTGAATATGAGATCATATAAAAAGAGATGAAGCAACGTAGATTTTGCTTCATCTCTTTTTTTTGTGCGCCGATTTCCATCTGCAAATGCTCCAATTTGAAGAAAGATAGAGAAAGATTTGGCTTTCTCAGATAAAAATCGTATTTTTGTTGCGAAATTGCAGACAATGAGGCCTCTGAGCCTTTGTTGCAGCAATGAAAAACTTGAACCGTTCCTTATAGGGAGCATAAATGAAATTACAGGATAATGGAATCTATTATAAAGCATTATCAGGTAGCCCATGTCGGGTTCAGCCTTTCTTATCCTGATTCCTCTCAGGAGATGATGGCTGTTTTACTGGAGGCTTATCAGGCGTTTGAATGCGATGAACAGGTCGCATCTGCTGCCCTGACCTCATTCTCTCTTACCTTGAACGAAAGCGGGGAAGAGATGAGGAAACCTGCCGGTTTCAAGGAGGAATGCAGACAGGATGAGGAGGGACAGCTCATTATCAGTGGTAGTCTGGGAGAGAAGCAGAAGGCGTTCCTGATGGCAATGACTGATATGAAATCGATACTGGTTACAGGTCATGATTATCAGCATTCCAGTCTTCTGGTTCCTGCTGGCACCTTCAGCCAGAAGTCGGCTTTCGGATCCCTCAAGGCAACCGTTGATACCTCGCTGATGCTCCTCTATGCCATGCGTTCGGCTGCCGGAGATACACTCCTGTTTCATTCTTCTACCGTAGTAAAGGATGGAAAGGCTTATCTCTTCCTGGGCAAGAGCGGAACGGGCAAGAGTACGCATTCCGGACTGTGGCTCAAACATATCGAGGGCACCCGACTGCTCAATGATGATAACCCGGTGGTATATATATCGCACGAAGGAACGCCCATGGTGAGTGGCTCGCCTTGGAGCGGAAAGACACCTTGCTATAAGAACGAGGAATATCCGATAGGGGCAATTGTCCAATTGCGCCAGGCACCAGAGAATAAAATCAGAAAACAGACCGTCATAGAGTCTTATGTTTCTATCAAGACTTCTGTCTCCGGCAAGGCATGGGAGAAGGAAATTGCAGATGGCCAGCATCAAACGATAGAGAAGCTGATCGGTGCTACCCGGCTTTATCAGCTCGACTGTCTGCCTGATGCCGGTGCAGCCCTCCTTTGCAGTCAGACCATCAGTCTGTAAAACCAACCGTCGGGTAAAAAACAATCGTACAATAGAAAGATGAATACATCCGATTCAAAATATAAGGCAATAGCCGCGCTCGAGCTATTCATCCGTGAAGGTCGTCCTGTCAAGTTTCCGGTCAAAGGAACCAGCATGCTTCCCTTTATCGTAGGTGATAGAGATTGCGTAGAATTCTATCCGGTAGAAGGCGAGTTGAAGGTGGGCGATATTGTGATGGCGAGGGTAGAAGAAGGCTATCCGGTGGTGCATCGCATCATCGGGATAGAGCCTGTTGCAGGAGCAGCTTCCCCCGCATCCTTTTCAGCAGATGATTGCCGTATCGTGCTGACGGGCGATGGAAATCTTGGTTTTAAGGAGCATTGCCTGCGCAAGGATGTCATTGCGAAGGCGCATGCTGTCATCTGTCCCGATGGCAGCCGCAAGAGTCTCATCTCGCAGAAAGCGCTCAGAAACTGGTACAGATGGCAGAGGTTGAGGCCTGTGCGTAGGGTCTTGCTTAAAATAATCAAGCTCTATATCCGTTTATCATATAAAAACTAAAAAACAAAATACAATGAAGATCAGGAAAGATTTCAAGCTCCGCGAAATTTGCGGTGAGTATGTGGTAACAGCCGAAGGTATGCAGGCAGTAGACTTTACCAAGTTGGTCAGTCTCAATGAAACTGCCGCCTTTCTCTGGAAGACGGCTGAGAAACAGGGTGAATTTACGGTAGCTTCGTTGGCTCAGGCTCTGTGCGATGAGTATGATGTAGTCATGGCTCAGGCAGAAAAAGACTGCGAGGCGATTATTGCCCAGTGGCAGAAAGAGGGACTGGTATGAGGAAGTATGCACTTTGGTTTTTCCGCCAGATGTCTGCAGTCTGTGGACGTTTGCTGTTGCGCATCATCGCCGGTCTTCTGCAGGTAGCATTAGGTTTGTGGCTCGTCTGGCTGTGTCGCCGGTTCATCGATGTGGTGATCTGGCGTGGCAATGTGCTGCGCGAAACCATCGTGCTTTTTTCAGTCATCGCCCTGCTGATAGCCCTTCGCCAGCTGGTATTCTATCTTTCCGGCATCACCGAGGTTATCCTCCAGAATGATATGCGTAGCCGCCTCTTCCGGTTTGTGCTGGGCAGGAAACTCTATGCCGTTAAGCATCAGGCTGAGGCTGGTTCCGGAAAACCAGCTTCCGATATGCTTTCCGGCGACATCAGCCAGCGTTTGGAGCGCGATCTCTCATCAGCCTCTTCGGTAGTTACGGATATCCTGCCCACAATCGTAGTCACCCTGGTGCAGCTCTTCGGTGCCTTCTTCCTGATGCGTTCCATCGATTCCATTCTGGCATGGAGCCTTCTGGTGTTGACACCGGTGGTTGCAGTCTGTGCCAAGTATCTCGGTAGCCGACTCAAGAAGATGACGCTGGCGATACGCGAGGAGGAGAGCAGTATACAGATGATGATTCAGGAGACGGTAGAACATGAACTCACCATCAAGACCTTGCAGGCAGAAAGCACGGTTTCCGGTAGGGTAGGCAGCATGCAGCAGCGTTTGCATCATCTGGTCCGCCGTCGTATCCGTTTTACGTTGATATCCCGCCTGCTCCTTGCCTTCACCTTCAGTTACGGCTATTTCGGAGCCTTTGTCTATGGCGCCATCCAACTCAAGAACGGGTTGATAACCTTTGGTGTGATGACCGCCTTCCTGCAGTTGGTGGGTCAGATACAGAGTCCTATCATGTCGCTCTTGGGCATGATTCCCCAGCTGATTCATGCATCAGCGAGTGTAGACCGGTTGGTAGAGATAGAAAATACCGAGCAGGAGGAATCTCTGTCGCAAGCAGATGCTTCTATACCTTTGCAGCGTGCTTGCGGCATCCGTCTTCAGGATGTGAGTTATTCATATCCCGATGAGCGAAAGAAAGTTGTTGTCAGTCATTTCTCTTATGATTTCCGTCCTGCCACATCTGTGGCGATAGTAGGAGAAACCGGTTGTGGCAAGACCACCATCCTGCGTCTCTTGTCGAGTATCATCCAGCCCGATAGCGGAAGGATAGTATTGTATGATGCCCTGGGCAAAGAGACAGAAGGAACCGGCATGCGTTCGTATATCGTGTATATAGAGCAGGGTAATACGCTGATGAGCGGAACCATTCGCGATAATCTTCTTCTTGCCAATCCCGTGGCTACCGATGAGCAGCTTACCGAAGCCCTTCATGTAGCCTGTGCCGATTTCGTTTTCAGTTTGCCGGCAGGTATGGATACGAAGATAGGAGAGCATGCCACCCGTTTGAGTGGCGGTCAGGCACAGCGCATTGCTATAGCCCGCAGTCTTTTGCGCGAAGGTAACATTCTGTTGCTTGATGAAATCAGCTCATCGCTGGATGCCGAAACCGAGAAGCTTCTTTTCGACCGCCTCTTTGCTTCGTATGCCGATAAGACTATTATCTGTGTTACGCATAGGAAGGAGGTGGCAGACAGATGCCTGGAGCAGATACGGCTGTGATGAAATGACCTAACCTCTTTATGCTCTGGGGATAGGTTATCCCCAGCCCCCAGGCAGTATCTGGTAATGTGTAGTGAGAATATCGTGAGGGATAACCCCAAATCGTGATGGATGATAGATGATTACATAAAACTTATTCACGAATACGGCTGCATCGGGTTACAAATATGGCTGCGTGGGGTTACAAATATGGCTGCGTAGGGTTACGAATATGACTGCATCGGGTTACGAATATGACTGCGTAGGGTTACAAATATGACTGCGTAGGCTAACGGAGACGTATCTGTAAGCTTATCGAGACGTCTGCATCAGCCAACAGAGACGTCTGAACTCGCTGACTGAACTACTTGAGTTTCTTGACTGAACCACTTGAGTTTCTTGACTGAACCACTTGAGTTAGCTGACTTAACCACTTGGGTATTCTTCTTCATGTGCTTGAATGTAACCATAAAACTTTTCAACCATACAGGTCGAAATTGTTTTAGCGGGCGAGAGCCCCCTCAAACTTTTACTTTTATTTATGAATCGTCAGCCCGACGCAGTGAAGCGGAGTGCTGTTTTTATAGCATTATAAATACTTTCCCGGAATCTGCTGCAAGGCAAAATCCCCGGAAAGTATAAGCCCCCAGCCTGCTTGCGAAAGTAGGCTGGGGAATTTCTTATCTGTTACCTCTAAGATAATATCTTATTTCAATTTTTCTATCTGTTCCTGGGTAAGACCGGAATACTTCATAATCAGATTGAGGTCAACGCCATCAGCAAGCATATCTTGGCTATCTCGGCTTCCTCGAAGAGGCGGTCGAAGCCGAAATCGGTCAGCAAGCTGATGTATCTTTCTTCTACCTGTTTCATACGCTTTATGTTTTTATTTGTACTGCAAAGATAATGCTAACGAGCGCAGAATATCAAGCTTGCTTGAATATTTTGCCGAGTGCAGTTTATCATCTGCTAAGATACGCTGAATATTTGTAACTTCCAAATTTTTAGGCTGTTTTTTGCTTTGAAGATTATACATTACTACATGCGAACGGTCGGTTTAAAAGAAAAAATAACGAATATCTGTTAATAAAAGTTTAAGCGTGTCCTGTCTTGGAAAAATTATAGTATATTTGTAGCCGAAAAGACGGGTCGGCGTGACTCGTAGTGATCCATGAGATGACAGAATAAAACAGAAACTCAAAATTAGTAATTATTTAACGAGAAAAACAAGATGAAAAGAACCATTTTAACAGCAGTGTCGCTGCTAATCTTATTCGTATTGCCACCTCATCTTTCTGCCGGGCCACAATCCTGGCAACAGGCGCAGAAAATAGCGGAAAGAATTGGCTGCTGGGCAAAGAATTCGGTGGCGCCTATGACGCCGGGCAACGTATTCCTGAAAATGTGGGATAAGGAAACGGTGGTGCCGCTAAAACTGACCAACTGGGGTGATACCGAGGTGACCAGCATCAGCTATACCTTTTATTATACAGATAAGCAGGTGAGCGAGGGACCTTTCGTGTTGAACTTCGACCAGCCGCTCAAGGATGGAGAAACGCGAGAGGTAAAAATTCCTATCAAACCGGGCCAGAAACTGGGGAAGGAAGAGCTGCTCTTCAATATCACACAGGTGAACGGACAGTATAACGAGGCTTCGGCGGGATATGCCTATCTTACCTGCTGCACGGTCAACAAGATGCCGCACAAGCGGGTACTGGTAGAAGATTATGCGGGAATGTGGTGCTGGCACTGTCCTATCGGACTGGTGGCTACCGATGCCATAGCGCGTATGTATCCCGACGATGTAGTGGCTGTTTCTGTTCATAAAACTGATGATATCAGCAAGGTAGTATCCCGATGGGTATACGAAGGATTGATAGACCGCTATGCCGTAACGGTTCCTGCCGTATGGGTGGCACGTGATAACAAGGCTGCCGGTTTTGACATTACCGATGCTGCCAACTATGTAGAGGGGTGGTCGCAGGTAAAGGGCATGGTGTATAACCATGTAGCGATAGAATCGCAGGGTATGGACAACGGACTGGAGGACTCGAAGATGACCGACTTCCGGGCAGACGAGGTGAAGACGCACTCCACCACTTTTGAGGGTGTAAACAAATACAGCGTGATCCGCGACCGCAGTAAGATAGAGATAGCAGCGGTGCTCTTCAACACCAAGACCGGGAAGATAGAAAATGCTGCCCGCTGCAGTGTGCGCAATCATGGCACTACAGGCATCCGTCCTAACCTTGTTCAGGAGCAGAAAAAACAGGAGGGCATCTACGACATGCAGGTACGCAAGGTGAACGGCAAGCCGACGCCGGGCATCTATATCGTGAACGGCAAGAAAACGGTAATCAGATAATTCTTTTTGACCTGAGATATGATGGATAAGAAATTTTACGCCATAGCCGTATCGGCGATATGTGCTATGAATGTCTATGCCGGACCGGTAGACGTGAACAAGGCACAGACAATGGCAAGAAAGTTTATCGGAAATCCTGTGAGTGTGGGTCCGTCGGTGGTGAAAAGCCGCGGACCCCGTACTTCAGAACCATCGCTCCACCTCTTCAACAACCAGGATGGTGAAGGCTTCGTCATCGTGGCGGGTGATGACCGGGTAGGCGGGGTACTGGGATATAGCGACAGGGGAAGACTGGATGCTGAAAATATGTCGGCTCCGATGAAAAAACTCCTGGAGCGATATGCACGGGTGGTGGAGCTGGTGAAGGTAGACAGCATCAGCGTGACGCCGGTTTATGCCAAACCGCCGAAGGCATCGGTAAAACCGCTCGTCAGTGCGGAGTGGAGCCAGGATTATCCTTATAACTACTATACCCCGCGCAGCAGCACCAGCGGCAAGCCTACCTATACGGGCTGTACCATCACGGCGATGGCACAGGTGCTCTATGCCCACCGCTGGCCTAAGATGAGACCCGAGGGGGTAAACCGGGGTAAGGGTGCCATGGCATACGATTATTATGACTGGGACAACATGCTCGATTCCTACAGCGGAGGAGGGTACAGCGAGGCTCAGGCACAGGCAGTGGGCGTGCTGATGCGCGACTTGGGAAAACTGGCTCTGGCTACCTACGGTGTGAACGGAACCCTCTGTGATGAGGCAAAGTTATGGAATACCCTCGAGAACTATTACAACTGCAATGTGCGCCAGCTGGAGAAGGACAGACTGCCGGGCGGCGAGTTTCTGCAGGCTATCTACCAGGAACTGTCTCTCGGCTGTCCGGTCTTCATGACGGGCGGCGACCATGCCTTTTTATATGATGGCTATGATGAGAATGGACTGGTGCATGTAAACTGGGGATGGGCTGGTCTGGACAATGGCTATTTCGACATCAATACAGCAGCGACGGCTGGCGGAGGTTACGGCAGCGACGGCTGTTACTACGAAAACCAGATAGCGCTCTTCGTGCATCCGAACGACGGAATGATAGAACCGCAGCAGCCTAAACCGGTGGTGCTGTCGGTGAACAATGACCAGGGACTGCAGTTCCAGGCGAGTGAAGGAATGACGGTGAAGTCGGTTATTCCGGCGCAGATCAAAGGTGTGGGAGCCCGCAATGTGGCTCAGGATGCCGGAGGCGCCTATACCGGACAGATAGGCATCGGACTCTTTACGCAGGACGGAAAGTGTATGCATGTCTTCGGACAGTCGGGTGTCTTGACTTGGGCTACCTATTATACCAGCTACAATTTCGAATATGACTGGTGGAGGATGGACCTGAATGAGATAGACGGTCTGGCAGACGGCACCTATACTCTGCGACCTTTGGGCCGCCGGCTCCTGGATGCTGACAAGGGCGTTTGGGAAGACTGGAGGCAGATGGTGAATGGCAATTCCGTGCCGATGATTGTAAACCGTGGCGAGGTTACGCTGGTACAGGCAGACAACAAGCCTCACCTGTTGCTTGCGGGAAAGCCAGAGGTGCTGGAGCCAGCCTATCAGTACAGCAGCCAGTTGGCAGGCATTCTGCTGAATGTATCTAACCTGAGCCGCTATCAGGCTCGCGGCGAGTTGCAGGTGGAACTGGAGGGCACAGGAAATCTGGCGGGTGAAACCTATCAGGTACCGAATGCCTATCTCATCCACATGGTGGCGCAGCGCATGGATACTACCCAGTGGCTCGTGAGGTTCATGACATCCTATTCGGGTCCTACCGGCTCTCATGAGCTCAAGGCAGGCAAGTATCGCATGAAGCTCCGCTTCAACCACAATATCGAGACGAAGAATCCTGGCGTCTACGAGATTGCGGTGCCGGAAGATTTCCTGCTCGAGGTATATCCTAACAACTACGAAGGCAGGGTGACCGTTACATCGGTGAAACTCCTGGATGAATCGGGCAGTTATGTGCCTTCCCATTACTTCGACCTGGATCAGAAGCCGCAGCTGGTGCTGGGTATGTCGGGCTATATGAAGTATCTGACGCAGGGCAGTCTGCAGACCCGCATGCGCTACCGTCTGGTCAATGTGGCTACGGGCGAGACTGCGTATACGAGCAGCATCAGCAGAGTGAGCATTCCGCGCAACAATGATACGGATCTTACGGGTTCTACCCGCCATACCGTGAATCTTTCTGAGTTGGCAGAGGGCACCTACGAGATACATGTAGATATAGAGCGTGACGGCATGTGGATGGACCGCTGGAATGCCAATACGTTGCGCCGCCGCATTACGCTCTACCGCAAGGCGCCGACTACAGGCATCACGAAGCCGGCTCTATCGCAGGGCACGGGCAGTGCAGCCGCTTCTTCATCTTCTGATGCAGTATACGGGTTGGATGGCCGCAAACTTACCAGAGTTACCCAGCCGGGCATCTATATCCGGAATGGAAAGAAGGTGGTAATGCGCAAATAATAATTGACAGAATAAACAGGTAATTGATTCAATAATTTTTAAAATTTGACAACATGAAAAGAAAGTTTTTGACGGCATTTTTGTCGATGGTATTGGCTATGATATCAGTATCTTGCCACAGCAGTGAGGAAAGAATAATCAGTTTTGATGATTTGCCGATGCATGCACAGCAGTTTGTAAAGAAGCATTTTGCCGAGGTTGCCGTGAGCCATGCGGAGAAGGAAAAGGACAACGGCCGGTGGGAGTATGATGTATTGCTCAGCGACGGAACCCAGCTGGAGTTTGATGCGAAAGGCGAGTGGACTTCGGTTGACTGCAAGTTCTCTGTGATGCCTAATGGTATCATTCCAGCCAACATTGCAGCAGATATAGCGAAGCGATATCCTAATCAGAAGCCTTACAAGATAGAGAAAGAGTTAGGTGGATATGAAATCGATATCCCTGGTTATGAACTCTATTACAATAAAGCCGGTGTCTTTATCCGTTTTGAACAAGACTATCATTAATAACAGAAATCCCCCATCCAGCCAGCGAAGGCAGGATGGGGGAATTTATTTTGAAAATAAGACAACGCTACGGTTATTTCTGTCTTGGCTTGATTTCGTATGCCGGATTGTTGCGGATATCCCAGCGGTCTAACTTTGCACCATTGGTGAGTATCAGTTTCTCCTTCTGGTAGGCTATGATGGTCTGCGAAGGAAGGAGGACGCGGTCATCGGCGGTGAAACAGCGCAACGGATTGGCAAAGTTTCTTGCCTGGAAATCGGCGAGACTGTATTCTGCCAACTGTATCTTGCCGTCCTTCAACATTGATACGAAGAACTTATCCTTGTCACCGGTCTTTGAAATGGAACGTAGCTTGAACTCCTGAGAACGGGAAACCTTGAGCGGTGCATAATCCTTTTGCTGGATGATGTCTTCTACTTTCCATGAATAGATGGTTCCCGTGCGAGGGATGAAGGCATAGAGCGAATCGCCAATCACCTCCATATCGTAGGATTCTCCCAGCGGCTCATTACTGCTGCCAATGAAATCGCCACCCGTACTGAGCTTGGCAAATACCTTATTGTTGTTTGCTGCCTCCAGGTTCAGCGCCTCGCGGTCGAAGACTCGGATGTTGGTATACTTTGAGTCGCGCACGAAAACAAGACGAGTGGTTGCGCAAACGCAGCCCACCTTCGAAATCATGCTGGCTGGCCAGGAACCTGTGCCCAGACGGCTGAGATATTTGCCCGTTTTCCTGTCGAAGATCTGTACCTCCTGATTTTCGCCGGCAGCCACAAAGAGATGGTCGCCTTCAGCATAAACATCGCGTGCCAGCGTGCGGTCGCCGTTGCTCATGCTGCGCTTGAATTCCAGCGTTTCGGCATCGAAGACATCGACACACTTGCCTGCAAAATTCGCCACATACAACTCTTCGCCATCGTTAAAGAGGTTGGCTGCATCCAGCGGTCTGCCACCTAAATCTTCGGCTGTGCGGGAAAGATGTCCGTCCAGATAGAAATGATCTGCCACCTTGATGGTATCTACCGGTTGCGGTACCACTCTGTCTTCCGTTATCTCACGTATTTCTGTCTTATCGCAGGAAGCTAAAGCCAGCATCATTCCTGCTCCTATCATGATCATATTTTTTCTCATATAGTTTCCTCCTTTATTTTGCATGATCTTTAATCGGGTTCTCTGTGAAATATTTCACCAGTCTGCTCTTTTTGTAAAAATCCTCTATGGTCTTCTGCAGTTTGGCATCATCCTTGAAGATATCATTGATACCACAGTCGCGATACTTGGCATTCTCATCTTTGTGGAAGCCCAGCAGATTGCGGTCGGTATAAGGGAGATCGCCCTTATGGCTCAGCCACATGTGCAGCTGCCAGATAAACTCCGGCCATCCTACGTTGACGCCTTCCGGTGTTTTGGCTGGATACGTCATATTGCTGTCGTGACTATAGTCCATGCAGTGCATATGCTCGTGGGAGATAGCTTCCCATCCGCTGAACGAACCATAATGGCCATAGAAGTTCCAGTCGGTAACGGTCCAGATGTAGCCGCCGCCCAATCCACCATATGCCGGACTAGACTGTCCGAGCACGAAGTTTTTCTGTGCCTTGAATCTTTCCATTTCGCTCTGGTATTTCTCGGCAGTGAACGTTACTTTATTGTTGTCGTAGAGATCGCCGCCCATCACCTTCTTGAAGTTTGCCATCACATACTTATATTCCGGAGTGGTCATCATATAGGTATAGTTGGTGACAATCACCACCCATTCGCGGGCGTAGATAGGTTTCATTTCACGGAAATTGTGTGAGTCGCCTACCTCAGGAGTCCACCCGTAGTTGGAGAAACTGCAGGTCCATCTGGCGTCAATCTTCTGGAGCATCTTGAAGTGCTCATCATCGCTCACGAGACGTGTCTTCATCCTGTTAAGGTCGAGATACGGGCAGGTGAAACTCACGAAGTTTCCGTTTTTCTTTTTCCAGATATTCCGTCTGCCAACGAATGATGGCTTGAAGGAGAAGCGGGAGAAGGCGGGAATGGATTTAATGAACGCCACCGGAATGTATTCATCCACTTCCGGGATGTACATCTCGAGTGTTACGTTGGAGACTGGTTTTGCCGACCAACTGGTGATGACGAGCGATTCATCCTCAGTAGATTTCTTAACATTGATGAGGTTGTCAGTCTGGAAGGTGTAATCCGGTTTGTCTACGATTTCAGTTGATGGGTCAGATAGATTCAGGATGTGTTTAGCCCGTTCTGCCGGCAACTTTTCGAAAACCACCGTATCCTTTTTGAAATCTTCCTGGAACGGTTTTTCAATGTCGTTGTACACGATCTGGTCTTCATAATCGGTGGAGCAGGATGCCATCAGGGTCATCGCTGCCACGAGTGTGGTTCCAGCAGCCAGTGCCGGAATCTTTCGATGTTTTTTCTGCTTCATCATTTTGAGTTTTTACTGTTAAAATACTTACTATGAAAAATAGGATGCAAAGATAAGAATAAATATTGGTTTGTCCAAATAATCATGCTGTTATATTTTTGAAAAATTTCTTTTTTTTCAAAGAAAAGTTGTATATTTGCAGAAAACTTTCTGGATGATGGCAAAGTGTAGCTAATCTGATATTTCCAGAAGGTGGCGTAATTAACTCAATATCAAATAAAAAGACCTGAAGAAATGAAAAAGAAAGAAGAAAGGAAAAAATGGAAGGGACTGAAAAACGGGTTCCTGTTGGTGGGATTCATAGCCCTGCTGATAGCCAGTTCGCAAACTGTTCGTGCCGAGGAAATCAATTGGCAGAAGGCGGCGGAGATAGCTAAGAGATATGTCACTCTGCCGCAAGATACCGGTATGAAAGCAAAGGAGAAGGGTAGGAAAAATAAGACCGCTTCACCTTATTATATATATAATGATGCGCACGGACAGGGATTCGTTATCGTATCTGGTGATGACCAGATGGGAGAAGTGCTGGGATACAGCAAAGAAGGTAGTCTCGATACGCTCAATGCCAATCCCTGCGTAAAACTGCTGCTTTCGGGATACCGACAGACTTTCGAGGTGCTGAAAGAAGGAAAAGTGAAGCTGCAAAGCCATACACGCACCGGACTTTACTCTAAAACTGTAGCGCCGATGATGAAAAGCAAATGGGGACAGTCGTATCCGTTTAATGCTAAAACGGGATATGAATACAGCGGCTGTGTGGCTACGGCTGTGGCTCAGATGATGTATTATCATCAGTGGCCGGCTCAGGGACAGGGAAAAAACGAATATGTGGTAACCTACTACCAGGACAAGAAAAGTGCGGATTTCAGTCAGTCGCACTACGACTGGGCCAACATGTTGCCCGACTACCGCAATCCGGTTCAGGCTACTCCTGCACAGATAGATGCCGTAGCCTTACTGATGAACGATGTGGGTGTGGCTTCTTTCATGCAATATACGCCCAGCGCAAGTGGAACCCAGGGAGTCTTCGCCTATCAGGCGCTGCAGAAGCATTTCGATTATTCGGCAGCCTACGTTACGAAAGCTGTAGAAGGACCGGGAAGGTTTGCAGAAATCCTGAGACAGGAACTGCTTAACGGATGTCCGGTTTATCTGGAAGGCAGACCAGCCGGTTCGGCTTCCGGTCATGCCTGGGTAACTGATGGCTTCGATGAAAACGGCCTCTTCCACATGAACTTCGGTTGGGAGGGACAGGGCGATGCCTATTATTCGCTCACCAATCTCAATGTTTCGCAGACCGGAAGTGAGTTTCAGGGCAAACCGCTTGCCTTTAACCGTGCCATTACCGCCATTTTAGCTCATCCCAACAACGGGAAATATCCCGAAATAGAGCGCGGACTGCTGGAAACTTCGCCGCAGCTGATGTTCAACGAGGGTGGTTCTCTCAGCCTGAAAGAGGCGTCGGGAAAGTTATTCGACCCATCACAGCCGGTAACTGTCGAGATGAATTCCTTCGTCAACAGAGGCAAGCCTTTCAGGGGTGACATCGGTGTTGCCGTTTATGATGAAGCGGGGAATCTCAAGCAGGTGGTTTATTCTGATGATCATCAGCAGGGAGGCTTTACGGAAAGACTTTATGGCGGAGAGCAGAAGGGATGGATGGGAACTGATTATCTTATCAATCAGGCTCAGAAAATCAGTCTCAGTCTTGCCGGTCTTGAAAACGGCTATTACCGTATCATCGCTATATGTGCAGCCCGGAAGGATGATGGTTCATGGGATGATTTCCTGCCGATGAAGAAGGCACCTGTTATCGGGGTGGAACTGAAAGACGGTGCCGGCCGCATCTCTGAAATCTGTTCGGAAGATGCCCATTTCCAACTGATGGGGCAGCCAAGACTTGACGGCAAAGCGGAGCAGGGCAACAAGGTACGTGCTTTCTTCACTATCAAGAACCTCAATGGTGTGCCGCGCGACTGTTACCTGAGAGTGAAACTGCTGGATGAGAACCAGGAGGTTGTGCTGAGTACACGTGTGGACCAGCTGACCGAAATAGATGGTTTCAGCGAGACCGAAATCCCGATTCTCCTTTCGGTTCCTGCCCAGCTTGCTCCGGGATATTATCAGGTAAAACTGGAGATTACTTCGGATGAAGCCGAAACCCAGGATTGTCCGCTTAACGGTATCCACGATCAGGATGCAGCCTATATAGAGGTGGTAAAGGGAGAAGAGAAACCGCTGATGGCAAAAGCTGAAGTCTTTCTGGCTGATGATTCAAACGAGAAGATAGAAACCGGAAGCGTCGATGTATCGAAGGTATCTCTCTTCAAGATGGGTGTTTCGCTGCGTACGACAGAAGACCGCAGTTACGAGGGGCATGTTTCCCTCATCTCTGAAGATGTAGATACAAAGGAAGAAATAGAGGTAAATGGACTCAGCGATGAGGTAAGCGTCTCATCATCTTGCGAAGTGCCGCTTTACAGTTACTGGCTGAGCAAGAGGAATCTGCCTTGGACCGACGGTCATACCTATCTGTTCAGGGTGATGGGCGAGATAGGAGGAAAGAAAGTGGAACTGAAGAATCCGCAGGAACCTTCTTATTTTCTCAAGCGAAAGGGCGATATCCTTATTCTCTATCAGGATATAGCTACAGGAATAGAAAATGCTACCATCTCTGATACTGAAACCGAGATCAGTCGCGAGGGACATCAACTCCTGGTTTCGGGCAAGGACGTGAGAAAGATTAAACTGTATCATGCGGGAGGAAACCTGCTCAGACAGGCATCTGCTACGGATGGAAAAACAGTCAGTCTCTCTTTACAGGGTATCAGACAAGGCGTATATCTGTTGCGGGTAGAAACCGGTATGCAAAGCAAGACATATAAACTGCTGCTTTAAACGGATGTTCCTGTTTCGGAAACAGAACAGGTTATCCGATATAAGTATAAAAAGAAAGCTCAGGGCTATCTGTCCTGAGCTTTTTTCATTATCATGATTTCAGTATCATTTACTTCTGGCATTCCTTGCAAGGAGTCCAAGGCTTCAACTGCTTGAAGAAGTCGTTGCCCTTATCATCTACGAGGATGAATGCAGGGAAGTCCTCTACGGTAATCTTCCAGATAGCCTCCATACCGAGCTCTGGGTACTCTACGCACTCGATGCTCTTGATAGAACTCTTAGAGAGAACGGCAGCTACACCACCGATAGTACCGAGGTAGAAACCACCATGCTTCTTGCAAGCCTCTGTAACAACATCGCCACGGTTACCCTTGGCAATCATTACAAGGCTAGCGCCATGATCCTGGAACTCATCTACGTATGGGTCCATACGGTTGGCTGTGGTAGGTCCCATAGAGCCACATGGATAACCCTCTGGAGTCTTGGCTGGTCCTGCATAGAGGATAGGGTGGTTCTTGAAGTACTCAGGCATCTCCTCGCCTGCATCCAGACGAGCCTTGAGCTTAGCGTGAGCGATGTCACGAGCCACGATGATGGTACCCTTCAAGTTAACACGGGTGCTTACAGGATACTTGGTCAACTCAGCACGAACTGCGTCGATACCCTTGTCGAGGTCAATCTCGATACCCTTGGTACCCTCACCAGGGTTACGGAGCTCCTCAGGAATCAACTCTGTTGGGTTCTCATCCATCTTCTCCAACCAGATACCGTCCTTGTTGATCTTAGCCTTGATGTTACGGTCGGCAGAGCAGCTTACACCCATACCGATAGGGCAGCTTGCACCATGACGTGGCAAACGGATCACGCGGATATCGTGAGCGAGATACTTACCGCCGAACTGTGCACCCAAGCCAATCTTGTGAGCCTCTTCGAGGAGCTTGTTCTCCAAGTCGATGTCACGGAAAGCACGACCCGTCTCATCACCTGTTGTAGGCAACTCATCGTAGTACTTGATAGAAGCCAACTTCACGGTGAGGAGGTTCTTCTCAGCTGAAGTACCACCGATGACGAAGGCGATGTGGTAAGGAGGACATGCTGCTGTACCCAGACTCTTCATCTTCTCTACGAGGAATGGGAGCAATGTGCCCTCGTTCTGGATAGTAGCCTTGGTCATTGGGTAGAAGTAGGTTTTGTTGGCAGAGCCACCACCCTTAGCTACCATCACGAAGCGGTACTCGTCGCCCTCTGTAGCCTCGATATCAATCTGAGCAGGAAGGTTGCAACGGGTGTTCACCTCATCATACATGTTGAGAGGAGCGTTCTGAGAATAACGGAGGTTGTCCTGTGTAAAGGTATTGTATACACCCAGGCTCAAAGCCTCTTCATCCTCGAAGTCGGTCCATACACGCTGACCCTTCTCACCGTGGATGATAGCAGTACCTGTATCCTGGCAGAATGGGAGGATGCCCTTCACGGCAGTCTCTGCATTGCGGAGGAACTGGAGTGCTACATACTTGTCGTTCTCAGAAGCCTCTGGGTCGCTGAGAATCTTAGCTACCTGGAGGTTGTGCTCACGACGGAGCTTGAACTCTACGTCGTGGAAACCCTGCTGTGCCAGCAAAGTAAGAGCTTCCTTAGAAACCTTGAGGATAGTCTTACCCTCGAACTCTGCTGTACTTACGCCTTCCTTAGAGATAAGGCGATACTCTGTCTTGTCCTCTCCAATCTGGAACATTGGAGCATACTTAAAATCTGGAGTTTTTGCCATAATGTTTTTTGTTATTTTAAACTGTTGAAATATTCAAGTCTAATTAATTCTCGTATTCTATTTCCTGGTCGAGGCTGTCGACGAAGTTGCGGAAAACCTCTTCCTCCACATCGCCCATGGCAAATTCTTTCTCAGCATCCTTTCGGATTTCTGCTATCCATGAGCGGCGTGCCTTGATATAATCTTCGTGTATGCGGTTGGCATCTTCGAGTGTGATGTCACTGATGCCGTAGTAATCGCAGATCATCTGGTAGGTCCATGCCCACTGGTAGTCGCGATAGTTGGCATTGATTTCTTCAAACCGGTCGAGCAACTGTTCTATATTCCCGATAGTTCCTTCCTTCACATCCCTAACGATGCCTTCTTCTTCAGAAACCGGGAGTAGGAGTCCCGAAAGATCATCCCAATCGCCCACGCCGACATGGCTGGCTGGAGGGGTGATGGCTGGGTCGCGCTTCAGTACACGCTTCAGCACGGCACCCATGTAGATGCGGAGGGCGATATCATAATATTTGATGCCCTTGTGGAGCGATGAAGCCGGTATGATATATTCGTGATAGAGATACTGCGAAACATTATCGCCCGTTACCTCGCGCAGGTTTTCAAGAATCTTCTTACCCTTCAGAATCTCGCCAACAGAATAAGGTGAAAGCCAGTCAAAGTTGACGATGCTCTTGCGGTTCTCCATAGCACGGAGATCACGCTTAGGCCATTTCTTGATGTCGCGGTACAGACCTACGGTAGTGATGTTTCTGCCCGGGATGAGGAACATCTTGTCGCCATCGGCAATGAGGTAGGCGAAAGGCAGGTTGCGGGTGTTAGGGTGATGCATCAGCTTGCCGAAGCATACTGAGAAGGAACCCAGAGTGGCTGGCATCAGGAGATAAGCACCGCTGGCTGTCTTGGAACCGCGCTCCAGAATGCCCCAGTGCATAGGTCCCATCTTGTAGGCATGGTTGCTGAAGTTGGTGGCAGAACCGGCGTTATAGAAAGAGAACATTCCTCCGATAAGCAGACTGCTCTTATGATGAGAAGCTGTGAAAGGACCGCAGAAGGCTGCACAAGCCTCGCCATTGCTCATATAGGAGTTGGCGAAGAATACGGAGGCTGATGCGGTAAAGCCGTTAGACAGCTGGCAGGCTTCGCCTACGAAGCAATCCTGTATCTTTACGCTGTTGATGACGCTGGCGCCTTCAGCGATGATGCTGTTTTCTGTAATAACACCTGTGCCGATATATACGTTGCCATGAGCAGAGCCAAATAGCGTACAGTCGCTCAGACGGGAAGCACCGTTCACTTCGCAGTAATCATTGATTACGCAGTTGGTAATCTCCTTGGTATTGATGATCTTCACATTATTGCCAATCTGGCCCCGCTCCGGCATCTTGTTGTCGATGTCGGTCTTGATGAGCTGGCGGATTTTCTCCTTCATTTCCTTGTCAGGGAAATGCTTCACCATGAAGGCTGCCAGCTGGCTGTTCAGATCGCTGAAGAGGATTACGTTGCCTTCGCCCACCTCGTTGAGTACGCTCACAAGATTTCCTTCGCCGTAAGTAGCTCCCTCGGTGGTTTCCATGGTCGAGATGTTTGAGATGTAGCAATCATCGCCAATGGTATAGTTGTTGATGAAATTGCCTACGTTTTCTATCAGACAGTCGTCGCCTATGGTTACATTGCGCAAGGTGGCATTGTTGATGCCCGAATGCTTTACGAAGCCCTGGCTCACCTCCACGTTCTTGTTGAAGGATCCGATGTTTATTTCGCCATAGAGCATCACGCGGTGCATGAAGTTGGGCTTGAAATCTTCTGATACATTGACTGAGGTCCAGTCTTCGGCCCAGCAGTCGTTATGTTTAAGCACCTCGATTTCCTCGGTGGTTAAAGGTCTGTAATCATTCATAACTTACTTGTTATTGATATTTATGTTCTTACTCATAATCCTGGTACAGGAAGTCGTTGTATGGATACTTCTGTACGTGTAACTCTCTTACTTTCTTGTAGAGTTTCTCGCGGAATTCGTCGATGTTCTCCTTGTTCTTTGCCGAGATGAAGAGGCAGTCCTCATTGAGTTTTGCCATCCAGGTCTTCTTCAGGTCTTCCAGCGGGATGTTCTCTTTCTCCATCGGTGTGAGGTCGTCTTCCTCTTTTTCTACCCATGAGTAGTTGTCTATCTTGTTGAAGATAATCATCGATGGCTTATCGGCGCAATCCAGTTCCTTGAGCGTATTCTCTACTACCTGGATCTGCTCTTCGAAGTCGGGATGTGAGATATCTACTACGTGCAGAAGAAGGTCGGCCTCGCGTGTCTCGTCAAGGGTACTCTTGAATGAGTCGACCAGGTCGGTTGGCAATTTGCGGATGAATCCTACGGTATCGGCAAGGAGGAACGGCAGGTTGTCTACCACTACCTTGCGTACGGTGGTGTCGAGGGTGGCAAAGAGTTTGTTCTCTGCAAACACCTCGCTCTTGCTGAGAAGATTCATGATGGTAGATTTACCTACGTTGGTATAGCCCACCAGTGCCACGCGCACCATTCTGCCTCTGTTTTTTCGCTGTGTAGTCTTCTGCTTGTCGATTTCTGCCAGTCGCTCTTTGAGGAGACTCATTCTGCCGAGGATGATACGGCGGTCCATCTCGAGCTGGGTCTCACCCGGTCCACGCAGACCAACAGATCCCTTACCGCCACCAGATCCTGAACCACCACCCTGTCGTTCCAGGTGAGTCCAGAGTCTTTGCAGACGAGGGAGCATATAGCGGTATTGCGCCAACTCTACCTGGGTTTTAGCCGCAGCGGTTTGCGCACGCATGGCGAAGATATCGAGGATGAGTGAGGTGCGGTCCAGAATCTTCACCTGCAGTTCCTGTTCGATGTTACGGATCTGTTTGGCAGAAAGCTCATCATCAAAGATGACCATACCTACTTCTCTATCTTCCTCTTCTTCGTTTTTGATATATTCTTTGATTTCTTCGAGTTTACCCTTACCCACATAGGTGGTCTGGTTAGGAGAAACCACCTTCTGCGTGAATCGCTTTACGGTGACAGCCCCCGCAGTATCGGCAAGAAATTCCAACTCGTCGAGATATTCTTTTGTCTTGGCTTCGTCCTGTGTCTTGGTAATCAGACCCACGAGTACAGCGGTTTCCGCCTTGACTTCTGATATTACAAATTCTTTCATCTATTTTCTTTATATATATAATAATGTGAAAAGATAGTGCAAAGATAGTGTAAAATACAGAGAAAACAAAATATAGCATCAATATTTTAACTTTTTTATTAATGTGGCAGAAAATATTCTAAAGACACAAAATGCACAGCTGTATTTTAGCCACAACAGCTCACAAAGGGTCTTTTTGGTGCGCAAAAATTGTAAACGTTTACGTGGTTTTTTGCATAAAAAATCGAGATTTATTTGATTTATATCAATATTTGTCTTAATTTTGCACCCAGAAAAAGAATTGATTTTCAAAAACGAACAAATCATAACTACATAAAAAACACAAACTGCTGAAACATTCAAAAACTTCAAAAGCCTCGACGTGATGTCGGGGCTTTTTGGTTTCTTCTCTTTCAGGAGCGATTTTTGTTGTATGCTACAGTATCAGAGGCTGGAACGTCGGCTATACTGCTGTTGCGTCATAGACAGATAATAATTTCAACCTAACAATAAAATGAAAATGAAGCAAAAAAAATGTATTGTTGGTATTTTGTTGCTCGGCGCGGTTTGTGCGCAAGCCAACAATTATGAAGTAACATCACTTGATGGCAGATTGGCGGTCAAGGTGGAGTGTGTTGATGGAAAAACAGTGTATAATAAATAAAAAAGGGTGGCAGATCTCTGAATCTGTCACCCTCTTTATTTTATGTTTCAATCCGTTTTTTCCGCGGATTGGTTATCTGCTGGAATTATTGGTTTTTGAAGACCAATCCATCTGCATCTGTATGATCGATGGTAATTGGCTTCTCTCTGCTAACCTCTTCTGCAAGAATCTTCTTACTCAAGTCGTTCAAGACATAATCCTGGATAGCGCGCTTTACAGGACGGGCACCAAACTCAGGGTCGTATCCTACCTTTGCCAGATACTGGATAGCTGCAGGAGTCCAGCGAAGTTCAAAGCCCTGAGGCTCCAACATCTTCTTTACTCGCTTCATCTGAAGTTCTACAACCTCGGCAATCTGCTCCTGGGTCAACGGCTTGAAGGTAATGATATCATCAATACGGTTCAGGAACTCAGGACGGAAGGTCTTGCGCAACATCTCACGGCTTGCGTTGGAAGTCATGATGATGATGGTGTTCTTGAAGTTGACTACACGACCCTTGTTGTCAGTCAGACGGCCATCGTCCAATACCTGCAACAGGGTATTGAATACATCGGGATGCGCCTTCTCAATCTCATCGAAGAGAACCACACTGTATGGTTTGCGGCGTACAGCCTCGGTCAACTGACCACCTTCATCGTAGCCTACATACCCTGGAGGCGCACCGATCAAACGGGTTACGCTAAACTTCTCCTGATATTCACTCATATCAATTCGGGTCATCATCGACTCGTCATTGAACAGATACTCAGCCAGCGCCTTGGCAAGTTCCGTCTTACCTACACCAGTAGTACCGAGGAAGATGAAGCTGGCGATAGGACGCTTAGGATCCTGCAAACCGGCACGGCTGCGGCGAACGGCATCACTTACAGCGGTGATAGCCTCGTCCTGTCCGATGACTCTCTTGTGGAGTTCTTCCTCCAGATGGAGCAGTTTCTCACGCTCGCTCTGCATCATACGGCTTACTGGTATTCCGGTCCAGCGGCTCACAACCTCAGCGATATCATCAGCAGTAACTTCCTCTCTGACCATCGCTGCGCCACCCTGTGTACTCTTCAGCTGCTCCTGAATCTTCTTGATGTCATCCTCAAGCGCCTTAAGTTTAGAATAGCGGATTTCAGCTACGCGTTCGTAATTGCCTTCGCGCTCCATGCGTTCAGCCTCAAACTTCAGGTTTTCTATCTCCTGCTTATCCTGCTGAATCTTGTTGACGAGTGCTTTTTCGCCTTCCCATTTAGCACGGAAGTCATGCTCCTGATCCTTCAATTCTGCAATTTCCTTATCCAACTGCTGAATCTTAGGCTGGTCATTCTCGCGCTTGATGGCCTCACGCTCAATCTCCAACTGCTTCAAGTGGCGGGTAATCTCATCCAGTTCTTCTGGTACAGAGTCACGCTCCATTCTCAGTTTGGCTGCTGCCTCATCCATCAGGTCGATAGCCTTATCAGGGAGGAATCTGTCAGAGATGTATCTCTCTGATAACTTGACAGCTGCGATGCAGGCATCATCCTGAATACGTACCTTATGATGGTTCTCGTAGCGCTCTTTGATACCACGGAGGATACTGATGGCGTCTACCTCGTCAGGCTCATTGACCATGACGGTCTGGAAACGGCGTTCCAGCGCCTTATCCTTCTCGAAGTACTTCTGATACTCGTTGAGGGTAGTAGCACCGATGGCTCTCAGTTCACCACGAGCCAGGGCTGGCTTCAGAATGTTGGCTGCATCCATGGCACCCTCGCCACCGCCAGCACCTACCAGCGTGTGAATCTCATCGATGAAGAGGATAATCTGGCCGTTGGCGTTGGTTACCTCTTTGATGACGCTCTTCAGACGCTCCTCGAACTCACCCTTATATTTGGCACCGGCTACCAGCGCACCCATATCGAGAGAATAGAGTTGCTTGTTCTTCAGATTCTCCGGTACATCGCCACGCACGATACGCTCGGCAAGACCTTCTACGATGGCAGTCTTACCTGTACCAGGCTCACCTATCAGAATAGGGTTGTTCTTGGTTCTTCGTGACAGAATCTGGAGTACTCTTCTTATTTCCTCATCACGTCCGATAACTGGGTCCAGCTTGCCGCTTCTTGCCTGTTCTACAAGGTTTTTCGCATATTTCTCCAAACTCTGATAGTTATCATCAGCGCTTTGTGATTTTACGTTCTGTCCCTGTCTCAATGCCTGAATGGCAGCGAGCATATCTTTGGCATTTGCACCAGCATCCTTCAGAATACGTGCAGCTGTAGAGTTGCCCTGTACGATAGCCAACAGGATAGGTTCTACGCTAACGAACTCGTCGCCCATTTTCTTGGCGGTATCCTCGGCATTCATCAGTATCTGGTTAGTCTCGTTGCTGAGGTACGGCTGACCGCCGCCCTGCACACGAGGCAGATGTTGCATCTCCTGACGCAAGAGCATGGCGATTTGCTGTCCGTTCATGCCCAACTTCTGGAAGATGTAGTTGGTCACATCGGTAGCCTTTTCAAGGATACCGCTAAGCAGATGCACCGGTTCGATGGTTTGCTGACCATTTCGCTGCGCAATGTTTACGGCTTCCTGTACCGCCTCCTGCGCCTTGATTGTAAATTTGTCGAATGTCATATTAATATCTCCTTTCTTATATTATATATTCATATTTCTGTTATTTGGATGAGCGCCGGAATCTCCTCTTCGGAAACCTCCCGGTGCTTTCCTCCCATCCTTTAGCGAAACTTATGCCTATTCGTTGAAAATCAATGATTTACTGACAATCTGTCTTGTTTTGGGTAGGTAAAAGATAGAAATAAGAGAAATTCCCGGACAGAATGACAGAAGAAAACGGTTCGAGTACGGGCTGAAAGCCCAAATGCTCCAGAAGCAGCACGCCCTGAAGACCCAGGTTCCTTTCAGGGCGTGTGGGGCTTACTTGCGAATGTTCAGTACGCTAAGAAATGATAGAATTAGAATTCGCTCAGATTGCTTATTTCTTGATTTCTCTCAATTATCTTTTAAATATCCTTTAAATAATGCTATTTTATGGGGGGAAATGTTGTGTAATCAAAATAATCTTCGTACCTTTGCACCATCATAAATTATAATTTATAAGTTCAATGGCTGAAACAAAGAAAATCAAGACAGCGTTGGTGTCTGTCTTCCACAAGGATGGCTTGGACGAATTGCTCGCCAAGTTGAATGAAGAGGGTGTAAAGTTCCTGAGTACTGGTGGTACCCAGAAGTTTATCGAATCTTTGGGTTATGAATGCGAGAAAGTTGAGGAGGTCACTACCTATCCATCTATCTTGGGTGGTCGCGTAAAGACTCTTCATCCTAAAATATTTGGAGGTATCTTGGCTCGCCGTGACAACGAGGGTGACCAGGAGCAGATGAAGGAATACGAAATCCCTTCTATCGATCTCGTCATCGTAGACTTGTATCCTTTCGAACAGACTGTAGCTAGCGGCGCTAGCGATGCTGATATCATCGAGAAAATCGATATTGGCGGTATCTCTTTGATTCGTGCAGGTGCCAAAAACTTCAAGGACGTGGTTATCGTTCCTAGCAAGGCTGAATACAGCGTATTGCTCGATATCCTGAAGAAGAAGGGTGCTGAGACTGATATCGAAGACCGCAAGATGTTTGCAGAGCGTGCATTCGGTGTAAGCTCTCACTACGATACTGCAATCCATGCATGGTTTGCTAAGTAAACTCTCGGAAAAATAAAGTAGTTAAGGAGTTGAGAAGTGGAAGAAGTCAGGACAAGTGTCTGCGGGGATTCCAACCCCGGTATATGACAGACTGTTGCCGTGGCTTCTATGCTCCTTTAACTCCTTAACTCCTTAAATAAAAAGAAAATTTTAAGCTTAAAATAATTTAGAAACGAAATGGGATTTTTTTCATTTATTCAGGAAATCGCAATGGACTTGGGTACAGCCAATACCATCATTATCAGTGATGATAAGATTGTAGTGGATGAACCTTCTGTTGTAGCCCTTGACCGCCGCACCGACAAGATGATTGCTGTGGGCGAGAAGGCTAAGATGATGTACGAGAAGACTCATGATAATATCCGTACTATCAGACCGTTGCGTGATGGCGTGATTGCCGACTTTACTGCCTGTGAGCAGATGATGCGTGGATTGATTAAGATGGTTCATACTGGTAGCCGTCTCTTCTCTCCTTCACTCCGTATGGTTATCGGTGTACCTTCTGGTTCTACCGAGGTTGAGCTTCGTGCTGTGCGCGACTCTGCCGAGCATGCCGACGGACGTGATGTATATTTGATTTTTGAGCCAATGGCTGCCGCTATCGGTATCGGTATCGATGTTGAGGCTCCAGAGGGTAATATGATTGTTGATATAGGTGGTGGTTCTACCGAAATCGCTGTCATCTCATTGGGTGGTATCGTATCGAACAACTCAATCCGTACAGCCGGTGACGACCTTACTGCCGATATTCAGGAATATATGAGCCGTCAGCACAACGTGAAGGTTTCTGAGCGTATGGCTGAGCGTATCAAGATTCATGTGGGCTCAGCTCTGACCGATCTGGGTGATGAGGCTCCAGAAGATTTCATCGTACATGGTCCTAACCGTATTACAGCGTTGCCTATGGAGGTACCTGTATGCTACCAGGAGATTGCTCACTGTCTGGATAAGACCGTGGCAAAGATTGAGAACGCTGTGCTCTCAGCATTGGAGAACACACCTCCTGAGCTCTATGCCGATATCGTGAAGAATGGTATCTGGCTCTCTGGTGGTGGTGCTTTGCTCCGCGGTCTCGACAAGCGTTTGCAGGATAAGATCAATATCCCATTCCACATCGCAGAAGATCCATTGCACAGTGTTGCCAAGGGTGCTGGTATTGCGTTGAAGAATGTAGACCGTTTCTCATTCTTGATTAGATAATCAGAACTTATTCTAATAGTAAGAATAAAGTATGCGCAACCTTTTAGAGTTTTTAGCGAAATACAACCATTGGTTTGTCTTCCTGATTCTTGAGGTGGTGAGTATGGTGCTGTTGTTTCAGTATAACAGCTATCAGGGCAGTGCCTGGTTCTCCTCGGCTAATGCCGTAACGGGTAAGTTGTATGAATGGGATGCGAATGTAGAAACATTCTTCTCACTTACCAAGGTGAACCAGGAACTGACACAGCGCAATGCATATCTCGAACAGGAGGTGCAGAAACTTTCCGACAGTCTCGTGAGCGTGACCAAGGATAGCAGCATCTACCATCGTGACCAGTTTGCATTGCTGAGAAACTATCGTCTGATTCCGGCTAAGGTAGTGGCGAATAGTGTCGATAAACCCGGCAACCTGATGACAATTGACAAGGGTAGCGCGGATGGCATCCACAAGGATATGGGTGTAATCAGCGGTACGGGTGTTGTGGGTATCGTGTATCTGGTGGCAGAACATTACGCTATCGTGATTCCGGTATTGAACACGAAGTCGAACATCAGTTGTATGATTCAGAATAGAGGCTATTTTGGCTATCTGCGCTGGAAGGGTGGTGTGTCTGACCTTGCCTATCTGGAAGAGGTGCCACGTCATGCTCACTTTAAATTGGGTGACTATGTGGTAACGAGTGGCTATTCTGCTGTATTCCCTCCTGGAGTGAGAGTAGGCAGGATATTGCACGTGTTCAACTCCGCCGATGGACTGTCGTATCGCGTACAACTTCGCCTCTCTACCGATTTTGCCCGTCTGCGTGATGTATGTGTAATTGATGATGCCGCCATGAAAGAGCGGTTGGAGATTATGCGTGCAGCACAGGATAGCATCGCAACAAATGGAGACAATAATCAATAATGACGTATAGTAAGAGGATATAAAAAGCAATGAGTATAGATTTAGTGAAAAGACTAGCTACCTTTGTGGTGCTCGTGCTGGTACAGGGATTGGTGTTTAATCATATTCATCTATTCAATTGTGCCACCCCCTTGCTGTATATCATTATGGTACTGCATTTCCGCCGCAACCATCCTAAATGGGCGGTGTTATTGTGGTGCTTTATGATGGGGCTTTGTGTGGACGTATTTGCCAATACGCCAGGTGTTGCAGCAGCTTCGATGACTGCCGTAGGACTGCTACAACCTTATTTGTTTGAACTTTTCGTACCGCGTGACAGCGCCGACGATCTGGAACCGTCCATGCGTTCTATCGGCGTAGGTGCATATTGCTGGTACGTATTCTTCATCATTCTCGTTTATAATCTATTGTTCTTTACACTCGAAACATTCAATTTCTTTAATTGGGTTCACTGGTTAGAATGTATAGGCGGAAGTACGGTTATCACTTATATATTGGTGATGGCGACAGAAAGTTTCAGAAAGTAAGATTCCGGATAAGTGATGAGAGAGAAAAGAACACGATTTTTAGTTTGCTATATATAATAAGGTATGTTGGATTACAATCTTGAAAAACGTAGATTCGTTATCGGTGGAGTGGCCATAGCTATTGTGGTCATTTACATGATTCGTCTGTTTACGCTTCAGATTATGAGCGACGACTACAAGAAGAATGCCGACAGTAATGCCTTCTTGAAGCATATTGAGTTTCCCGCCCGTGGTGCCATTTACGACCGTAATGGTAAGCTGCTGGTGTATAATCAGCCGTCTTACGATCTGATGGTGGTCATGAACGAGGAGAGCGGCCGACTTGATACGATGGATTTCTGTAATTCGCTGGGTATTACGAAAGAGTTTTTTATCAAGCGAATGAACGATATCAAGGACCGCTCTAAGAACCCGGGCTATTCGCGCTATACCCAGCAGCTTTTTATGGGACAGCTGAGCGACCGGGATTTCAGTGTGTTCCAGGAGAAGATGTTCCGATTCCCCGGTTTCTATGTCCAGAAACGTACCGTCAGAGAATATACCTACCCTTATGCAGCCCATGTGCTGGGTGATGTGGGTGAGGTTTCGCAAAGCGATATTGAAGATGATGACTACTATCAGGCTGGTGACTATATCGGAAAACTGGGTATCGAGAAGTTTTATGAGAAGCAGCTGCGTGGTGAGAAGGGTGTGAAGATCATGCTGAGAGATGCCCACGGAAGAATACAGGGTAGCTATCAGAATGGTAAACTCGACCAGAAACCTGTGGCTGGAAAGGACTTGACGCTGGGATTGGATGTCAAGTTGCAAGCCTTGGGCGAACGTCTGCTCCAGGGTAAAATCGGCAGTATCGTTGCCATCGATCCTAGAACGGGCGATGTGCTGGCTATGGTTTCTTCTCCTTCTTACGATCCAAGACGTCTGGTGGGTAGAAACCGCGGCAAGATGCACAAGTGGCTCTCGCAGAATCCTTGGAAACCGCTCCTGAACCGTAGTATTCAGGGACAGTATCCTCCGGGTTCTACCTTTAAGACCAGCCAGGCGCTGACCTATCTTACTGAAGGTATCATCACACCGGGAACAGCATTCCCATGTAATCATGGTTTCTCTTATAAGGGTCTGCATGTGGGCTGTCATGGTCACCCGTCGCCTATTTCGCTGGTTGATGCCATCAGTACCTCTTGTAACGGTTACTTCTGTTGGGGTCTTTACTATATGATAGGTAACCGCAAAAAGTATGGCAGCGTACAGAATGCGATGACCTTATGGAAAGATTATATGGTGAGCATGGGATTCGGATATAAGTTGGGCATCGACTTGCCTGGCGAGAAACGCGGTCTCATTCCGAATGCACAGTTCTATGATAAGGCTTACAAAGGTTCATGGAACGGACTGACGGTAATCAGTATTTCTATCGGTCAGGGTGAGGTTAACCTCACGCCGTTGCAGATAGCCAACCTGGGTGCTACCATTGCCAACAGGGGATACTATTATGTGCCTCATGTAGTGAGAAAGGTGAAGGGTGAACCGCTTGATACGCTCTATACCCGACGCCATTATACCAAGGCTTCCCGACGGGCTTACAACTATGTGGTAGCCGGTATGAGAAGTTCGGCGCTGAAGGGAACCTGTAAGCTGCTCGGCCGCTACGATTTCGAAGCTTGCGGCAAGACGGGTACGGCACAGAACCGTGGCCACGACCACTCTGTATTCATGGGCTTTGCTCCGATGAACAACCCGAAGATTGCCATTGCCGTGTATGTAGAAAATGGTGGTTGGGGTGCTGACTATGGTGTGCCTATCGGTGGTCTGATGATGGAACAGTATCTCAAGGGTAAGTTATCTCCTGATTCTGAGCGCAGGGCTGCAGAGATGCAGGCCAGTAGAATTGCCTACGGATTAAGCAGTAGATAGTTTTCAGTTAATAGTTTATAGTTGATAGTTTATAGATTATGATCGATAATAAACAACCTAGTGTGCTTGCTTCACTTGACTGGTGGACGATAGGTATTTATCTGGCACTCCTCATCTTCGGATGGGTGAGCGTCTGTGGAGCCAGCTATAACTATGGTGACAACGAGATATTCAGTCTGGGTGCCCGCTCGGGTATGCAGATTATATGGATTGGCACATCCATAGCACTGGGATTGGTAATCCTGCTGCTTGATGACCGGTTTTACGATACCTTCTCGTATGTCATCTATGGCGTCCTGATACTCTTGCTCTTTGCTACGATATTCAATCCGCATAGCATCAAGGGTTCCCACTCCTGGCTGGTGTTGGGACCGCTCCGATTGCAACCGGCTGAGTTTGGTAAGTTTGCTACGGCTCTGGCGGTAGCCAAGTTTATGTCAAGCTATGGTTTCAGTATGCAGAACCTGAAGCATTTCATGGCAGCCGTAGGCATTATCGTTCTGCCGATGCTCTGTATCGTAGGTCAGCGCGAAACGGGTTCTGCCTTGGTTTATCTTTCATTCTTCCTCATGCTTTACCGCGAAGGAATGCCGGGTGCCATTCTCTTTACTGGCGTGTCGATGGTGGCTTACTTCGTAGTGGGTGTGAAGTATGAGAACGTGATGATGTGGGATACCTATACTTCTGTGGGTAAGTTTGTCGTGCTTCTGCTGGTGCAGATTTTTACGGCTGGCATGGGGAACTCCTATACGGGCGATAGGAAACAGGCACTGATAATCCTTGCCTATTCGGTAGGCATTACGCTGCTCTTCGTGCTCTTTTCTACCTATGTCATTCCGTTCGACATTGTGTGGATCCAGCTCTTCCTGTGTGCTATGCTCATCGGATTCCTGGTTTATCAGGGACTGAGAACCCGGTTCCGGAATTACTTCCTCATCTCCATCTTTTCGTTGGGAAGTATCGCTTTCTTCTATTCTGCCGATTATGTGCTGAATCATGTGATGGAACCTCATCAGAGAGTGCGTATCAACGTACTGCTGGGACTGGATGAAGATTTGGCTGGTGCGGGATATAACGTGCATCAGAGTGAGATTGCCATTGGTTCCGGCGGACTTCAGGGCAAAGGTTTCCTCAATGGAACGCAGACCAAACTGAAGTTCGTGCCTGAGCAGGATACAGACTTTATCTTCTGTACGGTAGGCGAGGAGGAAGGTTTCCTCGGTTCGGCAGGCGTGCTGCTGCTTTTCCTGGCTTTGATATTGCGGTTGATGCATCTGGCTGAGCGGCAACCTTACAAATTCGGGCGTATCTACGGCTATTGTGTCCTGTCGGTATTCCTCTTCCACCTGTTTATTAATGTGGGAATGGTGCTTGGTTTAACACCGGTTATCGGTATTCCGCTGCCGTTCTTCAGTTATGGTGGCAGTTCGTTATGGGGATTTACCATCCTTCTTTTCATCTTCTTGAGAATTGATGCGGGAAGGAACTTAGTGAGAAGTTAAAAAAAAGAGTGAACAGATTGTTGATGAATCTGTTCACTCTTTTTTTATTGTATCTTGGAAATCTTGATGCCGATGTCACTCACACCGGGCAGGATTTCTCTTTTCATATCATGTCTGATGGCTACGTGTATGGAATCGCCCTGATGCATCTGATAGATGTTGATAGGGAAGTTATACTGATAGTAGCTGATGCCCTGTCCTTTGCTCACGCCGTTGTTGTCAATCAGCTGGCAGTTTACCGTATCTATCTTGCATTCGCCAGGTATCTTTCTGTTTCGGTGATAAACCGTCTGTTCTACGATGAGCGTAAGTCCCATGAACGGATAGGCACCTGTAATGCGAAGTCCTAGGCTTTGTTTGTAATGCCCGGGCTCGAGTAGAGGTGATACTTCGAATGATAGGGTGTCGTTCTTCTCCCATCCTGCAATCGGTGTATGGGCATACTCATCGTATACAGTCGAACCGCTGCAGGCAGAGAGAATGTGAACGATCGCTGTCAAAACGATGAAATAAACAGTCTTTTTCATCTTTTTCTAGCTCCTATTCTTTATTCTTGTGTGGCGTTATTGCCTTGTGGCTTGTTGCCATTCTGAGGGGCGTTGTTGCTTTGCGGCTTGTTTCCACCCTGTGGCTTGTTGCCATTCTGCGGCTTGTAGCCCTTGTTAGGCCGTCTGTCGTTTCTTGGCTGGCGGTTGTCACCCTTAGGATGATTGCCCTGATTACGGTTGTCGCGGCGCTGGTTGTTTGGCTTGCCTTCATTCTTCTGAGGCTTGTTGTCGCCATTCTGCGCGCGGTTCTCGTTCTTCTGAGGCTTGTTGTCTCCCTCCTGCTGGCGAGGTCCCTTGTTCTTATTGTTCTTCTTCTTCTTTTTCTTAGCCTTGTCAAAGCGGCTCAAATCAGCTTCGGCAAGCAGGTCGACTGGCTTGGCTACAGGTTTTGCCTTACCGTCTTCCAGCAGACTCAATGGCTTCTCGCCCTGACGGTTCATTTCGATGATAGCCTTGGCACGCTCGATGCTGATGGTTTCGAGGTTGGAAGCAAGGTTCTTGTCAGAAGAGTAGGTGATAAGACCTGCCAGGATATCCACCTTGAACTGATGGAAATCACCGTCGGCAGTCTGCAGTACGGCATCCTTAGGAGGCAACTTTCTGCTAGCCTCTACATAGCTGTCTACCTCGTAGTTGAGACAGCACTTCAGTTTGGCGCACATACCGGCAAGTTTCTGAGGATTCAGAGAGATGTCCTGGTAGCGTGCTGCATTGGTGCTAACGCTGATGAAGTTCTTCATCCAGGTAGCGCAGCAGAGTTCTCTGCCGCAAGGACCCGTTCCACCGATGCGGCCTGCTTCCTGTCGCGCACCGATCTGTTTCATCTCAATGCGCACATGGAAGGTATCGGCAAGAACCTTGATAAGCTGGCGGAAGTCCACACGTTCGTCAGCGATGTAATAGAAGATAGCCTTGTTGCCGTCTCCCTGATATTCTACATCACCTATTTTCATCTTCAGTCCTAGATCTTTGGCTATCTGGCGGCTCTGGATCATGGTGCCGTGTTCACGGCTCTTAGCCTCCTTGCATTTGTCAAGATCCACCTGCTTGGCAATACGGTAGATACGCTTGATATCATCCTGCGACTTGAGGTTTGCCTTCTTAATCTGGAGTTTTACCAGTCTTCCGGTCAGCGTAACCACACCGATGTCGTGACCCGGGTTAGCCTCTACCGCCACTATATCGCCCTTCTTCAGGTCGAGGTTATTCACATTGTGGTAATATCCCTTACGGGTATTCTTGAACTGTACCTCCACGAGGTCAGTACTTTCAGCATTGCCGGGTACATCGGCAAGCCAGTCGTATGTGTTGAGCTGTCTGTCCTGTCTTCCTACGCCCTTAGCGCACAGACCACGGTCGCAGCCGTTACACATCCTGAATTTCATATTTTTGTAATCCACGATAGTCTAATTTATAATGTATAATTTATAATGTACAATGAATAATGACCAGGCATCTGCCCCGTTATTCATTTGAATTCTTCACTTTTCACTCTTCACTTCCCTCACTTTCTTAAAAGGAGGACGATGATTTTGAGCGCCATATCGAAGAAAACGATTTTGGCATTGGCATTTTGCGAAATCATGCGCTTGCTGTCTTCGAAGAGGTTGGAGATGTCAATGATGTTTGCCTCGTTGATGAAGCGGGCAAAGTTCTTGGCAAAGTTCTCCTCATCCTGCGTCATGTAGCTCAGTTCCGGATTCCGGAAGTTGTACATGAAACTTTCTCTGAGCATGTGCATGAAGTAGTCGAGCATGCGTTTCTGCTTTTCTCTTCCGAAGGTTGCTATCACATCGGTCCACTTCTTGAGGTCACCTATCTTGCGCATGTAAGCCAGTCGCATCAGCATGATAAACATGTCGAGATGCTGCCGGTTTTCGTTTCCTGCATCCAGTTCTTCGAGTGCGAGGTTCCAGTTGCCGTTGGCGATACGGGCTATGCGGTGTGCCATGTCTGGCTCCAGCGCTCTCCGTTCCGTCAGCGCTTTTTCCATCTCAGCGGTTTCTATCTTCCTGAAGTCGATACGCTGTGTACGGCTTCTGATGGTTTCCAGCAGCAGTTCCGGATTCTCGCTTACCAGCAGGAATACCGTCTGGCGTGGCGGCTCCTCCAGCAGTTTCAGTATCTTGTTGGCACTCTGGATGTTCATACGTTCCGGGAGCCATATCAGACTTATCTTATATCCGCCCTGACTCGACATCATCATCAGCTCGTGAGAGATGGCATCGGTTTCTTCGGCAGTGATGATAGCCTGTTTGTTATAGTCGGCATCCGTCTTGCCCATCTTCAGCATCCAGTCGCTAATCTGGATGTAGGGACCTTTAGAAAGCAGCAGCTCTCTCCATTCCTTGATGAAGTCGAGGATCACCGGTTTGTGTTCGCTGCCCATATTGGCGGTCTTGATGGTAGGAAAGGTGAAGTGGAGGTCCGGATGTTCCCATTTCCTGAGCATCGGTGAATCGCCCAGAAGATAGCTGGCAAAAGCCAGTGCCATCGCCAGTTTGCCGCAACCCTGCGGGCCGCAGAACATCAGCGCATGGGGCAAACGGTTCTCCTGAACCATCTCCATGAGACGGTTCCATATTTCTTGCTGACCTATAACTTCATTTCTTTGCATTTAAAACAGAATTTTTGCTATTTGCTTGACGCTGTCTACAGCCGATACGGTGAAGAAGTGAACATTGTTGTAACCATGTTCGAAGAGATCTTGCACCTGAGCGGTAGTCCACTCGATACCGAGCTGCTTGGCATCATCGTCAGTTTTACATTTCAATACCTCCTGTGCGAGTTCTTCAGGAATATCGCAGTGGAAGGTTTTCGGCACTACAGTGAGCTGGCTCAACTTGGCGAAAGGCTTAATGGCAGGAATGATAGGGATGGTTACGCCTATCTGCCGAGCCTTTTCAACGAAAGCATAGAACTTCTCGTTGTCGTAGAAGAGCTGGGTAACGGCATACGCTGCGCCCAACTGTTGTTTCTCCAGCAGATGCTGCATATCCATTTCCAGGTTTGGCGCCTCTTCATGCTTCTCCGGATAGCAGGCTACACCGCAGCAGAACTTGTCGCCCGGGTGCTTGATGGGTGTGCCGTCAAAGAAGAAACCGTCATTAAACTGATTCACCTGCTTCAGGAGGTCGGTGGCATGGGCATGACCGTTCTCGGTTGGTGTAAACTGCCGGTCTTCTTTCGCCTTGTCTCCTCGCAGAACGAGAATGTTGCTGATGCCCAGGAACTGGAGGTCGAGCAGTTCGTACTCGATGTCTTCCTTCGTAGCACCGCTGCAGATAATATGAGGGATGACAGGTATGTCGTACTTGTTCTGTATAGCGCCTGCGATGGCCACGGTGCCCGGGCGGCGGCGCACACGCTGGCGAGTGAGGAGACCGTTTTCCAGTTCCTTGTATACATACTCGCTATGGTGCGTAGTGATGTTGATAAAGCGAGGGCCAAACTCGCTCAGCGCATCGATGGTACGGAAGAGTGCTGCTGTTCCGTTACCTTTCAGCGGAGGTAAAACCTCGAACGAAAAGCCTCGCTTATCGCCCTGCTGATGTAGAAAATCTGCTATGTTCATATTACCTAAATTCTATGTTTCTTCTTATTTTGGTGCAAATTTACAAAAAAAATAGGGGAAAACCGCATGTTGAACGTAATATTTATAAAGAAAAAACGTATATTATTAGGTGGAGATTGATTTTTGGCATGAAAAAAGAAGATTTCCTGCCGGTAAATGCTACGCTATTCTACAGAAAAGTGATTAAAATTTAAACCTAAAAAATAATGGAACAAAAACAAACAGGCTCTAGAGCCTATCTTATTTCAATTGTGATGGTAGCCGTTTTGGGCGGCTTGCTTTTCGGTTATGATACCGCGGTAATCTCGGGAGCCGAGAAGGGTTTGCAGGCATTCTTCATGGGTGCTGAGGATTTCACCTATACCGATTTCTGGCATGGATTCACTTCTTCCAGTGCTCTGATTGGTTGTATCATCGGTTCGGCGCTTTCGGGTGTGCTGGCTTCTAACTGGGGCCGTAAGCGTTCGCTGATCTTTGCGGGTGTGATGTTCTTCATCTCTGCATGGGGATCTATGTGTCCTGAGTCTTTGGTGTTGCCAAAGGGTGAACCTAATCTTACGCTTCTCATCGTGTTCAACCTCTATCGTGTGATTGGCGGTATCGGTGTGGGTCTGGCATCTGCTGTGTGCCCGATGTATATCGGTGAGATTGCGCCTAGTAACATCCGTGGTATGTTGGTCAGCTGGAACCAGTTTGCTATCATCTTCGGTCAGCTGGTGGTTTATTTCGTCAACTTCTTCATTCTTGGCGATCATATTGCTCCTGCTATCCAGAGTGTAGGCAACGGTATGAACCAGATTCTGAATGGTGGCGAGGCTGCCTGGGCTATCGAAACCGGATGGCGCTATATGTTTGGTTCTGAGATGGTTCCTGCGGGTTTGTTTGCTCTGCTTATCTGCTTTGTTCCTGAGACTCCCCGTTATCTTGCCATGGTTGGTCAGGATGCGAAGGCTGAGCGTATCCTGGCTCGCATCAATGGTGCTGAGGAGGCTAAGAAGATTTTGGATGACATCAAGAATACGGTTACTGAGAAGAAGGAGAAACTGCTTACTTACGGTGTGCTCTGTATCTTCGTAGGTGTGATGCTCTCTGTATTCCAGCAGGCTGTAGGTATCAATGCCGTGCTCTATTATGCTCCTCGCATCTATGATGCTATGGGCTTTGACAATCCGATGGTATTGACCGTATTCAATGGTATCGTGAACCTCGGTTTCACCTGTGTAGCCATCTTTACGGTAGAGAAGTTGGGACGTAAGCCTTTGCTCATTACCGGTTCTCTGGGCATGGCATTGGGTGCCATCGGTGTAGCCATCACCTTCGGTAATCCTAATCTGCAGTTGTTGTGCATGGTATCCATCATGGTTTATTCTGCATCATTCATGTTCTCTTGGGGACCAATCTGCTGGGTACTTATTGCCGAGGTATTCCCTAATACGATTCGTGGTGCTGCCGTAGCGATTGCCGTAGCCTTCCAGTGGATTTTCAACTGGATTGTTTCTACCTCTTTCGTTCCGATGGCTAACAGCCTGGGCTATTGGTTCACCTATGGCCTGTATGGTGTTATCTGTATCCTCGCTGCCATCTTTGTATGGAAGCTCGTTCCTGAGACCAAGGGTAAGACACTGGAGGATATGACCAAGCTTTGGAAGAAAAACTAAGTTCTTATTCTGTGAAATATCAAGACCGCCAGGCGTAGAAAGAAACGCCTGGCGGTTTTTCTTTATGCCCCCGGCTCGTCAGCTTAATCCATACCATGATATGATTTAATTTTTCCATTTTCGTTTTTCTCTTTAAATTGTTAGTGGCCTACCGATTGGGGCAAGCTCGGTGTCCTTCATCGGGAGGAGAATCACATTCTCCGCGCTTTCATGTTGCAAAAGTAATGTTTATTTCAGACTTATGCAATTTTTTGAAGAGAAAAAATGCATTTTAATAGCTGATTTGTTGAAAAAAAATCTTTTTCTTCCCGTATTACGTATAGTGTAATTGATGTAAATGTATATATATAATATACTTGGTATAGTATAGGAAAGAAAAATTAGCATTTAACTGTCTGATATTCAAAGTCTTGCATTTTTAAGATTTGCCAAGATAGTCATTCGGGCATATCAGAAAACACATGATTGGCCCTGATGGTACCTATTATTGGCCCTCATGGTACCCTCTGAAAGACTAAATTGCCCTGATAGTCATTGCCCACCCAAATGAGGTGAAAAAATGATGTTCTTCCGTTTACCAACTGATGTGGCTGCGTCGGGTTAAGGATATGGCTGAACTGGGTTACGCAGACGGCTGGATTCGCTTACTCAGACGGCTGGACTCGCTGATTGAGCCACTTGAGTAATCTGACAGAGCCACTTGAGTAAGCTGATTGAGCCACTTGAGTAAGCTGATTGAGCCACTTGAGTAAGTTAACTGAGCCACTTGAATATTCTGCAGCATACGCTTGCGTGCAAAAGTATACATAATTGAGCCAAATAGAGCACAACTGGTACTTATCGTACCAAAGTGGACAAGTGGGGCACCGCCGATGTTGTATCTTTGTATCAGCATTCGGGAAGAGACCGGTGCACAACATGATTATTCACAATTTTAAAATTTTATGTATTATGGCAATTAATTACAGTTTAGTAAAGCTTGCGTCAAAATTTGGTGACAAAGCAGGAGTTCCTCTTTTCTACGCCCGTGCTCAGATGAAAGACTCCATTTCGCTCAAGAAGTTCGCGAAGTTGATCTCTATGCAGACCACCGTATCCTATGCGGATGTAACAGCCGTTCTGGTCAGTATGCAGGAGAACATGATCATCGAGTTGCAGCGAGGAAACCAGATTGATTTCGGCGAGTTGGGCAAGTTCCGCCTCCAGCTTACCAGTGAGGGTGCTGCAACTGCAGCCGAATTTAAGAGCGACATCAACATCAAGGGTGTGAACATCCAGTTTATCCCGGGCAGCGATCTTGCCAACATCTTTGTAGGCATGGAGTTTGAGCAGGTTGCATCACGTGCCGTACAGAAGGCTGCCCTCAAGGCTGAGAAGGAGGGTGCCAAGACTCTCGACATCGAGGAGGCTAAGAAAAAGCCTGCCAAGGACAATGCTCCTTCTGGCGGCGATACCACGGGTGGCAACACCTCTGGCGAACAGACTGGCGGAACAGGCAGTACCGGCAACGGTGACACTGGAGACGGATTAGAATAATTAACCTTTTAAAACAGAATAGATTATGACAGAAAAGAACAAGCAGAAATGGAATGAGATTCTCAAGTTTGCAGTAACCGTACTGACAGCTCTCCTCGGGGCGTTGGGCGTTTCGGCAGGTGGACTTTAGAAGGAGTCGGTGAAGCATCTGATTCAGGAACTTCACCACCGTTTTCCGGGCATCCGTACCATCCTGGGGCATCGCGATTTGCCTGGCGTTCAAAAAGCCTGTCCGTGTTTTGATGCCACGAAGCTTCAGTACCTCCTGGATGCTTCCTGATCCTCTTCCATTAAGAGGGCTTTTCAAGAGCAGAATCCCTCTGAATTTATTTAACAAGTTAGGGCGCATCCAATCCGGATGCGCCCTTTTTCTTTGTCGTCATATTTCTTTCATTCAACACTCAACATTTACCTCTCAACATTCAACACTCAACTATCCCAATACAACATTGGCAGGAACGCCGAGGTTGTGGTATATGTTTCTTGCAACATCAAAATTAATTGCACGACGTCCATGGAGAATATCACTTAATGCGGTTGTTGACACGCCTATAGCTTTTGCAGCCTCCTTTTGCTTGTAGCCTTTTTGGCGAAAAGCAACTTTGATGGCAGCTATGAGTGAAGGCTTAACTCGCCATGGATGGGGATCAACTTCGCATTCCCAATCGTAAGCAGCTTCGCTGAGGACCTTTAATTCTTCCTTTTCTACTTCGCTGAGAAAGTCCATGCCGCCCAATTGGGTGCCCTTTGCAAGCAGAGCCTCCATTCGCTCTTCAATTTCATTATATATTTTTTCGTCTTTAATAGTCATAGTTATATATTTTTGATATCCTTAATCTTGTCATATTCAGCATGAGTTCCAACAAATCTAATATGTAGAAATCCTTGAAAGAACACAACGATAGTTACAAGCCTAAATTTATTGCCTGATATGTTGAAGACATATCCTGTCATTCCCGACATAATCTGCCGAAGGAAATGCTTGCTTTAATTCTGCATGGCTTTTCCATTCTGTCTTTTCAACAAACTCTGCCCAGCGCATGAGCGGATCTGCTGCATCAGGATGTTTCCTTGCAAAATCTTTCAGCAATTTGAACTTTAATATCTTCATAATCGTT
>ENA-UOJC01000737-UOJC01000737.1-human-gut-metagenome-genome-assembly--contig:-C104-NODE-737-length-53406-cov-22.691852_pt1 | contig 53406 bp, 51 predicted proteins | sample MGYA00242339_ERZ723886 | MGnify/ENA metagenome assembly ERZ723886 | reverse complement strand
CCGCCGAAGAGGATGGACACCAAGCAGGTGCCCACGGCCAGATAGATGGTGTTCAGCAGGGGGGTCCACAGGTTGGTCTTGGCCAAGGTGCTGGTGAACAGGTCGATGTAGTTCACCAGGGTATAGCCGGCGGTCTGGCCGGTGAGATGGGCATCGATGGTGCCGGGGTGGATCTTGAAGGTGTCCTCCACAATGGCCACGATGGGGGCGATGGTGGTGATGGTCACCACGATGCCCATCAGCAGCAGGATCACGTTGTGAGGCTTGGACAGGAAGGTCCTGAGCCTGTTCCAGAGGATGGCGGACCGTGCGGCGCCGGGGGTCGTGGTTTGGTTCATATGCGGCACTCCTCTCATGCGGGAATGGAGGGGCGCCCTTGGAGGCAACTCGGCTCCAAGGGCGCCCTGCTCTGCGTTTCGTCAAAACCGGCGCTCAGCGCCCAGAGGTCCGGTGACGCCGGGGATGGGGCTCAGCCGGCGCTGTACTTGTCCAGCATCTCGATCCAGCTGCCCACGGTGAAGGAGACGGAGGCGCAGTACTCGGGGTCCTCCAGGACCAGCTTGCCCTCGTTGGTCCACCAGTCGTAGCCGTGGTCGTTCAGGGCGGCGTACTCCACGGTGGTGCCGTCCTCGGCCATGCCGCCGGTCTCGTGGTGATAGATGGCCTCGTTTTCCGCAGCCACCTCGGGATTAGAGGAGTAGCCGCCGATGTCCTTGCCCCAGGCGGAGAAGCCGTCGGCGGTGCAGGTCATGTAGGCGATGAAGGCGCAGGCGGTCCAGGGCAGGGGGCTGTTGTCGGTGACGAACAGATAGTGGCAGTAGCCGAAACCGCCCATTCCGGTGTAGCCGTCGTTATAGGCCGCCACGGTGATGTTGTTCTTGGAGACGGAGGCGGACTCCTCCACGCTGCGCAGCTTGGAGTAGACGATCAGGCCGAACTGGTCAGTGGCGGACTGGTCCACCAAGGTGTTGCAGATGGGGCCGTCGTCAGTCTGGGCATTGTAGCTGCCCACCCACAGCTTGATCCAGGCCAGGGCGTATTTGCCGTTCTCCCCCAGGCCCAGGCTCTCGGCCTCGGAGGCCATCTCGTTGATGGTGGGCTGGAAGTAGGCCTGTTCCTCGGCGGACAGGGCATCGAAGGCCTCCTTCAGCATGGCGGCGTAGTCATCCCGGGTGAGCATATACAGGAAGTTCTTACCCACGATTTCAGAGTCGATGTCCATAAACAGGCCGTGCTCGCCCTCGGCCACGAAATCCCAGCAGTTGTCATAGGACTTGGAACCGGTGTTGTTGTACATGAAGATCTTGTTCAGAGTCTGAAGGGGCAGATAGCCCTGGTACGCCTCGGGGGTGGTGCCGTTGGCCTCCGCCCAGTCCTTGGGGATGAAGGTGTCCAGAATGCCGGTCTGGACCATCTTGGACTCGATCTGGTTGCCGTCCTGGATCAGGGTCATGGCAAAGGTGCCGGTGTCCTTCAGGGAGTCGGCGGTGAGCTGATCGAAGATCTTGTTGTTCTTGGGCTGCTGCCACTCGAACTCCATGTTGTAGCTGGGGTCGATGGTCTGTAAGTAGGCGATGAACAGAGGCAGGGCGCTCTTGCCGCGGCTGGAGTTGCCCACGCCGTAGAACATCTTGCCGTTGGACTCCTCGATGGCCTTTTGGGCCAACTCCTCGAGGGTCATGGTCTGAGCTTCCTTGATGATTTTCTGGGTTTCCGTCAGATTCTCCTCGACGGGGGCTTCCGTAGCGGCGGGAGCGGCCTCGGCGGAAGCAGCGGGGACTTCCGTGGGAGCGGGGGCCTTCTGTCCGCAGGCGGCCAGGCCCAGCGCCATGCACAGAACCAGAAGCATTGCGACGATACGTTTCATTTCAGTTCCTCCTCAAAAGATTTATTCGGCGGCAGGTCTTGTTCCCTGCTGTGCTTATAGTCTAATGGCAAAACAAACAAAAATAAACCGGTCAAAACTGATATTTTTTGCATATTTCTGATTTCTGTGTAAAACATGATGAAATTGCAAGACCTATGTGCTATAATTTAGTCACTTCATTCAAAGCATAGCGGAGAAATGCCCATGAAAAAACAAATTCTGATTCTGGCCCTGCTCCTTCCCCTGCTGGCAGGCTGCACCGCAAAGCAGCCGGAGCCGCTTCCCTGTACCCCCGGAGAGGCTCAGCGGCTGGTGGTCTATACCTCCCATAAAGAAGAGGTCTACACTCCCATTATCCGGGAATTTGAGGAGCGCACAGGCATCTGGGTGGACGTGGTCAGCGGCGGCACCAATGAGCTGCTCCAGCGCATCCAGCAGGAAGCGGACGCGCCAAAGGCGGACGTGATGTTCGGCGGCGGTGTGGAGAGCCTCGAGTCCTATCAGGACTGCTTCAGCCCCTATATCTGTCGGGAGGCCGCCGGTATCTCCGAGCAGTTTCAGGCGGAGTCCGGCTACTGGACGCCTTTTTCCGCCCTGCCCGTGGTGCTGGTGTACAATACCAAACTGGTGGCCCCGGAGTCCTTAACGAGCTGGAAGGATCTGGAATCCCCGGCTTTTCGGGGAAAAATCGCCTTTGCCGACCCCCAGATATCCGGTTCCTCCTATACGGCGCTGGTGACCTGGCTTCAGACGGGCGGTGGGATGGAGGATAGCCTGACTCGGCTGTGCACTGCGCTAGATGGAAAGCAGCTGGACAGCTCCGGCGCGGTGCTGACCGCAGTCGCTGACGGAAGCGCCTTGGTGGGCATCACGCTGGAGGAGACTGCCCTCCAACATATCGCCGCCGGGGAGGACATCGCTTTGGTCTACCCGTCCGACGGCACTTCCTGTGTCCCCGATGGCAGTGCGCTGGTGAAGGGCGCGCCCCACGGGGACAACGCCAGACTGTTTCTGGATTTCACCATCAGCACCGATGTACAGTCCATGGTGGGTCAGCGGTTCTGCCGCCGGACGGTCCGGGCGGACATTCCCGCGGACCCCTCCCTGCCGCCGCTGTCCACCCTGAACATGGTGTCCTACGAAGTGGAATGGGCCAGCCAGAACCGGGACCGGCTGCTGTCGGAATGGTCCTTCCTGCTTGGGGAGGTGCCGTCATGACCCGACCTCAGAGCCGTTCCTTCCGAAACCGGCTGCTGCTATCCTTCCTGATCGCCTCTCTGGCACCCATGATCATCTGCTCTGCCATGCTGTCCCAAATTTCCCGGATTCAGATGACGAAGCAGCTGGACACCGACGCCCAGACCCAGACCGCCCACCTGATGACCGCCCTGGATCGGATCAGCGACGCCCTGCCGGGGGCAGCCCGAGCGTTGGAAGAAAGCCGCCTGCTGCCCCGGGCTTTTACCAGCCGGGAGGACACCAAAATCAATACCGCCCTGTTCCTGGCCACTGAGGGCAGCCGGGATCTAGCGGATTACTCTTTGTATGATCTGCGGGGCAGTCTGCGCTATTCCACCGGCAGCGTTACAGCAGGCACCACCCTTTCCACCCGGTGGGGCGTCCTGTTCGCGGCGAAAAATGCCGGCAGGAAGGCGGTGTATCAGGCGCCCATGGACGGCGGCAAAACCCTGCTGCAGGGCGCGGTGCTTCTGAAAAATCCTCAGGGAGAACCGCTGGGCTATCTGGTGATGGAACTGTCCGAGGAGAATTTTCAAAAGCTCTTCGCCGGCAAATACGGCAGTTCCAACGAGGTTCTGATTCTAAATCGGTACTGGCACCCGGTCTACGCCAGCCAGAGCGGCATGAAGGAGGAGCTGGCGGATTCCCTGCGTGGCCAACTGCTGCGCAGCGGCAATCCCGGCGCGGAGACGGAGGAATACCGCCTGCTAATTCAGGAGCATCCGCCCACCGGCCTGTATCTGGTACTGCGTCAGCCCCAGATGTTTACGCAGAGCACCATGAAGCTGCTCCACGCCGCCAGCTTTTTCTGTGTTCTGATGGGCATTGTGATTTCCGCGGTGCTCTGCCTGCCTCTGAGCCGCCGGATCTCCCAGCCCATCGGGCGGCTGCTGGAAGCCTTCTCCCGGCTGGAGCAGGACGATCTGGACGTCCACGTCTCCCGGGACGGAGAGGATGAGCTGGGTCAGCTGGCATCAGGCTTTAATCACATGGTTCTGGCCCTGAAGGCCAACCGGCAGGAGCTGGTGGAAAATCAACGGGAGCTGAATCAAGCCCAGGTACGGATGCTGCAGGCTCAGCTGAATCCCCATTTCCTGTGCAACACGCTGGACACCATGAAGTGGATCAGCAAAATCAACCATGTGCCGCAGGTGGCGCTGATGTCCACGAATCTGGCGGATATTCTGCGGTTTTGTATCTCTGCCGAGGAATTTGTGCCTCTGCGCCGGGAGGTGGAGGTGCTGAACCGGTATGTGGAAATACAAAAAATCCGGCTGTCCGACCAGTTCAGCTTTCTGGTCAGCCTGCCGGAGAAGCTGGAAACTTGCATGGTTCCCAAAATGATTTTGCAGCCCATTGTGGAGAACGCCATTCTCCACGGCCTGGAAGGGATTTCCGACAGCGTCATCCGGGTGGAGGCGGCTCAGGAGGGGGAAGACCTGCTCATTACCGTCACGGACAACGGTCACGGCCTGCCGCCGGATATGATCGGCCATCCTTACCGCCGGGAGTCCGCACCCAGCGGACACCATCTGGGACTATTCAACGTGGACACCATTCTGAAAAAGCACTACGGGGAGCGCTACGGCCTGTATCTGGACAACAACCCCGCCGGCAGCGGCGCGAGAGTTCGGGCGCGGCTGCCCCTGCGCCGAAGGGAGGAAGAAGAATGCTGAAAGTACTCATCGTGGAGGACGAAGAACTCATCCGCAAGGGCATCGCGCTGACCGTGGACTGGGCGTCGCTGGACTGCGTGGTGGTGGGCGAAGCCGCCAACGGCGCGGAGGGGTTGGAGAAGGCAGAAAAATGCGACCCGGACCTCATCATCACTGACCTAAAAATGCCCCAGATGGACGGCATCGAAATGCTGGAACGGCTCCGACAGGCAGGAAAAACCACTCATGTCATCATCTTGACCGCCTACGACAGCTTTTCCTACGTTCAGACCGCCCTGCGTCTGGAAGCGGTGGACTATCTGCTCAAGCCCTTCCATGACGGTGATCTGGAAAAGGCGGTGCAGCGGGTGCAGGCAAAGCTGGCGCCGAAGCAGACAGTGCTGCCGGAGCCGAAAACCGGCAGCGGCAACCGCTATGTCTCCGAAGCAATCCAGTACATCAAGAACCACTATCAGGAGCCGGATATCAGCGTCAGCTCCGTGGCCCAGAGCCTGAACATCAGCGAGGGTCACCTGAGCCACACCTTCAGGAAGGAAACCGGCAGCACGCTTCTGGGATATCTGACCCGCTACCGCATCCACAAGGCGACGGAGCTGCTGAAGGACTGCCGGGTGAAGGTCTACGAGGTGGCGGAACAGGTGGGCTACCGGGACATTGGCTATTTTTCCAACACCTTCAAGAAAATCACCGGGAAAACACCCTCGGAGTATCAGGACAGTCTTTCCTTTCGTTTTTAGGAGGATACGCCTGCATTCTGGTTGCCGGTATGCCCGCCAGCGGCAAGAGCACCATCGCCGTCAGGATTTCGGAGTCTCTGGGAATTCCAATGCTGGGACTCCATCAAGGAGGTGCTGTTTGACGATCTGGGCTTTCACAGCCGGGCAAAAAAGGTTATGGTTATCCAAGACGGTAAGGTAATCTGCATATTTCATGCGTAGATCACCTCCGCAAAGAGGATTTCCTCCGCAGCATTGCGGATGTTGTTCATGGCTCCGACCCACGCCATAGAGTCACGGGCTTTCAGCTCCTCTGTGATGCCTTGCGTTTCTTTCATGCCAAGAACGAGCATGTCCATACGCTCTTTGCAGGTCTTATCGACTTCGGCAAGGTGACTCCAGAGTGTTCCGTCCAGTATCATGGCGTTGTAGAGCACCCTGCGATGCTCCTTCAGGTAGCGATGGCGCATACGGCCATATTTTCCAAGAGGGTTTTCAGGCGTGTCGGGTAAGGCTATCTCTGGGATAAAGAAATCCCCACATTGACGATATGTCCCACCCATAGCTTCAAATGCAGATTTCATTGCAGACTCCTTTCGTGGATGATGATTGCAGTTATGAAGAATCCCCTTTCTCACAAAACTGCAAATCCATTCACCACAAATGAGCCGCAGTCATGTGTATTTTGCGAAGGGGGGTAAAACCTTCCTTTACAAAATACACCCTGATTCGCAATGACATGGTTCTATTTTGGTACACTCCAGTTTGCAATAATAACCTATTATTCTGGCGCAAAACGCCCCTGAAAGCGTTGCTTTCAGGGGCGTTTTTTATCAAAAAATCTGCTTCAGAGGCTTGATATACTGCTCCCGGCGGCGATCCTTCTCCGCAAGGTAAGCCACATCGTTGCCCGCATGAATTTCCCGGAGATACTCGTAGTGATTCTGCAAGATCTGCTCGTTGTGCCGAGCCAGCATCATCACGGCGATGGAGGAGCACTGGTCGGAGGCACGCTCAAAGTAGGTCAGCGCCTCCATGAACACCAGGCCGCTGGCAATGGAGCACTGGCCGTTCTTCAGCCGCTTGGTGTGCCGATCCTTCAGCATCATGATCATGTCGTCAATGGTCTCTTCCAACGGCTCGATGGCCTTGGCTGCCTCGTTATCGTCCTTGGAGAAGGCATCGACGGTAATTTCCAGAATCTCGTTGACTGCCTGGGTAATGAGCGCCAGCTCCTTCTTGGCCATGTCGGAGAAAGCGGCGTTCTCGCTTTGCAGACGCTGAGCCAGCTCCACCATGTTGGTGGCGTAGTCGCCGATGCGCTCGAAGTTGGGCACGGTCTGCATCAGCATATCCAGCTGCCGGTCGTCGGCCTCGGTTTCCACCATCTTGGACAGACCGATGAGGAACCGGTCGGAGTTATCCGTAAACTGGTCGATGCAGTCCTCGTCCTTGTCGATTTCCGCCGCCAGCACCGGGTCGTACTTCGCCAGCACCTGGCAGCCACGCTCGAAGTTCAGCTGAGCCAGCCGACCGCCGGCGGCCACCGCCTTCATGGTGACGGACAGAGCCATGGCAGGAGAATTATAGAGCTTTTCATCCAGGGTATGCAGCTCCGGATGCCGCTCGGCCTCGGGCTTGTCGTCCTTGACCACAACCAGGGACAGCTTCACCAGCCAGTCGGCGAAGGGAATCAGCACCACTGCGGTGGCCAGATTGAATACCGTCTGGAAGTTGGCGATTCCGCCGCTGTCCACGGCGCGAACCCAGAAGGCCTCGCCGAATACGGAAAGCCGGCGCAGAACGTACATAACGATCAAAAACAGCACCGTGCCGATGGTATTGAAGGCAATGTGCACCACGCCGGTACGCTTGGCATCCTTGGAAGAGCCGATGGAACAAACCATGGCCGTGGTGACGCAGGTGCCCAGGTTGATGCCCATGATGATGGGATAGGCCATGGCAAAGGTTATGCCGGAGCCAGGCACGGAGGCAACGGTCTGGAGCATACCCACCGTTGCCGAGGAGCTCTGGACAATCACCGTCAGCACCAGACCGAAGAGAATGCCGAACAGCGGATTTGCCAGGAAGGAGACGAAGGAGGTAAAGGCCTCCGTTCCAATCAGAGGCTCCACGCCGTCAGTCATCAGTTCCAGGCCGATGAACAGCACGCCGAAGCCGATGCAGATATCGCCGATGGTCTTGGAGTTCTTGCTTTTGACGAACATGACCAGGATAATGCCCGCAATCAAAGCGATGGGAGCCAGTCTGTCCGTATTGAACAGCCACAGAAACAGGCTGCCGTCGGACTGGATAGAGCCCAGCCGGATGATCTGGGCGGTAACGGTGGTGCCGATATTCGCACCCATGACGATGGATACCGCCTGACGCAGGTTCAGAACCCCCGCGCCGATCAGAGCGACAGTCAGGACAATCGTAGCCGTGGAACTCTGGATGACCGCGGTGACCATGGCACCGGTGAGAACGCCCATGACCACATTGCCGGTGACCTTTTCCAATATCCGCTTCAAAGCGGCGCCGGAACTGTTTTTCAGACCGTCGCCCATGACCTCAATGCCGTAGAGGAACATGGCCAGACCGCCCAGAAGCTGAATAATGGCGCTTAGAATCTCCATATCATACTCCTAAATCTCTATTTGATTTTGACACGAATATGGGTCCGCTGCCAGACCCGATACCATTATAAAAAAATTATCCGTAAATGTACAGTGACAATTTTGGACTAATTTTGACAAAATCCTTACGCATATTTTACAAATGCGCCAATTATTTTCCGGTAGAGCCAAACCCGCCGGCGTTTCTGTCCGTGTCCGTCAGGCTTTCCGTCCATTCGTAGGCCGGGGTCAGCACAGGAGTAATGAGCATCTGGGCGATCCGCTGACCCGGCTCCACGGTACGCGCCTGCGCCCCGTGGTTGTGCAGAGCCACCACGATCTCCCCCCGGTAATCGCTGTCGATGACCCCCACCTTATTGGCAGGCGCCAGCCCCTGCTTGCAGGCCATGCCGCTGCGGGCGTACACCAGCCCCGCACAGTGCTCCGGCACCTCCATGGCAATGCCCGTAGGTACAAAGACCGTCTGGCCGGGTTCAATGACAAGGGGCTTCTCAATGCAGGCCGTCAGGTCTGCCCCCGCCGCCCCGGTGCTGCCGTAGGCCGGAAGGACAGCTCCCGGACGTAAACATTTTACATGAATGGTATCCATCAGATCATTCCCTTTCTGTCCCCCTGCCAATCCTCCCACAGGACGGTTTTTCCCGCTGCCAGAGACTTGGGCACGTCGATGAGCCGCTGATTTTCAGACCCCCGGAACCGGAGGCTGAGATTTTTCTTTTCCTTGATAAAGGGGCCGTCCACCAGCACGTCCAGATAGCTCAGGTATTCCGAGCAGTCCCCCAGCCGTCCGGAGAGAATGTCCTTCTCAAAGAGATAGCCCGAAAAGGCCCAGATGTTTTTTCCCGGCAGCTCCTTCTTTACCGCTCGCAGAAGCTCCACCACCGCCCCCTGGTTCTGAGGCTCAAAAGGCTCTCCCCCCAGCAGGGTCAGACCCCGGATGAAGGCAGGTCGGAGCATATCCAGGATGGTTTGGATGGTTTCCTCGGTGAAAGGCTGCCCATAACAAAAATCCCAGGCCACTTCATTGAAGCACTCCGGGCAGTGATGGGTGCAGCCGGAAACGAACAGGCTTACCCGCACTCCGGGGCCGTTGGCAATGTCACAGTTTTTAATGGTTGCGTAATACATGTGCGTACTCCCCTTTCGCAGCAAATTCGCAGTTGAGGATAGTATATCATATTCTTCCCCCTATTTCCACCGGAAATCCAAAAAAGTGCCGCCCAGGCCGGGCGGCACTTTTGCGAGACTGTCAAAAACCATTGCATTGCGCAAAGGAGAAATGTGACGCAATTCTCAGGTTCTTCTGAGAAGCATCGATAAACGCACTGGTGCGGGAGCACCCAAAGGCTCCCCTTGCTGACCAAGGGGAGCTGTCATGGCCGTCCCCCGCAAGGCCATGACTGAGGGGATCAGAACTACTACATTTTGAGCGCCTCCGATAGACGGCACTTTACAATCCCCCCGTCACGGCTACGCCGTGCCACCCCCCTTTACACAAGGTGGGCTTTCGCCTCGCCGGAAGCATCCTGACACTTGAGGGGGATTTCCGCGCCACTAAATTCGCAATGGCAACGTGCTTTTCGGACTTTTTTGACACGTTAAAAAAAGTGCCGCCCAGGCCGGGCGGCACTTTTCGCATTCGGTTACTTGCTTCCTTCCTCCGGATACTCTGCGTGATACTGATCCCAGAGAGCGCCCTGGCCTTTCTTGTTCAGACCCCGACGCACCAGTTTTTTCACAATGTCATAGAGCACCGCGAACATGGGCACGCACACAATCATCCCTGGCACGCCCCACAGGCCGCCGCACAGCACGATGGCAAAGAGCACCCAGAAGCTGGAAAGCCCCGTCCGGTCGCCCAGAATCTTCGGGCCGATCACGTTTCCGTCCAACTGCTGCAACGCCAGCACAAAGACGATGAACCACAGACCCTTCACCGGATTTTCGATCATGATCAGGAAGGTGGAGGGCACCGCGCCGATGATGGGGCCAAAGAAGGGAATCACGTTGGTCACGCCCACAAAGGTAGAAACCAGCAGGGCATTGGGGAACCGGAAAATGCTGCATCCAATATAGCACAGCAGGCCGATGATGGCGGAGTCCAGAATCTTTCCGTCAATAAAGCCGCCGAACATCCGGTCAATGAAGGCAATCTCTCCCAGAAGGATATCCGCCCATCGGGGCTTCAGCAGACTTCTGACCATCAGCACCCCCTGCCGGGCAAACCGCTTCCGGCTGGACAGCAGATAGCAGGCCACAATCAGTCCGATCAGCAGGTTATACAGGAACCGGAAAACCTTCACCAGGCTGTTGCCTACCCCGGTGACCAAATTTCCCAGGCCGCTGATGCCGCCGGTCAGCAGGCTGTTCAGATCCCCCAGGTAGGTGCTGAGCATGTTCTGCCCCCAGGTTTCCAGCTGATTGTACAGGCTCTCGCTGTTGGTATTGAGCAGTTCCAAAATCTGGGTCACATTCTTTTCGTCGCCGAACCGCTCGGTAGCCCACCGGACGAAGGTATTGATCTTCTCCGGGATGGAGTTCCACAGGGTCATGAAGCTTTCGTACAGCTGGGGAGCCATCATAATAATCAGCATGTACACAATCAGAATGCCCGACAGCAGACTCAGAGCCACCGACAGAGCCGGAGCCGCCTTTTTGACCTTCTTAGGCAGCGTGGAGGCCAGGGTCTGCTCATAGAAGTTGCACATGGGCCGCAGCAGATAGGCAATCACACTGCCGTAGACAAAGGGAGCCAGAATGTTCCCCAGTACATGCAGCTGGTCGCCGATGCCTTGGAACCGATACACCACGAAGAACACCACAATGCTGAGGCTGATGGCGCAGAACAGGGACAAGGTCATCATGAGAAACCGTTTTTTCTGGGGATCCTTCACATCCGTTACCTCACTTTTCCTTTTTGGGGCTATTATATCAGTTCCCCGGAAACGCGGCGTGAATAAAATGTGAATTTTTCCGGCGCCGGCGGATAATCCGGAAAGGCGGCCTGGGGACTGCCGCCGGAAGGGAAAAAGTTTACAATTCCACCGTATTGCCATTTCCGCCCCGGCAGGATATAATAGGGGCAAACATCGAAAGGGAGGTTATTTCATGTATCCCATGTATTACGGCTTCGACTGGACCTATGTGGTTCTGGTGCTGCCCTGCGTGCTGCTGTCCCTGTGGGCCAGCGCCAACGTCAATTCCACCTTCAAAAAATATGCCAAGCAGTATTCCTGCCGGGGGCTCACCGGGGCAGAGGCCGCCCAGCGGGTGCTCTACGCCAACGGCATCCGGGACGTGCAGATCACCCGGATCAGCGGCAATCTGACCGATCACTATGACCCCCGGGACAATGTGATCCGGCTGTCGGACAGCGTTTACGGCAGCACCTCCACCGCCGCCATCGGCGTGGCCTGCCACGAGGCCGGACACGCGGTGCAGTACGCCCAGGATTACGCCCCCATCAAGCTTCGGGCGGCCATCATTCCCGTGACCAACTTCGGCTCTCAGCTGGCTATGCCCCTGATTCTGCTGGGCATTGTGCTGTCCGCCTTCGGCTCCATGTCCGATCTTCTCATCTATCTGGGCATCGGCTGCTTCGGCCTGTCCCTTGTCTTCCAGCTGGTGACTCTGCCGGTGGAGTTCAACGCCAGCCGTCGGGCACTGGTTGCCATTGAGGAAGGAGAACTTCTGACGGACGAGGAGCTGATGGGCGCCCGGAAGACCCTCCGGGCGGCAGCACTGACCTATGTGGCCGCCACCGCCGTGGCTCTTGCTCAGCTTCTTCGGCTGCTGGCCATCTTTGGCGGAAGACGCAGACGGGACTGAGGGTCTGCGCCAGAAAATCGGCAGTTTCTGCACTCCGGCTTTCGCCGGAGTGCTTTTTTCACAAATTTTGGATCATTTTTCATACAAATGGCCAAAAACTGCTTGAATGGGTTGACGGAAAGACTTGTTTCTGCTTTAATGATTATAGAAGAAGCAATTGCACAGGCGGGAAACAAATGGGAGGTGAGCGTCATTGCGGAAACGGATTGTGCGGATCGCCGCGATCGTTGCGGCACTGATTCTGTTGACCGGATGTGCGGCCTTCCCCCGGCACTCGGATCAGGGTCAGGAACCCTTAACCAGCCAGCAAACCGAAGATATCGGTCAAAATGGGGAACAGAACGGATTTTCCCTGGAACTGAAATCCGTGGTTTATGAAAGCTACACGGCCTATGCCACCTTCGGCCTGACCGCACCGGAGGACACGGATTTTTCCGATGTTCTGGACGGTCACTCGAATGTGAGTCTTGGGTTTTCTGACCTCCAAACGGACATCCCGGCGAATGTTTCCTATGAGGTACTGGACGATGGGGATGAAAAAAACAGCACCCTCAAAATCGTAGTTACCATCCAGCCGGTGATAGAGCAGGGAGCACCCAGTGCCTTTGGCTCTGGGAAAACCTGTGAGATTGTTTTCAGCGATGTTGTATATAATCGGGAAAACGAGAAGGAGCTGCGGGCATCCGGCCAGTGGAAGTTTGTGATTGAATTGGCGGAAGCCGATTCCGGCGAGTTGGAGCTGCTGGATTCGCCGGTATCCACGAAGGTCTGGGTCAGTCGTACCGGCGCATCGGAATCGGAAGGGATGGACGCAATTGAGGACGTTACCTTGACCTCTGTCCGCGTCATGCCCCTCCATGTGGAAGTTTCTTTTGAAATACCCGAACCTTCCGATTCCTTTGTTGGTGTCTTCATTGACGCGGCCGCGTTTGCGCCGCCTCCCGGCACTGACGGGGCGGATTATGAAAACATTGCTATCGTGATGAAAGACGGGACGGAAATTTCCCTGTTCCAGTCCATGGGGGCTAAGGACGTGGCCATATTGACCGCGGACAGTCCCATTGTCTTGGAGGAAGTGGACTGCCTGCGAATGTCAGATGGTACCAGGATACCGGCAAAGTGATTTCCGCAAAAAAGCGGGCGGCCAATGGCCGCCCCTACAGGATACCTGAAAAAGGGAGCTGCCTTGGCAGCTCCCCCTTATTTTGCCCGGATGTCCAGGTGGTACTCCACATCCCCGGCCTGGGCGTTCTCGATAATCACCCGATAGCACAGGTCAATGGTTCCCCCGTCGGGGACGATGTCATAGAATAGAAGGCTGGTTTCCACGGTCATGAGCAAGGCTCCGAAGGGCATTTCATAGAGACTGTCGTGGGAATCCCCCTGCCGGAAGACCATCTCGGATTTCAAAGAACCGGTTCGCTTCAGGGTGATTCTCCCCGGCTCCACCCGGAAGCTGGTGGTGACCCCTTCCAGCCCGGTCAGTGCGCTTTCCCGGTAGCTGATGTCCCAGCCCCCGTCCCGGAACTCCATGGTGCCTTCCGTGGTCAGTTCCAGAACCTCCGCCTCCTGCTCCGCGTACCGCTGGGTCGAGCGCAGGGACAGCATTACGGGCGTTGTCATTTCCCCGCCTCCATGGCAAGCTTCAGAAGCTCATCAATCAGCCGGGAATAGGGAATGCCGCTGGCGGCGAAGAGCTTGGGATACATGGAAATGGAGGTAAAGCCCGGCAGGGTGTTGATTTCGTTGAGCACCAGGAGACCATCCTCGGTGGCGAAGAAGTCCACCCGGCTTAAGCCCTGACAGCCGATGGCACGGAATACACGCACCGCCGCCTTCCGGATTTCCTCCTGAAGATCTTCGGGAATCCGGGCGGGAATGTAGGCGCGGGAGGTATCGGTGATGTACTTGGCGTCGTAATCGTAAAACTCCGCGCCGGAGTCAATCTCCCCGCAGACGGAAGCCACCGGGTTTTCGTTGCCCAGGACGGCAACCTCGATTTCCTTGCCCCGGATGAATTCCTCCACAAGAACCTTGTCGTCATATTTTGCCGCGGCAGCCAGTGCCTTGGAAAGGGCTTCCCGGTTTCCCGCCTTGGAAACGCCTACGGAAGAGCCGGTTCCGGCAGGCTTGACAAACATGGGATAAGCGAAGCGGGCTTCCAGCCCATCCAGGATTTTCTTCTCACCGGCTGCCAGTTCCCGTGCCCGCACCAGCTCCCAGGCTGCCTGGGGAATGCCCTCCTTGTCGATGACCAGCTTGGTCAGGGTTTTGTCCATCGCCACGGCGGAGGCGGAAACGTGGGGCCCCACATAGGGAATGCCCGCCATTTGCAGCAGACCCTGCATGGCACCGTCCTCGCCGTTCTCCCCATGAAGCACCGGGAACACCACGTCGATGGGGTGGGCGGTCACGGTATTTCCCTCGAAACACAGCAGCCCCTGTCCCCGGACGGGAGAGATCACCGCCGGGCAGGCCCCGGGGCAGGTGTTCCAGGTTTTCGCCGGGAGCATGGAATAGTCCTTTCCCGGGAAATAAATCCACTGACCCTCCCGGGTGATGCCCACGGGATAGACCTGATATTTTTCCTGATCGATGTTGTTCAGGACGGACTCGGCGGAGCGCAGGGACACCTCGTGCTCCGGGCTGATGCCGCCAAAGAGGATACACACGCTGTATTTTTTCATACTGTTACCTCAAATCAAAAAATGATACTGGAAATCCAGGAAAAGAGTGCTATAATATACGGAAGCTTTGATAATGAAAAAGGAGGGGTTTGCCATGACAATCGATTTGACCCCAAAGGAATTCCGGCGACTGCTGGATCTGGTATACATCGGAAACTGGGTGCTCAATTCCACCCGGGGAGACGACCGTTTCCAGGATTACGACGACCTGGAAAGCAAAATATTCGCCCTGTCCCCTGCCCTGTCCGAGCCCTGGAACGGAACCGTGGTTCCCTCCAAGGCCTACGCCGAGGGCGGCATTCACGAGGCCATCGCCTATTACGAGGACAACGTATTCTATGAGATTCTCGCCGAGGAGCTGTCCCGCCGGGATATGGACTACCCGGAAATCGACCAGGACAACTACGATGAGATCACCGCCCGGATGGATCGGTATATGTCGGAATTTCAGGCCAGCGGCGTAGACCACCTGGTGCTGGAAGAGGAATAACAAAGGTCATTTGTAAGCGGTTGATGACAGGATAACTGTTAACACAGCACTTCCAGCAACCTGAAGCATTTTTCCGCACTTCCGGCGATGCGGCCGGGGGATTCTTAAGGGGGCGGCTTTTCGGCAGCGCCCCTTAAGCCGGCTTCTTATCAATTTTCTTGCCGGGACAAGAAAATTGCCCCCGGAGGGATCCGCACCGAAATATTCTGCGAGTCTTGGAACAGAAGGATAGATTTGCAATTCACGGGCCAATGAGGGCATTGGCCCCTACAAGTTCTATTTAGGTTCTCGGAAGTACCGGGGGATTGCCACACCAGTCTGCGGACTGGTTCGCAATGACATGTTTTTTCGATAGTCTAAACTGTGCCGGAAATCCGGCACAGTTTCTTTTTTACTCGCTCTTGAGCAGTGCCTCGCCCGCGCGGAAAATATCTCCCGCGCCCATGGTCAGCACCACGTCGCCCTCCCGGACGTTTTGGCGCAAATACTCCGTAACCTCCGGCAGGGTCTCGCAGAAGACCGCGCCGGGAATTTTTTCCGCCACGTCGGCAGAGGAAATGCCGATGGTGTTCCGCTCCCGGGCAGCGTAGATTTCCGCCAGCACCAGCACGTCCGCCCGGCTCAGCTCCCGGACAAAATCATCAAAGAGGGCGCTGGTTCGGGAATAGGTGTGGGGCTGGAAGGCCAGCACCAGCCGTCTTCCCGGCATAGCGTTCCGGACGGCGGAAATGGTAGCCGCCACCTCGTCCGGGTGGTGGGCGTAGTCATCATACACGTCCGCGCCGTGGAACTTTCCCTTGAATTCCATCCGCCGGCCTGCGCCGTGGAAAGATACCAGCCCCCGGGAAACGGCCTGGCCGGGAATGCCCATCATCCAGGCCGCGGCAGAGGCCGCCAGGGCGTTCATGGCGTTGTGCCGACCCAGCACGCCCATATCCAGATGGCAATAGAATTCTCCGTCGCACAGCACGTCAAAGTGCCGCCAGTCCGGGCACATATTGGCCGCGTGAATCCGGTTTCCCTCCCCCAGACCGAAGGTCACATAGTCGATGCCCTCCAAAGCCTGAACGGTATGGGGATCGTCGCCATTGGCAACCACGCCGAAGGTAGCCATTTCCGCGAATTTATGGAAGGATTTCTGAATGTCCGCTAAGTCCTTGAAGTAATCCAGGTGATCCTCCTCCACATTCAGCACCAGTGCCAGCGTGGGGAAGAAATTCAGGAAGGAATCGCAGTATTCGCAGCTTTCGAGCAGGATAGTGTCTCCGTGACCCACCCGATGGCTGGCGTGAAGCAGGGGCAGATAGCCGCCGATCATCACCGTGGGATCCAGGTCAGCCTCCATAAGGATGTGGGTCAGCATGGAAGTGGTCGTAGTCTTGCCGTGGGTGCCGGAAACACAGACGGCGTTTTTATAGGAGCGCATAATCTCTCCCCAGGCCTGTGCCCGCTCAAAGACGGGAATGCCGGAAGCCCGGGCTGCGGCAATCTCCGGATTGTCGTTATGGGCAGCGGCGGTGCGGATAATACAGTCCGCACCCTGAATGTTTTCCGCATTGTGGCCGATGGTCACGGGAATGCCCTTGGCCTCCAACTCCCGGGTGCCATCGGAAGCACTCATATCCGAGCCGGTGACCTTCATTCCCATCCCCTTGAGCACCAGACCCAGAGGGCGCATGGAAACGCCGCCGATGCCTACCAGATGCACATGGCTGCCGGGTACCAGATATTGGCCGATCTTTTTATTTTGAAGCATAACAGTCGATCCTCCGACGCTTTATTTGCAAAGCTACCCTATTATACATGATTGCGCTTGAGAATACAACCACTAATTCTCAGCCGGTTTCCGGTCAAATTTCCCCCGTTTTCTCTCCGTCCGGGTGAGCACCAGCCACAGGCCGAAGACGGCGGCGGAAGCGGCAGAAATCTTCCAGCCCAGGGAAAAGCCCGGATTCCGATAGACAAACCGCACGGTATGAGTTCCCGCGCTCAGGGACACCGCCGCCATACAGTTTCCCACCTTCACCGTATCCGCTTCCTTACCGTCAACGAACACATGCCAGTTGCCGTTCTGGGGGATAGAGGTATACAAAAGCCCATCCCTGTCACAGTCGATGGTGCCCTCCAGCCTGGTGGAGCGGAACTTGGTCAGATTCCAGGTAGAGGTGTTCAGCACCCCGTAGCCCTGGGCAAAAATGTCGGCGTCCAGCACTGCCGCGGTAACATTGGCACTGCTGCTCTCGCCGTCCGGGCAGACGATGCGCACCACGATTTCGTCTCCGGCCTTAACATCCTTCCCGGCGAACATCTGCTGAAGGCTGATTTTCTCCTTGTACAGCTCCACCCCATTGACGCTGAGGTAGAAGTCGTTCCGCTTGGGCAGATCCAGCTGGACGCAGAAAAAGCCGTCTGTTTCCGCCGTGAAGCTGTAGGTCAGGTCGCCCTTATCCACGGTGCTGTCATACTTGCAGTAGCCCTGACCGTTTTCCTCAAAGACGTTGACGCCGTCGCCAAAAATCCTGAAATTCTCAATCCGGTGCCAGACCTGGCCATTCACGCCGGTGGCGGCAGAAAACAGCCGGTTCTGGAAATCAAAGCCGTTGTCTGTGACGTTAAACTCCAGATCGGCAAGCTGGGAGTTTGCCAGGAAGCCCAGGGGCAGATAGGCCTGATTTTCCAGCAGCACCGTATCGCCGAACCGGTTGACCTCCGTGAAATAGGTGCTGGCTTTGTCCTTTCCGTCCCGCTCCAACATATATTTCAGTCCCAAAAACAGGTCGGAAACCGGGGAACTTTCCTCAAAAAGGTACCGGTTATAGGTGTTTTTCGCGCTGAAGCCCAAGCTCTGCATAAAGAGGGTGGTGTTTACATTGGCGGAGCTTGTGAAGGTGCTGATGCCGTTGTAATTGTTCAGAGCACCGTCATTCAAGGTCTGAGAATGGGTGGTTTCCGCCCGGAAGAAGAGGTTATTTTTCTCCCGCTCCTTCATATAGCGGATGACGGAGGCCGTCTTTTCCGTGCCCTTGGGATAGTTGGAGACCCCGGTGCCCGGAAAGTACAGGCCGAAGCAGATCAGGTTGGCCGTCAGCTCCACCACCATAATCCCCAGAATCAAGGCTCGGGAACGGAGAGACTGCTGGTGAACCTCCAATCGAATCCGGGCAATTTCCCGGGGCGTTGCTCCCTCGGGAGCCGTTTCCGTAATGCTTCCCGCCAACATGGCCAGCAGGTACAGCACCAGGAATATCAGATTATAGATAAAATACAGGTGGATATTCCATTCCCTGCCGAAAAGCTCCAGGGGAACGGTCTCGGTGAGCTGATTGGAGCAGGCCAGCACCGCCGCGGCCAGGACTCCTGCCAGAACAATCCGCTTGGAGCCAAAGGTTCGGCGCAATGTCCAGGCCCGGTAGGCCATGAACAGCACCACAAAGCTGTACAGGAAGCTGAACCGGTAAGGAATCATGTTGGTAAAGTGGAAGCCGTGCCAGATATAGTCCAGCTGCCGGATGATGAAGCTGACATTGAAGAACAGCAGCAGCCCCACGGCACAGATCTTATCCCGAAGCCGTACTTCCTTTGCCATCAGGTACAGGAACATGAGAAATACGCTGACAATGCCGCAGTACAGATTTGGCAGTCCCTCCTTGAAGGTAGGTTCCAGACTGCCGCCCATGTTCCCCGCCACCTGACGCATGGCGTCCAGCAGGCCCAGAATCGTGTGCTCCTTGGCGATATTCAGCCGGAAGGAGGTGGGGAATTTGTTCACGCTGGACTGGGTGCTGCCCAGAGCCGTCAGAGCCGGGATGGTGAGAATCGCGGACATGCCGATGGCAATGGCGGAAAACAGGGCGATCCGGCCCAGGTCACAGAAGAATTTCTTCCAGCCGCCCCACCGGCAGATCTGGTAGACGAAAAACAGGAGAAATACGAAAATGCAGGTGAAAAGGCCAATATAATAGTTGGCAAAAATGGAGAAAAACAGGCTGACGGTGTAAAGCACCGTCTTTTTCTCCTTCAGAAGGCTCACCGTGCCCAGGGTAACCAGCGGAAGCAGGGCGAAGGTATCCAGCCACATCACGTTCCACTGATAGCCCAGCGCCCAGGCGCACAGGCCGTAGAACGCACCGAATACGGAGACGGAAAAATCGTCCCTGTGGAAAATCCGTTTCAGGAACAGACTGAAGAACAGACCGGCAAGACCCAGCTTGATGGGAACCAGCAGGGAAAAATAGCCCAGCAGCCATCCTTCCGGCACCAGTACGCTGAGCAAATTCAGGGGCGACGCCAGATAGTAGGCGATGAGACCCAAATAGTCCATGCCCAGGCCCACGCTCCAGGTATAAAGCAGTCCCCTACCCTCCCGCAGGGCGTTGCGGAAGGCCACGAAGAAGGGGTAATACTGGTGGTACATATCGGAATACAGCATGGAATATTTGCCGAAGGGGACATACTGGCTCACCGCCATCAAAAACAGCATCCCCAGGCAGGGAATGGCAAAGCCGATGGCCGGATAGTTCCATTTTTTTCGTTTTTCCAGTTTCATGGGGTTCCTCCGTAAAAAACGATATTTGAGGTTAGTGTACCACATTTTTCCCACGGGGTAAAGCGGATGAATGTGAATTTTTTCCGAATGCGGCGTGTCGCCGCTGACAGTGCGTGCACAGTTGGTCTGAATTCGATAGGCCACTGGGCACCGCTCGGTATCGCGGCATTTCTGAATGCGCTGCCGAAAAATGCATGTCATTGCGAGCCAGTGTGGTGCTCCGCGCAGCGAATCAAAATTCTAATGACTGCCAGTGGCAATTGCGCAATAATGTATAGGTGGCACGGCGCAGCCGTGACGGATGAGGGTCTTGCCTCTTCCTCTGGGAGAGGTGCCGAAGGCGGAGAGGGTGATTTTTGCCCTCTCAGTCGGCTTCGCCGCCAGCTCCCCCAGAGTGGGAGCCAAGGGGAAACGGATTGTGACCGGAGGGAATCCCCGGAGGGGGCCACACCAGAGACATCGGTCACTGGTTCGCAATGACATGCGTTTTTCGACACTGCATACATTATCAACAATTGTCCCGAAGGGACACCGCACCTATTCACTATTCACTCTTCACTCTTCACTTTTCTCTATTCATTAAAAACTGGGCGCGGGGCAAATGCCCCGCGCCCGTGTTCTCTTATCAGTCCAGATCGTCCTCGTCGTTCCCGTCGTCGCCGGTGGTGAGAATTTCCCCGTAGCGCACCCGCCGGTGAACCTTCACTTCCTCCACCTGCTTGTGAACCAGCTCCTTGACCATCAGCGGCTCCTTGATGTTCTTCATCACCAGAGTCGGCCGGGTCTTGTCGGAGGAAATCACCGTCACCGTGCCCACGCCGAAAAGCCTCTGCCACAGGGAGCGGTGGGTATCGATATCCCGGACCCGGTACAGCAGTACCTCGTCGTCCCGGATATTCAGGAAGCCCTCGGTGACAAACAGCCGATCCTCGGACAGACTGTACTTGGTAAAGCTGATGGGCAGCCCCAGGTGACGCTTCCGATCCTGCCACAGGTACTCAATCTTGATAGCCATAGTGTTTCCTCCCGTTTTTTCTTTCATTCTATTCCTGATTGGCGGGAAAGTCAAGAATTTATCACAGAATCAGGCAAATCAGTCCTGTTGCGCCCTCGTTGACGATTCGGGTCAGCGTGCCCCGGAATTTCACCCGCACCTCCTCCGGCAGCTGCACCAGCTTGGCGGTAAGCCCCTCCTGGATCATGTCGTAGACGGACTTGCCGAAAATATTGCTCTGCCAGAGCATTTCCGGGTCTTCTCCCGTGAGTCGGTCGATGAGATCCCGGGACTGCTTTTCGTCGCCCACCATGGGGCTGATCTCCGTGTCGATGTCCACCCGAACCATGTGGATAGAGGGGGCTCCCGCCCGAAGCTTCACCCCGTAGGCTCCGCCCTTGCGGATGATCTCCGGCTTTTCCAGCCGCATTTCCCCGGCGGCTGGGCTGACCACCCCATAGCCTGTGGCACGAACCGCATCCAGGGCATCGGAGATTTTATCATATTCCTGCTTGATTTTCGCAAGCTCCATGAGAAGAGCCAGCAGCTGGGCATCGCTTTCGATGCTCACCCCAGCTTTGCTGCTGAGAATCTCATAATATAAGCTATCCGGCAGGGCGATGGTCACGCTCACCGTGCCATCCGCCAGATCAATACCGGTGAGGGTATAGCTCTGAATCTGGGGCAGCTCCCCCAGGGGAGCCAGTGCCCCCTCCGCCTGGCCCAGATTCCGGATTTCCTCCCCGTGCTGCCGGAGCGCCTGGTAGAGAGCCTGCTTCACCGGATGGTTCTTTTCCAGGGCATCCAGCCACCGGGGCAGATACACCCGAAGCTCCGTCATGGGGAAGGTATACAATAGAGCGGTGAATATCCGGCCGATGTCCCCCGCACCCATGGCGGCCACATCCAGCACCAGGGGCTCCACGCCCTGCTCCCGAAGCTGCGCCGCCGCCTGGCGGGCAGCCTCCCCCTGGGGATTCCGGGAATTGAGAATCACCAGCCAGGGCTTTCCGGTTTTGCGCATGTCGGAAATAGCCCGAGCCTCGGCCTCCAGATAATCCTGCCGGGGAATATCGGTGACGGTGCCATCGGTGGTCACCACCAGGCCGATGGAGCAGTGCTCCGCCATCACCTTTTTTGTGCCCAGCTCCGCTGCCTGGGTCATGGGAATTTCCTCATCAAACCAGGGAGTGGTCACCATCCGGGGCGCACCGTCCTCCTCGGCACCCACCGCCCCGTTCACCAGATAGCCAACGGAATCAATCAGCCGCACCCGAAGTCTGGCAGCCCCATCGGGGGAAATCTCCACCGCCTCTTCAGGAACAAATTTGGGCTCCGAGGTCATAATGGTCTTGCCGGAGCCGCTCTGGGGCAGCTCATCTCTGGCCCGCTCCCGGCGGTAAGGGTCGGAAATGCCGGGAATCACCAGCTCCTCCATAATTTTCTTGACCAGGGTGGATTTTCCCGTGCGAACCGGGCCCACCACCCCGATGTAGATATTCCCGCCGGTTCTGGCGGCGATATCCGCATAAATGTTGTCCATAGCCAGCCTCCTTCTCGGCAGGAGAACGGCTCCTGCGCTTGTTAGTCCATGGTATGTCCCGGGCGTTCGGTATATGCCCCGAAATTTCCCCGCCCAAGCGGGAAAATTGTAAAAATAATGTTTGACAAATAGCCAAAGAGCCTATATAATATCTGGCATGACCATGAGAAGGGGGAAAAGTATGCTGTTAGGGCTTTCGAAAATCATTGACTGCCCCGGGCAGGGCATTCCCTTTTCCGTCAGCGTCGATCTGAGTGATCTTTGCTATGGCGTGAGCTACCCCGTATCCGAGCCGGTTCTGGCTCAGGGCACGGTAAGAAACACCGCGGGGGTTCTGATGATGGAGGGGCAGGTTCGCACCACCATCCACGGGATCTGCGACCGGTGCGCCGGTTCCTTCGACCGGGAAGTAACCTTTCCCATCGATGTGGTGCTGGTGACGGAGCTTGCCAACGAGGAAAACGAAGACGAGTGGGTATTCCCTCTGGAGGGAGACAGCGCCGATCTGGATGATATTGTGCGGACGGTTTTTGTCCTGAATCTGGATTCCAAGCTGCTGTGCAAGGAGGACTGCAAGGGTCTTTGCCCGAAATGCGGCAAGAACCTGAACGATGGTCCCTGCAATTGCCAGAAGGAGCTCGATCCCCGATTTGCTGCTTTGAAGCAGCTTCTTGAGAAGTAAGTCCAATTATGCTGTGAAAAGCAGTTTGACCAAGGAGGTGTCACCATGGCTGTTCCTAAGTGTAAAGTGTCCAAGGCCCGCCGCGATAAGCGCCGTGGCTCCAACTGGAAGCTGTCCGCTCCCAGCGTTGCGGTTTGCCCCAAGTGCGGTGAGCCCGTAATGCCCCACAGAGCTTGCAAGGCTTGCGGTTCCTACAACGGTCGTCAGGTTCTGAACGTTGAGGCTGAGTAAGACACGCGGAAATGCAGAGGAAGGCTTTCTAGTCTTCCTCTTTTTCCATATTCCGGGGAAAGCAGCCCATAATTGGGCGGCACTTCCTGAACATTTTGTTAACAGTCCCGGGAAGCTTGCATTTGCCGGGAATCTGTGTCATAATAGACTGAGCCTTTGGAAAAGAAAGGATGTGTTTTCATGGCAAAGCCACTGGTGGCCATTGTAGGCCGCCCCAACGTTGGCAAATCCATGCTGTTTAATAAGCTCACCGGTCAGCGCACCTCCATCGTGGAGGACACCCCCGGCGTCACCCGGGACCGGATCTACGGCACCTGCGAGTGGTGCGGCAGATCCTTCTCCCTGGTGGATACCGGCGGCATTGAACCGGGCACCGACAGCGATATGCTGAAATTTATGCGCCGCCAGGCGGAGATCGGCATCGAACTGGCCGACGCCATCATTATGGTCGCGGACGTGCGCAGCGGCGTCACCGCCGCCGACCAAGACGTGGCCACCATGCTGCGCAAGTCCGGCAAGCCCGTGGCTCTGGCCGTCAACAAGTGCGACTCCACGGGACTTGTGAATCCGGATGCCTTCGAGTTCTACTCCCTGGGCATCGGAGACCTCTTCGAGACCTCCGCCGTCCACGGCCACGGTACCGGCGATCTGCTGGACTGGGTGCTGGAGAACATCCCGGATACCGAGGATGAGGAAGAGGATGACGATGTGATCAAAGTCGCCATTGTAGGCAAGCCCAATGTGGGCAAGTCCAGCCTTCTCAACCGGATTCTGGGCGAGGAACGGGTCATCGTCTCCAACGTAGCCGGTACCACCCGGGATGCCATCGACTCCTATTTTGAGAACGAAACCGGAAAATACTGCTTCATCGACACCGCCGGTATGCGCCGGAAGAGCAAGGTGGACGATGCCATCGAGAAATATTCCAACATGCGCTCCATCAGCGCCATTGACCGGGCGGACGTATGCCTGATTCTGGTGGATGCCAATGACGGCGTCACCGAGCAGGATACGAAAATTGCGGGACTTGTCCACGAGGCCGGCAAGGCCGCCATCATCGTAGTCAACAAGTGGGACGCGGTGGAGGACAAGGAAACCAACACCATGCGGGACATGGAGGCCAAGGTTCGTTCCGGTCTGAGCTATATGCTCTACGCACCGGTGCTCTTTATCTCCGCCCTCACCGGTGCCCGGGTGGACAAGCTCTTCCAGCTGATTCAGGACGTTCACGCCCAGAATACCATGCGCATCACCACCGGCGCGCTGAACAGCGTCCTGGCCGATGCCACCGCCAGAGTCCAGCCTCCCACGGACAAGGGGCGCCGGCTGAAAATCTACTACATGACCCAGGCCAGCACCAAACCGCCCCACTTCGTTATTTTCTGCAACGACGCAAGGCTTTTCCACTTCTCCTACCAGCGGTATCTGGAAAATCAGATTCGGGAAGTTTTCGGCCTGCAGGGAACCCCCGTGCGCATTACCATCCGTCAGAAGGGCGACAAGGAGGAACAGTAAGGTGATACTTTCCATTGTCATCACCGCCGTGGTTGCCTACTTCCTGGGCAATCTCAACGGTGCCGTGCTGATCAGCCGGGCAGTTGCCCACGAGGATGTAAGAACCAAAGGCAGCGGCAACGCCGGACTGACCAACTTCACCCGGAACTACGGCTCCGCCGCCTCGGTCTTCGTCATTGCCATTGATGTGGGCAAGGCGGTAGCCGGATGTTTACTCGGCGGGCTGCTGCTGAAATCCTACGGCCATTACCTGGACGGTGTGGCTCTGGGCGGTCTGTTCGTGATTTTAGGCCACGATTTTCCCGTGCTTCTGGGCTTCAAGGGCGGCAAGGGCATCCTCAGTGGTGTGACCGTCGCGCTGATGATGGACTGGCGCATTGGTCTCGGCGTATTCGGCATTTTCCTGCTTGCCTATTTTCTGACAAAATACGTTTCCCTGGGAAGCGTCCTGTCCTCCGGCTCCTTCGGCTTTTTCTACGCCTGGGCTCACTGGGGAGAGGGCTGGTTTCCCATCTGCGTGGGCTTCTGCCTGAGCTTTTTGCTGGTGTGGATGCACCGGGGCAATATTTCGCGGCTTCTCAAGGGTGAGGAGCGGAAAACAAATCTCTTTGGGAAAGGAAACAAACAATGAAGACAGTCGTTATCGGAAGCGGTGCCTGGGGAACTGCCCTGGCTATCCGCCTGTGTAAGAACGGTCACGATGTGACCGTGTGGACCTTTGAAAAGGATCTGATTCCCGAAATGGAAACCACCCGTCGGAATCCCCGTCTTCCCAACGCGGTGCTGCCGGAGGGCCTGAAAATCAGCGGCGACTACGCCTGCGCCAAAGGCGCAAAGCTGGTAGTCATTGCCAGCCCCTCCGTTCCCCTTCGCAGTGTCAGCCGGGGTGTGGCTCCTTACATCGACGAGGACGCGGTGGTTGTCTCCGTGACCAAGGGTCTGGAGCAGGGAACCTACCTGCGCATGAGCCAGGTGGTAGCTCAGGAAACCGGTCGGGACGTGGTGGTGCTCTGCGGCCCCAGCCACGCCGAGGAGGTTGCCATCGATGTGCCCACAGGTCTGCTCGCCGCCTCCACCGATCAGAAAAAGGCGGAATTTGTCCAGGACGCTTTCATGTCCGATACCCTGCGGGTATACACCAGTGCCGACCCAGTGGGTGCGGAGCTGGGCGCGGCTTTGAAGAACGTCATCGCCCTGTGTGCCGGTATCACCGACGGTCTGGGCTTCGGCGACAACACCAAGGCCATGCTCATGACCCGGGGCCTGACGGAAATCGCCCGGCTGGGCGTTGCCATGGGCGCCAAGAAGGAGACCTTCACCGGTCTGACCGGCGTAGGCGACCTGATTGTCACCTGCACCTCCATGCACTCCCGGAACCGCCGGGCGGGCATTCTCATCGGCAAGGGCGAGGATGTCCAGACCGCCATGAAGGAGGTGGGCGCCGTGGTAGAGGGCTACTACGCCGCCAAGTCCGCCTATGAGCTGGGTCGGAAAATGCACATCGACATGCCCATTACCGAGGCAGCCTACAAGGTTCTCTACGAGGGCGCGGACGCCCGTCAGGCGGTGCAGCAGCTGTTGACCCGTCAGCGCAAGTCCGAGTCCGAGAACCCGGGCTGGCTGTAAGATGAAGGGCGCCAAAAGCAAGCCTCCAAGCCTGGGGGGACTTTTCTCGAAGCTGACCCGATGGGTCAAAAGCGCCGGGCTGGAGGAGCTGAGAATCCGCAATTTTCTGCTGCTGATCGTAGCCGGCTGTGTCAACGCCATCGGCGTGACCATGTTCCTGGCTCCCGTGAATCTCTACGACAGCGGCATTTCCGGTACATCCATGCTTCTGTGGCAGGCAACGCCGCCGGAATTCACCTTGTCTTTGTTCCTGGTGATTCTGAACGTGCCCTTGTTCCTCTTCGGTCTGAAGAAGCAGGGCTGGTGCTTCACCGCCTACTCCATCTGGGCGGTGCTGATCTACTCCGCCGCCTCCTATCTGATTACCAACGTGCTGCCCGTGGACGTAAGCATCGCCTCCCCCTTCGCCGGGACGGATCTTCTGCTGTGCGCCATTTTCGGCGGACTGGTATCCGGTGCCGGCAGCGGCCTGACCATCCGTCTGGGCGGAGCCATCGACGGCATGGAGGTGCTGGGGGTCATTTTCGCCAAGGGTCTGGGAATCACCGTAGGCTCCTTTGTGATGATCTACAACGTGGCGCTGTATCTGGTCATCGGCGTGATTTTCCAGAGTTGGACATTGCCCCTTTACTCCATCATCACCTATTTTGTGGGCAATAAAACCATTGACTTTATTGTGGAGGGCTTTGACAAGGCAAAATCCGTGATGATCGTCACCATGCGTCAGGAGGATATCTGCCAGGCACTGTCCGAGGAATTCGGCCGGGGCATCACCCAGATCAACGCCCGGGGCTACTTCTCCGGAGCGGAAAAGTGCGTGATTTATTTTGTGGTGAACCGGTTCCAGATTCCCAAGGTCAAGCATCTGGTCACCTCCATTGATCCCGCCGCCTTCATCACCATTGCGGAGATTTCCGACGTAATGGGCACCAGCGTGAAGCAGAAATAAGAAGCAGCGGCTCCTCCGGAATATCCGGGGGAGCCGTTTTCTGTTGTCATTCATTTGTATGCACCGAAAGAAAAGCTGTCATTGCGAACCAGTGACCGATGTCACTGGTGTGGCAATCCCCCGGTTCTTCCGAGAACCAATTTAAAACTCGTAGGGGGCGATGCCCTCATCCGTCTCGCGCTTGCGGGAGACGCGCGAGCCACCTTCCCCGCGGGGGAAGGCTTTGGCCCCTGCCGCAAATAAAAAACGCTGCTGAAATCTCAGCAGCGTATTTTATATGCCAGGAAATCAGATAGCACGCTCGACCTTATTGGAGCGGAGGCATCTGGTACAAGCGTACACATGGCAGGGAGTTCCGTTAACGACAGCCTTAACGCGCTTGACGTTGGGCTTCCATGCACGATTGGAACGTCTGTGGGAGTGGGAGACCTTGATACCGAAGGTTACGCCCTTGCCACAAAAATCACACTTAGCCATTCTTTGCACCTCCCATCCGGATGTTTTCTCAACAAACTACGCCTCTACAGGCGCTTGATTATGATACCAGACTTTCCCCAAAAATGCAAGCACTTTTTTCGATTTTTTTCGTTTTTTTGAAAATGGGTTGATATTCCCCGGTTGGGGGGCTATAATGAAGGAGAAATACGCAGTAAAAGGGGCCGAAGCCATGATCGATACCTATTCCGTACCGCTGAAAACTCTGGTAGATGAGTTTCATCTGGAAATCGCCTACGCCTCCACGGACTATTCCTCCATCCGCATCACCGTGGAGGATGTGTCCCGGCCGGGACTTCAGCTGGCCGGATTCTTCGACCACTATGAGCCTATGCGTGTGCAGCTCATGGGCAACGTGGAAATGAGCTATGTGGGCAAGCTGACCCCCGCCAACCGCAGTGCCATTTTCGACCGGCTGTTCTCCTACAAGTTCCCGGCTCTGATCATCGCCCGGGGGATTCAGCCCCACCAGGAAATGCTGGAAATGGCACATAAGCACAATATCACCATTCTCCTTTCCAAGGAGCCTACCAGTGCCATCGCCTCGTCCATCATCTCCTACCTGAAAACCGCCCTGGCTCCCCGGGTCACCCGCCACGGCGTGCTGGTGGAGGTCTACGGCGAGGGAATTCTCCTCACCGGCGACAGCGGCATCGGCAAGTCCGAGTGCGCCGTGGAGCTTCTGAAGCGTGGTCACCGGCTCATTGCCGACGACGCGGTGGAGATCCGCAAGCTCTCCCCCAACTCTCTCATCGGCGCCGCTCCCGCCCTGATCCGAAACTATGTGGAGCTGCGGGGCATCGGCATCATCAACGTGGCGAAGCTTTTCGGCATGGGCTCCGTGAAAATGGAAAATGAAATCAACCTGGTCATGAACATCGTGCCCTGGAACACTCTGGAGGCCTACGACCGGCTGGGTCTGGAAGAGCACTATACCGAGATTCTGGGCGTGAAGGTTCCCATGAATACCATTCCCATCACCCCAGGGCGGAATCTGGCGGTGATTCTGGAGGTGGCGGCCATGAACAACCGTCAGAAAAAAATGGGCTACAACGCCGCTCTGGAGTTCACTGAGCAGATCAACCAGCACTTTGACGAAAATACAGGAAAACAAGGATGAAAGAATTTACCATCGGCTCCAACGACGCAGGCCAGCGGCTTGACCGCTTCTTAGCCAAGGCCGTTCCCCTGCTGCCCGCCTCCCTGGCGCAAAAATACATCCGGCTCAAGCGCATCAAGTGCAACGGCAAGCGCATCGACCGGGATACCCGCTTAAATACCGGCGACGTTTTACAGCTATACATCAACGACGAATTTTTCGATAAGCCCCGGCAGGACAACGCCTATCTGACGGTGGCCGCCCCCAAGCTGAACATCGTCTACGAGGACGAGAACATTCTGCTGGTGGACAAGCGGCCGGGGCTGGCGGTGCACCCCCACGACGGGGCGGAGTACGGCAGAACCCTCATTGACCATATCCAGTCCTACCTCTACCAGAAGCGGGAATGGCGTCCCAGGGAGGAAAACGCCTTCACCCCTGCCCTGTGCAACCGGATTGACCGGAACACCGGAGGCATTGTCATCGCCGCCAAAAACGCAGAGGCTCTGCGGGTGATGAACCAGAAGGTAAAAGATCGGGAGCTGGACAAGCGGTATCTGGCCATTGTGGAGGGCACCCCAAAGCCCAAAGAAGGCAGTCTGAAAGGCTACCTCTTCAAGGATGCGAAAAAGAACCGGGTCTTCGTCACCGACACCCCCCAGCCTGGTTCCAAAACCTGCCAGACCAATTACCGAGTGCTTGCCAGCCGGGAGGGACTGTCTTTGGTGGAATGCGAGCTGATTACCGGCCGAACCCACCAGATTCGTGCCCAGTTTGCTCACGCCGGACACCCCCTGCTGGGCGACGGCAAATACGGCAAGCTGGACAAGCGATTTGACCGGAATTATCAGGCTCTCTATTCCTACAAGCTCCGCTTTGCCTTCACCACCGACGCAGGCTCTCTGAACGGCCTGAACGGGAAGTGCTTTCAGGTGGAGAAGGTGGACTTTGTGGAGGAATACTTTCCGGGCTTTGCCATCCCCAAGGAGAAATGACCATGGTTTTGTTTCTTACCAGCAGCCCCTATGTGATTGGTGCCGACCGGGCGCTGCTCAGCAATGACAACGAATTCATCGACCGGATTCGTGCCGTCCTTCCCCCCTACCCCCGGGCGTTGTTTGTTGCCGCCAATCCGGAAGACCGGGGCGGCACCTGCCGGTTCGGGGCGGATACCGCAGCCGCCTTTTCTGAGGCGGGAATGCCCTTCCAGTCCTATCACATTCTGGACGGTTACAACGCACAGGATGCGCAGGCTCTGATCGAGCAAAGCGACCTGATTCTCCTGTCCGGCGGTCATGTGCCGACCCAGAACGCCTTCTTCCGGGAAATTGGCCTGAGAGAGCTACTGGAGGGCTTTTCCGGGGTGATTGTGGGCATCAGTGCCGGGAGCATGAACTGCGCCGAATACGTCTACGCCCAGCCGGAGGAGCCGGGAGAGACCGCACCGGACTATGAACGCTGGCTGTCCGGCCTTGCCCTGACGGGCGTGAACCTCCTGCCCCACTATCAGAAGGTGAAGGACAGCGTCTTAGACGGTCAGCGGCTTTTCGAGGATGTGACCTATCCGGACAGCTTCGGAAACGACTTTTTTGCCTTACCCGACGGAAGCTACTTCTATCAGGATGACGAAGGGCTGCTGCTTTGCGGCGAGGGCTATCGCCTTCACGACGGCATCTTAGAGCAGCTGACCGTCAATGACCAAGTGCTGGACATGGCGGAATTGGGTTAAAAGCGCATAAAAAGAAAAAAGGCTGTCATTGCCACACCAGCGTGCGCGCTGGTTCGCAATGACATGTGTTTCTAACACAGAATGTAGGGGCGGCCATTGGCCGCCCTCCTTTTTATGTAGATTTTCAAAGAAAACGGGCGGCCAATGGCCGCCCGTACAATATTATTCGTGAAAATAGCAATTTTATCGAACCATTTCCGCAAGTGCCGCCGCCAGAGGATACCGAAGGAACATGGTGACAAGAATCACCATAACATTCAGCCCCAGAAGCCAGGCCCAGTCCGATTTTCCCCGGTACACCGCGGGCCGGTGGCCCAGAATCAGTTTGGACAGCAGGAAGCCCACAAGGGTTCCCAGGGTGTTCATGATCAGATCGTCCACGTCCGTTGTCCGGAAGGTAAACAGCTGAATGAGCTCCACCGTCAGGCTGGTGAGAATTCCCGCGTCCAGGGTGGGCACGAAGCTGCGATACCGGTCAAAATAGGCCGGCAGCAGAAAGCCCAGGGGTGCGAACATAGCCGCGTTCAAAGCCATGCCCATCAGATTCGAGGTGGAAAAATCCTGGAAAGGAACCAGATTTACCGTAAAATCCCAGGTGATGTACCGCCAGTCCGGAACTCCCACGATAATGTACATGGCACTGAGATACACGGTCAGCAGCACCATCCAGAACCACCGGCGTTTTGCCCGGGTTCGGTCAAAGAGGAAAATGGCAATCAGAGCCAGGGGCACCGTCACCAGTGCCCCGCCCAGCCAGTCAATCAACAATTCCAGTATCATCCGCTCACCTGCCGTTGTAGTCGCCGGGAATGGGCTCCCCGTCCACGGTCACGTCGCTGCATCCGTAGAGCTGGATATTGTTGCCGCCCAGATCCCGGAAGGTGCAGTCCTTCAGAATGATCCCGGTGGTATCGTCCATGGAAATGCCGCCGTAGCTGCATTCGTAAATATCGCACTTGCGCAGGGTGATCTGGGTGCAGCTTGCCGCTCTGACGCCCAGAATGCCGCAGCCGAACATGCCGCAGTCGTTGACGGTCACGTTCATGCAGTTTTCGAAGGACAGCACACCGCCGGCGCACTCCCCGGGCTCCTGGGTGTGTCCCGCGGTGAAGCCGGACAGGACGACATTTTCACAGCCGCTGAAAGCCAGCACGTCCGCGTACCGGGGCACGGCGGAGACAGTGTGTCTGTCGGCCTTGCCGTCCTTGCTGCGGATGGTCAGATTCTTCACGCCGGTGATGATCAGGCCGGGGCCGTCAAAATTATCCTGCCAGTAGTAGTATTTCTGGGGCCCGCCGCCATAGTCCTTGGCGGTGCTCAGGTCGATTTCCTTGGCATCGATGATGATCTCCGCGTTGGGAGCGATGGCCGCCAGGAATTCATCGGCATTCTTCACGGTGACGGAGGTAGGCTCCACCGTTTCCTCAGGCACCATGTCGTCCCGGCCAATGCCCCGGAGGTCGTCCTCGGTGATGGTATTGCCGTCGGCATCCACCGCGCCGCAGCCACTGAAAAACCACCGGGCAATGACACCTTCAAAGGTGTTTCCGTCCAGGGTAACAAAATTGCCGAAGGTGTTCAGGGCGCAGCCCTGAAGCTCGTTGTCCCGGAAGGTGTTGTTCCGAAATACCACCTGGTCAACGCTGGTGCTGGTGATGAAGGAATCCACCCGGTTGTCGTAGATCTCACAGTCGGAAACCCGGACATCCGAGCAGTTGCCCAGCAGGAACACCGCCTCCGCGCCCCAGTCATCCTTCTTGCCCAGGTCATAGAACCGGCAGTTGGCAACCCGGATACCCGTGCTGTCCTGGAAGCTCACGCCCTGGTAGGAGCACTCGTAAATATCGCTGTTGGCAACGGTCACGTCCCGGCAGTTCTGGGTATACACGCCGATGACGCCGCAGCCGTACAGACCCACGTCCCGGATGGAAACGCCGGTGCAGCCCTCCAAGTACACCACGCCACCCACGCAGGAGCCGGCCTCCGGGGTATGTCCGGCAGTGAAACCGGAGAGCGCGACGTTTTCACAGCTCCGGAGGTACAGCACCTGGGCATACCGGGGCTGGGTGGCAATTTCGGTGGCCACCTTGCCGTCACCGGTAATGGTCAGGTTCTTCACGTCGTGGATTACCAGCTGGTAGCCGTCAAATTCTTCCTCCCAGGCGCACTTTTCGTTGCCGGTGTCCTTGCCATAGGAGCGGGCGGTGGACAGGTCGAGAGTGCCGCCGCTGACATGGATTGTCCGGTCGGAACCGATGGCATCGATGAATTCATCGGGGGTAGACACCGTGTAAATGCCGTCCTCCGGCGCGGATTCTGCCTGGGTGGGCTCGGTCTGGGCAGGCACGACGGTGGCAATCACCGTGGTCTCCACGGTGTCCCCCGTGCCGCAGGCCGTGAGAGAAAGCAGCAGGGTCAGGCATAATAGAAGCGAAATCCACTTTTTCATACGGATACTTCCTTTCCTTTTTGCCTATCATAACAAAATTGTAATATTTTGTCAATCTTTTGGCGCCTTACGTTTTTCTTAAGATTGACCCCCTGTCAACAAAGCAAGGGCGCCGCAAAATACTTGCAGCGACCCCGTAACTCTATGTAGGGGCGGCCATTGGCCGCCCACGGGCGACGAATCGTCGCCCCTACAAATTCTATTGATAAATTTTCATGATTCCTTAGCTCCGCATGGCTCGGCGGCGGGCGATGTTGATGGGGCCCTCCTGCATGTTGTTGATCCAGGCCAGGCTCTTGCCCGCGCCGTAGGCGGTGCAGGAATCCGGGTCGTCCGCCAGAATGCAGGCAATGCCCGTGCGCTCCATAAGCAGCAGATCCATGCCCCACAGCTGGCCGCAGCCGCCGGTGATGGTGATGCCGTTTTCGGAAATATCGGAAATCAGCTCCGGGCTGGTTTCCTCCATCACCGCCAGCACCTCGTCGGCAATCAGCCGGGCAGGACGGCGAAGCACCTCGTAAATCTCCGTGGAGGTCAGGGTAACCATTTTGGGCATACCGGTTTTGAAATCCCGACCCTTGATGTTCATGCTCCGCTCCTCGTCCCGGGGGTAGACCTGGCCGATCTGGATTTTCACGCTTTCGGCAGTGACCTGACCGATGACCACGCCATGCTGGCGGCGGACATAGCGGATAATCATTTCGTCAAAATAGTTGCCCGCGATTTTCAGGGAAGAGGACACGGCAACGCCGTTCATACTCAGCACGGCAATGTCCGTAGTGCCGCCGCCGATGTCCACCACCATGTGACCGCTGGCACCCCGGATATCCAGGCCGGCGCCTAAGCCCGCGGCCAGAGGCTCCTCGATGAGGAACACCCGGCGGGCACCGGCTTCGATGGCGGCGTTGATGACACTGCGCTCCTCCACCTCGGATACGCCGGAGGGGACGGAGACGACCACACGGGGCTTAGGGGTGAACAGGCCTGCCTTGGTGGCGGTCTTGAACATCTCCTGAAGCATCCGGACGGTCATCTCATGGTCGGAGACAATGCCGTCCTTCAGCGGGTGCATGGCAACCACGTTGCCAGGGGTTCTGCCCAGCATATTCCGGGCGGCGGCGCCTACCTGCAAAATCTTGCCGGTATTCCGGTCTACCGCCACAACGGAGGGCTCCCGAACGACGATACCCTTGCCGTCGGCGTAAATCAGCACATTGGACGTGCCCAGATCCACGCCCAGATCATTGGAAAACATAGAAAACAGAGACATAGCTACACCTTTACTTTCGTGCCGCCGCCACAGCGGCGCAATGTACTTCCTTCGCCCCGGCACCAAGACATACCCTGGCGCATTCTCCGGCGGTGGCGCCGGTGGTGAGAATGTCGTCCACGAGCAGAACCCGCTTTCCCGACAGATTCACACCCGGACGAAGCCGGTAGACGCCCAGCACGTTTGCCCGCCGGGCTTCCCCGCCCTTCAGGCCGGATTGGGGGCGATTATTTCGAATTTTTCGCAGCAGCGGAACAGGCTCCATAGAAAGTTCCCGCCCCACGGCGATTGCCAGAAGCCGCGCCTGGTCATAGCCCCGGCGGAACCTTCGCAGGCGGCTCACCGGTACCCAGGTCAGCACATCGAAGCCCTCCGGGTATTCCCGCTCCAGCATCATGGCAAGGAGCCTTCCGTAGGAAGCGGCATAACTCCTGCGCCCCCGGAACTTATACCGGAGCAGACTTCTTCTGACGCTCCCTTCATAGTACCAGACAGCGGCGAAGCTGTCAAGAAATTGGAGCTTCTTTTTCCGATTTGGGTAGGTTGGAGCCGCCAGGCGGCACTCCCGGCACAGATCCAGCTCCCCATTCTGAAGGATTTTCCCGCAGAGCACGCACTTGGGCGGGAAGAGAAATTCCAGCACAAGAGAAATCAGTTTCATTCCACTTTCCCCTGCAAACGCAGCTTCAGGCCGCTGTAGCGCCGGTTCTTCCGGGCGTTTTCCACCATGACCCCCACGGTTTCCTCCCGGCCTACGATGATCAGCAGCTCCCTGGCTCTGGTGATGGCGGTGTAGAGGATACTCCGGCTGAGAAGGTAGGGCGAGCCGTTCCAGGCGGTGAGAATCACCGCCCGATATTCGCTGCCCTGGCTTTTATGGACGGTCATGGCATAGGCCGGCTCCAGCTCCCCCAGTTGGGTGAAGTCGTACTCCGCCAGCCGGTCGTCAAAGAGGACGGTCAGGGTCTCCGAGGCCGGGTCGATGGTCTGAATCCTGCCTACGTCGCCGTTGAAGATGCCAGCCCCCACGGCGCTGCCGTCGGCCTTTTTCCAGAGGATGTCATAGTTATTGCGAATCTGCATCACCCGATCTCCCTCCCGGAACTGATAATCCCCGTAGGATCGTTCCTTTTTGTCCGGAGATTGGGGATTCAGCGCCGCCTGAAGAAGCCGATTCAGGTTCACCGTACCCACCGCCCCCTTCCGGGTGGGGGAAAGCACCTGAATCTGATCCGTGGGGATGCCCATCTTCTGAGGAAGTCTTGTGGCGCACAAATCCCGAATCAGGGCGCACACCGCTTCCTCACTGGTTCTGCGCATGAAGAAGAAATCGCTGCTGACGCATTTCAAATCCGGCATTTCCCCCTGATTCACCCGGTGGGCATTCATGACAATCAGGCTTTTCTGAGCCTGTCGGAAAATTTCCGTCAGCCGGACGGTGGGAAGGCTTCCGCTTCGCAGCATATCCCCGAAGGGAAAGCCCGGCCCCACCGGCGGCAGCTGATCCGGGTCACCTACCAGAATCAGCCGTTTGCCCGTGGGAATGGCCTGAAGCAAACTATAAAGCAGGGACACGTCCACCATGGACATTTCGTCCACAATCACCGCGTCGCATTTCAGGGGATTTTCCGCGTCTCTGGCAAAGAACATCTTCCCCGTGGCCGGGTCGATGCCCGCTTCCAGCAGCCGGTGGATGGTGGAAGCGTCCTCCCCGGTGACCTCCGTCAGCCGCTTGGCCGCCCGGCCTGTAGGCGCGGCCAGCAGGCAGCGGAGCTGATTCTGGCCTAAAAGTTCCAGAATACCCCGCAAAATGGTGGTTTTACCGGTACCAGGGCCGCCGGTAATCAGCAGCAAGCCGGAGGTGGCCGCCTCCCGGATGGCCTGGGTCTGCTCTCCGGAATACTCGATGCCGCTTTCCTTGGCAATGGCCTGAATCTGCCTGTCCAGCCCCCGGGGCTCCGGGAAGCTGTGTCCGGCAAAGTCCAGAAGCATTCTCGTGCACTCGGTTTCCGCCTCGTGCAGTTCCGGAAGGTAAATCACCGTGATGCCCGCAAGCCGCTCTCTTACCAGCCGGTCGGCTTCCAGAAGCCGGGCAATGCCCTGCTTCACCGGCTCGTCGCTATCCAGCTGCAAAAGCCGGGCGGTGGCCGCAATGAGCTTTTCCTCCGGCAGAAAGCAGTGGCCGCCGGTGAGATTATAGCTCAGCTCGAACAAAGTGCCCGCTTCCACCCGCCGGGGATCGTCCCCGGCAACGCCCAGGCTGATGGCAAACTGATCCACCGCCCCGAAGGAGGCGTTCAGCTCCTCGTCCATCAGCAGGTACGGGTCGTCATACAGAAGCTCCATGGTGCTGTCGCCGTACCGCTTATACACCTGCACCGCCAGCTCCGCGCTCAGATGGTGCAGGGCGAAAAACTCCATAATCTGCCGGATGCCCACATGGAGCTTGAATTCCTCTCCGATTTTCCGAGCCTTTTCCCGGGAAATGCCGGGGACTTCCGAAAGCCGCTCCGGCTCCCGCTCCATGATGGCCAGGGTCTGATCGCCGAACATCTCCACAATCCGGGAGGCCGTCCGGGGGCCGATGCCCTTGATGACCCGGCTGGACAGGTAGTTGAGGATTTCCACGGAGGTCTGGGGCATGAGCCGCTCCAGAAATTCCGCCTCGAACTGACGACCGTAGTTTGCGTGGGTGCTCCACTTGCCCGTGACCATCAGCCGCTCGCCCACCGCGGGCAAGGGAATCGTGCCCACCACCGTCACTGTCTCCCCGCCGCCTAAGTTCAGCCGGAGTACCGCGTAGCCGTTTTCATAATTCTGATAGACCACGGCACTGACCGCGCCCTGGAGAATCTCCAGTTCCTGTTCCATAGCTCTCTCCTGTTCCCGCCGGAATTTTTCTCTATTTTACAATACTTTCGGGCAATTGGGAAGAGGATAAGCAAATCTTTTGTGAACAAAGTGCAAACAATCGTACATGAAACCACCGTCCTTTGAAAAATTCCACAAAAAAATCTTGCTTTTTTCGGCGGATATCGCTATAATAATATCCAAATGAGGATGTCGGGGAGGTGGAAATTTGAAGTTCCTCGCGCTGCTCATGTGGGTAGGTCAGTTCGGCTTCTCCGCCATCTTCCCCACCGTGTTTTTTCTGCTTCTGGCGGAGTACCTTCGGCACAAATTCGGTCTGGGGCTTTGGATTGTGGCGGTTTTGGGTATCCTTGGGATACTCACCAGCATCCGCACCGCCCGAGCCTGTCTGCATTCCATGCAGAAGGCCGCCCAGGAAATTACCGACAACCCCAAGCCCCCGGTGGGCTTTAACGATCATTCCTAAAAAGGAGCGTTTCCATGAAACTGCAACCTGCTTCCCGTAAGGAGCTGACCCGCATCACCCTGGGCACCTTGGTCTGCGACGGGATTCTGATCGCCGCCCTGTTTGTGCTGAGTCTGGTGGGTGTGGGCACCTTTGATGTTTTCCGGATTCTGCTGGGTGCGGTCTGCGGCACGGTAGTGGCGGTGGCAAACTTTGCCATTCTCTGCCTGACGGTGCAGAGCGCCACGGAAATCGACAACAAAAAGCGCATGAAGGCCCGGTTCCAGCGCAGCTACAATCTGCGGCTGCTGATCCAGGCGGTGTGGGTGGTGGCCTGCTATCTCATCAAGCCCATTCACTTCGTGGCCGGTGCCGCCCCCATTCTCTTCCCCAATGTGGTGATCCTCTTCCTGCAAAGCCGGGGCAAGCTCTTCGAGCCCAGCGCCGGCACCGCGGCAAAGCCCCGTCCCGACGAGGAGGAGCCGGAGGATTCCTTGGAAACCTTTGAAAGCTAAGTTTTCGACAAAGGGAAACTCTGAATAAATCGTCTGCGGCTGGGCAGCGGATCTTTTGCCCCCATGCTGCGGTTTGAAAAATGGGAAATACATACAGTATTCCTCCATTTTCCAAACCTTGCCTGAGAACAAAATCTCTCGCTACCAGCTCTTGCCGATTTAATCAGAGCTTCCCAAGATATAATGAGGTGATTGTCTACTATGGAAGTTGAAATCAATGGCGCGCGAATCCTGGCCACCTTTGAAAACGTCCCCCTGTTCGGAACGGTGCAGATTACCCAGACCCTGTTGGTCGCCTGGCTGGTGCTCATCATCGTCTCCGCTCTGTGCATCTGGCTGGGCTCCGGACTGAAGGTCACCGGCATCTCCCGGAAGCAGGCCGTGGCGGAAATGGCCTACAACGCTCTGGTAAATTTCGTCCGGGGCAACATGGGGCCGGAATTCGACCGGTACATTCCCCTGGTCGGAGCCATCTTCGTCACCAGCATCTTCTCCAATCTCATCAGCCTTCTGGGCATCTGGAGCCCCACGGCGGACTTAATGACGGAGCTTGCCTGGGGTCTTGTGGTGTTCGTGCTCATCACCTACCATAAGATCAAGGCCAACGGCCTGGGGGGCTACCTGAAGGGCTTCCTGGATCCCCTCTTCATTCTGCTGCCCATCAACATCATGAGCGAGTGCTTCACTCCCGTGTCCATGGCCTGCCGTCACTTCGGCAACATCCTGTCCGGCACGGTTATCAGTGCGCTGATCTATGCCGCCCTCACCACCGCCAGCGCTGCCCTGTTCCATCTGCTGGGCTCCCAGCTGTATGTGGGCATCGCAGTTGCCGCCGCAGGGGCTGCTCTGATTGTTCTGGGCAAAAAATCCAAGAAGAAGTTCCCCTTCGTTGTGGGCATCATTGCCGCCATTTTGGGGGTACTGGGCATCCTCACCCGCCTGGGCGTCAGCTATCCCTGGCTGATCGTGGGCATTCCCGCCATTCCCAGCCTGTACTTCGACTGGTTCGGCGGCTGCATCCAGGCCTTCATCTTCTGCACGCTGACCACTCTCTTCATCAAACAGGCCGCAGGCGATTGACTGCCGCCATTTGAATAAAAACAAAACACGTTATCAAAAATTTAGGAGGAAAATCGTATGGAAATTCTGGCTAAAGGCATTGCTCTGGCAGGCTGCGGCATCGGCGCCGGTTTGGCTCTGATCGCAGGTATCGGCCCTGGTATCGGCGAAGGTAACTGCGCCGCCCGTGCCTGTGAAGTCATCGGTCGGAACCCCGAGTGCAAGGGCGACGTGACCAGCACCATGATCCTGGGTATCGCTCTGTCCGAGACCACCGGTATCTACGGCTTCGTCACCGGTCTGCTGCTGATCTTCGTGGCTCCCGGTATGTTCATGAACTATCTGGGCTGATTCCGGCATTTCACTCATTCATTTTACGCCGGAAGGAGGCAATGCAATGGATACCCTTTACCAGTCCTTAGTGACGGTAAATCCTGTTACCCTGATCGCACAGATTTGCAATCTGTTCCTCCAGCTGCTGGTCTTCAAGATCTTCTTCCTGGATAAGATCAAGGCAATTCTCGATCAGCGCCGGGAAGCCGCCGACAAGCAGATCACCGAGGCAGAGAACGCCAAGGCAGAGGCCATGACCATCAAGAAGACCTATGAGCAGAATATGCTCCAGGCCAAGGCCAAGGCCGACGACCTGCTTCAGACCGCCCAGCGCACCGCCAATTCCCGCAGCGAGGAGATCATCGCCCAGGCTCAGCAGCAGGCGGCTCAAATCAAATCCAAAGCCGCCGATGATATTGCCCTGGAGAAGAAAAAAGCCATCAACGAGGCCAAAGACGAGATTTCCGACCTGGCAATGGCGATCGCCGGTAAGGTGGTCGGCCGGGAGCTGAATGCCGGAGATCAGGCGGAGATGATCGACCGCTTCATTGACGAATTGGGTGATAACGTATGACGGAAGTGGGAAATGTTTACGGCGAATCCCTGTACACCCTTGCCCGGGAGGAAAAGCTCTCCGAGCAAATCGGTGGGGAGCTGGCCGCTCTGCGCGACAGCTTTCGCCAAGCGCCGGAATTTATCCGGCTGCTCTCCTCTCCCAGCCTGACCAAGGCGGAACGCTGCCAGATTCTGGACAACAGCTTCCGGGGCAAGGTGCACCCCTATGTGCTGAATTTCCTGAAAATTCTCACAGAAAAGGGCTACATGCGCCACTTCGGTGATTGTTGTAAGGCTTACACCGCTCACTTTGATCAGGACAACGGCATCGTGCGGGTAACCGCCGTCACCGCCGTGGCACTGACGGACAGTCAGAGTGCCCGGCTCACCGAAAAATTAAGCCGGAGTACCGGCAAGCAGGTCATTCTGCACAACCGGGTGGAGCCCGGAGTTCTGGGCGGCGTCCGCCTGGACTATGACGGTCAGCGTCTGGACGACACCGTGTCCCATCACCTGGACGCGGTGCGGGAACTGCTGAGTAAAACCGTACTCTGACGAGAAAGCAGGGACTGTATGGAACTGAGACCCGAAGAAATCACAAAAATCATTCGTAGTCAGATCAAAAACTACGAGCACAAAATGGAGGCCAGCGAAACCGGCGTGGTCATCATGGTCGGCGACGGCATTGCCAAAGCCTCCGGCCTGGACAAGTGCATGTCCGGCGAGCTGGTAGAATTCCCCGACGGCTCCTTCGGCATGGCCCAGAACCTGGAGGAGGATACCGTCTCCATCACCATCCTTGGCTCCGATCAGGGCATCAAGGAGGGTGACACCGTTAAGCGTACCGGCCGGGTGGTATCCGTGCCCGTTGGCCAGGCTCTGATCGGCCGTGTTGTCAACGCCCTGGGCGAGCCCATCGACGGCAAGGGTGCCATCGAGGCCGAGACCTACCGCGCCATCGAGATGCCCGCCCCCGGTATCATCGAGCGGCAGCATGTTGCCCGGCCCTTGCAGACCGGCATCAAGGCAATCGACTCCATGATTCCCATCGGCCGGGGTCAGCGTGAGCTGATCATCGGCGACCGGCAGACCGGCAAGACCACCATCGCCACCGACACCATTCTGAACCAGAAGGGCAAGAACTGCATCTGCATTTACGTTGCCATCGGTCAGAAGCGTTCCACCGTGGCTCAGGTGGTGGAGAGCCTGACCCTGGGCGGTGCCATGGACTACACCATCGTCGTTTCCGCCACCGCCTCGGAGCTGGCGCCTATGCAGTATATCGCCCCTTACGCCGGCTGCACCATGGGCGAACACTTCATGTATCAGGGCAAGGATGTGCTGGTCATTTACGATGACCTGAGTAAGCACGCCGTGGCTTACCGTGCCATTTCCTTGCTGATTCGCCGTCCCCCCGGACGGGAAGCTTACCCCGGCGACGTGTTCTACCTCCACTCCCGTCTTCTGGAGCGGGCGGCACAGCTGTCTCCGGAGCTGGGCGGCGGCTCTTTGACCGCTCTGCCCATCATTGAGACCCAGGCAGGCGACGTTTCCGCCTACATTCCGACGAACGTTATTTCCATCACCGATGGTCAGATCTTCCTGGAAACCGAGCTCTTCAACTCCGGCGTTATGCCCGCCGTGAACCCCGGTATCTCCGTGTCCCGTGTGGGCGGCGACGCCCAGATCAAGGCCATGAAGAAGGTGGCTGGCTCTTTGAAGCTGCTCTACTCCCAGTACCGGGAACTGCAAAGCTTTGCTCAGTTCGGCTCTGATCTGGACGCGGACACCAAGTCCCGTCTGGCGCTTGGTGAGCGGATTGTGGCGGTGCTGAAGCAGAAGAACGGCACTCCCAAGGAAGTTGCCCAGCAGGTGTGCATCATCTACGCCGTGACCCACGGCTATCTTGCTTCCGTTCCCGTGGAGCAGGTTGCCGAGTTTGAGAAGCGGCTGGAAGAGCATATGGATAACTACCACGCAGACGTGCTGGAAGCCATCCGCACCACCGGCAAGCTGGAAACCGACACCGAAACCGCGCTGAAGGCCGCTCTGGACGAGCTGGTAGCTCAGTTCACGGCATAAGGAAGGAGGATTTCCCATGGCTGGCGTTTCCACCAAGGAAATCAAAAACCGCATCCGCAGCATGGAAAGCACCAAGCAGATCACCAAGGCCATGGAAATGGTCGCGGCCTCCAAGCTTCGGCGCGCCCAGGCGCAGATCGCGGCTTCCCGCCCCTATTTTGAGATCCTGCATAGAACCATCGAGGACATCACCCGAGCCAATCGGGACTTCTCCTCCCCCTATCTCAAGAAACGGGAGGGAAAGAAGATTCTCTATCTCGTCATTGCAGGCGACCGGGGTCTTGCCGGCGGCTATAACAGCAACGTTCTCAAGCTGGTTTATTCCCAGATTCAGGGACAGGATGCCACTGTCCTTCCCATCGGCAAGAAGGCCGTGGACAGCTTTCAGAATAAGGGCGTGCCCATTCTGACCCAGAGCTACGCGGAGGCCGCCTCCGTGGGCATCGGTGACTGCTTCTCCATCGCCAAGCAGGTTTGCCGGGCGTTCCTCGCCGGGCAGTACGACGAAGTCTATGTTGCCTACACCGGTTTCGTGTCCATGCTGTCCCAGACCCCGGACTTTATGAAGCTGCTGCCTCTGGAAAAGCCGGAGATCAAGGAGGCGGAGCCTCCCCGACGCTGCGATACCCTCTATGAGCATCCTGCGGAGGAGGTATTTGCCGCCATCGTGCCCGAATACCTGGGCGGTATGCTCTACGGCGCGCTGTGCGAAAGCCGGGCCTCCGAACAGGCGGCTCGCCGCTCCGCCATGGACTCCGCTACCCAGAACGCGGACGACATGATCGCGGATCTGAGCCTGAAGTTCAACCGTGCCCGTCAGGCGGCGATTACACAGGAAATCACCGAAATCGTCGCCGGTTCTTAACATTTCGAGGGGTTTCGGCTGTTCGCCGGAGCCTCCTCCCACAAAGGAGTTGAATCCCCTATGGTCAACAACAAAGGAACTGTGATCCAGGTTCAGGGTCCTGTTCTGGATATTCGTTTTGCGGATGACCAGCTGCCCGGGCTTCTCAACGCAATTGAAATTCCCCTGGGCGACCGCACAATCATCGCCGAGGTGTCTCAGCATGTGGGCGACAACGTGGTGCGCTGCGTTGCCATGTCCTCTACCGACGGCTTACAGCGTGGTGTGGAAGCCACCGATACCGGAGCCCCCATTTCCGTGCCCGTGGGCGATGCCTGCCTGGGTCGGGTATTTAATCTGCTGGGTCAGCCCATCGACAATAAGCCCGCCGTGGAGGGCGATGCCCGGTGGCCCATCCACCGCCCCGCTCCCTCCTACGAGGAGCAGCAGCCCGCCACCGAGATTCTGGAAACCGGTATCAAGGTCATTGACCTGATCTGCCCCTACGCCAAGGGCGGCAAGATCGGCCTGTTCGGCGGCGCCGGCGTGGGCAAAACCGTTCTGATTCAGGAGCTGATTTACAACATCGCCACCGCCCACAACGGCTACTCCGTGTTCACCGGTGTCGGCGAGCGTACCCGTGAGGGCAACGATCTGTACAACGAAATGACCGCGTCCGGCGTTATCTCCAAAACCGCCATGGTCTTCGGTCAGATGAACGAACCCCCAGGAGCCCGTATGCGGGTAGGCCTTTCCGGTCTGACCATGGCCGAGTACTTCCGGGATGTGAAGCATCAGGATGTGCTGCTGTTCATCGACAACATCTTCCGTTTCACCCAGGCCGGTTCTGAGGTGTCCGCTCTGCTGGGCCGTATGCCCTCTGCCGTTGGCTACCAGCCCACTCTGGCTACCGAAATGGGTGCGCTCCAGGAGCGTATCACCTCCACCAAGAACGGCTCCATCACCTCCGTGCAGGCTGTCTACGTCCCCGCGGACGACCTGACCGACCCTGCCCCCGCCACTACCTTCGCTCACCTGGACGCCACCACCGTTCTGGATCGTGGCATTGCCTCCCTGGGTATTTACCCCGCCGTGGATCCTCTGGACTCCACCTCCCGGATCCTGTCCCCGGAGATCGTGGGCAAGGAGCACTATGAGACCGCCCGTGCCGTTCAGGGCATTTTGCAGCGGTACAAGGAGCTTCAGGACATCATCGCCATTATGGGTATGGACGAGCTGAGTGAGGAAGACAAACTCACCGTCAACCGGGCCCGTAAGGTTCAGCGGTTCCTGTCCCAGCCCTTCCATGTGGCCGAGCAGTTCACCGGCTATCAGGGCAAGTATGTTCCCCTGAAGGAGACCATCCGTTCCTTCCAGGAGATCATCGACGGCAAGCACGACGATATTCCCGAATCCTACTTCCTGTTCGCCGGCTCCATCGACGAGGTGGTCGCCAAGTACCGGGGCGGTGAGAAGGCATGACACCCTTCCGCCTGAAAATCGTCACCCCCGACGGCCTCATTTATGACGGCCAGGCCGAAGAGCTGCTTGTCCGCACCACCGGCGGCGACGTGGCTATTCTGGCTCGGCACATGAACTATGTGGCTCCCCTGGGTATGGGTCGGGCAGTGGTGGTCTCCGGGGGTACCCGGCGCACCGCCGCCTGCATCGGCGGAATGCTCAGCGTCTGCGACGGCGAGGTCACATTGGTGCCCACCACCTTCGAGTGGGCGGATAAGATCGATTTGGAGCGGGCTGAGGCCGCCTATAACCGGGCGGACAAGGTGCTCCACAACGAGAACGCTTCCCAGATGGATCTGAAGCTGGCGGAGGCCAAGCTTCACCGGGCACTGGTTCGCAAGAGCGTTGCCTCGGAAAAGTGAATTTACGCGCCGCAAGGAATTCCTTGCGGCGCGCTCAGTCTGCCAAAGAACCCCTGCTTTCAAGAGGCGAAAGCAGGGGTCTTTTACAAGGGTTCTATAATAAAAGTTGAGGTCAGGCAATGAGCCTGACCTCAACTTTTATTGTAGAACCGTAGTTTTTTGACAAGCTGACTGGGCTGGTGCAAGATATTCTTGCACCAGCCCAGTGTTATTATTTCGTTGGATTACGGCTCGCTGAGCTTGACGAACAGGGTTCCGTCGATGATGGCGGTGCAGCCTTGAGCCGGGTAGCAGGGCAGAGCCTGAACCCGGGGATCGTCGGTCATTTTACCGCCGCCGGTGATTTTCGCCGGGTTCAGCAAAATGTACTTGAAATAGGCCGCCCAGTGGCCGGAATCCCCATAGTTCAGCACATCCGTCATCCACATGCCGTTGGGCTTGCGGTAAGCCTCGAAGCCGGGGATGGTGTCGTTCAGCTGCTGAGGAAGCCCCACCATCACCACCGGGGTTTCTCCGGGGATGTAGCCCTCAGTTTCCTCCATCCGGTAGACCACCCGGGTCATGACGGACAGGTAGGCATCCTGCTCCAAGTCCTTTTTCAGATACAGTACGTTCGCCACCTGCACCTGGGCGCAGATGAGCACAACGATGAGCCCGGCGCAAATGGGTTTGACCCAGGAAACAGGTTTTGCCAGCTTGTCCCACGGAAGCCGGGGCAAAAGCAGCAGTGGCAGCAGATAAATCAGCCAATAAGAATAGACCATCAGCTCATGGTCGGCACTGCCCATGGTCACAAAGTGCATCAGATTACCGCCGAAGGGCACGAGAGCCGCCAGAATCAGCACCAGCAGTTTCTCAATCCAGCCCACCTTGGGGGACAGCACCTGCGCCAGAAGCGCAAGGCCACTGACCGCCAGAAGCGCCGCCGTTGCTCCCTGGGTCACCGCCGGGAAGGGAGACAGCACCTGAATAATCCGCTCAAAATACTGCCGGTAGGTGGCCTTGAACACATAGCGGATGTCAAACCAGCTGGCTTCCAGCAGCTTGGCGGGCCGGTCCAGGGAATTGTAGACGTTGGAGAGCATCTGAATGCCGCTGAGCCGCACCACCAGCTTCATGAGCACATAGTAGATGATTCCGCCCAGCAGGAGCATGGCGCAGGCCCGAAGACCCTTGAAAATCACACTTTTGGCCTTCTCCCCGTCCAGAAGCTCCGTGATGCACACGAAGAGAATGAGCACGATGCTCACGCAGATGTAGCTCTGATACAGCCCCAAAGACAGCATCACCAGCACTGCCCCAGGAAGAAAGCCCCACTTCCCCCGGTTCCAGCAGAATACCGCCCCCACCGCTGTCAGCAGTGCCAGCATATCGCAGTCAAAATCGTGGAGGAAGGTAGCCGCCGTGGCGGACACCGTCAGGTTGGCCGTCAGAAAGCCGGAAACCAGGACGGCGGCCGCCGGGGTTTTCAGCCGGAACAGGCGAAGAATCAGATAGGCCGAAAGGCCGATCCACAGCAATCCCAGGAGCCCCACCAGCCAGGGCAGGGTCATATTCGTCCGGAAAATCCACCGGCACACAGGAGAGAGAAACCGTCCGTTGCTGATGCGGATCCGGTTGCTCAGGCCGTCGCCGTTGAATTCCAGCAGAGAATCGTGGGAAAAGCTGCTGTGCAGAAAGCCGTAGGCGTGGGCCATCAGACCCCAGGCAAATACGCAGACCAGGCAGAAGAGCAGCTGCCGTTTCCGGTCTTCCATAGGCCGGGTCAATCCCTCCATCAGGCTTCCTCCTTCTTTGCTTTTTTCTCAATATTGGTCAGCCGGGTCAGGTAAATGGGCCGGTGCTTGGTTTCCAGGTAGGTTTTCGCCAGATACTGACCCACCACGCCAATGCCCAGCATCTGAATGCCGCTGAGCAGCAGCATGATGCACACCAGAGACGGCCAGCCGGAAGTGGGGTCGCCGAAAACCAGGGTTCGGACGATGACCACAATGATCATAATGAGGGCCAGAGCGCAGCACAGAATACCGAACACGGAAGACAGCACCAGGGGCATGGTGGAAAAGGCCACAATGCCCTCCAGGGCATAGAGGAACAGCTTCCAGAAGCTCCACTTGGTCTCCCCTGCCGCCCGCTCGATGTTCTCATATTCCAGCCACTTCTTTCGGAAGCCAATCCATCCGAAAATGCCCTTGGAGAACCGGTTGTACTCTCCCATGGACAGGATGGCCTCCACCACCTGCCGGTTCATCATCTGAAAATCCCGGGCCCCGTCCACAATCTGGGCATCGGACATTTTGTTGATAATCCGGTAGAACATCCGGGCAAAGAAGGAACGGATGGGCGGCTCACCCTTCCGGGTCACCCGCCGGGAGCCCACGCAGTCATAGCCCTCCTCCGTCACCGCCCGGTACATTTCCGGAAGCAGAGCCGGAGGATCCTGCAAATCCGCGTCCATGATGACCACATAGTCCCCAGAGGCGTTTTCCAGACCTGCGTAAATTCCCGCTTCCTTGCCGAAATTACGGGAGAAGGAAATGTATTTCACCCGGCTGTCCCGGTCGGAAAGCTCCAGTATTTTGGGTAACGTCCCATCCCGGGAGCCATCGTCGATGAATAGAAACTCAAATTCCGCCTGGGGCATCTTCGCCGCCACGGCAGTGATTTCCTTAAAGAACAGCTCCAGCACCGGCTCCTCATTATAGCAGGGAACCGCAACGGTGATTTTGTCCAACCGCCTCACGTCCTTTCGCCCCTATTATACAGGAAACGCCCCTTTTTGGCAACCGAAAAGACCCCGACTTGACAAAAAAAGACAAGTGTTATATTCTAAGAGGAACGAAACAAATCGGAGGCTTCCATGAACAAAACACAAAAAAAGCTCTGCCACGGGCTGTTTTATCTGGCGATCTTCATTTTTCTGTTTGTCTGGTTTACGAAAGTCCACGCGCTCGTGGTCTTCGATGCCGACGACTGGAGCTACTTAGCCTACGTCCGGGCTACCACCCCGGTCTGGGGGGAATGGAACCCGGCCAAGGTCTTCCCGGAAGTAATCTTCCCCTTCTTTTCCACCGTCGCCGCCTACTTGGTCATGCCCCTGACCCATGACTACATTACCGCCCAGACCGTCATGCACGCGCTGGTGGTAAGCCTTTCCATCACCGGCTATCTGTGGTGCTTTTCAAAGCTTCTTCGCCGGTGCTTCCCGGTGTCCCGGCTGACGGCCAGCGTGGTCACCTGCCTGTTTCTGCTGGTGCATTTTCTGGCTCTGCGCTCGGCGGATTCCGGCAACCAGTACCTTTTTTACTGCGTCGATCTGAACTGCTACTATAATTATCTGCTGCCTGCCCTGCTGAACGCATCGCTTGTCATGAGCCTGATTTGCAATCCCAAACTGGGGGATTTCCTGAAATCCGGTGCGCCCGCCGCCAGGGGCTGCTTCTACATTGTGGTCTATTTCGCCATTTTCTCCAACCTGCCCGCCAGCGGCATTCTGGCCGCCTGGGCCGGAAGCGTAGTGCTGCTGAGCCTGATCGCCCATGGAAAAGCGAAACAGTGGAAGGGAATTCTCTCCGAGAACGGCTTTCCCCTTCTGGTTCTGGTGGCTTGGTTCATCAGTGCGGTGTTTGAGCTCAGCGGAGGCCGGGCGGCCTCCGCTGGGGGCAGCACGCCTGTGTACTATCAGCTATACCTTGCCTGCAAGTATTTGGCCCGGATTCTTCTCGATCTGAACCGGCTGTACCAGCTGACGCTGGCGCTGATCGTGGTGTGCTTCTGCGTCTGCGCTTTGATTTCCCGGAAAAAGGGTGAACCCCTTCCCTGTCCTGGTCTGGGCATCGTGCTCATCGCCGCGGCGGCCTTCGGGGTGTATCTGCTGATGCTTTCCAGTGCGGTAGGCCCCACCGCCATCCGGCGCAGCGAAAACCTGTTCGGCCTGTTCTTCCTGATGGATTTGTGCGGAATGCTCATGCTCACCGCTCTGGTCAGCCGGTATCCCAGGCTGATGCTGGCTCTGCCCCTGGTGACGGTGTTCCTGCTGTCCGGGATCGACACCCGGGCGGATACCTTCCTGGAATCCAATTTTGCCGGTGTCCGGCCTGCGGTCTGCGCGGACATCAGCCGTGACCTGATTGCCCAGCTGCAAACGGCGGATGCCCAGGGCCGCACCGAAGTGGAGCTGCATGTGCCCCAGTATGTGGCCGACCCGGACACGGAGGACAACTGGCCTCATTCTCTGAATCTGCTGGAGCGGCTCCCCGGAACCCTGTATGCCCACGGGCTCATCCGGCATCAGATGCACGTCACCCCCGTGGCCGACCCGGAAATGAACGTCAGATTCGGCCTTCCCCTTCCCCAGAAATAAGGAAAACTCCCGGTTCCTGCGAACCGGGAGTGATTTTATTCAACCTGTCGGGCTGGAACTCCAACCAGGGTGGCTCCCGGGGTTTCGCAGCTTTTCACCACCACGGCACCGGCACCTACGCGGATATTATCCGCCAGAGTCACGCCGCCGATGATCTTCGCCCCCACGCCGATGTCCGCATTCTTCCCCAGCACCGGTGCTTCGTCGGAAGCACCATCGCTTCCGATACAGGCCTGACCGTGAATGGTGCAATTCTCCCCTACTGCCGCGTCGCCGGAGATGATGACGGAGCCGTAATGCCAGATGTGCAACCCCCGGGCGCAGGTTCCGGCATAAATCTGAAGTCCCAGTCGGCTGCCCAGGTTGTTCTTTCTCCGCCGCCAAAAGTAAGCGGTGAGCTTACATTTTGCGGCCTCCTCCCGGCGAAGAAAAGTCATATATTTCCAAATCAGATAGTTATCCTCATGGGTGACCATGGCAGTCAGGTAGTCCTTTTTCCCGGTAAAATACAGTTTCTTTTCATAGGCAAGCATAGCGTTCATGGGACTTTCCCTCACTTTCTTTTCCAATCATACCGCATTTTCTTCACATTTGCAAGGGAATCCCAGGATTTTCCCCAATTTCGGAATTTTGAAAGAAATTGCTTGACAGTCCGGCTTATCGATGCTATAATATCACCCGTGGTGACGAGTTCACCGTGATTTTCACGGGCCTTTAGCTCAGTTGGTTAGAGCCTCCGGCTCATAACCGGATAGTCCCGGGTTCGAGTCCCTGAAGGCCCACCAAATGTTCAGGCCTTCGCCTTTGAATATAAATATAGGGGTATAGCTCAATTGGTAGAGCGGCGGTCTCCAAAACCGTAGGCTCAGGGTTCAAGTCCTTGTGCCCCTGCCAAAATTGGGAATTTACGAGAAATCTCGTAAATTCCCAATTTTTTGTTGTCTAAAAGTTCAAATCACGGATTTCAAGAAACTCAAAAAATGCTTCTGCGCCTACGGTTTTGACAAATTGCGAGGTGCAAAGTATGCGAAAGTCTTAAAACGGGTTTGTTTTGGTATGCGGAATTTCTCCAATTTCAAAAAGAGAATCCTTTTTTGCCATACATAAAAATCGTGTCGGAGCGATTTGCTCCGACACGACCCAATTATTTGTGTTTTGTCTCTACCCCAACTATTGACATAGAGCCAAAATTTCACAGGTTTCTGTCTTCCGGCCGCCGGATCCCAGGCAGGGCTGCGCCGCTGCCTCCTGCCCGGCGTCAGCTGTTCTTCTGCGGTCCCCTGCTGGAGCCGTTCCTCCGGAAGGGTACCGGTCTCCTCTGCCGCCTCCGGGCCTTTGGCTGCACAGCTTAGGCCGGCATATCAGTACCGGGTCTCCAGGCTGACATAGAGGGTCAGCCGCCGGCGGCACTCCTCATAGTCCCTCGCTTCAATAGCTGCCAGCACCTTTTCATGGTACTTCAGGTTCTCCCACTCGCCGCTTTTCCTGAAGGCCAGGTGCCGCCGCTCCCCGCTCTCAAAGAGGGCCCGGCACACCGCGTCCCGGGACACTGCGTGGGCATAGTAGAGGAGCTTGTTGTGGGTCATTTTGAACAGTTGCTCATGGAACCGGAAGATCAGGGTATAGCCCCGGTTCTTCAGCTCCGCCGGGGCCTCATGGCCCAGCTTCTCCATGGCAATGCGCTCATCCAGACAGTCCGACAGTCCCCGGGAGATCCGCCGCAGCTGCTCCAGCTCCTCCGGCGTGCCGTTGTCGATAATCAGCCGATAGCTGCCCCCCTCCACGATCTGGCGGAACACGGCGGCATCCTCCACCAAGTCGGAGGAGGTATAGAAGTCCGAAACATCGGAGATCAGGCCGGAGAAGTCAAAGGGGGAGACATAGGTTCCGTCGCCCACCCGAGTCTCCAGAATTCCCAGGGCGTTGAGCCGCTGAATGGCGGCCCGGACGGTCATCCGGTTCAGGCCGAAGGACTCCGCCAGTTCGTTTTCCGGTGGAATTTTCTCATTGGTCTGCCAGGTGCCGTTGAGGATCAGGGTGCGCATGGCGGCGCAGAGCTTGTCCACCGCCGACTCCTTCTTGATTTTGCCGGAGATCGTGTTAGAAACCGCCTCCTGGCCAGGCTGCATATAGCTCATAAACATCTTCATCCGTCCAGTTTCCGGCGCAGCCTGCGGGGCTTCCAGCCTTCCCCGACTGCGCACATTTTTTTATTGTACCAAATGCGCCACTGCTTGTCAAACTTTTTTGCAAAGCTGGTATGTGTAACAAAATCGTTGGCAAGGGGGGCTGGCAGTCAAATCGGACGGAAAAACGTGTTGTTCAAAGAGAAAAAATTAAGCGGATAAGTGCCCCGGCGCACGCAGCCGTCCGCTGTCAGTCGTAGGCCTACCGTGTCAAGGCCCATACTCTTGTCCAGCAGGTACACTGTTGTGCCGTGCTGCTCCGCTTCGCCGGACAGCAGGTAAACATGCCGCCGGTATCCCCACCTCACCCATCACGGTCTTGAGCGTGGTGGGGCGGTACTCTTTGTCTCGATACACCGCTTTGTTTCGCTGACGGGATAGGATGCGGTCCGTTTCCTCCAAGCACCGGCGCATGATTTCACGGCCCCACCGGAGGGCGGCCTCATACACCAGATTTTCCAGCGTGGTGATGTCTACAAATTCTTCGCCCCACTGAAAAATTTCCCTGCCTTGCTGCTCCAATTTTGCTATCATAACTTTGGAACTCCTCTCATCGGAAGTGTTTTTTGTCAAACCACATTTTACCGAGATTTGAGTTCCTTGGGAATATGTGCATTTTATATACTTTGCAAAATATAATATGCATTGGACATGACATATTTACCATATAGGTTTATTATTTGTTCGACAGCTGAACAAATCAATAGTTCATTGTTCAGTATCGGAATTTCCATTTTAGAAAGGAGCGTATTAAATTTGCGCAGAGAAACCTTCGTATCCGCCGCCAGAGAGGGTGCCGCCAGATACGCCGCCCAACAGCTGGAGCAGCTCCGCCGCTTCTCCCAGATTGACCATGGCACCGGCAACGTGGAGGGAAACCGTGCGGTCATCCAGGTCATGTCGGAGATCCTCTCCCATCTGAATGTCACCGTGGAGTACCCGGAAAACGCCGCCGGCTGCCGGCACGTCCTGGCCCGGTATAAGCCGGAGCGGAGCACCGGTACCATTGTGCTTAATTCTCACATTGATACGGTTTTCAAGCCCGGGGACGCGGCGGCCCACCCCTTCCGCGTAGAAAACGGTGAAGCCTGGGGCCTGGGCATTGCCGACTGCATGGGGGGCTTCGTGGTCTCCACCTATGCCCTGCGGATCATGCAGGAGGCAGGACTCCTGCCGGACAAGGAGATTGTCCTGTTCTACAACTGTGACGAGGAGATTGGCTCTCCCAGCAGCCGGGACATTTTCCGGCAGCTGGCCAAGGAGGCAGAGATGGTCTTTGTCTTTGAGGGAGCCCGGGAGGAAAACGGTGTTCTCACCTACCGCAAGGGAGTGGCCGACGGAAAAATCGAGGTCACTGGTAAGGAGTCCCACGCTGGCCTGAAATACACCGAGGGCAGCAGTGCCACTGTGGAGCTGGCTCACCAGATCCTCCAGCTCACCGCCATGAGCGATCCGGAAAAGGAGATGTACTACAATGTGGGCCCCCTCACCGGCGGCACCGGCACCGGCGTGGTGGCCGGACACGCCTCTGCAGGCATCGCCGTCTCCCCGCCGGACAGCGCATCCTATGAAAAGATCTGCGCCGACATGCGGAAGTTGGAGGAAAACGTCACCGTCAAAGGCTGCACTGTCAAGGCCCACATGGATCTGATCTTCCCCTCCATGGAGCGCACCGAGGGCAACGTCCGGGTCTATCAGCTGGTGCATGAGGCCGGCACCCTTATGGGGCTGGATCTTCCGGAGCAGGCCAGCGGCGGCTCCTCGGACGCCTGCTACTTCACCACCTACGGCGCCCCCACGGTGGACGGCCTGGGGCCCTATCTCCATGACATCCACACTTTCAATGAACGGCTGGACATTGCCAGCATTCAGGAGAAAACCCAACTCTTCGCCACGGTTCTGGGCCTGCTGGGAGAGCAGTGACCCACCCGTTCCCTTCCGGACACTACTAATACTATTTCCTGATTAAAATCTTAATTTTAATCAGGAAGGCATCGCCTGAA
>ENA-UOJC01000734-UOJC01000734.1-human-gut-metagenome-genome-assembly--contig:-C104-NODE-734-length-53444-cov-11.012961_pt1 | contig 53444 bp, 55 predicted proteins | sample MGYA00242339_ERZ723886 | MGnify/ENA metagenome assembly ERZ723886 | reverse complement strand
CGGTTTTTTATTTATAATATATAAAATTTTTAATAAATCTTTATAATTTGATAAGTATTAAAATATGTAAAGCTGATTTTTAAAATAGTTAAAATTCAGTTATAATGTCTTCCATGGTATTATATAATATGTAGGTGGATTGTCTTTTGCCGGAAAAACTATTAAAATTCCGGATATTACTAATGACGATGCTTTTAATATTAAAGGTACATTTTTAGAAAAAGGTAGTACTGAAAATGATGCGGCCCAATTTTATCGTCAATTTTCTTCCAGTATTAAGCTATTATATGGGGTTCCAGTAGATGATACACCAACTCCTACGGGTGTGGATTCTCCAACAATGCCGACAACACCAACTGAACCGTCTGAGCATGCTGATGAAATGGTTTGCCGTGATGCAAGCGGAAGAACCCAAAATATCAGCGGTAAATTTACTACTGAAGGTGAAGACAGTAAAAAACCTGATAAATTTGTGATTACCGATAATTCGTCAGGAGAAGACCATGTTTATACATACGAAAAAATCGGTGAGGACGAGAACGGAAAAGCTATTTACACATGTGTTTCCATGAACGGTATTGCCCTTGAGGATAATCAATATACCCTGGAGTGGCTTGAAGACGGTTCTCCTGAACTTGTTCAATATGATAATCAGGATAATTTCGGACGTGGTTTAAGAGCCAAAAAAGAATAGTATAAGTAATATTTAAGGAGATAAGATTTATATCTTGTCTCCTTTTTAAGCAATAAGAAGGAGATAAAGAAAATGGTATATGCACCTGAAGTTGTAGTTTGGGAAACTACGTATAAATGTAATGCGAAATGTATTCACTGCGGGTCTGACTGTGCTTCGCAGGAAAAGCCTTATCAGCTTTCAACGGCGGAATGTCTTGATATTATTCAGGATTTGGAATATCTAGGGGCAAAATTGGTCGTTCTTTCCGGAGGAGAACCTTTATTGAGAAAAGATATAGGGGCTCTGGCAGCAGCATTAAAGCGTGCTAATATAGATGTTGCATTTATTTCCAATGCCCTTGCAGTTAATGAAGAAACTGTAAAAATTATCAAAGCTGTCAGACCAAAGGTATTTGGAATAAGTATAGACGGCGGAAAAGAGTATATGCATGATTACATCAGAGGTCACAAGGGGACTTTTGCAAATGTTGTTAAAGCTATTGGTCTTTTGCAGGAAAACGGTATTGAGGTTTCCGTTGTCACGACTGTTCACAAATTGAATTTCCCGCATCTGCCTTTAATCAGAGATTTTTTAATTAATATGGGTGTAAAACTCTGGCAGATTCAGTATGCGGATTTTATCGGCAGAATGCCGAGAGAGGCAATGCTTACAGAAGGACAATTCTTTGAGCTTTCAAAATTTATTCTTAATTTACAGGAAAATTACAAAGATAAGTTTAATGTTGTAACCGGTGCTGATGTAATGGGCTATATGAGTGATTATGCAACACGTCTGCAGGGTTCCTGGTATGGATGTCCTGCAGGGATAAAAGCTCTTGGTCTCGGCAGTGACGGAGCTGTGAGGGGGTGCCTGTCACTTCAAAGAGATGAATATATAGAAGGATACACAACGGAACGTTCTTTACGTGAAATCTGGCAGGATAGAGACGCATTTGCATATAACAGACATTTTGACTGTTCAATGCTGACCGGATACTGTAAAGATTGTGTTTATGCTTCAGTCTGCAAGGGTGGCTGTGTTCGTTCTGCAACGCCGGAATGCGGACAAAGATGCAATCCTTACTGTTTGTATAAAATTGAAAAAGATGGGTTCACATCAGACGAGCAGGCAAGAATTGAATTTTCAAAAGAAGAGATTGCGGAATTGTATAACCCTATACATCCGCTTCCTCAGGAATTTTGGGAAGATGATTTTTGTTCAAATATTCTGGAAGTTTGAAGATAACTTTTGTCAGTGCGGGAATTTATTTTATAATTTCCGTGCTGAAATTGTGGCTTAATATAGTATAAAAATAAGTGCTTCATTTTTTGATTTCTTTTTATGATATAATTATTTTGAAAAAATGGAGTTAAGTTTCTTATGATGAGCCAGAATAAAAAATTATCGATAGCATTCTACTGGCATATGCATCAACCTGTTTATCAACTGTCGCCTGAAGGTGATTATTTAATGCCGTGGACAAGACTTCACGCCGTTAAAGATTATCTTGATATGATAACAATGCTTGATGATTTCAAAACAATTAAACTAAATGTAAATCTGGTGCCTGTTTTGTTGGATGCGTTTATTGATTACGGTGAGAAAGGTATGCATGATTTACATTCAAGGCTTACTGTCACACCTGTTGAAAACTTAACTGCTGATGACAAAGAATTTATTTTGAACAATTTTTTTGATGCAAACTATCAAACAATGATTCTTCCGTATGATGAGTATAACCGTTTATATCAAAAACGTCAAAATCTTGCGGAAGTCGATATTGATGCATTTACCGATGAAGAATATTCGGATTTAATGGCATTGTTTAACCTTGTATGGTTCGATCCGGTTTATAAAAATGATTATGTTGAATTGAGAAAATTGTTTAAGAAGAAAAAGGGCTATACGCTTGAAGACAGATACAGAATAATTGAAATTCAGCGTGATATTATAAGAAAAATTATTCCGGCTTACAGAAAATATGTACGGGATGGTAAAGTTGAAGTTACAACAAGTCCTTATTATCATCCGATTGTGCCTATACTTCTTGATATAAAAGGTATAAAAATTGAAGATAGAACCGGACTGCCTAACGACTTGAAAATGTCACTTGATGCAAAAATGCAGATAGAAATGGCACAAAAAAGAATTGAGGAATTAATTGGTATAAGCCCTAGAGGAATCTGGCCTTCCGAGCATTGTGTCAACGGAAAAGAATTGGATTTGTTTAAAGAAATGGGGTTTGAATGGACAATTTCCGATGAGGGAATTCTTGCCAATTCTATTAATTTTGAATTTGTCAGAGATTTTAAAGGTTATGCAGAAGAACCTTATCATCTTGTAAAATCTTACGAATACAAAAATGGTCTGAAAATGATTTTTAGAGATTCAATTATCTCAAATTTAATCGGGTTTGAATATCCGAATTTTGACTCTGAATTTGCTGCTAATGACTTATATGACAGAATTAAAGTTTTGCAGAGCAAACTATTGTCATCTCCGGATGAAAATCATATTCTGACTATTGCAATGGATGGTGAAAATTGCTGGGAGAATTATCCGCAGGATGGAATTATTTTTCTGAAAACATTATATTCTTTGATTGAAAAAGATGAATCTCTTGAAACTGTTTTGATTAGTGATTATATTGAAAAAGAAAAATATCATAAGCCGCTGCCGAAGATTGCCGCAGGTTCATGGATAAATCGAAATTTTAAATTATGGATTGATGAACCTATCAAAAATCTGGCCTGGAGTTACCTTAAACAGGTGAGAGATGATTTTTCGGCTTACGTGAAAAAAAATCCGTACAACCCGAATATTGAACTTGCACGACGTGAATTATTTATATGCGAAGGAAGTGATTGGTTCTGGTGGTATGGGGAACCGAATGATTCCGGCAAGGATAATATTTTTGACTATATATTCAGGGAACATCTGAAAAATATATATATATATCTGGGTCTTGAAGCTCCTTCACATTTGGATATTCCGTTATTATCCGCAATTACAAAACCGTCAAGATATCCAAAATGTGAGATTAAACCTGAACTTGACGGGCAGGATAAAAAAGGAGATGATTCATGGCTTAATGCCGGTTGTATAGATATTCCTGACGGTCCGGTGCTTAAAGAAAGCAAATTCTTTAACCGTATATGTTTTGGATATGACAAAGATAATTTGTATTTGCGGTTTTATGTAAATAATTATCTGAGAGATAATCCCGAATTTTTTAAACGTACTTATCAGATGTATATTTATTTGAGAAATTCAAATAAAAAACATTCACTTTCGCCAATCCGATTGATAAATAAAACGGAGAATATTCTGCCTGTAATTAAAGAAAAGTTTCATAATGAAATTCAACTGTCAATCACCGGCGGAAGGCTGCAGTTTGTCAGGTTTATTAAAGCTCAGCCTCATAATTTATGGGTTATACAAAATTCAAAGGATATTTTTGCAGTATATGACAAAGTTATGGATTTGAAGATTCCTTTTAAATCTATGGAGATTGATTTCGGAGAAACTCTGGAATTCCTTTTTGTAACAGGTAAAATGGGGATAAGTGACGTATTTATCCCGAATGAAATGCTTTTATCCGTCAGACGTGATTAAAAAATGTAACATATTGTAAATATTGGATAAAATATGTTAAAGTTTTTTATATTACGACCGTTACATGGAATAAGAAAAGGAAAGAATTAATGGTTGATTTTAACAGTAATATTTCTCAAGAACCAAAAGGGCTCCCGCAGCTTGATAAAGACTACTGGCAGTCTCAAAAAAAGGTTGAAAAAAATGAGCCGAATTTGTTTGATAATTTAATAAAAACTAATTTTGATGTTGAGAATTTAAAAGATATTTCAGTCTTTTCATCAAAAGAAAAATAGATTTTAATGATTCCTTGAATAAAAATAAAGACCTCCCGTGTGAAGAGGTCTTTTTTTATTTTTAATTTGCCGGAATGTCCGACAACTGATTTGTTGTATTTGTTATGATTTCATTGCTGTTGCATAAGATATAATAAGAAGAATGGCAAATACAATCAGAACTGCATAGCCGAGATTCTTATTGTAATCTTCAAGCGGTTGTCCCGAACTGTCTTTGTATCTGTCAAATGTGATTGCGATTAAATCAATTATTGACCATATACCGCATCCGCCTAATGTGAGAGTTTGCAAAATTCCCAGTCCTATATAACCCGTGTAATATCTGTGTACACCGAGCCATCCTAATAAAAAGCATAACAAAAGTGTAATTGAAAAACTTCTTTGTTTTGTTGGTTGAATTTCATTAGACATAATCTACTTCCTTCTATTATTTATAAAACTTTTTACTAATATTAACAGCCTTATTTCCTGTTGTCATCGTCTTTTTGTTTTAATTTAATTAATCAAACAATCCCCAGGTGATAAGATTTATGAATACAATTAACAGAATTAACAATGCAAATACCGCATAAGATAAATATTTGTTGTATCCTTTTAAGTCCTGTCCTTTGCTGTCACGGAACTTGTTCAGGATAAGCGACATGTTATCTATCAAATACCAGATGCCAAGACCTCCGAATGTAATGAGCTGCAATATACCTATTAGAGTGTATCCTGTATAAAATCTATGGACACCTAAACCGCCGAATAAAAAACATAATAAAAGTGTAATTGAAAAACTGCGTTGTTTTCCATGTTGTGTTTCATTTGACATAATATTTACTTCCTTTTGTTTTTCTATAATCCATTGAAATATTATCAATGTGGCAGTTTTTTGTCATCATCTTTCTGTTTTAATTTATACAAATAAAAAGGAGCAGACTTTTTATGGAAAAATCCGGCTCCTTTTTAATACTCTGTTGACTATGCGGCACTGATAACAGCTACAAGTATTATGATTAATGCAAGAACACCAAGTATGGCATAACCTAAATTTTTATTATAACCTTCGAGTTCTTGTCCGTTGCTGTCTTTGTATTTACCAAATACTATAGACAGAAGGTCGATTAAATACCATATACCGCAGCCGCCTGCAGTAAGAAGTTGTAATACACCAAGACCAATATAGCCTGTATAGAATCTGTGCACTCCGAGTCCGCCTAACAAGAAACACAGAAAAAGCGTAACAGGATAACTATGTTTTGAATTTTGTAAATTTGACATTTTACTTCCTCCTATTTAAAATACCTGTTTAAGTTTAACAGGGAGGGGGGTGAGGGTGTCATCCTCTCAATGATTGATTTTTGCAGTTTTTAACGATTAGACCTATCCATAAAAATAACATAAGCGGTGCAACAATTACAATTTTCGGGTTGAAGTTATACGCGTCCGTAAATCTGCCTTCAAAAAGTGCATTGAAGGCTCTTGTAATTCCGCATCCCGGACAGTTGTGGTGTGTGATAATTTTCCATATACAAACCACTCTTCCACCGTTATGCATAAGAAGTTTTACTGCAATATAGAAAAATACCGGCAAAAGAAGTATAAATATAAATTTTACTACCTGTTTATTTACCTGTAGAACCAAAGCCTCCGGCACCTCTCAGGGTTTCTGTTAATTCTGTGACCACTTCAATTTCGGCCTGTTCAACTTTTGCTATAATCATTTGTGCAATTCTTTCATCAGGCTGGATTGTGTATGTTTCGTTTGAAAGATTAACAACGGGAATACAGACTTCACCTCTGTAGTCTTCATCAATAGTTCCGACACAATTTATCAGAGTTATTCCATGTTTTATCGAAAGGCCGGAACGAGGTCTTATTTGTGCTTCGTAGCCATGTTCAAGTTCTATTTTTAGTCCGGTTGGAATCAATGCTCTTTCCAGAGGTTTCAGGGTAACCGGTTCTGTTATTGCAGCACATAAATCCATTCCTGCAGCACCTTCGGTTTTGTATTCGGGTACAAATTTGTTATGTTCAAGACGTTCTATTTTTAAAATTGTCATAATATCCCTCTTTCTCTTTTCAGGTTGATAATTTTTTCGTAAGATTGTTCGATATTTTCTTTTAATTCTATATCTGTTACGGCTTTTCGGGCAAGTTGTTCAATCATGGAAATCGTTTCAGAATTTGAATTTCTGTAAATAAACATATTCAACCCTGCTCTTATTCCTTTTTCGCAAGCCTCTAATGTATTGAATTTCGACACTCCTTTCATAACCATATCATCAGAGATTATAATTCCGTTATAATTGAGTGTATTTCTTAAGTATGAAATGGCATTTTTGCTCAATGATGTAGGGAGAATTTCTTTATCAAAGCAGGTACAGTGAAGATGTGCAATCATCATCATTTCTATTTTTTCTTTTGCAGCTGCTGCAAAAGGTTTGATATGTGTTTTTTCCATTTCTTCAAGTGAGAGGTTAATTTCCGGCAGTGTCAAATGGCTGTCGGTATTGGCATCTCCATGGCCCGGGAAATGTTTTACACAAGGTATAATCCCATTTTTACGATATGTCTCGCTTACAATATTTTCTGCTTTGATAACATCATCCGCATTATTTGAAAATGCTCTTTCTCCAATTATTGGATTTTTCGGATTTGTATTAACATCAATGCATGGTGCAAAATTCAGGTTAATACCGTATGATTTGAGTTCTTTTGCTATCTCTTCGGTTTGTTGTTGCAAAAAGTCGAATCCCTTTTCAAATGCAAATTTTGCCGAGAGATATTTTTTCCCGCCGTGAATGTTTTCTGTTCGTTCTACTCTGCCGCCTTCCTGATCGATTGAGAGAAACGGCGGAATCATTGCTGACATATTTATTTTTTTACAAAGGTTTTTCAGACCGGCTGATGATTTAATATCGTTTGTAAAAAATATTATTCCGCCAAGTCCTTCCGTGAGGGCTTTTTTATATCCCCCTCCGTCCAGTCCCAGAATAAACATTTGATAGAGTTTTTCTTTTAGTGTCATTGTTGCCTTATAAAATTAAGTCTTTCATAGAATATAATTCAGTCAAATCTCCTTTATCAAGGATTTTTTCTATATTATCAATGACTTTTTGTGCATCTTTGTCCGATAATTTTTTTATACAATCAGGAAGAACAATGTCATCGGTTTTTGCAAGAGCAGTAAAGCCTTTATTGGATTTTAAAAATTCTTTATATGCATTAAGGATATCGAATTTGTAATCGTCGATTTTGATATCTTTTCCTGCATAGTATTTCGTATCTTTAATAAATTGTTTCGTGTATTCTGTTGTGAAGATAACTTCGTAGAGCGTTTCTTCTTCATTATACTCGGCACCGCAGCAGAAATTGTTAAGAATAGGTTTATCTTTAATTGTGCTTACCGCATCAGCCCAGAGCATACAGCCAAGATAAAATGCAATGTAATCATCAAGAAGTTTTTCAATTTTCTGGCAATGCATTTTAAAGAAATTCTTTTTTTGACCAAAATTTTTATATCTGTTTATATTCCCGTAGATGTAATTAATATTCGGAACTATTGCCGATATATATGCTGTAAATCCGGGGTCAAATTGTACTCCGTTTTCAAATTCCATAGGTTCTCTCCTTATATGTCTGATTGTTCTTTATCTTCGTTTTCGGTGTTATAAAAATATTTTAGCCCTTCAACATAAGATTTCGCTACAGCTTTTGCAAAAGTTTTTCTGGCAGACCAGTAGGAAGTGTGTGCCAGAAGGAATATTCTCTTGCTCCAGACTCCTGAATTGTCATAGACAAATCCTTTCGGATTTTTTATCTCAATATGTGCAAGTTTTCCTATTTCTTCAGCAGAAAGATTTCTTGTTGTAGGGTAACCCATCGGATCTTCCTTAAAATTCACGGTCAGCATGAATAAATCTTTTTCCAGAATATATTTGAGCATATATCTGTTGTAATAGGTAAGTTCATAGTCAGGATCCGCCAGATCCGAATAGAAAAGTACCAGCGGGCTTGCAAAATTTACCACACCTTTTACTGCACCTTCCGGCATGCAGACTTTATCTGTAGAAGCATCGATGTTTAAATATTTTTCTTTAAATGAGTTTTTGTCAAAGACAATCTTACCTGCACTGGAAACTACACCGATTCCTGCATCAGCAAGTGCTGATATGCAGGTATTTTTCATAGGATTTGCCTTTATAAAATCTTTAATTTCTTCAGGAGCATTTGAGGCCTGTGACATCTCAAGAAAATTAATATACGGAAGTTTGTTAAACATATATTCGTATGTTATAAAACTACCCGCCGAATATCCGAACAGTACAACCTGATTCTCGTGAGCGTATTCATCTTTTATTTGTTGATTAAGCTCTTCAATCACACTCAGCATATGATGTTGTTTTTGAACCCATATTGCGTCGTGTAAAAAGCTTGCAATAATTGAACGTACTTTATATGCAATAGTTGGACTTAACGCTTTTGAAAGGTCTAATTGTTTTTCGACAAATTCCAAATCCGTACGGCTTTTATCTCCCCAGAAGAATATTACGGGATTTTCGTTAATTAAAACTTCACCATTTTTCAGAAATGTTTCTGTTGTGTATTTTTCAAAATTTTCTTTCATTACCGGATGAAGTTTTGCGACACCTTTTTCAAACCAGGTTTTCATTTTTTCGTCATTATTGTTTGAACCGTTGATGTAAACGAAACTTATATTTTCCTGTGCAAAACAGTAATTACAGGTTAAAAGCCCCAGTAAAATTAATAAAATAACCTTTTTCATACTATAATTTTATCATAAAAGAGCAAAAAATAATATTCAGATGTTTTAGAGCACTATATATGAAAGTTCAATCAGTAAATTTTTATAATATCCCGCATTTACATTATGTGAATAATTTTGAACAAAGCAGGTTTTCGATTTTATCTCCGGTATTGTCTTCGGATATGTTTGTTCCGGCTTTTACCGGAATAAATCCTTTAGAGCCTGAAAATATAGAGGGGATTCATTGTGCAAGATGCGGCAAAGTTACAATGAGCGACAAAAGGTATAATAAACTTCTAAGTGATATAAAAAATGCCGAAACCGGCAGTGAGCTTTGTAAAATACTTGATAAAAATAAGAATTTTGTAAAAAAGGGATATGAATTTATTCCGGAAAATATAAGGTTGAAAACTTCTCCAAATACTTCTGCAGATAGTGCAATAGCATTTATTTATAATGATATTACAAATATTTATGCAGAAAAATTGGATGATGGCATTGATATAATGAAAGATGCATTAAAAACACCCGGGTTATCCGAAAACGATAAAACAACAATAAAAGATTGTGTTGAGCGTATTATAAAAGCCGGCCCGAGTTACAAGGACTATTCCAAACATCACAAGATTGTAATCGAAGATTTTAGAAAAATGGATTATAAAGACAGAAAACTTTTGTTTCAAAAAGCGTTTATGCCTGCACAGAGAGTATATAGTTTCAGAAAAGCAATGTCTGACGGCGGGATGGGTAGAATTAACAATGATGAATTAAGAGAATTATTTGCCCGTACGGTATTTGAAAATTCCGTGGCAAAAGCTGTTCAGGTAAATAAAAATTGCGATGCGGAAATGCCTGCAAATAAAGTTGTTGTGTGTCAGGAATGTAAAGACAAGTGTAGTCATTCAAAATATTATTTTTCCAAAGCTGATAATTATCCGATAGTAAAGAAAAATTTGCTTACATATTTAAGGGATTTGAATTTTGCAAATAAAAACGGACAAATTAGTATTCCTTATGATTATGTGTTTAATGTTGCCAGATATGTCGGATTTAAGGAACCGGCTCTTATTTTATCCCCTACGGATGTCGGAATTTTAAAATATCAGCAGCAGCATGCAACTCTTCCGTTTGAAAAATTGCGGGATATTCCTTGTCCGTCCTGCGGTGTTAGAATGCTTACTTATGACGATTACGGCAAACTGGAAAAAACAATAGCAAATACAAATAAACTTACCGAACTGGTACGTCTTATACGACAAAATAAATCACATGTTGCCCCTAACCTTTTTCATGTGGCAAGAGAGTATTGTGATTTTGTGAAGGCTAATCCGAGATTGTCGGATAAAATGGTCAAAAGACATATGTTTGAATACGTTACGTTGCTTAATCATAAAGATATGAAAGATATTCTTCAAAAAATTGCGGAAACTATTGAAACTAATAACATCTCAGGGACGGAAAAATCAGAACTTCTCAGGCTATATGATAAGATTTCGGGACTTTGTGATTTTTCAAAACCTGTTGAAATTATTGAAAACAGAGACTTGGAAAAAATTGTTGAAGAATCGGATATTATTGAGCCGTTAGATGTATATCGATTGAAATATTTTATTCTGGCAAAAGCAGAATCCATTAAAACAAAACAATATTTGGCTTTTCCATCAAAGAGAATGCAGAGTGAAAATAAAATTTGGAGTGAAGGTTTTGTAAAACGTTTGTTTAAACTTTCCATGTTTTCTACAGATCATATGGAATCCCGTTATCATGGAGGTTCTGATGAAAGCCATAATCTTATAGGATTATGTAAAAAATGTAACCAGTCCAAGCAAAATCTTAATTTTTATGATTGGTACAAATACTTTGTAAAAACAGATGTTTATATAAAAGGGTACCTTAAAAAGATAAATGAGTTTTCCGAGAACAGTTCTGTTGTCGGATATGATGATTATCCCGCAGAAGTTGCCGAAAATCTCTATTTCTTAACAAATAAAGAGATAGATTTGCGTAAGCAATACCCTAAAAAATAAATTTTTGTTATAATATAAACTGTATGTTTTATTTTGATTTAATTGACGGCAAAAAGGTTATGAAAAGTGATTTGATTAATGTAAATCATTTTTTTACAACCAGAGAAACGATTATAAAGACTAAAGAAGAAGATTATTTTCAAAAAGTAAAAGAAAATAAATCTCTTGTTTGTAAATACCTCAAAATATCTGAAAAAGATTTAATTTCTCCGAATCAGACACATACGAATAACGTAGAGTTCTGCACTGAAGGGAAATTTTTATATCCGGATACGGACGGCTTAGTTCTTACAAATACAAAACAGGCTGTTTTCCTTAATTTTGCGGATTGTACGCCTATTATTTTTTATGATGAAAAGCTAAATATCGGAGCGGTTTCGCATGCGGGCTGGCGGGGAACTGCCGGAAGAATCGCGGTAAAAACTGTTGCAAGAATGAAAGAAGCCGGTTCTGATATTAAAAACATAAAGGCTGTTATAGGTCCGGCGATTTCTATGTGCTGTTATAATGTCGGGAATGAAGTTTTAGAGCAGCTTAAAACTTCTGTTCGTGATTTTTCGGGATTATCGGAAGTCCGCACGGGTGAAACGTTTGTTGATCTAAAATCTATTAATGCCCGTCAACTTTTTGAAACAGGTGTAAAAAATATTGATATTTGTCCTTATTGTACATCTTGTGATAATGATTTGTTTTTCTCTTACAGAAAAGAGAATGCAACAACTAACCGTCACAGTGCAGTTTTATACTTAGGATAATTTAATATACCAAAATATTTATCTGACTAGCCAATAGAAAAATCTGTTAATCCGGTGCAAAGTTTCCGTATGAAAAGATTAGTTATTTTAAGCTGTATAATTTTAACTTTGGCAGGATTGTCGGCTGCAGCAGAAGATTGCGGCTGTCCGGATGATGCTATTGCTTATGAGCATATGTTTTGTGAAAAATGTTCAACATGTGATAAAGTTATTATAAAAAATTTGGAAAACATAATCTGTAAAGGCAATGCTTTTAAAATAGTTTTTGACTGCAAGTTCTGGTCAGAATGTGCAAAAGCCGGTGACAAAGTAAATTTTAGTGTTCCGGAAGCTATCTATACTAGAGAAGGAACTTTACTAATTCCTGCCTGTTCCAAGGTTGTGGCTACTGTTATCCGTATAGAAAAACAGCGAATCCCGAATAAGAATGCCAGAGTCTATCTGAATTTTGAATGTCTGATACTGCCCGACGGTACTGCAATAACAATGAATGCAAAACCTTGTACAAAAGACTCGTCTTTGAAAGAAGGCCCATGGCATACTGCAGGTAAGCTCTTATCATGGACTCTGGGGCTTGGGATTGTCGGAGCAGGAGCCGGTACCGGTTTTGCTTTTATCCCGAATCCGGCAAAACTCGGTGTTGGTTACGCAATAGGTATTCCTGTAGGTACAAGCGTCGGCCTTATTACAGGTTTGATTACTCCGGGACTTAAGTACCATGCAAAAGCCGGTGAAGCTGTCATGATTATACTTTGTGATGATTTGTGCATTAAAAAACAATGTGAATAATATTGTTTTATATATGCTTTTTAAGTATTTTATGCTATACAATATAAGTATTTGCTATTTTTAAAAAATAGTAAATAATAATAATATAAGAAAAAATATTTTGGCTAATGAAAAGGATTTATATATGAAAAAACAGGTTTCTAATCAAATATTTGATGAGGAGCGTTCTTTATACAATATAAAGAATACGGAAGTTGTAAACTGCAGATTTGAAGGTCCGGCTGACGGTGAATCCGTCTTAAAGGAAGGCCGGAATTATATAGTGAAGGATTGTTCTTTTTCTTTACGCTACCCTATGTGGCATGCAAAAAGGTTTGAGCTTTTAAATTCAGAAATGGATGACAAAACCAGAGCCCCGCTATGGTATTCCAACAATGGTAAAATAGAAAATTGCAGAATCAATGGTATTAAATGCCTCAGAGAATGCAAAAATATTAAGATAAACTGTTGTCATATCGTTTCTCCGGAGTTTGGCTGGAGATGTAAAAATGTGAATATTAATGATTCGACGATTGATTCAATGTATTTTCTTTTTGAAACTAAAAATGTTGAAATTAGCAGACTCAAAATGAGTGGAAAGTATTCTTTTCAATATATGAAAAATCTCCGTATTACAAACTCCGAACTGGATACAAAAGATGCATTCTGGCACAGCAAAAATATTCTGGTGGAAAATTCAGTTGTTAAAGGAGAATACCTCGGCTGGTTTTCCGAAAATCTTACTCTTGTAAACTGTAAAATTATCGGAACACAGCCGCTGTGTTATTGTAAGAATCTTAAACTTATTAATTGTGAAATGGAAGATACAGACTTATCTTTTGAATATTCTGATGTTGATGCTGATATCAAGGGACATATAATTTCAGTGAAAAATCCAAAATCAGGAGTAATTACGGCTGACAGTGTCGGTGAAATTATCAGGGAAGAAGCAATAATGCCATGTCACGGTGAAGTATTTATAAGACAGAAAAATCGTATTTGTGCATAGTATTTTAATTTATAGCAAAAAAAATTTTGTTTATGTTTTAAAATATTATGCCAAAAATTACAAGTCTTAAAACATATCTAAAATCACCATCAAAATGTTTTATTCCGAAATGCAAAGCAAGATGCTGTATTAATGCACCATTACCGGAGGATTTTCTTCCGAAGCATAAGGATAAAGTGCAAAGACATATTTTTAGTGCCGTTAATATGGGGCAAAATGACCCGCGTGATACTTACAATTCCGTAATTTACAGCACCCGTCCTATAACTTTTATCGGTTTTGATGAGACTGGTAAATCCTTATACGGTATTAGCAAAGAAACAATGGAAAGATATCAGCTTAAGAGTATGGAGGATATTGAAAGACTGTTAATGTCATTTGAGGAACAAAAGATATATAATTACTGTCCGTTTATAACTGACTATGCACGCTGCAGTGTCTATAAAGAACGTCCGCCTATATGCAGAGAATTCGGTACTATGCCCGGAGTGCAGAATGTTTGTCCGGACAAAGCTTCAAGGATTGAAATTTTAAAATTTAATATAAAAAGTTTTCTTGATATAAAAGGATTTTTTAGGGATGTAAAACAAATACTAAATGCAAAATTCGGGAAAAACACATAGCATTTATATATTTAAATCTATTTTTCTTCAATAACCAGTTTGTATCCTAAGTAATCCAAAATTTGTTGAACTTCTTCAAATTTAATCGTTTTGTTGATGATTTTTGCAGACATATTACTCGGGCCGCTGGAAATAATTCCTGCTTCTCTCAAGGCATGAACGGTTTTGTTCATTGATGTGCCTTTTCTTGCTATTAAACTTCTAAGTTCAACTCTTATATCAAGCATAATAAACTAAATTATAACCTATTTCTTTTCAATAATTAATTTGTATCCTAAATAGTCTAAAATCTGTTGAACTTCATCAAACCTAATATTACCTTGTCTGCATTTGGCCGCAAAATTATTTTGCATAGGTACTCTGACACCTCTGGCACGTAATGTGTTTAAAATCTTTGTAATTGAAATGCCATGGTCATATGCTAACATTTTTATCTCTTTGTGGATGTTCAACATAATTAAAACATATAATATTTCAAGATACTTGACCAATATTTATGTTGTATATATTATATTTATGTAACAACATAAATATATATGTAAAATGTTAAGAAACTCGTATATGTTTATTCCAACGCAAAGTCGAAACAATTTAAGGCTTTGGAATTAATCGGCCGATATTTAAAAAGTCAGCTTGTGTGCATACTTGCAAGCTGTTTTTTTTTGAGGTTGCTTTTAAAGCAATATTGGAAATTTACAGGTTACACGCTGTAAATATGGTTCTTATCGTTCAGTCATAATAAGATATTTACTGATTTAATCCTTTTTAATTTTAAAGTATGTTAATTGTATAGTAGGTATAAGGGCAGCCAATAAAATAATAAAAAGCGGTTTATAATTCCGGACAGCAAACATTGCACCAATATCTATAATAATAAGAGACAGTAACAAAAGCCAGCTCATTCGTCGGGCCTGATTTTTCAGAAAAGTTTTACGCGGGAGTTTTTTATTTACAATTTCACTGTTTGCAAATATTCTTTCAATATCTTTTCTGTAACCTTTGATATTAAAGAAAAAACATTTTTTGAAGGCTTTAGCACATTCATCAATTTGCTCCCGAGTTGCGACGTATCCTTTTTGGGTATTATCAGGATAAAAGATTAATTTATTGTCTTCATCAATGAAATATTTTGACCGTACAGCATTCTCAAAGAATATAAAAGCCCAGGCCATAAATAATACATATATGAATATATTCCAAAAAAGTTTCAGCATTTTTATTTTTATATATTTTACATTAATACTATCAAATTATACAAATTTTGTTAATTAAATAAATCATTCGAAAAATATAGAATTTATGTTTCGGTAAGTAATTTTTTATTTTCAAGTTCTGCAAATTTTGCTGCCATTGTCGGGTTGTTTTTTGTTAAACGTTTGATACTTAAATCTTCGGCTTTATTGTTTGCAAGCCGCAGGTTGTTTTCAGATGAAAGTAATGCCTCTTTTGTTTTTTGGAGATGGTCAATAGTTTTGTCAATTTCTTCTATTGCGGTTTTGAATTTTTTGCTCGCAAGCTCGTAATTTCTTGCAAACTTTTCTTTGAAATCATTCATATTTTCTTCAAAATTGGAAATATCAATATTCTGATTTCTTATAACGGCTAGTTCCTGCTTATATTGAAGAGAGTTTAGTGCAGCATTTCTCAACAGTGTAATTATCGGAATAAAAAATTGCGGACGTATCACGTACATTTTTGGATAGCGGTGCGACATATCAACAATTCCCGAATTGTAATATTCGCTTTCAGGTTCAAGAAGTGATACCAGAACCGCATATTCACAATTCTTTTCTCTGCGGTCTTTGTCAAGTTCTTTGAGAAAATCTTCATTTTTTTTCTTTGTGGAAGTGGTGTCCGCTTCGTTTTTCATTTCAAACATTATGGAAATAAATTCCACTCCGTTGGTGTCGGATTCTCTAAAAATATAATCTCCTTTGCTGCCGGTTTTGGCATCGTTATCTTTTTCAAAATATGCATTTTGAAATCCTGTAGGGCGAATTCTGTTAAATTCTATTTCACAGTGCTGTTCAAGGCTCTCTCCAATCATTTTTGTTGAAAGTCTGGCTTTAAAATCTTTGTAATGAGCGATTTCTTCATCCTTAAACCGGAGCTTTGCTTCATATTGTTCTTTCAGGGATTGTTCTTTGAGTAAATTTTCAGTTTCGTTTGTCTTAAGCTGACCTGTAAGTTCGGTGATTTGTTTCTCTTTTTCAGCTAATTCTTTTTCTTTTTCGATTGCAAATTTATTTATTTCTAAGGCTTTATCTTTTTCGTAATTATCAATTAGAGACTGAAGTTTTAGAATTTCCATCTCTTTATTGTTTTTGATGTTGGTAATTTCTTTTTCTTTTTCAAGTAAAAGTTCTTTGAGTTTACTTTCAGTTTCTGTTTTGGCCAGTTTTACCGCAGCCTCTTTTTCGTTTTCAAATTGGGATTCTCTTGAGGCAATTTCTTTTTCAAATTCTTTATCGCGAACCTGTTTGACGATTGCTGCATAGCCGGATTCGTCAACTTGAAAAACTTCACCGCACTTAGGGCATTTTATTTCCTGCATAATCTTACTCCTATTTGGTATAATTATATCATCAAGATAGTAAATATTGACATATACAAATATATTTAAACCGTACAGTTATAAGATTTTGCAATAAAAATATTTATAAACTGACCTGTAAATGTAAATTCTACGCAACTATCCAAGATAATTAACGTGTGACATCTCGGCATCCTTAAATCCTGTTAGTTCTCTAAGAGCCTTATATTCAGTAAGAACATTTTTCTGTCCGATTTCACTGGCTGAAATAGGGGAAAATATTTCATCAACATTTTCTGGCTTAAAGCCGTTTTTATAAAGAAGCTGACCAACCTTGTAATAAGCATTGTTTAATATATTTTCAGCCTTTTTGCAATTTTCATCTAACTTTTGTACAAATTGCAAATGTTTAGCAAGAATTTTTGCAATGACATCATCCGGTTGAGATAATAATTCTTCCGTTCCTTTTGGGGTTAAAGTAGCAGTTCTTGGTGTTAAATCATCTATATAATCAAAGTTTCTATTTCTTCTACTCATCCTATTAACATATATTTCTAATACCTTGTTGTCATCGTAAACACTACTTTCATAGTTTATACCTTTGGTTTCTTCTTTAAACATTTTTGCAATATTTTTCCAACGAGCTTTATTGGTGGTCATTTCACTAATATCTAATCTACCTTTAAAATTTACACTGCAATCCATGTTTTTAATCCTTTCTTAATTTATTAGTTATATTAGTTAAAGACCTGTAATAAATAAATTTACTAGTTTAATATCTTTTAAATATTAAGTAAGGTTTGCATACCTGTCCAACAATAAAATTGAACATAAATTGGATTCAGAGTTATAACAAATATATCTGGCACTCTGAAAATAGCGATGATACATGTGATGTATGCAAATCTTTAGATGGCAAAGAATTTGATTTTTATGAAGAAGTTTCCGAACGTCCTCACCCGAATTGCAAATGTACTGTTGAAATTGTGGAAGATACAAGTTCAAACGGAGATTTTGAAAGAGCAAAAGAAGAAAATTCTAATACTAATAGAATCTCATCTGAAAATCAGAATCCTCAAACTTCGACACCTCAGCCAACATCTAAAGCACCACAACAAAGTAATAATAAAATTTTTCATAATTATCCTATAGGTTGATTTACATTAATAACTTTTACAGTATAATATTCGTTTACAAGTTATACTCATCTCAGGATGGTAAAAGTCGAGCTTTTGTCCAAACTTACTAAAAACAGCTCTGTATCTATATTTCTGAAAGGACTTTTTTATTTGCCCAAAGAGAATTTTGATGCAAGCTTGGTAAAATTCGCTAAAAATCGAACCGAGTAAATTCTCTTAAATCTGCGAAGGTCCGCACTGTGCGGAGAATTTGGCATTATAAAAGAGGCTATCACAAGCCTCTGAATTTTAATGGTGGAGACGAGGGGAGTCGAACCCCTGTCCAAAATGGATCTAAACAAGCATCTACGGGTGTAGATATTAATTCTCTCGGACTATTCAGGGAATATCAGAACCTTTTAAATAATCCAGAGTGTTTTTTCCGGAAACACTAACCTTTAACGGTTATCTTGATACGCCTACCGTCATCAACGTACTGCCGCTTGCATAATGGACCCATATCACCGGCAAGCTGGGTAATATGAGTAGCTAATCGTTATAGACTATGCAGCTACTGCGTATGCAGGTGCGAAGTTGCCTACAACTACGTTATCTAATTTTTTAGCATTTAATTTGTTTTGCTCGTTGATAACCGAGAACAGCTCTCGGACTCGCAGCCTGTTTCAACCAAACATCCTGTCTAATCCAAAACGTCCCCATATATTTATTTGTTAATGTTCAGTAACCGCATTATGTGCGGTGTCAAATCCGTCACTATTTGATTGTTTATTAGATATAATGTATTTTTTATGAAGCCGTGACGCCATTTTCTATAATTCGAGCTATCAGCTCTCATTAAGAAAAGAAGGCAAACGTCCCATATATTCTCTTTTTAATGTGCCGTTCTTTTATTATAACCCGATTTTTAACAATTTCAAGCGGTAAAATTTATTCCTGTTCAAATATTATTTTGAAATTTATATCCCCGTCAAGTTGCGGAAATATTGGTTTATTTTTCCATAATTTCATATTCATTTCCGCCGGAAGTGATGTAATATTAAACTCCAGTTCGGTCTGTCGCGGAGAAATATTATTACAGCCACCTTTGTAACCGCAGCTTGAGCCCAGATGAATGAAATCTTTGAATTTATAAACTTCTTCTGCTGCATTGTGTTCGTTGAGCATTGTAATATTATTTAAATTCGTTATTTTCACATATTCATACCCGAAATCTTTTGCATTCAAACCGCTTAAAATCATTGGATAACGGATATTTTTCTTACCGAAATAATTTATTCTGTTTTGATAGACAAACGGTGACATAATATATTTTGCGGTAATAGTGTTATCCGACGGGTCATATGTAAGCGATTTCGGGATACTTCTTGTAAATTCTCCGTCGCAGTATTCTTTAAATCTCTCATCATAATTCATACTAAACGGAAAATATGCCTGAACTAATAAATCTGGAGTGTTTATAAATCTGCTTAATGCAGAATCCCCGCGGGTATTATCTTCATTTGGCATATTACATACTAACGCTTTAAGCCCCCACCAATTTTTGCCGTCCACTATTCTGCCGAAAACTTCTTCATTTGGTTCATAGGAATCAGAATAAAACATGGAAGTTTTTACATATTTTTTTCTAAGTTCATACATTTCGGCTTTTGTTTTTCCATTATAGCATTCAAGCGGTTTAATCCCGAGAGTCATGATTTCGGTTGTACCGGTTTTTATATCATTAAATCTATCCTTTTCAGGTTTATGAGCAAATTTACGTTCTTGCACCTGCTCAGTAAAAGCTGCGGTTGGTGTCCGGTCAGCTTTGAGTTTTGCTTTTTCCGAGAATTCATTAATGACATTATTAATAAGTGTCAGAAGTGCAAGTATGAGAAGAACAAGCACAATAAGCATTGCATACGGAAGCTTTCCGTTTGATGACTCTTGTTCAGCTTCATTTAATTCTGATGTTTCTTCTTCCATATTAACCTCTTAATTTATTAATAATCTGTCAAGGCAAGCTTGTGAAGAGTACTGCCATTCTCTGAAGGTGACACGTTTTACATCAAATCCGCAGCGTTCAATTATTGCCTGTTTTTTCATATTGGAAACAGTTGGTTTAATGCTGTCTTCAACCCCGTCAACTTCTATCACCAATTTTCCGTCAACAAGTAAATCTGCACTTAAGCCCGCAATTTCCACTCCGGCTTTTACTTCGTGTCCGAGATTTCTTATTTCTCCGGCGATTATTTTTTCAAGGTTATTTTTGTATATATTTTCGTCTATGCGGCAATTTTTGAGTGCTTCCAGTTTATTCTGGTATTCTTCAACATATGCTGTATAGTGTCTGAATAATCCGTCAGGAAGTTCTTTTACGTCTTTTGATATAAAATTAATCATTTTGTATCTTGCTCTTGTGACCGCAACGTTAAAAAGGTTAGGTTTTTGTAAAAATACAAGGCTTTGCGGGAAGCTGTTATTAGCATAAGCCCATGACATAAGTATTATGTCACGTTCATCGCCCTGAAACGTATGTGCTGTACCTACTTCTATCTGGTGTTTGCGTATCATATGTTCGGATAGAACTTTTGATATTGAAGTTTTCAACTGTTCCACCTGTGCCCTGAACGGTGAAATTACACCGATAGATACCGGATTATCAGGATTTTTGCGTTCATCTTCAACAATCATATCATACAGATATTTAACCAGAGTTTCAATTTCAGGAAGGTTTCTGGTTGCGTCAAAGTCAACTTTGCCGTCAGGGACCTGAACTATCTCGATAACTTTATCCGTTCCGGTGTCTTTTTTCATAATACGCATACGACCGCCGTAAAATTCACGGTTCGAAAATTCTATGATTGGCGGAAGGCTTCTGAAATGTTCATCAAGCATAACAGAATTCATTGAATAATAGTCTGCTAAATCAAACATGGAATTTGTTCTAAAACGCCACATAAGCTGATATTTGTCAGGAATTCCGTATTGTGAAAGGAATGATTGTTCTTTTGCTTTTTCTAAGAATGACAGATGCGGAAGCTGCTTGTCATCACCTACGATAACTGCTTTTTTAGCACGGTAAAGAATTGGGAAACAGCTTGCAATATCGCATTGGGATGCTTCATCAATAATTGCGACATCAAACATTCCGGGTTTCATCGGCAGTGAACCTGATACGGCGTAAGTTGTGACGCACCAGCAAGGGAAAGCTTCCAGAAGCGGTTTAAAATCTTCTGTTTCAAGGATTCTGCTCTGGAGGTTCTGGCGTTTTTCAACAAGTGATTTTGCATGAACTATTAACCGCTGACGTTTTATCTGGTCGCGAAGAAGTCCTTTGAGCGATTCTCTTCTGCGATTTTTGAGAATATTTACGGCAAGCGGTTTTTGTTTCTTTTTCATCTGCTTGATTTGTTCTGTTAAAACGTGCAGATTGCCTGTTTTTTGTATATCTGATTCAATTTTGCGTAATTTATAAATCAATTCGGCGGTTTCAAGTTCGGTTTTCAAGCGGTTAAGATTTTCGTATGTTGCGTCAAAATTTTTCAGTTTCAACATTTTCTTTAATTGGCTAACTCCGCCGAAGTTTGCAATATTTGCGAAAAATCCGGTTTTTTCCATGTTGTGTTCAAGAGTTTTTATAATTGCCGCAATCGCATCTATCTCAATTTTTTTGAGCGGAGTTTTTATAAATACCATTTCGCCTGCTGAGCTTTCCTGAATTTGAACTTCTTTTGAAAGTCCTCTCCATTCGTTTTCAAGTTTTATAATCTGTTCGCATTTGTTTTCGGAATCTTTCAGAATATTGATATGGTTTTTCATATCATCAACGCCTGCAAAGAGGCTGTCTTCAAATTCGCTGTCCAGATCGACTTTACCCGAGAGTAAATCCTGAAGCTGGTAGCTTAATTGCTTCTGGTAATTCATTCTGCCTGCACGTAGTGCAAGATACGGTGCCCCGAGTTCGTTTAATCTTTCTGCAACAACGTCAACGGCTTTATCCATGCGGGAGGCTACGAGAACTGTTTTTCCGTTCGCAATCAGATGGGCAACGAGGTTTACTATAGTTTGAGATTTACCTGTTCCCGGAGGTCCTTGAACCGCTATGAATTTGTTATTGTCAATATTTTTGATAACTTTTTCCTGTGAATCACTTAATGACAACGGGGTTATCGGGTAGAAGTCTTTAATTTCTTTCATGTCCTTAATCGGAACGGCTTTTTCTTTTGAGAGATTATATTCTTCGTTAATTATGTTCAGTGCGGTTTCTCTATAAATCCCGCTCGGCTGTTCGGCGATTTGAGTTAATTCGTGCAGAACACCTGCCGTAATTGACGGGCGTTTGGTAAGGATAATCGCAGCTTGTTTAGTGAGTGAAATTTTTTCTAATTTTTTTATCTGTTTTTGTTTTGCTTCTTCTTCCGCAATAATTTCTTCTACATTTTCTGCGTTTATTTTTTCGTTATAAAAATCTTTTGCAGTATCTGCCGTGACGTTATCTTCGTCAACTTCATTTTTAGAATCAAGAGTTACGTCAATTTCCGGAATCAAAGATTTCAATGTTGTAAGAAAGATGTTTAAGCCCTCATCAGTCAGAGGAAGTTTCGGTACGACTTCAAGCAGCCCTTCAAGCAGCTGCTCAACTTCATCATCATCGTCGCTTTTTTTCATCAGTGCGGTTAAGGCTCCGGTATTTACGGAAAGCATTTCGTCCTGCGGAATGCAGTTGATGTTCACACCGTTTCGCTCAAGACGGCATGGCATATATAAAAGCGGAGTTAAAAATTCGTTTTGCTTTTTGGTTTTTGAGCTTTTACCTACAATAAAAAGATAGCCGTAAATTAAATACTTATCTTTCTGACTCATTTCAGACTGAACCATTAATTCAGTGAGTTTACTGTCACTGCCGTCCAGTCTTAAAAATTCATCCCATCTGGTGAAAAGTTCTTCTTCGCCTTTAATGAAAATCCATTTGTTATCTTTATCTCCTTTAAGGTTTCTGAAGGTTGAACTTTTAACTTCTTCACGGACACAGTCGTGAAGATACTGGCTTAATTTTTTTATAAAACTGTTGTTGAATGCCGAATTTATTGCTTTTGTTGCTTCCTGTAACATGGAACACTCCCGTTTGTTATGATATTTTTTATTATTAAGATAGGCGGTTTATAATAAGAATTGCAAAAATATTCTTTATAAGATTGCCTGTCTTCTGATTCTCCTGCCTTCCAATCTTTCTATTATTACATTTTATGCTAAAATAAGCAATATGGAAATCATCAATATAAAGGATACTTCAAATAAACTTTACTATGTCGGCGGAGTTGTGAGAGATGAACTTCTTGGTATAGAAAGTTTTGATATTGATATGACCTATGAAGGTAATGCGATTGAATTTGTTCAAAATAATTTGCAGAATCTTCAAAATTTTGAAATTTTACAAATAAATGAACCGTTCGGAACTGTCAGAGTTAAGACAGACGGACGCGAAGTTGATATTGCATCTACAAGAGAGGAAGTTTACGAAAAAAAAGGGCATCTTCCGTCGGTTACAAGAATCGGATGTTCTTTAAAAGAAGATTCAATGCGTCGTGATTTTACGATTAATGCTCTTTATAAATCTGCTGCAACAGGTGAAATTATTGATTTGACCGGCGGGCTTGATGATTTGAAAAATAAAACAATAAGAGTTCTGCACGACGAAAGTTTTATTGATGATCCGACAAGGATTATCAGAGGGCTGAAATTTTCAATACGTTTTGGTTTTGACCTTGATGAGCATACAAAAAAACTTCAGGAAAATTATCTTAAAAATATAAATTATGATATGTGTTACAAGCGGGTTAAGAAAGAACTGATTGAAACATTTAATCTCAATTCACAAGCCGCTTTTGAAAAATTTATCAAACAAAATATATACAAACTTGTGACGGAAAAAGATGTCAGCTTGCCGCAGGAAAATATCGAAGAACTGATAAAAAAATATCCGGTTGAAAATGTATGGCTGGTTTATGCCGGTTGTATCGGTGATTTGTCAAGGCTTCCGCTTACAAAAATAGAGCAGAAGATTTTTGATGATTTCAATGCAATCGGTGAATTAAAAAATGATTTTGAAATTTATAAGGCTTTTGAAAAAGTTTCAACAGAAACAATTTTGCTTTATTTAATTTTGAAAAATAAATTTGCAGCAAAAAGGTATCTTGAAACTTTAAGCAAAATTAAAATTGAAATCTCAGGTGAAGATTTATTGAAACTGGGGCTTAAACCGTCGAAGAAGTTCTCGGAAATTTTTGATTACGTTTTATTGAAAAAACTGGAAAATCCGGAACTTTCTAAAGAGGACGAAATAAATATTGTCAGAGGAATAATATAGATATATGAAAATTCTTTTTATTACAGACTTATATCCGGTAAAAGACGGTGAAAAAACGACTCCCCAAACACTTTTAAATTTTGTGGAAGAGTGGAAACTTTCAGGAAATGAAGTAGATGTAATAAAGCCGAACTTCATTTTAAATTCCCTAATCCGTAAGAAACCTTTTTACAAACAGGGAAATTATGATGGAGTTTTAAATTTAAATTTTTGGACTCCTTTTTGGGGAACGATTAAGCCTCCTAAAAAGCATTACGATATTGTAATAGCTCATATGCCGTCGGGAATTTTATATGCGGATAAACTTAACCTTCCATTTGTTGCGGGCATTCACAGTTCTGATTTGACAATTTTAACTTCTCCGCTTTATAGATTTCATTTTAAAAAAAGAATGGAAAAAGCTCTGCAAAATGCAAAAGCTATTGCCTGCCGTTCTTTTGTTTTAAAGGATAAGTTTTTAAAACTTTATCCGCAGTTTGAAAACAAAACTTTTGCTGCACCGTCAGGAATTGATGAGAATATTATTACGGGCACATTTAATATTCTTAGAAAATACGTTCCATTGAAGGTTTTGACCTGTGCAAACTACAAAAAACGCAAAAATATTGAAAAAGTTCTGGAGGCAGTGTACGGACTTAAAGATTTTGAACTTACTGTAATCGGGGCCGGCACTGATTTGTCGAAGCTCCGGAAACTAAATCCGGATGCTGTTTTTAGGGGCTGGCAGCCGCGTGAAAAAATTCTTGAACAGATGCGTCAGAGTGATATTTTTATTCTTCCGAGTACAGGCGAAACCTTTGGTATGGTTTATCTTGAAGCCATGGCCTCCGGTTGTATCACTGTCTGCACGAAGGATGACGGCATTGACGGTATAATCCAAAATAATATAAACGGTTTTACAACTTTTCCGATTTCAGGTGAGATAAGAAATTTACTTCAAAATATAAAAAATATGGATGATGACAGCCTGAAAGCATTATTATACAATAATTTTGAAACAATTAAACAATACACAAAAACATCCTGTGCAGAGAATTATTTGAAACAAATCTTTAAAATAATGTAAAGATTTGACAAAGATTTTACACTTGTAGTGCATGTTTCTGATAGTATTAATTAGTTGGTTAATTTACCCTTTGGATAAAAAGCCAAATGATTACTCGAAAGGAAGAGAATTAATGAAAAAATTTTTAACCGTACTTTTTACACTTTTATTTTCAGTACAACAAGCAAATGCTTTCAGTATCGATGCGTTTATGGATAAAAATATCGCTCCGATTTCAGATAAAATCGCAGATATTATATTTTTTCCGATACACGTATTCGGGGCTGATGTACCGATAATTATTTTCTGGATATTGTTTGCGGGGATATTTTTTACATTCTACCTTCGAGGAATTGCTATCTGGGGTTTCTGGCATGCTTGCGAAAATGTTTTTAGACCGAAGAAAAATTCATCTTCCGATTCCGGAGAGGTATCAGCATTTCAGGCACTGATGACAGCATTGTCCGGAACTATCGGACTCGGAAGTATTGCAGGTGTTGCGATTGCCATTTCAATGGGTGGTCCTGGTGCTGCTTTCTGGATTATCGTTGGTGCCATCCTCGGTATGTCTTTAAAGTTTGTTGAGGCTTCACTTGCGGTTAAATACAGAAGATTTAACCTTGACGGTTCAATATCCGGCGGTCCTATGCATTATATGGCTCACGGTTTGACCAGAAAAAAACTCAGATGGCTCGGTCAGCCTTTATCGGTTATGTTTGCAATACTCTGTATTTGTGGCGGTATTACGGGCGGTAATATGATTCAGATAAATCAGGCTGCAAATCAGTTTGTTAATGTTTGCGGCGGAGAAAACGGCTTTATGCATAATTTCCACTGGGTTATCGGACTCGGTATGGCTATTGTTGTCGGTTTAATTGTTATAGGCGGTATTAAAAATATCGTTAAAGTTACTGAAAAAATAGTTCCGTTAAAAATATTTATATATTTGTTTGCTGCTGCGGCAGTTATTATTTGTAATATTAAACTGGTTCCGCATGCTGCATGGGTTATTGTGAAAGAAGCATTTAAGCCGGAATCAATATATGGCGGGATGTTTGTTGCTATGATTATGGGGTTACGCCGTTCGGTTCAATCAAATGAGGCCGGTACAGGTTCAGCTCCTATTGTTTACGCTACCGTAAAAACGGATGAACCGCTTTCTCAGGGTTTTGTTGCATTACTTGACCCGTTCTTGACCGGTTTTATGTGTACAATGACTGCTTTTGCCATTGTTATTACCGGTACTTACAAAACTCACGCAGGCCATACTTCCGGTATTGAAATGACTTCTGACGCGATTTCTTCAGTAATGCCGTTTTTCCCTACGCTGCTTGCCGGTATTGTTTTGTTATATGCATTATCAACAATTATAAGCTGGGCTTATTACGGTCAAAAATCCTGGAACTTCCTTTTCGGAGAAGGTAAGAAAAGAAGCCTTGCATTTCAGTTGTTGTATTGTTCATTTATCGTAATTGGTTCGGTTTTGAATGTTACATCAGTTATTAATATTACTGATGCAATGATGATTGCAATGTCTGTTCCGAATATTATAGCAATGTATATATTAGCACCTGAAGTTAAAAAAGATTTGAAGGCTTATTGCCAGAAATATAAACTCGGAAAATTAGTCAATCGAGATTGGCTGGCACAGGCAGAACCGAAACCTGTACCGGTTCCGGTTGCAGTGACTGTAAGTGAAGAAGAAATCGGAGATGAATCATGTCAGACCAGCAAATAATTGTTACCGTTTCGGGTGTTGATAAGGTAGGGATTGTTGCAAAAGTTACAACCGTACTTGCCGAATATGAGGTAAATATAGAGGATATTAAACAAACACTTATGCAGGGACATTTTGTAATGTTTCTTCTGGGAAATATTGAAAAATCAAAATATTCATTTTCGGAAATCAAAGATGCTCTGGTTAATGAAGGTAATAAACTCGGCATGGAAGTCTGGGTTCAGAGAAAAGAAATCTTTGATAATATGCATAATATATAAAACATAATCACATATCGAATCTAAAAAAGAAAATGCCATCATTTAAAACGGCATTTTCTTTTTTATCACTTATTAAGTTTTGACGTGAGAGATTATTTAATATCTTTAGTTTTGATCTCAAATTCATAGCGATTAATTCTCAGAAATTTTTCAAGAACTTTTCTGAATTGATCTTTAACTGTCAAAACGGCATAATCACCGGGTTTCATACCGTCCTTGACTGCATAAAGAGCATATTGCTTGTCTTTGGTCGGAACTTTTTCAAACACTACATTAATATCATCGGAACCATACTTTGCATATTCACCGACTTTTGACATAAATCGGTTAATTTTAGCTTCGCACTGTGAATAAGAATTGTTCTTGGTATAATATGTCTTTGCAGCATTTATAAAATTAGGAGAAACTTTTGCTTGAAAATTAGTCGTCGTATCATTTTTGATTGAATTTATCTGCATATGTACATTTTTCCTTTCGTAAGAATTTAAAAACCTGTAAAGAAAAATTTTTACAGGTTTTTACAAATATTTACATTAATTATTAATTTTATGGCTTTAAAAATATAGATTAAATATAATTGTTTAACACATATCTTTAATTAAACTTTTACTGATTGTAATTCGGCTTCAACTTTAGCCAGAATTTCATCCAGTTTAGAGGCATCTTTAATCCCGCCTTGAGCAAAATTAGGTCTTCCGCCGCCGTTTGCTCCGGTAAAGCGGGCAATTTCGCCGACAATTTTACCGGCGTTAACACCTTTTTTCACAAAACTGTCGGAAACTTTTACTGCAACTGTTTTGGCTGACGCAAGAACAATGATGCTTTCACCGAGTTTTTGTGAGACAAATTCAATGCCGGTTTTCAGAGCATTGCCGTCAATATCTTCAATTTTTGTGATAAAGAGTTTGCCGCCTTCAATGTCTTGAGCTTTTGATAGGAATGTTGCAAACTTCGCTCTGGCATTTTCTTCTTTTACGTGTGTAAGTTCTTTTTGGAGTTCTTTATTTTCTTCCTGAAGTTTTTCCACACGCTCAACTACGCCGTCAAAGTGTGTTTTGAACATAAGAGAAAGTTTATCCATTTCTTTAACTTTTGCGTTCATATATTCAAATGCGGCTTTTGAAACAACAAGTTCAATACGTCTTGTTCCTGCAGCGATTGCTCCTTCTGTTACAATTTTTACAAGTCTTAGGTCGCGTGTGTTTCTTGCATGAGTACCTGCACAAAATTCTTTTGAAATGCAGGTTTCGTTTCCTATAGAAACAACCCTTACTATATCATCGTATTTTTCGCCGAATAATGCAGTTGCACCGGTGAGTTTTGCCTGTTCAATATCCATAATGTCTGTGTGAACCTTCAGGCCTTTTGCAACCCAGTTGTTCATAATTTCTTCAACTTTGAAAATTTCTTCCGGTGTCATTGCTCTGGAGAATGTGAAGTCAAAACGCATTCTGTCCTGTTCAACCTGAGAACCTGCCTGATGAACTTCTTCACCGAGAACTTTTCTCAAAGCAGACTGTAAAAGGTGAGCCGATGTGTGGTGTAATCTGATTTCTTCACGACGCGGAATATCTATTTGTGCATGTACTTCAACATCTTTTAATTCGTCTCCGTTGATAATTTTGCAGCGGTGAACAAATAATTTATTAACCTTAAATGTTGTGAGAACTTCCAGCTTAACTTCCTGACCGTTTGTTTTTTTATCTTCAATTATTCCGCTGTCTCCGGTCTGGCCTCCGCATTCTGCGTAGAACGGTGTTTTATTCAAAACAACATCGATGTATCCGTCGCCCTCGATTGTTGCAAGGATTTTTGCATCGCATTCGTTTTCTTCGTATCCTACAAATTCGGTTGAACCCACTTCGTCTTCAAGCTTTGCATATTTCATATCGCCTGTAACACTAATTTTGGCAGTTGCAGCTTTAGCACGGTCTTTTTGTTCCTGCATTGCAGTTTTGTAGCCGTCTTCATCGACATTCAAGCCGTTTTCTGCGGCGATTTCTTTTGTAAGTTCGAGCGGGAATCCGTAAGTATCGTATAGTTTGAATGCACTTTCTCCGTCGATATCTTTTTTATTTGCAATAAATTCATCAAGAAGTTTGTAGCCTCTGTCAAGAGTTTTTGCAAATCTTTCTTCTTCTTTCTTGATTGTATCAATAATTTTTTGCCTGTTTTTAACTAAATCAGGGTAAGCTTCCCCGTAATTTTCTATTACTACATCAACAAGCTTGTATAAGAATGGTAAATCCATACCGAGAATTTTGCCGTGGCGTAGTGCACGACGTAAAATCATTCTTAAAACATAACTTCTGCCTTCATTACCCGGGATTACACCGTCTGAAATCAAAAATGTAACGCATCTTGCATGGTCGGTGATAATTCTCAATGAAATATCTGTTTTTTCAGATTTTTTATAAGGAACGCCGCTCATCTCAGAAACTTTGTCCAGAATAGGTTTTAAAAGGTCTGTTTCAAAGGTGGAAGCAACGCCCTGACATACCATTGTAATACGTTCAAGACCCATACCTGTATCAACATTTTTACTGTCAAGCGGTGACTGGTTGCCTTCTTCATCCTGATAGAGTTCTGTGAAAACTAAGTTCCAAATCTCAACCCATCTGTCACATTCGCAGGTATCTATTCCGCAGCCGCGAGGATCATCACATTTGTATTGTTCGCCGAGGTCATAGTGAATTTCCGAGCAAGGACCGCAAGAGCCTGATGCCCCGGGAGGTCCCCAGAAATTATCTTTTTTGCCTTTTCTTTTAATTCTTTCGGCAGGAACTCCAACATTTCTCCAGATTTCGTAAGCTTCGTCATCTGTTTCAAAAATAGTTATCCACAGGCGGTTTTTGTCGAGCTTCAAAACTTCTGTAACAAATTCCCACGCCCAAGGGATGATTTCTTTTTTATAATAATCTCCGAATGAGAAGTTACCTAACATTTCAAAGAAGGTATGGTGACGCGGTGTTCTTCCGACATTCTCAATATCTGAATCTTTTCCGCCGGCTCTTGCACATTTCTGACATGATGTTGCTCTTGCAGGCTCGTAAGGACATTTTTGTATTCCTAAAAATATCGGTAAAAATTGTAACATCCCTGCTGTTGTCAATAAGACGGTAGGATTGTCAGGCACAAGACTGGAACTTTCAACTACAGTGTGCTGATGTTTATTTTTAAAATAATCTAAATACAACTTTCTTATTTCATTTCCGGTTAGCATAATTTCTCATTCCTCTTTTATTTAACATATCTGATTAAATAATATATTAAACAAAGATGTTATGCAAAATATATTTATTTCGGCAGTTTGTTAAAATAGTCTTTGTCATTTAGAGCTTTTGCCGTGCAGCCAAGTCCGTTTTTAGTATCATCGGAACTTGCAGAACAATATTCATCTTCTGAAAATGTTGAATCTTCAACACCCATGGGAAGGATTTTACCTGTTTTTTGGTTTAATTCAAACATAAAAAAGTCATGTCCAAACCTGTTCGGTCTTTTTTTCCAGCCGTTTACATCAATACATATAAAAAATTTCCCTGCTGTATCTTCCCCTGAACTACTTATATCAAAAAAGATAAAACTGCCGTCTATAACAGACATAATACCGTCATTACAGTATCCTGCTCCGGAATTTTGTCCGTTATAAGTTGTATAATTTTCTGATATAAACTTACTCCCGTTCGTACTGGAGAAGTTACTCAGCGGAAAAACTGACAATGGACAATTTTTCTGGCCGTCAATACATATAGAAGATTGTTTGTATTGTTGTTGCATATTATTTATAAAACTCTTGAAATCGCTTGTTGTTGTTAAACCTATAATAATTTCGGCTCCGCCGTAATCTTCCAGAAATATTCTCTGTACAGCTTGCCCTAACGTAGAATATGATTTTTTTAATGCTGTTTCCAGTTCTTTATTTTTAGTGGTGTTTATAACTGACGGCAGAGTCATTGCCGCTACAACTCCTATTATGCCAAGGGTTATTAAAACTTCAGCCAGTGTAAATGCTTTTTGTTTACTTATTAACTTCATTAAAAACCTCTCTTTGTACAAATAAATTTAATGTTAATTATATTACACGTTTAAACTGTTAAAGTCAAGGTCTTTTGTTATTTAAAATTGTGTTAAATTTAATAAAATTTTTTTAAAATAATCTTGGAGTGACGAATGAACTTAAAAGAAATTTTAGGCAAAAATATAAAGCAATATAGGATTTTAAGAGGATTTTCGCAAGAAGAATTTGCGGAAAAAATTGATATCTCCCAACAAACTCTAAGCAGAATTGAATGTGGAAAAAATTTTTTGACGGCTGAGACATTAGAAAAAATATTAAGCGTTTTAGGCGTAAAAATAAATGAATTATTTATATATGAAGAAGAGTATTCTTCGGATAATGTTCTGGAGGATATTGAAAAATATCTTCAATTCTTAAAATCAAATCCGAAAAAACTTGCCTGTGTTCACAAAATGATTAAAGAAATTACTTTTTTATAGTTACGGTTAAGTTATTTTATATTTTTTTATGTGTTTTATTTGAGCAGCCTCGTATATTCTATATTTAAAGATTCAACATTTTTCCTGATTGTTATATGGTCTAAATCGGGCTTGCTGTAATCTTTGCTGAATTTATTATGCCGGAAATTGTGATGTTATTGCACAAAAGTTAAGACATTTTATAATTAACAAATAATTAGTTTTCAGAAGAGTCATAAAGTTTGTTCATCATGTCAATATAATTGTCTGCAAGGTCTTTGTAACCCGGGTTTATTCCGCTTTTGTCAGTTCTTTCAAGAAACCCTTTCGGAAATACTCTGCTCCAGTAAGGCAAAAGTGCTTCTGCCGTTGTTTTCATAAGATATTTATCTTTCATTCCGTTGGAATATCCTGGAATATTCGGTCTGAAATAAATTCCGAGAGCATCGGGCAGTGTCGTCTGAACCTGTTTTACATTATCTCTTGTATAGTGCCATTTCATTAGTTCTTTCATTACTAAATCACGATCTTTTAGTTCTTCTTCTGTCAGTTTTAGTTCATGCTTGCAGAATTCTCTGAAGAGTGCCGGCGAATTTTCACCGTTGATATCCTGTGGTTCATTGTCCAGAAGAAGGTCAACATAATCTCGTAACGGTGGTAAATCATGATTGCCTGTCAGGATTGCTATATTTTTTTCGTTCTTTATATTCTGCGGCGAGGATATGTTGTTTTTGTCCTGCGGAGCGGTTATGTGTTCTCCGATTCCCATAGCAACAGGAATTCTCTGGCTTATAAAATCTGTTCCGAATTTCTCTTTGAATTCTTTATAAGCTTCTGTTTCGGCAAGCGGTCCGAAGTCTTCTAAAATATAACAGTCTTCCGGATTTTTACCGGACTCTTTCGCTATTCGCATAAAAAGTTCAAACATATTTTCACCGAGTGAATTAGTTTTTTCATCAATTCTTACAATCCAATCAGGGTCGAAGAAATCTATTCCCATACCACCTTTTTCTTCCGGTGCAAATATGTTGTCTCCACGTAAAATTCTTCCGTCGGCTGTTTTGTAAGCTGTCGGAATTTCCGCCCTGTTAATATAGCCTACAAAATGATCAAGCCGTAAATCACCTTCATTTAACATCTTTTTCAGAGAGGCCTCCTGATAATCCCAGAACGCTTCTGAATCATAATTATACAAAGCATGACCCCAGACCTGAGTCCTTGGATATGCAGCTTCCGGCGGGCAGCCGCTTACTTTTGTGGGATTAAAATTCTTATCAAGCAGAAACATGTCTTTGTTAGCCCAGACATCAACCCCGTTTCTGCTTACACCTATGGCAAGATCAAGAATTAAAGTTATCCCTTTTTGCCTGAGTTCATTGTTAAATTCGTTGAACTGTTTGTCATATAAAAATTGTTCAAATTTAAAAAGGTCAATGTCTTTCATAACCTCGGAGATTTGCTTATCGGAAAGCTTTCCGTCTAAAATTTCCATAAGGGCAGCTTCAATAAGTTTATTTTCTTTTTTTGCGGTTTCAGGAAGTGTCTGCAAATCTTTTGGCCAATTTTTCCAGTTATCGCCGTAAAGTTTTGAGATTCCGTCATATGCCGCATATGTATCCAGCCATAAACTTTTGTTTTCTCTTACAAATTTATTGTATTCAATTTTTAATGGATGTGTCGAATCCAGTTTTTCAAATCTGTTAAAAGCTTTTTCAAATCTCGGTAATTTTTGAGTTTTTAGCATATCTAATGTGAACACCGGCGATGTCACGTCATCCGGTAACTCTGAAGGTTTTAAAAGGTTTCCGTATTTGTTTTTTGTTAATTCGTTTAAATTCACAAGATAGATATTTTTACTGAACCGGCCTGATGCATTATAAGGACATAAATCATCGCCAAGTGCAAATAATGGATTCATAATCCAGTGAGTCTGACGTGATTTTTGCAGGAAATCTATAAATTTATCAGTTTCCGGATCAAGAAACTGTCCGCAATACGAACGGGTGGCAGGAAGATTGGATATATGGAACATCATTCCACGTTGCTTAACTTTTCCTTTCCCATCAACTCCGGTGAATGAAATTGCATTATAAATATTGTTTTTTTGAAAACTGTCAAAAGATAATTTCGGAATATTTGTATTATGCTGTCCGTTTTTAGGTGCATTGACATTTTTGACAGCAGAGATAGCATTAAAAATATTAATAGAATTAACCTGCATAAAATTCTCCATAAAGACAAATTAATTATAATATAAATAGAAAAAATTAATAAAAAAAGAATCTTGCAAAGAAAAATTTTTATGTTACTATGAATTACGGAGGGAATATACAGATACCCCAAGAATCCAAATGTCTGTCTAGACCCTCTGGATCCTAGCCCTGGTAGCTCAGCTGGATAGAGCAACCGCCTTCTAAGCGGTAGGTCATGCGTTCGAATCGCATCCAGGGTAAATAAAAAGGACGGGTTAATCCCGTTCTTTTTTTATTTAGTAGGATAGCGATGAGAATGCCTTTGGCGTTCGAGCGTATTTCCGTACGGACGACACGAGTGCAGGCGAGTCAGTCCGGATAGCGAACAGATTGAACAGGCAGGAGCTTAGCTCTGTATGCGAAATTCTGTTCGCGTGGAGGAAATCCAAGACAATCGCATCCAGGGTATTTGTACAATATAAGCGGGTTTTAATCCGCTTTTTAAAATGAATAATTAGCTATTTACATATCCCGTTATAGAATAATTCTCCGATTGAATCTGGAGCGATATTATAAGCATCGTGTATAAAATACGCTGTAAAGTTTCTGCTTAGTTCTAACGTAAAGATTTAACCATTCTATATACAGCGGTTAAATCTTCCGGAGTAAGATACTCAATGTTTGTTTTGATATAATCTGCCATATTTTGTTGATTCATATCCAAATGTTGAAAGTCGAAAAGAGCTTGTAAATCAATATTTAAAGCTGTTGCAATTTCTAATAAAGCCTTAGACGGAAATGTATCACCGCATTCAATATGACTTAAACTTCTCTGGTCTATATTGGCCAATTCTGCAAGCTTTTGTTGGGAGATTCCCTGTGCATTTCTTAGTTCTTTAATTCGTTTACCTAAAAGTTTTTTAATATCATTCATAATTTTTCCTTAAGAATAGCGTTTTTTGTACATTAAATGAACGAATTAAAACGGTAAACTGTTGACATATAACCAAAATATATTGTAAATTACAATGTATAAAGTCAAAACTGTATTGTTTTAGAAAGTTTTTATAGAAAAATCTTGGTATGGAAAAGTTTTTAGCAGACAATATAAAATTCTACAACAAAAATTTGTTCAGCTATAAAGGTAGGATAAATAGGTTAAACTATTTTATTAATACAATTATAATAAATCTTTTTTGTATATTAGTAGTTACGATACCGATTGCAATGATTTTACATATATTTAATACTAAAAAACGTTTTTTTGATATAACCGAATCCAACTTTATTTCTTGGATATCGGTCTTTTTATTTCATGCCTTAAGTTTTATAGCATGTTGTATTTTTCTTGGATATAGTAATTCAGATAGTTTTGCATACAATCAAGATACGCTTTTTGTGGTAGCTGTTATTATTTTGTTTTTATCTTTTATTACAGGAGTTTTACTTATATTTATGGCAGGAAAACATAAACCTGTTGATAATTAATAGGAATGGTAATTTTAAATGATAAATGAATTTGAATTTTTTTGTGTATGGTTTATTGGCATTATTGGGTTTGTATTTATAATATTAAAAGTAATAGATACAATCAGAGAACCTTTTATAAACAAAGAAACAGATAGGTTATTGAGTAAATATTACTCATCATTACCAGAATTATGTAATGTGTGTGAAAAATATATAGATATTTCATATCAATATTACGGGAAAATATTTTCTACAAATAAAATTTATGAAAAAATATTTGTTGCTGAAATTTTGATGGCATACATAATAAATGCTATATATTTGTATGAGTTGCAATATAGTAAACAAATATCAGACCCTTTAAGTAATGGACTAAAAGAGCTTTTAAAAGAGAAAATCTGTACAATAATTCCTATAGTTTCGGCTGCTTATGTTGATGAATGTTATTGCTTTAGAAAAAAACAGTACCGTATATTTTTTAAAAACGCAATGAATAAGCTCTTTTTAACTGAAAAAGATATAAAAAAACAACGGAATAAATTGTTTTTTATGACATTATTAAATATTAAAATTTTTTATTACCGAGATATTAACTATTTTGAAAATAATGATAAGGCAATTCCATTAGTGAATGAAAAAGTTTTTAGTAAAGAATCCTACGAATCAGTAAATATTATTAATGAACAAAAAATATTTTTACAAATGATATACCTTATATATAACGGTTGTATGAGCTTGTTTGAATTATTAGCCAGCGTGTCTGACCAAGAAGAAAGTTTATGCAAGAGAATTCGAAAAATAATATAAAGGACGGTTATGAATGAATAAGTTGATTGTAATACTTATATTGATTTTGTTAAGCTACACCGTAGCAAATGCAGAATATGTAAAAGTCTGGGATAAACTTAATGTCCGAGCTTCAGCTAATATATCAGGTCAGATAATTGATACTCTGCCAAGAGGTCAACTGGTTGTTGTTCAAAGTAAAAAAGACGGATGGGCACACATAAAATATGTATCAAATCAGCAATATCGGTATGGATGGGTAAAAGATGAATTTCTTACTGAGGATCTAGTATTTACTTCTACAGATCCCAAAAAGTTGGCATATTTGAAAGACCTTGAAGAACTTAAAAATCGTCTTAAAGAAAAATATAAAGCTAAAGAGAAAGAACAAAAATTATTAATTGAAAGGGAATATCAGTTGTGTATGGATGAAGTATTTCAGCGGGAAAAATGTCTTAAAGATGCAGAAAATTGTTATTGGAATTCTGGTTTAACAATATCTGAATGTAAAAGAAGAGGATTTGATAAAAATTTATGTCCGGATGCTACTTTTAAAAAGTCAAAATGCAATGAAAAACGAATCTTCGATTTACTGTCTATAGGAAATGATAGAGCTTTAGAACTGTTAGGTGAAACTCGACTTTTGCAGCAAAAATATAATATAAAATTTGAACCTATTTACGAGGATGTGATTAATGTTAGAATAGTCAACTGAAATTGATATCTGACAGTCATGTGGTTTTTTATAAGGATATAATGCCTAAAATACATGTGCTACATGAATTTGAACCTGTGCATACCTACAAATTGAAAAAAATATATTTAATGAACTATGCCGGACAGAATGATATAAAATAGAGTTTACATAAACTTCTTTTCATCTCTATCCATAGCTTGTTTTAGGGTGGATTTAATGTATGTCTGATAAGGCATACCAAGTTTTTGTGCAATTTTTTTTGCTCTTTTAATCTCAAATTCGGACCAGCGAAAATTAACGTTGGCAGTTTGTTTCATTTCCGCAATATCAGAATCAGCTTGAGCTTCGAAATCCTGAATAAGTTGTTCTTCTGCGGGTGACGGAGTGTAGTCACAAACTTCTGCCATACCAACAGTGGGAATATGTTCAATTCTATTTTTATCCATCTTGACCTCCTTGGTGAAAAGCTTTTATTAACAATATATCTTGTTCTTTAAGGTAAGTATAATAAACAGTTATATCTAAGCTGCTGCTGTATAATTCATATCGTTTGCGTTCTTCATTGTAGATTTCAGATGTTTTAGAAAAGTAAGCCGCGATAGCCTGCTGCGGGGTAACTAAATGTCTGATGTACATATGATATTCAAACTCATTTGTCAAAGGGTTTAAATCCATTTTTACAACGAATTTTTGTCCTTTAATTTTGAACATCTTATATTTGTACTGCATATTAATATTATTACATATTGTGTTGTAAATGTCAATACATTGTATAGACGTTAATGTAAGTAAGTTTTTAAGCAATATTTTTGATTTGTCAATCGGCACATATAACACTACTAGGACAATAATCTATTAATCCGGATCACTGGAATAATAGATTATTGTATTTGTTTTTTTATTTACTGCAATACCGTATTCACAAGACGGATGACAATTATAATGCGTCGATTTGTTCCCGATTACATACAATTTAAAATCTGTTATATCAAGAATATTTTCTTTTGGGCTGTAACCATCTATATTAAATATATAGCTTCTTGAACCTCTACTATCATATTGTTCTTTTCTTGAAAACGGACCTTCAATTTTTATATAATTATATTTTTTTATTTAATTAGAGATATATTATTTATAATCATTAAACCTTAAATATACTATATCTCCGCCGAATACCGGACTTGAATTTATAAAATAATATACATTGGTAGCTTCAGATGGAATTACTTTAGGGAAATGCATTATCTTAGAAGGATCCCCTACTGAGTTTAAACTTTCCTCATATGTTTTCGGTTGGGAAGTCTTTTGTTCTGATGTAGAAATTAAATAATATATAATAAATATTATAAATATTAATAATATACCAGAAATTATTAACAAAAATTTTAAATATTTCATATCTAGTATTTTACCACATTTTTCCTGAATCTGCTAAAAATTAAATTGATTTTCTAATAAACATTTCTTTTGTATTTAGTAACCCAAGTTATTTGCTTTTGTAAAAATATCATTTTCTTTTCTGTGGTTAGTATAAAAAAAGAGTAAGAAAATTATTTTAAATTTTAATGGCAGGATTGTGGTTTCTTTCTGGATACAATCAGCAAGACTCCGGTAAGAATAAATATAATTCCTACAATAATTCTTGTTGTGAGCTGTTCATGGAATATTACGACTCCGAAGAATATCGCGGTTAGTGGTTCCAAAGCCCCTAATATTGCCGTAGTAGTTGAGCCGATAAGTTTTATTGCTACAGTAATAGTTTCCAGTGATATTATCGTAGGAATAATAGATAATGCTATAGCACAGCACCATAAAAGCGGTTTATCAATAATTTGCAGCTCGGTGCAGAATTTCAGGTTGAATATATAAACCAACAGCCCGAAAAGCATTACATAAAAACTTAGTTTAGCACGGTTAACATGTCTAATAGCTTTAATATTTTTGACTCCGACAATATATAATGCATACAGCAATGCAGATGAAAATACCAGTAACACTCCTTTAATATTCAGGCCGGCTTCAGGTTTGCCATGATAGAGCAGAACTATCCCGATTGATGTTAAAAGAATGGAAAATATAATTGTTTTAGTTAGTTTTTCTTTGAAGAAAAGTGTCATAATAATTGTGACAAGAACAGGATATATAAAAAGGATTGTACAGGCAATCCCTGCTTCAATGAAGTTAAATGCATCAAAAAGAGTCAATGAAGATAGCGAAAAGAATATTCCGAGAAAAAACAGCGGAATAAATTCTTCTCTTGTAATATGCAGTGATATTTTTTTATGGAATTTTAACCATAATCCGTAAATTATTACCGCAAACGCATATCTGTAAAACAAAACGGAATTGACACCAATCCCTCCGGCATACAGCGGCAGGGCAAATAAAGGGTTGGTTCCGTAGCTTATGGCTGCTATGGCTCCGTTCAGCACACCTTGCAGGTATCTTTTCACAATTATCTCCTCTTAAATAAAATCATATATTAATGAAATCCAAAAATCAATTTAAAATTTAGTAAGCATGGTAAGTACAATAAACTCAAACTGTCTTAAAAGTATCAGAGAACTTTTTTTGTTTTTGAAAAACTTTTATTTAATGCATTAATCATATTGTCATAAAAAATAAGCTCGGTCTCAGTTGCAGATGCTATTATTTCCATTAGTTTATTTTTAAGAGGATTTTGGGTATCTGACATATTAAAACCAAACTCGGTCAAATCTATATGTAAAACTTTTACCAGCATAAAAAACGATTTTAACGACGGAATGTAACACCCGCTTTCAATTCTGGAAATGTGCTGAACGCTCAAATCAACCTTTTCGGCAAGTTCTGCCTGCGTAAGTCTCATTTTTTTTCGGTGATATTTTATCTGTGATGCCAGATAGAATTTATCATCAAACTTCATTCTCAAATATCTCCATTATCAAAATAAGATGTAAACAATTATTTTAAAATGATGCATGCACATATTTTGTTTTCTTAAATGATGCATAGATATATTTCTTAATAAATAATTGTAAACGAATATATTTATAATAGAATTAATGTATGCATATATAAGTATTAATAAGCATTATAAAGTAATTTTGTAAACATGGAACGGAATATAACATATTTATGGGTGAATTTGGCAATTACATAATGGAACTAGCCTGTGAGCTTAAACGATATTCATATTTAAAAATGGCTGCGGAACCTGCAGTTAGTGTAATTGTACCTGCATATAATGCACAAGATTATATTGTCAAATGCTTAAAATCAATAATTTTACAAAATTTTGGAAATATTGAGGTTATAGTAGTGAATGACGGTTCTGTTGATAATACCCGCTCAATAATTTCTTTGTTTACCCAGTATGATTCAAGAGTAAAACTTATTAATCAGGAAAACAAAGGTCTTTATGCTGCAAGAGAAGCAGGATTAAAAATTGCAAAAGGCAAATATATTCTTTACGTTGACTCGGATGATTATATAGATAAAAGTTTGATTGAAAAAGCATTGAAAAAAATTGATGAAACAGGGGCGGACGTGGTTATTTTCGGAGCAGTGACCGTCAAAAATAACAGAACATCCGAGGGAATTTATTCAATTAACAAAATTCCTGCTGAATATAAAGAGAAGATTCTTACAATTAAAGATTATGAACAGAATTTGTTTCAATTCTTTCCTACCGCATGGTGCAAGTTATACAGAAGAGATTTTCTTCTAGAAAATAACATAAAATTCCAGCAAATTCGCGATGGAGAAGATCAGTTATTTTATATTCATACATTATTGACCGCAAAGAAGATATATATTCTTGATGAAAATTTATATTATTATACAAAGAACCGTAACGGTTCAATAACTTTCGGGAGCAAAAAATCTACTTCTCCCGTGTTAAATTTTTTTGCTTCCGAAAAGTTATTGAATGATTTAAATTTAAAAGATAAATACATTAATCAAATAATAAATAAATTTTTTGCTAAATCGTTGTCTTGGTATGGACGCTGCGATAAAAGTTTTAAGAAAGAATATTACAAGAATTTAGAGGAATTAAAAAAATATTTAGATAACACTTATCCGGAAGGCTGGTGGAAGATTTATCATCTAAATAAAATCGATAATTATTTATTGATAAAATTAAAAATTTTTACAGCAAAATTTCTCTGGAATATAAAGAAAGGAATTAAATGTCAAATCAAGTAAAAGTTTCGATAATCATACCCGTTTATAATGTTGAACAATATATTTCTCAATGTCTTGACTCACTGATTAATCAGACTTTGCAGGAAATTGAAATAATTTGTATAAACGATGGTTCAAAGGATAATTCTTTAAATATTTTGAAAGATTATGCAGACAAAGATTCAAGAATTAAGATTATCAATAAAAAAAATGAAGGCGTTTCCTGTGCAAGAAATGACGGACTAAAAGCTGCAAGCGGAGAGTATATCGGATATGTTGATTCTGATGATTGGGTGGCGGAAGATTTTTATGAGAAATTATTTATTGCCGCAAAAAAATACAACGCTGATATTGCTGCAGGGAATATTGTCCGATGCGGAAAGTTAGTCAGAAAATACAGAATTAAATATGAACAAGAAAAATTATTTACAGATAATACAGAAAAATTAAAAGCAGCAGGAATTCCAAAATACAATTATGTATGGAATAAGATTTATAAACGTGAAAATCTTCTAAAACTTGATATCCCGTTTCCTGCTGGAAAAGTTTATGAGGATATATGCTGGTCAATAAAAGTTATTTATTATCTGAAAAATTTAGTTATTGTTCCTGAAAGTAATTATTATTACAGAAAAAATCAAAATTCCATTGTTTCAGTAACAAAGAAAAGTGAAAAAAATATGAAAGATGGAGATGAAGCAGTCGATATAATGGTTCAGTTTGCACAAGAACATAACCTTACTGAAATTTTAAAAAATCATAAACTAAAACGTAAAAAAATCAAATTTTGCGGATTAAAAATAATGGAAATTACCGAATATTATCCGGATAAAAAAGTTTATAAACTCTTCGGGTTTATACCTGTGTTTAGAATATCAAAATAAACGGTAATTAAAATTCTCCGTCACATGGAGTGTTGCAGTGAATACATCTGCCGTTGTTAAGATTATATTCTACCAGCTGATATCCGTTTCTTACAATTACCGGTTTCCTGCAGTTTTTACAATAAGTGCTTGACGTTTCCTGATTGGTAAGATTCCCTGTGTAAACATATTTTAATCCTGCATTGACTGCGGTATTGTAGGCTCTTAAAAGTGTTGAAAATGAAGTAGCTTTTCTGTTTTCAAATTTATATCTCGGAAAAAATGCACTCAAATGCAGCGGTGTACAATCCCCTAGATTATCGAGAATCCACCTGCATTCATTTGTAATTTCTTCATCGGAATCATTTTCGCCTTCAATAAGCATTGTAGTGAGTTCAAGCAGACAGCTGGTTTCATTTTTAACGTACTTTATTGTATCAAGTACCGGCTGAAGTTTTGCAAGGCAATTCTTTTTGTAAAACTTTTCGCTAAAACCTTTTAAGTCAATATTTGCGGCATCCATATAATTGAAAAACTCTTTTGCCGGTTCACGATTAATAAATCCCGAGGTTACGGCAATAGTTTTTATCCCTTCTTTTCTGCAAAGTTTTGCCGTATCAACTGCATATTCAAAAAAGATTACAGGGTCATTATAAGTGAAAGCTACACTTTTACAGTTATGTTTTTTTGCAAGTGCAACAATTTCTTCGGGTGATGTTTTGTTAAGGAATTGAACATCAATTCTTGTTTTTGTTGTCTGCCAGTTTTGACAGAATTGACAACCCATGTTGCAGCCGACAGTACCAAAAGACAGTACGGAGCTTTGAGGATAGAAGTGGTATAGAGGCTTTTTTTCAATAGGGTCAATAGCCAGCCCGGTATTATATCCGTATGAAGTTAAGACAATTTGCCCGCCAATATTTTTTCTGATATAGCAAAACCCTTCCTGTCCTTCATTTAAAATACAATTTCGCGGACAAATGAGACATTGGGTTCTGCTCTTATCAAATTTTTTTTGATACTTCATAGTATTTATTCCAGTGTGGATTTTTTGTTAAAAACAAGTTCATCATTTACACAATCGATGACTATGATATCGCCGTGCCGGTATTCATTTGCAAGAATCCTCATAGAAAGCGGTATTTCTACTGCATTGCGGATTACTCTTCTTAGAGGTCTTGCACCGTATAATGGTTCATATCCTTCGTTTGCAAGATAAACCTTAGCGTTTTCCGTGATTTCAAGTTCATAACCCTGTTCATTTACACGTTTTTTCAATGAGGCCGTCTGTATTTCAACAATTTTTGCAAGTTCTGCAAGTGAAAGCGGTGTAAATGTTATTATTTCATCAATTCTGTTAATAAATTCCGGCTTGAATTTTGAACGCAGAATTTTATCGACTTCCTCTTTTTTTTCTGTTTCTGATTTGGTTGTATCAAGCAAAATTTCACTTCCGAGGTTGCTTGTCATAATGATAACTGTATTTTTAAAATCAATAAGTTTACCCTGACCATCTGTCAATCTGCCGTCATCAAACATTTGGAGCATAATATTAAAAATATCAGGATGTGCCTTTTCGATTTCATCAAAGAGAACAACGGAATAAGGTTTTCTTCTTACAGCTTCAGTGAGCTGCCCGCCTTCTTCGTATCCGATGTATCCTGCCGTAGTTCCGGTTAAACGGGAGATTGCGGATTTTTCCATAAATTCACTCATATCAATTCTGATAAGTGCATCCTCATCATTAAATAAAAATTCCGCAAGAGTTTTTCCGAGTTCGGTTTTACCAACACCGGTAGGCCCCAAAAACAAAAATGAACCTATCGGACGTCTGTTGTCTCTAAGACCTGAACGTGAGAGACGGATTGCATTTGCAATTCTTTTAACAGCCTCATTTTGTCCGATAAGACGTTTGTGCAGATAATCCTCCATATGAATAAGTTTCTGTGACTCATCTTCAACCAGTCTTGTTGTCGGGATTCCTGTCCATTTTGCAACAATCGCGGAAATATCATCCGCATCAAGATATTCTTTTATCAAGCGTTTTTTAGTTTTATCGGATTGAAGAGTTTTTAAGCGTTTTTCAAGTTCAAGCATCTGCTTGTACTTTTTTTCAAGTTCGGTTGTTAATTCTCCTTTTTTCTGAGCAAGCTCTATTTGAGCTTTTAGGGTTTCTATGTGTTTTTTTACCGTAGAAGTTTTTGTGATGAGTTGTTTTTCTTCATTCCACTGATTTTTTAATTTTGTAATTTTTACTTCAAGGGAATCAATTTTTTTTGTGACTTTTGCAATTTTATTTTCATTTTCTTTATTTCGTTCTTCTTCCAGAGCTTTTCTTTCTATTTCAAGCTGAAGTTTTTCTCTGGTGTATATATCAATTTCTTCAGGCATTGTGTCAATATTTATTCTCAGAGAGGAGGCCGCTTCATCAATCAGGTCGATTGCTTTATCCGGCAGGTATCTGTCAGCAATATATCTGTCTGAGAGTTTTACGGCTTGAACAAGGGCTTCATCAAGAATTTTTATTTCGTGATAGACTTCATATTTATTCTTTAGTCCTCTTAAGATACTTATTGCTGTTTCAATGGATGGTTCTTCAACTATAACAGGCTGGAATCGTCTTTCCAGAGCTTTATCTTTTTCAATGTATTTTCTGTATTCATCGAGAGTTGTTGCTCCGAGTACTCTTATATTACCTCTGGCAAGCATAGGTTTTAAAAGGTTTCCTGCATCGACAGAACCTTCACTTCCGCCCATTCCCATGATTGTATGGATTTCATCTATAAAAAGCATTAAATCATCAGATTTTTCTTCTATCTTTTTAAGAACACCTTTCAGTCTTTCTTCAAATTCACCTCTGTAAGAGGCTCCGGCAAGCAGAGCTCCTAAATCAAGAGATAGAATTTTATCGTTTTTAAGACTCTCAGGGACGTCACCTTTTATAATTCTCTGTGCAAGGCCTTCAATTACTGCAGTTTTTCCGACTCCGGGTTCTCCGACAATAACAGGGTTGTTTTTAGAACGTCTGTTTAATATTTGTATAACACGTCTTATTTCATCGTCTCTTCCTATAACCGGATCAAGTTTATTTTTTGCAGCGATTGCCGTTAGATCCTGAGTGTATTTTTCAAGCGGGTTTTCTTCTTTATCTTCTTTCCCTTTGGATGAAGATTTTTTTGCATGTGAATCCACGTTGTCTTCGGAAGATGACTTCTTATTCGATGTTTCCGAAACAATTTCACCGTTTTTGATTTCAACGGTGGTCATATTTTCTACTATATCTTTCAGACCGAAATAAAGTTCACGTGGTTTAACACTGTACTGCTTGAAAATATATTCCATGTTACCCGTCGGATTTTTAAACAGGGCAAGCAATATATGTTCAATACTGACAACCTTTTCTCCGAAAGAAAGGGCTTCTTTCTCAGCATATTCCAGTAAGTTTATTGTGGCTTGCGAAAGCGGGGGATCCTGACTTCTTTGAGGCGGTTTCCCTCCTGTCTGACGCGGAATACTGTTGTTGTAATCACGAATTAACCTCGGGTTATCGAGGCCTACTTTTGAGAGCATTATTTTGGGAAGATCATTTTCATCTAAAAACAGTGCAAGCATAATATGGTCAGGGTTCACTGCCGAATAATCCCTTGCATAAACGATTGTTTTTGCCGAATGAATAATATATTGAACGTGTTCGGTTAATTCCATGCTCTCTCTCCCCTATTTCCCCATTCAATATTATCAAAGTTCTGCTATCGGGTAATCATATAAATACCTGATTTACGTATAAAAATCAGATGCGGCAAATAAATTTATTTTTACAAAAATAAAAAGCCGTAAGAATATTCTTACGGCTTTTTAAATCTGTTTTTCAAAAACTATTTTACAAGTTCTTTGAATTTTTTACCAGCAGAGAATGCCGGAACTGTTTTAGCAGCAATTTTCAATACAGCACCTGTCTGAGGGTTACGGCCTGTTCTTGCAGCTCTTTTGCGAGCTTCAAATGTACCGAAACCTACTAAAGTTACTTTTTTACCTTTAGCAACAGTTTTTTCAATAGTTTCCAATACAGCTGCAACTACATCAGCAGTAGCTTTTTGAGAAACTTTTGCTTTTTTTGATACTTCTTTTACTAATTCTTCTTTGTTCATTACGAACCTCCTTTTTTCCTTACAAGCAACGCCAGAAACCATTTTCCGCATGCTCTCTTCTCTTCGACAAGATTATTATAACACTTTATTCGTTTTTGACAAGAGGGTTTTAGCGATTTTTTTTAACTTTTTTTAAGATATATAAGGATTAGAGTTAAATTGATGTTTACAAAACCTTATATAGTGCACTTTTTAAGAAAATAATTAATTGATAGATGATTCATCGGCCCGTGCAAATTTGACATTTTTATAAAAATACTGGAGGATTTGGTAAGCGTTATAACCTTTCTTTGCGAGGTTATTTGCACCATGTTGCGACATACCTATACCGTGTCCGTTCTTTTTTACATTATCATCAAATGAGGGAACAGCTCTGATATATGGTAAATCTCCGCCCCAGGCTTGTTTTGCTGTAACAGTATGTCCGCCTGCGGATGCTGAATAAAATGCAGATACAACTTTATAGTTGTATGTGAGTACAAGTCCGCTTGTCTCATCAACGGCATTATTCGTTTTGGCTGTTTCTGCCGTTGCTCCGCCGTATGCCTGATCTTCAGGTGTATCTTTCAAGTCAAAACCCAGACTTGCACGTTTACCGAGATTTGCAAGGGCATAGCTTCTTGCTGCGATTGCCTGAGCTTTTAAGGCTTCCTGTTCCCAGCTTGAAGGCATTTCAGACGGCACAACGCCTTTAAGATAATCTTCAAGTGATACGTCATTTATTACTGTTAATTTTTTGTTTTTGTTTTGAATTACCAGAAAGCCGCGGTACCATTTATTTTTTGCACTGATGAAACCTCCTTCCGGCGGTTTTATAACAACATAGTCCGAATATATTTGATAAAATTTACCGTCAAGTTTGATTGCCATTGTATTCTTGTACGGAACGATTTCGTAACCTTTCATTCCGTCAATTTTTACAACTGTTTTATTTGTGTTTGCATCAATAATGGATGTATTTCCGGATGAACCGATTCCGACCCAGTCCGCATTAACCTGAAGCCCAATCTTTATAGCATAACAGGGCGAATTCAAACTAAGAATTCCAATCAGCACAAATAAATATAACAGTAATCTCTTCTTCATCACTTTTTTATTATAACATATTTTCACAAAAATACTATTAAGCCTTTTGGTCGATTTTTTCGCCTGTTTTTATTTTTTCGTCTTTTTCGGAAATTTTATTTTCTTGTTCAGGTTCACTTTTGATACCTAATCCTGCTTTTACTTTATCTTTGTATCCTTCTGCTATTTTTTGACCTATACTGTAAGACGCTATTGAGGCACTTACAAACGCAATACCTTTAAGGATTGCTGCTAATTTCCCTGCATTCCCGGGTTTTAGTATATATTGAGAAATTGAGTTAAGACCTTTTTTGTTTTTCATCGAATTTGCGATTGCGGTCATATTTTTTTCATTAAATATTTTATTCTGATGAAGTTTCATCAATCCTTCACCGGCAAACATACCTGCCAGTGCTCCGGCTTCAGATATGCCTGTTCCAACCTTATCCTTTGAGGTCGCAACTTTAACACCGCTTGAAATACATATAAGAGGGTTTACATTTTTTGTTGCCCATTTTACTGCTTTTCCGGTATAATCAACAACTTTTTTACCTGTCGGAGGAAGATTACTAAAAACACTTGAAGCATTATGTGCGGTTTTTGCTACTGTATCATTATATTGTGCTGCTGCCTGTGCCATCTTTGCTCCCTGGGCAAAAGCAACAGAACTTCTTGCGGTTTCACCGTTTTCAACTTTTTTTATATTTCTCCAGCAGAATATTCCGCTTGGTACACATACTTCTAATAATGGAGCTGTTATTGACATAACACAATATACCTTCTAACACTGCCTTACTATTTATATAAAGTATTTTTGTATTTATAAATTGCTTATAAAATATTATTTGTTACATTTTTAACATGTATTTAAAAATAAAAGCCGAACTTATTTGTCCGGCTTAATTCAGAATAAAATGTTATGCAAATAGATGCATTGTCACTAAAATACTTTTTCATACCCTAAACAAAACAGCTAAGCTTCTTCAATCGCTGCTTCTGTTTCTTCAATTTTTACAAGAATATCCTCAATTTGTTCTTTTATATATTTCATAAACAGGCCTATTTCTTCTTTAAAACTATAGACTCCGGGCCAAGCAATGTATCCGTACATAATAATCTTCACTCCTTATCTTAATGTCTAACCTTAACAAATTAATGTTCGGTTTTTTGAAGTGAAAACTTTAAGGTTTTTTATATGGATTTTACATAAATTTACAAAATATAGGAATTCTTAAACTAGAAACAAAAACATAAAGTTTCATTTCTTCTTTTGGGAGAGAACATTTGTTGTTACGTTGTCAATAACCTGTTGTAAATCATCTTTTGTTATTTTGTTATCTCCGTTGAAATCAAGAGCTCTATTTGAGGCATAATATTTAGCTGTTTTTCTATCAGTTGCAGAGGTTAAGTAAGGCAGGTTTACACGTGAAGGTACATAAAATAATCCGTATAATTCGCCGCCTGTAAGATTTTTGGTTTTATTTTTTATGTAAAAATCTTTCATAGCAAGAATATAATTTTTTACATAAGGCATTTGCTCTTCACGGCTTAATTGTGCAAATTGATTTATTGTTATTTTGGGATTAATTCCACTATTTTCCTTGTGATTATTTTTTGCATAATCTACACTCAATTTCAATGATTTACTATTCATTTGTCCCAGACCGACAAAATTACCTCTCTTTGCTTTTGGATTGAATTTTGATTCAATATACAACAGAGAAGTTAAATCTTCAGGCGAGCATTTTACTTTTTGAGATGTTTCAACTATTCCTGAGACAAATTTGTCTGAGACATTTGAATCTACAACGTTAATCATTGATTTAATATTGGCAAAAGTTGCATCTTGTTCTGTTTCATTCAATAACGGTTTAATATTTTTTACGGATATGATATGCCCTGTGAGTTCATTGGCATTTTTTACCAGAGAAGGTGCATTTAGTGGCAGTGTTAGTGATTCCGCAAGCAGTATAACCCCGGGAATCGCTTTTTTTAACTGTGTCTCAGGATGCTGCGGAATACAAGCTTTTTTTACTTTTGCTGAAGCTTGCTTTATTTTTACTATTTTTCTTGCAACGCTGAATGAATTGTGATGGCTTATTGGGGAAATGAACATCTTTATCACCTTCTTTTTTGGGTAAAATTTTTATTAGCATAAGAATTTTGTATCAAACAAATTTGTTTTTCAAGTCCTATAATAAAAAACTCCAAACATTTTGTTTGGAGTTTTTTAATTATTTCCATTCGGACTCTCGTATTCAATTCCCAGTTCTTTAAGTGTTCTTATAAAATTCTGGGCACATATTCTCTGAGCCTCAGGCGGTACTATTCTTAAAATTTCAACTGTTTTTGAGATTACCGGATCTTTATCATACCAACGATTATTTGCATTTACCGGTTTCGCCATTGCATAGAATTTATCGACAGTTTCTTTTGAAACTTTTTCTTCAATTTTTTTTAGGAAAATTTCGGCCTGAGCATGAAGTTCGGTCTGGTAGTTTCTCAAAAGTTCAATAACTTCCAGCAATAAAGGATCATGATCGTACCAGCGTTTATAAGTATGACTCATTTCTTATAACCTCCGCAGGGTGAATTGGAGCTATATCATCTCTTCTCTCAATTTTCCCTCCTAACAATCTTAGCTTAGTTTCAAAATTTTCGTATCCTCTATCTATATGATGTAGGTTTTCGATTACTGAATTGCCTTCAGCCATAAGAGCTGCAACAACAAGGGAAGCTCCTGCTCTCAAATCACTTGCAGCAAGGGTCGCACCGGTCAGCTTTTTTACCCCTTTTATGATGGCATGATTTCTGTCCTGATGAATGTCGGCACCCATTCTTCTAAGTTCAGGCACCTGCATAAATCTGTTTTCGTAAAGGCTTTCCGTAATAATTCCCACGCCGTTTGCGGTTGACAGAAGAGTCATGGCCATAGACTGTAAGTCTGTCGGGAACCCAGGATATGGTTGCGTTATAAAGTTTATTGAATTAAGACGGTTTTTACAGCTTACTTCCAACGAATTAGGCTCTATAAGTTTAATATTTGCTCCCATCTTAAGAAGTTTATCCGTAAAGAATGTCAAATGGGCTGGAAAAACATTTTTTATAATAGCTTTACCGCGTGTAGCTATAACGGCAGTCATAAATGTTCCTGCCTCAATTCTGTCAGGAATTGTAGTATATTCAATCGGATGCAGGTCTTCCTGTTTAACTCCGTTGATTATAATTTCAGAAGTTCCGGCACCTATAATATCGGCACCGATTGAGTTTAAAAAGTTTGCCAGATCAACAATTTCCGGTTCCTGAGCAGCGTTTTGAATCCTTGTGGAGCCTTCTGCCATCACTGATGCCAGCATTAAGTTTTCTGTAGCTCCGACTGATGGAATATCAAGATAAATATCGGTTCCGACAAGTTTTGAGGCTTTTGCATGAACATATCCGTTTTCGATTTTTATTTTAGCTCCGAGAGCTTCAAGTCCTCTTATGTGAAAATCAACTCGTCTTTCACCGATTGCACATCCTCCCGGAAGGGCAACGATTGCTTCTTTACATCTTGTAACTAGTGCACCTAAAACAATAAATGATGCTCTCATTTTGCTAACCAGTTCATATTTTGCAGTAATGCTTGACAGGTTTGTTGCATCTATGGTGACTGATTTTTCTTCTTTGTTATAATGAGTTTTTGCACCAAGCTGTGCAATTACATTTAGCATAATTTCAACGTCGGTTAAAGCAGGGACGTTGTATATTTTAGTTTCTCCTTTTGGTAACAGGGCTGCGGCCATTAATTTTAAAACCGAATTTTTTGCACCGCCGATTGAAACTTCTCCTTTAAGCGGGGTTCCGCCTTTTATATAATATTTTTGTGTCAATTTTCTCTCCGGAAAAATTAATTATAATCTTCAAGTCTAACAATACTATAATAATACAACCAGATTAAAGCGATGTAAATAAGTTAAAATATGTAAAGAATAATTTTTCGAATTGATTTTAGTGTATAATTCATTTTGCAGCACTAATGTATGAAAAGAAAGGAGAGAAAAGATGCAAAAGTTAAGTATAGCAATGATTTCGGGGGGGGGGGCAGTCTAAATCAAAGCAAATAGAAGGGTTTACATTAGATTTAAAGGATTCTGCAAATAAAAGGAATATAAGTAAAGAAGGATTTACTTTAGCGGAAGTATTAATAACACTTGGTATAATCGGGGTAGTCGCGGCACTGACATTACCGTCATTGATACAAAAGAATAACAATAAAGTAGTAGAGACGCGATTGAAGAAATTTTATTCAACGATGAATCAAGCGATAATGATGGCAGAGGTTGACTATGGAGATAAGAAGATCTGGTATGAAGATGTAGCCGGAGCAGAAATAGATAAAGACGGCAATCCTGTACCAGGTAGTTCGCAAGCGGAGAAATGGTTTAATAAATATCTCGCCCCTTATTTGAAAATAGTAAAGACCGAAACTCTTTCCGACGGTTCCTATATGGTTTATTTTTCTGACGGAAGTGCAATTCGCCCTTGGAGAGATTCTACCCGTGATTGGTATTTTTATCCTGGAAATCCTCAAAAATGTATTGAAAAGTATGGTACACATGTACATGCTGCAAATGGGAAATGTTCATTTACATTTATTTTTAATCCGGCCAATGACTCTGAATCATGGAAGTATCATTATAATAAAGGTATTGAGCCATATAAAGTTGGCTGGGACGGAAATAATCAAAAATTGTATCAGGGTTCTACATATGCATGCGGAGGTAACGCACCACATTACTGCACTGCTATAATCCAAATGAATAACTGGACAATTCCCGAAGATTACCCGTATAAAGTAAGCTATTAAATCTTTTTATTAGAATATTATTTTGCTGTTCGGCATATCTGAACAACTACTTAACATTCCAGGATGAGTATTCTTTAGGGTTGTTCAGATATGTGTTTACGGCATTTTTAATCAGCGTTTAGCCGGTACAAAGCCGCGGCATTGGATTTAATTATTTTTGTCATTTATGCTGAATTCCGGAAGAAAATTTTCTTCAATTATTTGTCGATGTTCTTTTTCGTCGATTCCGTCGTCGTATAATTTTACGTTAAAGTCTTTAAATTCATGAATAAATTTTTTTAATCCGGCAGTTATCTCTTCGTAACCGGCAGATTCATTTCCTGCAAGATAATTTATCAGAAGCGGCAGGTAGCGTTTTATATTTTCAATAACCATTCTGCTGTTTGTGGAAGGTGAAAATTTTTCATATTCAAGTTTTTCCAATTCGTTTTGTGAAAATACCGTTAAAGCATCTTTTTCAAGTTTATAGGTAAAATCATCAATTTTTTGAAGTAATAAAATCTGGAATTTCCCAACAACAATAAATATTGCGATTCCAATCAAAACAGCCAGCCACAAATAAACTTTTAAAAGACCCATGCAATATGTCAAAAATAGATACAAAATCAGATACAGAAAGGAAATATAAAGGATTATCCAGCCTGTGACAGAACACAAAAAACGGATGCTTTCGCCATTATTAACCCAGAATTTTTCCTCAATTTTCGGATTCTTGCCGAATATTATTTTTTCTGTAATTAAATTATATATTAGTCCTAACGGTATAATTCCGATAAAAATCCATAAAACTAACTGACCGCTTAGAAGATGAGCTTTTGTCAGAATTTTAAATATTTTGAATTTTGCAAGAATAATAAATATTGCAAAACAAATGATATAAAACATGTTTCCGTACTTGCGGTACTTAATCATCTGTTCTTCGGAGGTTATAAAATATCCGTTTGAAAAAAAGTTCGGGTAAAATACTCTTTTATTATCTTTTGTGTATTTTATAAAAATCAACTGCCATAGGTATCTGTGTGTCAATCTTTTACTCCTTTTTAAAAAATCATAACAAATTTTTTTTGTAAAAAGAAAAATTATTAAAAAATAATAAATTTTCCTTGTTAAATATCTTTGATAACTTATAATAATTAATATATATTATATTTGTAAGAGGTAGAGATATG
>ENA-UOJC01000732-UOJC01000732.1-human-gut-metagenome-genome-assembly--contig:-C104-NODE-732-length-53479-cov-12.332734_pt1 | contig 53479 bp, 52 predicted proteins | sample MGYA00242339_ERZ723886 | MGnify/ENA metagenome assembly ERZ723886 | reverse complement strand
TTTGCAAGTTAATTTCTTAATTATCAACAACTTGCCTTAAATTAGTAAACTCTAAGTACTAAATCTTCCTCCTTTTTCTTTTGTCTTTGGAAATTGTCTTAGGGTTAAACTTACTATACCTTTATCTTCCTACAGTCGATAAAGGATATGTTATGATAATATAGGTGTAATTTCTTTGTCTCTATAATATATAATATGTGTATGAAGTTTTTACACCTCTTAAATATATATTTAAGGTATCTCATTCTGTAAGGAATGAGTACAAGTAAGTTTATCCCCAAGTGAATTTATTGCAAAACCAAGGATATTCCAAATTTCTGCAATATACTGATTAAGAGTTTATAGTCTCTTCTCTTTCTTTTCTTCCCTATGAGATTGTTGACTTCTTTCAAGGACACATTTATGGTTTTATTCTGATTACCCTCCACTATCATTTGAGGTATATAAGGAAATCTCTGAGATAACCTTTCAATTTGACTGATAACTCTTGTGCCATTATTGAGTTTCTTTACCTTATCTCTCCAGTCAATATGCTCTTCTGAAATATCAAGAATGTTCTGGTTAAAATACTTTTCCAAGGTCAATATAAAATCCTTGTTGTGGTCATCTGTATAAAACACATTAATGTCCTTGTCTTGTCTGATACCTATTCTTGTTATTAACTGAACATACTCCCAAAGCATATATCTTGTAAGAGTAGTATTTGTCAGAAAAGCCTTGTTAAATTTTTCTGAAGATGTTGAAACAGGAAGAGACCATTTACCAAGGAGGATTATGTTACTATAGTCCTTAAAGTCATTTACAGCTTTACTTTCAGCACTTCCGTAATAGATAATACTATAGAGGTCTTGTGAAATATTCGCTTTAGTTAGTTCTTCCGAAAGATATGCAACAATACGACTATCCTTACGATCCTGAGTATCAGTAGCTATTCCTTTATCTTCATCCTTAAAATCATTCCAACAGGCAATAAGAGTTTTTCCTTTTACACTGGAAAGAATAGCGATTACGGCTTTAACCATACTCTTCATTAACTCCTCTTGATGGTTGCTACTTCTACGGTTAAGATTGGGAACATTAAAGCTATGGAAGTTAGCCTTGGCACTGTACTTATTTGTAATGTCAATAAGTCTGTATATACTTGAATCCTTGAAAAGCACATCACCAGCACCTTCCATTATCAACACAAGACTATTATTCGTTTGGAAATCGCAAGGGGAGAATTGGATAGCTGCATCACCTTGTACTTTTATCATCTTTGAATAGTCATGTTCAATAATGGATAGAGCTGTATCTGTTTTTAGTTTCCCCAATGTTGTAGTTGTGTCGAACAAAGCAGCATCAGAGTGAGCAATGAATGTTTTATAAAACTTTTCCATTGCCACAAACTCTTTTGCCTTATACCCACCATTACCATCATCTGTCCCAAGAACTCCCAAATGTAGCTTAGATACAGTTGCATACTTTTGAATAAAGCCAGGAATCTCATCAATGATAATCCAACGGCGAGTATTGGGATTGTTCATCATCTTCTTCCAGTCACCATCAAAAGGAGACAGAACGACACCATTTTTATTATAAAGCAGATATATAGGTGGGTATTCTGTGTAAAGCCTTACATTTGTCATTATCAATACCTTCTTTTTTGTTACTTCTTCTGGTGTATTAGCAAATACATTATGAACATTATAATCTGTTTGAGAATGAATCAGCATCATGTCTGTTGCAGCCAAGCCTAATAGATTCAGCAAATGAGATTGTAAAGTATTGGCACTAACGATAGAATCAACCACAATCAGCATACCTTCCATATAGTGTGCCAATATAAATCGTTCAAGCCAGTACGTCTTACCAGACCCACATCCTGTACTCAGAATAAAATTGCCAACATCATCAGGCAATTCCGCGTTACAATTCCTTAATTTTATTGATAATTTAGTCATTGCATATAATTTTTTGAATTATTGCTTCTTTTGTCATTGAAATAATGATACCCAACATGATTTTGAGTCATGCAGGTATCATTATTATAATATAGAGGAGGATTTATAGCAATCTAAGACAGACCAAGTTTCTTCTTACGGCTAACAATTGCTCCTTCATTACGTTCAAGTAACTTTGAAATATCAGCAACAGTAAGTCCTTGAGCTTGGTACTTTTTCAGCATTTCATCTTCCTCTTTCGTCCACGGACTATAAGCCTTTTTATATTTCACTTTCAATTCATCCATGTGGCTTGTTGCCATTGGGGAATTCGTAAAAGAAGGGAGGATTGGAACAAGAGCCTGAGATTGCAAGGAATCTGAAGGCAAATCTTTTTTGATTGCAAACAATGCTCTGGCTAATTTTTCCATTTCTTCATGGGTGAGACTTATAGTGCCTGTAACCACACCTCCAATCTCTTGCTTTAAAACAACTCCGTGGTCGCCAATGTCAATGTGAACCCTACCTATTACACTATTGACATAGTGCTTTTTGTAATTTTTTGCCATACTTATAACTTTATATTTTGCTGTCCCAAGAAGAAAGAGAAGGCTTTGTCAAGAATCTGCTTACGCTTCTCATCTTTTCGCTGCACCTTGGTACTCTTGGCAGCCTTAATATCTGCAACTTCCTTGTCTGTGAGAGTATTGATAAACTCCACCATTATGTCAGTAGCCCACTCAACACCCTTTCTGTTGGTTAATTTTTGAAGGGACAAGACAATCTCTTTCGTAAACTCTTTAGTCTTTATAGTCTTGTCATCCCCCTCTCCAAATCTATCTTTGAGAACTTCATGAATACGTTTGCCATATTCAATGTTTACGAAGAACTCACTCTCATCGCCGTTTGCAACTTGTCTTGCTGTGAGGCGGTCTGGTTTGAGTGTGGCCAATTGACAGGCAGCTTGATATTTGTAGCCTTTAGAAACAAGGTCGTTTATCATTACCCAACCCTCATGAGTATTAATACCATCTTCAATCTGACGCTTGGCTACCATATCCTGAGTCTTCCACTTAGAGACATTGATGTTTATCTCAGTAAACGCTTTGGCGAAATTATAATAACCATCTTTGTCCTTCATCGGAAAATGTCCCATGATGAGAGGCCACTCTTGTACAGTTTGCAAGAAGTCAATTCGACCATGACCATCAACTACGACAATACCATCAGAGGCTATAGGCTTGTCTTTGTTAGGGTCATTGGCAAATCGCTCTACTTTTATACCTGCCTTATCAGCCATCGGTACTGTTATGACAATTAAGCTATGCTGTGCGCCATTTTCAAGGATAGAACGACCTGTCTTCTGCTCGTCTGCACCATGAGTACGATTCACACCAAGACCATAAAACTCAACACCTGCATCTTTAAGTCCCTTCAAGTTCAAAGAAGCAACATCGCCATTCGGGAATGTCGAGACACAATTAGGGTATTGCTCTTTAACACGCAGCATCTCATACTCACAAAAGTCTGTAAATGCTTTCAGGTTTGTCTCTTCACTACTATCCTGAGCGTTTGTCTGCTCAACAGCAATGTTTTCCGTTTCTTCACTAATGGGCTTTACAGCCACATTATCCAATTCTTCTGCCATAATTCTTTAATTTTGTTTTGTTGTTAATAACTGCTGATACGTTTTTTCTTGCTTTCATCAGTTCAAGAGCCAAGTCCGCATCAATTACGATTACTTTGCCATGCTGACTGATTGCTGGGTCTAAGATGCCACTGCTTTTAATTTTTGAAGCGGTTGACTTACATACTCCAAGCAGTTTAGCCAGTCCTGCCAATCCATAAACCAGATGTCGTTTGACCTCTGGAGGTTTGTCATGAGGATAGTCTGTAGGGGTCGCAAACATATCCTCAATCATTTCTTTCAAGTCACCCAGTGTTGCCTGGATGATTGGCTTGTTTTCTTTTTCCATTGATATTTTTGCGTGGCTTTAGTGCCTAATCGCAGTACAAAGTTATTAACGGATTTGGCGATTAAAGAATAAAATTATCCCAAGCGGATTGTTGCGGAAAACATTTCTTATTAACGGAAAAGTTAGAGGAAGTTACGGAAAATGTTTTCCGTAAAAAGGATGTCAGTTTGCACAAAATAAAGATGCTACATAACAAAAATAGCCATCGCTCGGAAAAGAACGACAGCTACGATATACGCTTCAAATATATAGCATGATTCTGAATTATGGGACTTACCCAAGTATAATGATTGATTGCTACTACTCACTCAGAACTTATTGTATAATGGGGGACTATCAGGGGGACTACTTAGTAAGATTTATGGCAAAGATACAATATTAGGCAAAAGCACAAGTTACAAATGGGTACAATCTTTCCCACGCAGAAATCAACAAAAACACTAAAAAGACGGACAACAGCGCAATGTCAGCGTTAAACAAATATAAAAATGATATTGCGCAAAGAGGGACTACTTAGGGGGACTACTTAAAAGCATAAAAAGAAAAAGTCCTGTAAATCAAAGACTTACAGGACTCTGTTGCGGAGAGAGAGGGATTCGAACCCCCGGTACCTCTCGGTACGCCGGTTTTCAAGACCGGTGTAATCGACCACTCTACCATCTCTCCTAGGGGTTGGAAGCGTGTTGGCAAGTACCGTTTGGTAAATGCGGGTGCAAAGGTAGTGGATTTATGCGAGACTACCAAATTTTGCGGCCTGTTTTTTTTGCTCTGCCCCACTTTTGTTGGCAAAAGGGTGGGGAAGGGGTGGGGAAGCACTGCTGAAGACAGGCGGATGTCCTAATGTCGCACAGGGAAATGTGTGAGGCTATCCTTGGCCTATCAGCGTGTCGCCAGCGTCTTAACAAACGATTCGGCGCGGTCCAGGGTGTCGAGTTTTCCGACATCGAGGAGCTGGAGGTCGTCGGCAAGCTGGCCTCGGATATCAAGCCGGTCGCAGTTTTGCAGATAGAAGTCCATGATCGGGAAGCGGTCGGGATAGGGACGCATGGCTTCGAGGAGACGAGGCGACACGACATGGATGCCACTGAAGGCCCATCGCTGGTAGTCGGTCACACACAGATCTGCATGGGGCGACCGTACCTCCCCAGTCTCCACATTGGTCCATCCCACGAGGCGCTTCCCCTCGCCGAAGAGCAGGTAGCGCTTGGTGACGCGGTCGCTGACCAGCAAGGCTGCGTCTGCCACCGCACTGTCGTAGAGCCGGGAGAGATTGGCGTTGCTCAAGATATCGACGTTGTGGATCAGCACAGGGCTGTCGGTCTCAAACCAATGGGCAGCATGACGAATGCCGCCACCTGTGTCGAGGAGTTTGGAGGTCTCATCAGAGATATGTATCTCCACCCCGAAGTCGTGGGTGTAGAGATAGTCGATGATCTGGTCGGCGAAGTGGTGCACATTGACCACGATGCGGGTAAAGCCCTCCGCCTTCAGTTTTCTGATGACGTGAGCCAGCAGCGGTTCCCCCGCCACGGGCACCAGTGCCTTGGGCATTCGGTCGGTGAGCGGCTTCAGGCGGGTGCCCAGCCCTGCCGCGAATATCATTGCCTGTTTTGTCATGTAGCCTTGTCGTTGTGAGAGAAAATCGAGGACGGGTAGTCAGGAGAAGTCCCTTATTCCGCCCCCTTCGCTGTGTCCTTTGCCTCCATCACGCGTTGTATGTGCTGTTCGCGATGCGTCACCCGCACCTCGATACCATACTTCTCGTGGATATGCTCCGCCAGGTGTTGCGCACTATACACGCTGCGGTGCTGTCCGCCCGTGCATCCGAAGCAGAACATCAGGGAAGTGAAGCCCCGCTGCATATATCGCTCCACATGATGGTCGGCCAGTTGATAGACCGGCTTGAGGAAGTCGAGGATCTCGCCGTCGTCCTCCAGGAATCGGATCACCGGCTCGTCCAGTCCCGTCAGTTTCTTGTACGGCTCATAGCGTCCCGGGTTGTGCGTGCTTCGGCAGTCGAAGACATAGCCTCCGCCGTTGCCCGACTCGTCCTCGGGGATGCCGTTGCGGTAGGAGAAGCTATATACACGGACCACCAGCGGGCCCTTGCCGTCGTATTTCGAGAATGTGGCGGGACCATCCAGCGGGTTGGCCTTGAAGACGTCGTCCGCCGTGGTGCGGAAGCCATCGGCCCGGTTCTTCGCTGGTTCCTCGATGCGCGTAAACTGTGGCAGTTCCACCAGGCGCTGCAGGACCGACATCAGGTAGGGATAGGGGAAGGTGCTACGGTCGAGGGCGAGCAAGTCGCGCAGGTTCTGGATAGCCCCCGGTATGGAGTCGATGAAGTGGCGCTTGTGCTCGAAGTAGCCCCGGAAACCATACGCCCCCAGCACCTGCAGCGTGCGGAAGAGCACGAAGAGCGCCAACCGGTGGGCAAAGTGGCGCGAGGAAGGCACCTCGGTGTATTGCTTGAGACTTTGGTAGTATTCGAAGATCAGTTCGCGGCGCAGTTTGAAGGAATACTTCGCGCTCGCCTGCCATAGAAACGAGGCCAAGTCGTAGTAGAAAGGTCCCTTTCTGCCCCCTTGGAAGTCGATGAAGAAGGGATTGCCCTCGTCATCGAGCATCACGTTGCGTGCCTGGAAGTCGCGGTAGAGAAAAGCCTCCATCGGCTCTGCCGTCAGGTCTTTGGCAAACATCCGGAAGTTGGCCTCCAGTTTCATCTCGTGGAAGTCGATCTCCGTAGCCTTGAGGAAACAGTACTTAAAGTAGTTCAAGTCGAAGAGCACGCTGTCCTGGTCAAACTCCGGCTGCGGATAACATTGGGAGAAGTCCAGTCCCCGCGCCCCCCTGATCTGTATGTTGGGCAGCTCGCGTATCGTTCGTCTCAGCAGGTCCACCTCCTTGAGGTTGTAGCGTCCGCCTGCCTCCCGTCCGCCCTGTATGGCGTCGAAGAGCGAGACGTGGCCCAGGTCGGTCTGCAGGTAGCGCATCTCGTCGTCGCTTGCGGCCAGTATCTCCGGCACGGGTAGCTGTCGCTGGCCGAAATGCTTTGCCAGGCAGATGAAGGCATGGTTCTCCTCGCGGCTCGTGCCCACCACCCCGATGACCGAGTGGTGCGCCTCGTCCGTCAGTCGGTAGTAGATGCGGTTGCTCCCCGCACCCTTCACCTTCTCTATCGTGGCAGGCTTGCCGCCCGCCCATTGCTCATAAAGTCTGATGAGTTGTTCCATGATTCGGTGGATTATTGTTTCTCTTCGTCCGTCTCCTCGTCCTTCAGTCCCTTCATGATCTCCTCCGCCTGTTTGCGTCCCCGTCTCCGATGGTCGTAGTCGAGGAGCAAGCCGTCGATGAGGAGGAGCAGCATCAAGATGCCCGCCGTCATGAAGAAGTTGCGCGTGATATAATAGGTGCAGCCGATGACGATGAAGAAAGCGGCGAATTGCTTCCAGTTGATTTTTATTTTCATGTCTGCAAAGGTAGTGGTTTCGCCCCGTACCACCAAAAAAATCATGGATTTTGGTGGTCAGAGCCTCCTCTATTTCTTCCTTGGTCCTGCTTCCGCCGGGGCGCTGCCATTACGACCAGGTGGAGTCAGGACCGTCCTCGTTCGTTTCCTCGTAAACATCCACCGAGTCGCTGTCCATCGTGTCGGCAGCCTGTGGGTCTGGTTCCGGATCAGGCAGGACGACTGGTTCTTGTTCGGTGTAGCGGATGGTGGAGAAATAAGGTATCACCACCCGTTCGGCATAGTTTTGCTCCCGGTCCCTCTTCCCTGGTATGATGATGACGGGCATGCCTGGCGTCACCAGGTCTTTGAGTGTGGTGATGTCGTCGTTGGTCAACCTGATGCGGCCATGGCTGACGCGCCCTCCCACCGACCAGGGCGCACAGGTGCCGTGAATGCCAATCTGTGACGTCCCTGGTACGCGCAGTCGGATAAACCACGGTCCGAACATCCCTTTCTTCTTCGAAGTCTTCCCCTCGTCGTCGGTGTAGAGCCAGTCGGTACTGTTATATACATTCTCCACGGTGAAGAATCCTTCGGGCGTGCGGTTGTCCCCCTTCTTGTGCTTGGTGCCAAACTTTCTGGAGCAGCCCATGGCAAAGCGCCGCACCACGCCTCCTTCCTTGTCGTAGAGGATCAGTTTCATCCTGCTTTTGTCGATCACGATGAAGCCATGACACATCTGGCGCTGCAGGCGCTCGTAGTATTCCGGCGCATTGTTCTCCATCTCCTTGAGCACGTTGAAGTCCTCGTCCATCTTGCCCTTCAGTGTCTTCAGGGAGTCGGTCTTGGATGCTGGCGCCACATAGGCCGAAGCCGTGTCGGCCGGGAAAACCACCTTGGGTTCTTCCGGTGCCGATTCCTCCGTGCTCCGGTTGTTTTGGCAGCCATAGAGACAAAGTCCGGCTGCGGTCAGTATCGTGAAAGCTAATTCCCTGCTCATAGAGGATTGTTCAGTAGATGAGTGGTTTTGATGATTTGATGAATTATTGTGGGTAGATCTCGATGTGGCTGCTTCCCGTGTTGCCGTTCTTGACGATGCGTATCTGGGTGGTGATGCGCTCCGACATGGTGTCGGTATGGCTGATGACGCCCACCTTCTTGCCCTGCGACGACTGGAGCATTGCCAAGGCATCGATGACCGTGGAGAGCGTGTCGGGGTCGAGCGTGCCGAAACCCTCGTCGATGAAGAGGTTCTCGAAAGACAGGTTGCGCGACGACAGGGCCGATAGCCCGAGGGCCAGTCCGAGCGAGACGATGAAGGTCTCGCCGCCCGACAGCGAGGTGGTGTCGCGGACGTCATCCGCACGGTCATGGTCTATGACGCGGATGCCCAGCGAGTTTCTCACCTGCATCAGTTCGTAGCGCGAGTTAAACTTCCGTATCTCCACGTTGGCGTGCTCGATGAGGAAACGGAGCGTATAGCACTGTGCAATCTTGCGGAGCGTCCTGCCCTCGCTTCCGATGGCGTCGGCGATCTGCTCCCATTCCACCTTCCGTTGCTCTGCCTCCTGTCTTTTCTCGAAGAGCGCTCCCATCCGCTGCTTGGCCGTCTCGTGGCGCTGCATCCGCGCCTTCGCGTCCGTCAGTTCGGTGGACGACAATCCCTCCAGTTCGGCCTTGCGGGCCAGGAGCATCTCCTTGTCGCGGTCGGGCCGCTTCTGCTGGTGCTCGATGTTCGTGCGCCGTTCGTTCTGCAGCGTCGTCTCCGTCTTGGTGAGGTCCTCCGTCAACCGCTGTAGCCGCTCGCGTATCTCCTCCCAGGGATCGGTGGCAGCATAGAGCCGGACGATGTCGTCGAGGGAGAGCAGGGTGGGGTGGCTACAGTCTTCGTTGTATGCCGCGATCCAGTCCGCCAACTGCTTCCGAGAGTGGTCATGCTGCTTCTGCTCGTTGTCCATCTCCTTCGCCATGGTCTCCAGTCTGCCCGCTAAGCCCGTGATGGCTTCCCTTATCTTGCCGATGACCTCCCCCTGCTTCACTACAGCCTCGTCGGCCTCCGCCTTCGCTTTGGTCAGTCGCTGCTCCAAGGCGTTCGGGTCCATCTCCCCAATCTCCGCCTTGATAGCCGCCTCCTTCTCGCGCACCTCTGCCACGGCCTTCTCCCAGGCCGCAGTAGCTTGCTGGAGCGCTTGACGCTTCTCCTCCTGCTGCTTGACGAGGTTGTCGGTCTTGCCCCGCTCTGTCAGTAGCGAGGCCTGCGCCTCGGCACACAGGTTCTCGGCTTTTTTCACCTGCTGGTCAGCCTGCTGCTGATATTTCCCCTGTGCCTCCGTCGCCTGATCCTTCGCCTGGCGCAACCGGTCAATCTCCTTGACCAGTGTGTTGTAGTCCGCCAAGGCCTTCGAAGCCTTGACCACCGCTTCCGCTACGGCCTCCTGCATCGAAAGCAACTCCTCGACGTCCTCGCTCCACCCGGTAGTCCCTTGCGTGGGCAGTTCGCCCCACTCCTTCTCCAACCGTCCTTGCTCGTCGGTCAGCAGGCGCGCATTCTCCGTCAGACTCTTCAGTCTTCCCTCGTTCAGGCCCTTCTCCCGGTTCAGTTTCTCCTTCTGCGTCCTTTGCGCGTCGAGCGTGCGCTGCTTGGCCTCGATCAACTGCGTAAACTCGCTTACCACCGAGGCGAAGACCTGCTGGTCGTGGTAGGGATGATGCGTCGAACCACAGAGCGGACAGGCCGCACCCTCCTCCAGTCCGGCACGGTGCGCCTCCCAATGGTCGCTGGTCATCAGCGTATGTGTCTTGCGAAGCGTCTCCAACTCCTCGCTCAGCTTCTCGATGGTCAGTTGCGCGATCGACGCCTCGATGGCCTTGTTGCGATCGGTCAGCGTAGCGATGGTCTCAGCCCCCTTGTCCAGCTTCTGCTGGTTGGTCGTCATCGCCCGTCGTATGCGGATGGCCTCCTTCAAGTTGTGCTGTCGATGCTCCGCCTTGCTCTTGGCCTCCTGCAGCGCCAGCGCGTCCATGCCGTCGGCCTTTCCCCGCTCTTTCTCATAGGCTGCTGTCGCCGTCTCGACCGCTGCTGCCAGTTGTCCGCTTCGGGCCTCTACCTCCTTTCGCAGCACGGTCAGCGACTCCTCCGCCTTTTTCTGTTTCCGTTCCGCCTTGACGATGGCAGCAGCATTGTCCGCCACCTGCTGGTCCGCCTTTTGGATCGCCTTCTCCGCCACGGCCTGCGCCTCCTGCTTCTCCTTGACGCTCAGAGAAGCGGCCGCCAGTTCACCCTTGATAATACGGGCCCGGTCGATGTGTGGTTTCATCCGTTCCACTTCCTTTCCAGCACCGGCAGCCACCTGCGTCAACTCAGTCAGCCTGCGGTTCTCCGCCTCCAGCAGCTGTTCTTTCTCGGTCCGCTGCTTGGTGATCCTTTCGAGTTCAGTGCCCATTCTGGCCCTGTTGCGCTCCGCCGTGCGCATCGCCTTGTAGAGATCCACAGCCGGCAGCGTAGCGTCGTGCAACCGAAGCCGATCCACATCCCCCTTGATGGCGTCGAGGCGTTGGCGCGCACCAAGAAACGCCTCCTCGTAGCGCGCGATGTTTCGTCGCTGCTGATCGTCGGCCACATACCAAGCCAAAGCCTCCGTCACAGCACTCAGTTCGGCCTTCGCCTTCCGCTCCTCCTCTTCCAGTTGCTTGATACGGTCGGCGAGCAACTGTAGTTCCTCCTCACTGTCGATGAGGTCTTTCTCGAAAGCAGCGAAATCCGCTGTCACCGCTTGGTAAGCCTGCTGGGCGAGGTCCCGCTGCTGCTTGATGCCCGCCGCGATCAGGGCATACTGCTCCTCACAGCCGATGAGCTTCTCCAGCAGTTCGTAGCGCTCGTTCTCCTTGGCCGTGAGGAAGTTGGCAAACGATCCCTGCGCTATGAGAACCGTGCGCAGAAACTGGTCGTAGTCGAGGCCGATAAGCTCAGGGAGCGTATTCCAGTCGGCCTCCTCCTCCGTGGGCCGTCCTTCCTTGCTGCCCAGCAGATAGAGCGCCGTTCTCACGTTCTCGTATTTCACTCGTTGAAACCGCACATACCACTCGGCCCGATACACCAGGCCGTTGTTGGCCCGAAACGTCAGTTTGCTGTAGCCCTCCTTCCGTCCTCGCGTCAGGATGTTGCGCGAGTCGGTAGGCGCCAGTCGGTTGCGCTCCCCCTCCTCCGGCGTTCCATAGATCTCGATGTTCTGGTTGCGGTCGCCCTTCTTGCGCGGATAGCGAGGCGCCCGGTTGTAGAGCGCCAGGCAGATGGCGTCGAGGATCGTTGATTTGCCACTGCCCGTGGGCCCCACAATACTGAAAATATTGCTCTCGCCCAGGGCTCCCGAGGTGAAATGGATCGTCTCTCCCTCCTCCCGGTCGAGGGAAGCCAGGTTGAGTATCTCTAACTTGATAAACTTCATGCTTTCTCCTGATCTGTATGGATGGTTTCTATCAGATGGCGGAGCATCTGCTCCTGGTGTGCCGTCATCTCGGCGTTGTGTTTGATGGCGAACGTCTCCTTCAGCGTCTCCAGCGGGTCGCGGTTGAGGATGTCGTCGATGCTGTGTATCTCCTCTTGCCCCGTCATGGTTGTCAAGTCGATGTCGTCGATGACCCGCTGCGTCTTGCAGAGCACGGCGTTCTTCGTCTCTATGAGTGCGTGAAGCGCCTTGATCTCATCGTTGCTCGCCTTCTCCGTCTTCACCTTGAGCACAAGATAGACAAAGTCGTCGCCCAGCAGCCCATCCACCCTGTCGGGCAGTGATGTCTTGATGATCTTCTGCAGTTTCTTCGGCGACATCGCCTCGTCTGTCTCTGGCAGGATGCGCAGCGGGTGTTGGGGCTCATACTCCAGGAAGTCCACTCGCCACCTGCCGTCCGCCTCCGTCGTGACCAGATCGACCCCGTGGCGGTAGTCCTTCTCGACAAAGGACATGGGCAGGATGCTTCCTGTGTAGCGTGCCCAGCGGGTGTTCCAGATATGCTGCCGCTTGTGTATATGACCACAGGTCAGGTAGTCGGGGTGGTTCTTCCAGTCCTTCATCTCCACCTCTTCCTGTCCGCCGATGATGATGCGCTCGCTGGCATCCCGCTCGGCGATGTCGGCCCCCTTGGCATACATGTGAGCCATCATGACGATCGGCGTGTCAGGATACAACTCCCTCGCACGGCTCGTCAGTTGGCGCAAGAGGTCGGTGACGCCCTGCGAATAACAACTGTTCTGCACGACGTCGCTCCGGAGGAAGGGCACGGCGAGCACCACCACCCGGTCGCCCGTCCGCCCCGTGAGCGGTATCATCAGGTCCTTATAGTCGATCACCCATCGTCCTCCCTCCTCCTGCTGTTGCCAGGTGCGGTGCACATGGCCCCTCACCTCCACCCTCTGTCGGGTCAGCAGCGCACGGGGAGCCTCCAGCCTGCTGGCCGAGTCGTGGTTGCCGGCAGTGATGATGATGTGGAGGTCCGGACAAGCCTGCGTGGCCTCGTCCAGAAACTCGTAGTAGGCCGACTGTGCCGCTGCCGATGGGTTGCCATTGTCAAAGACGTCGCCCGCCACAAGGAGAGCGTCGGGCTGCTGCGCTCGCAGTTGCGAGAGCAGCCATTGCAGAAAGTGGCGATGTTCGGGCAATCGGTCGCTGCCATGAAAGAGGTTGCCGATGTGCCAGTCGCTGGTGGTGATGAGTTTCATTCTTTTCTTGTTCTTGCGTAAAAGATGAGTATGATGTTATAGGCCGAACAGCGCTTCGCAATCGGTGATGAAGTGAAGGTAGGTGTCCTTCATCTTCTCTATCTTCTTGTCATATTCGGTCTGGCTCTTTGCCCATTCGAGCGGCGGATACCAGAGCACGTCGTCGCGCTTCTTGGCCAGTTTCAGCGTGCATCCCTTGAAGTAGTCAGCTGCAATGCCCAGGTCGTGGGCGCCACCGCTGAGCGAGGGGAATTTGCTGGCGGTGTGTCTGGCAATCGACGGATCCTGTCCCGGCACCCATCCCTTGCTGCGGGAGAATACCTCCAGGTTGCCCAGCGTACATTCGCCCGTCTTCTCGTTGACGTTGGTCATCTCGATGCGGTAGCGGCGCGGGACGATGCTTCCCGACTCAAAGCCGTCCATCCTCACCAGCAGGTTGAACCACAGGTTGGCCAGCAGGTCGTTTGTCGTGACGCGCAGGTCGTGGTACATGACGGATCCGCCATCGGCCACGAGATATTGCTTGCCGCCCTCGTGCTGGAAACCGATGATCTTCATCGGCGGGAAGAAGCCGTTCACCGACACTCCCTTGCCGTTGTATCTCATTTTCGGGTCCAGCATCAGGGTGAGGTAGCCGTAGGTCTTGTCGCCAAACGGGCAACTGATGTCCTTGTCCTTGCTCATCGTGGCATAGAGCGTCACATAGACTGGCGCGTCGTCCAGTTCCATGATCTTCACTTTGCCCTCGTAGGTGTTGGTCCGGTCGATCGGTTCAAAGACGGGACGCTGGAGGAAATATACGGTGGCCGTCACGTCGTCCGTGACCATAAACGGATCTTCGCCCACCTCCTGTTTTTCCACGTTGATGCTCGATGCCACCCAGCCCTCGTTGGCAGCCGGTTTGATGGAGACCTTGTCACCATACTTGATGGGCGACTTGCCCACAACGCTGGCCGTGCCTCCTTCCTTCGGACTGCAGACGATGTTTACCTTGTAGGTCGCGTCTGTCACCTGCGTGGGCCCCTTGGGCTTGTCAGTGATAGGCGGATCTTTTACTATTACCGTCGTGTCGTTGAAGTCGGGAGCCTTGAAGAATCCTTTCAAGTCCTTGGCGGAGAAAGATTCTGCTGAAAAAAGCCAGGCGATCTCACCTGTATATTTGATCAGCGCCAGGTATCGCTTGTCGCCGACATAGATGTTGTTTGCCACGATATAGCCATCCTTGCTCGGCTGGCTGAATCCTCTGATGTAGTCGGGACTCCATGGCGAACTCATCTCTTTGAGTACCAGTCGTCCCTTGCTGTCTATCACGACCGATCCCGAATGGATGGTATGGAGGCCGAAAGGCTCGAAAGGCTTCGTCACCCACAGTTCGTCGGCATAGATATCGTGTCCGTCACTGGCGTAGGTGGGGTAGCTGTCCATCACCGTGAAGTTGTCATCGACGAGCAAGATGCGGTCCCAGGTGTCCTTGACGCCGCGCACCAGGGCATGGCCTTCGTAGAAGGAGGTTCCGCCGTGGGAGATCGCCAGACGGTTGCCCTTGAGGTCGTAGTAGGTCGTCGTCGGTTCCGAGTCGTTGGAGTAGAGGTAGTACTTGCCGTCGCAAACATCACCGATCATATACGTCCTGCTGAGCGACGTCATAGCAGAGAAGCTCGGTACCGTCTGTACCACCTTGCCCGTCTTGTCGATGAGGGTAGCGGTGTGGGTGCCGTCGCTGGTGTTTCTCTTGAACGTCCAGGCATAGCCTTCGCTGAAGTCGCGCACCTTGTCCCATTGCGGCTGCAGTACCACCTGACACTTCTCGTCCATGTAGCCCCATTTGTGGTCCTTCGTCTCAAAGGCGCGCAGACCACATCTCAGGGCTCGCGTCTTCTCGCCGTCATAGCCGAAATAGAGGTTGCTGGGCGAAGGCATCTTCTCACCCCGCGTGTTGATGAAGAAATTGCCCATCTCGGTGTAGCCCTGCTTCTTGGTCACGGCAGCCAGTCCATCGACAAACCTTGACTGGGGCTCCCATGACGGGTCGAGGTTGCGCACCGCTCCGTTCTTGTAGAGGATGGAGTAGTACTCCTTGCCGAGACTGTTTTTCTTTGCCGACTTCACCAGCAAGGCTCCGTTGTCAAAGCACATCGGGTGGGTGTCGTACAGTCCGAGGGGCTTCCAGTTCGGACCAAACAGATACGCTCCATCTACCGACCACACCGTGAGGAGGTTGTTGTCCATGACGCAGAACGCGCCCTCGCAGACGTTGTACAGCGTGTTGATACTGATGTCGGAGATCACCATGTAGTGGGTGTCATTCGTGAGGTAAGGCGTGAAAAATACGCGTTCTCCCTCGGGCTCATCCTGCTCCTGCTGCGTCTCGATGATCTCGTTGACATACTCCGTGAAGGTTTTGGGATTTTGTGCCCAGGCGCTTGTCGGCTTTGCCACGAGGGCTATGACCGCCACAGCCGCAAGCCATATTGCGGAAGTCGTGGATTTGTGCATCGTTTGTTTCATCATTATTCTGTCTTTTATAGGTTTCTGTCTTGGAAGGTTCATTAGTGGGGTAGGCGGATGGGTGTCGTCGAGTACGATCCGTCCGCTCCTCTGCTGCAAAAGTAATCATATTTTTTCTAATAAAGGTTGTAAACGGAAAGAATCTTTTGTTTTCTTGTGGTTTTTCCTTGCCTTTGTCGATTTTTTCTGCCGTCAGGACATGGGAAAACAAAAAGTGGAGGCATTCCCACCAAGGGGACTACCTCCACTTTTCAAATATATTTGGGGTTTTGTGTCGCAGAATTACATCATGCCACCCATACCCGGCTGTGCTGCGGGCATCATCGGCTCCTTCTCGGGCTTATCGACGATGAGGCACTCCGTGGTGAGGAACATGCCAGCGATGGATGCTGCGTTCTCCAGGGCTACGCGAGCCACCTTGGCCGGGTCGATGACACCAGCTGCGCGGAGATCCTCGTAGATGTCCTTGCGGGCATTGTAACCGTAGTCGCCCTCGCCCTCGCGGACCTTATCGACTACCACGGCACCCTCGCCACCAGCGTTGGCGACAATCTGGCGCAACGGCTCCTCGATCGCGCGGCAGACGATATTGATACCCGTCTGCTCGTCGGCGTTCTCACCCTTGAGGTCGGCGAGCACCTTCTGAGCGCGGATGTAGGTGGTACCACCACCCACGACGACACCCTCCTCGGCAGCGGCACGCGTTGCGCAGAGTGCGTCATCGACGCGGTCCTTCTTCTCCTTCATCTCCACCTCGGAGTTGGCACCGACATAGAGCACGGCCACACCGCCAGCCAACTTGGCCAGACGCTCCTGCAGCTTCTCCTTGTCGTAAGAGCTCTTCGTATTGGCAATCTCGTTCTTGAGCTGAGCCACACGCTCCTTGATGTTCTCCTTCGCACCAGCACCATCGACGATGGTGGTGTTGTCCTTGGAGACCGTCACCTTCTTGGCCGTACCCAGTTCCTCGAGCGTAGCCTTGTCAAGCGTCAGACCCTTGTCCTCGCTGATTACCACGCCACCAGTCAGCACGGCGATGTCCTCCAGCATGGCCTTGCGGCGGTCGCCGAAGCCCGGAGCCTTGACGGCGCAGATCTTCAAGCCAGCACGCAGACGGTTGACAACCAGCGTGGTGAGAGCCTCAGAATCGACATCCTCGGCGATCACCAGCAGCGGACGACCACTCTCGGCAGCAGGCTGCAGGATGGGCAGGAAGTCCTTGATGTTGCTGATCTTCTTGTCGTAGATGAGGATGTACGGATTCTCCATCACACACTCCATCTTGTCCGTATCGGTCACGAAGTAGCCAGACAGGTAGCCGCGGTCAAACTGCATACCCTCTACCACACCGATGTTGGTGTCGCGGGTCTTGCTCTCCTCGATGGTGATCACACCGTCCTTGCTCACCTGGCGCATGGCGTCGGCCAGCAGCTTACCGATCTCCGGGTCGTTGTTGGCACTCACCGTAGCGACCTGCTCGATCTTGTCGTAGTTGTCACCTACCACCTCGGCGTTCTCCTTGATGTAGTCCACTACCGCGTTGACGGCCTTGTCGATACCACGCTTCAAGTCCATCGGGTTGGCACCAGCAGCGACGTTCTTCAGACCCTCGTTGACGATGGCCTGGGCGAGAATCGTAGCCGTGGTCGTACCATCACCTGCGTCGTCGCCCGTCTTGCTGGCCACGCTCTTGGCAAGCTGTGCGCCTGCGTTCTCCAGACTGTCCTCCAGCTCTACCTCCTTGGCCACGCTCACACCGTCCTTGGTGATCTGCGGTGCGCCAAACTTTCTGCCAATCACCACGTTGCGACCCTTCGGGCCGAGTGTCACCTTGACGGCGTTGGCCAACTGGTCCACACCGCTCTTGAGCAGATTGCGTGCTTCTGTATTGAATTTAATATCTTTTGCCATGATCGTTTCTTCTGTTTTTATTTGATAAATACAATTTTACAACTCGTTGCGTCCCTCACCACCTCTTTACTCGGTGACGATGGCGAGCACATCGCTCTGGCGCATCATGAGGTACTTCGTGCCCTCGTTCTCAATCTCCGTGCCAGCATACTTGCCATAAAGCACCACGTCGTCGGCCTTCAGGATCATCTTCTCGTCCTTCGTACCCTCGCCGACGGCAATCACCTTGCCGCGCTGCGGTTTCTCTTTGGCGGTGTCGGGAATAATGATTCCACCCACTTTCTCCTCTGCCGGTGCCGGAAGAACCAGCACTCTGTCTGCTAACGGTTTAATTGTCATGATCGTAATATTTTTAATCGTTTTTGTTTTTGACTTTTCTGCGAGATCCCTCGGCACTTGCCTTGCGGGCCTCACCCTTCTCTTTGCGAAAAGCGTGCCAATGCGTCAAAACGGTCTCGTCAAACTGACAGGGTGACAAAGTGGCAGACTCGTGGTGGCGGAATCGGACAGTGGAAACCGTCCTGTTGGTGTTGTTTTGGTTGTTTATCTTGTCAGCAGGCTGTATTGACTCAGCACAAACAACCCTGTCAGTTCATTTCCGTATAAACCAGAAATAAGATGCAAGACGTGAATTTTGCCTAATTTTCGTAGAAAAAATACGAAAACGGGTAAAATATTTCTTGTTTAGCCCAAAAAGACCTATCTTTGCGCCTAAAGAACTAAGCACGGAAAAGATGATACGAGATTTTTGGGTGAAAAACTATCTTTCCATACGAGACAGACAGGAGCTCTCCTTTGAGGCTAAAGGTCCTGCCTCAGAGTTGGTAGTGGAGATCTCCAAAGGAGTCTTCCTCTACAAGTTGGGCATTCTCTATGGCTCCAATGCGTCAGGAAAGTCCAATATGCTTGTCGCATTAAACGAGGTCTTCCGTCTGTTGGTCTCTCCCAAATCTGATGCGAAGCAGGAGATAGAGGGCTTTCTGCCTTTTGCCTTGACCCCAGAGGATCCTACGGAAATGTATGTCTCTTTCTACGCCAACGGTGTCAGGTACGACTATAGTGTTAGTTTCAATAGAAAGCGTATTTTGCATGAGGTCTTAAACTATTACCCCAATGGTTCAAAGGCGTTGTTTTATGAGCGTTCTTTCGTCGGTGAGAGTATCCAGGCCGATATCAAGTTTGGCGCCAGTCTCAAGTTGCTTGCCAAGACCCAGGAGAGCATCCGTGAGAATACGTTGAACAATCATAGTGTCTTGTCCGTCTGTAGAAAGGCGGCTTTGAAGGAGGATATAGGACCCTTTGCCTCCCTCCATCGGCGAGTTATGACCAATTATCACGATGTGGATGGAGACATAGAGAAGGGGCTTGTTGAGATATTGTCGGAGGCCTACGAAGACCACAAAAAGCGCAAGTTCTTCACGCAAATGCTTCAGAAGGCTGATTTGAACATCATGGCATACCGTCCTGTCATAGAAGACCGCTTTGTTCCCCAGGAATACCGTGAACGTGTCTCAAAAGCCAGTATTCCTGAAAATGTGAAAGACGTACTGCTGAGGCCCACCAACAACTCCGTGGCCTTCTTGAACCATACGGATTATGGAGATTTCGAGGTTGCTATGGCGTTTCAGTCCAAGGGTACGCAGAAATATGTGCGCATCCTTGACGCTTTGTATGACATGATCACCTCCGATCAAGTTTATTATTTGGACGAATTGGGGGAAGACCTGCATTATGATCTTCTGTTCTATTATCTGAGTGTGTTTATATTCAACTCGGAAAGATCTCAGCTGATCATCACGAGCCAGGAGACGACGCTGCTGTCACAGGATTTGATCAATGAAAACCGAGGGGTGGTCTGGTTTGTGGAGAAAAACCACAGTACGGCTTCATCGGAATATTCGCGTGGAGATTCTTTCGGCTTGCATCGGAATCTGTCGCTCTATAACTCTTATCGTACAGGCCGTTTGGGGGCCAAACCAGAGTTGGGCAGTATTTTTATAGACTTAGACGAGTAGTGGGTATGAGTAAGCTCAAACATTCAGTCCTTGTCTTAGGCGAAGGCCCTACGGAGTTTTATTATTTCAACTCCTTACGAGATGTGTTCAGGGGGATGACCATCAAGCCAGATTATCCCAAGCATACGAGTATGAAGGAACTGGAGGAAAAAATAGAAAAAGGTATAGCTGACGGATACGATCGGGTGTTCTGTGTGATCGACATGGACACAAAGGACGAGGAGCCTGAGCGTAGTCAGTATATGCGTCTCAAGAAGAAGTATGCCAATCCCGTCAATAAACCGAAGAAAGGTGTCTATTGCGAGGTGCGCTTCTTTGAGACGCACCGTTGTACCGAACTCTTTTTCTTGTACTATTTCCGTTATACGGCCCGGATGTACAACGACCAGTCAGCACTTCTGCTGGATCTGAAGAAGCAGTGTGGCTATGAAAAAACGATAGACTTCTTTCGAAAAAGCAAAGGACTGCATTCTTATTTTGAGAAGAAAGGAGGCGAATTTGACAAGGCTATCCGTCACGCCAAGCATTCCATGGAAGAGAAACTTGCTGATGGCAGAAATTACACCTATTCTGAACTTGGTAGGATGATAGAAGAACTGAAGTCACTGCAGTGATAGTGAAAGCGGGTTGCTCTATGTTCGACGAGTTGTTCGGGTCGCCTGGACCATGGCTTGCTTCAAGATTCGGAGGAGCGCCCCATGCTGGTCCTTCCATGCTCCAAATGAAGAACCGACTTGTGGGGATGCTGCCTACAAATTTGCTTCTGGCAGATGCAGTGACTTGAATCTCGGAAACCCTTCTTCCACGTATCAGCTACGTATCAACCATGTATCAACCTTGTATCATCTTCCCATCGAACAAATATCGTTTACGTATCGTTTCCGTATTGTTTCCGCTTCTGTAAGCGAGAACGATAGGAGAACGATAGGAGAACGATACGAGAACAATACGGGATTGATACGGAATTGATACGGGATCGATACGAGAACGATACGAGAACGATAGGATGCGGCTCCTAACTGATGTTTTAGGCAAGAAGTTTAACTTTTCCATTGTTATGCGTTTGGATTATATTTTACATTACGGTTGCTTGTTGCGCTCTCCCTTTCATACAGCGATGGCTGACGCATCACTCGCCAAGGCGCAGCAGCTATACAAAGATAACCCCGCGTCCTGCTGAATGCAAGTCGATTAGCATGAATTAACGACCCATTAACTTTTTCTCCGTATTCATTTAACAAAGCCTGTGTCAGCGAAAAAGCGTCCATTATTGCCTTTTCCGCGATTTCTCCGCAGTTTGGGCTACAAGAAAGCTCTTGCTTCCATCCGCAGCCTGCAGCTATGAAACATGTTCTAAGATGGGTCTTGGTGGTAAGTAAATGCGACAAAACGTCTTGTGAATATTTTTGCCATTTAGGTCAAAATACACAGAACCAGCTCTTAAGTTATCGAAACTCATCACCTTTGTCTATCAAGAAAATCTTTGGTCAGTTTTACCAGTCTTTTGTTTGCAAGACACAGATGTTCCTGCAAGTTCTTCTTGACAGCATTGTTGTCTATCTTTCCTCTCTTATAGTTCTTGATAAGCAGATTGATGTTATCGATTTTGCTTCTTAGCAACCATTTGAACAGTGTAGCTTGCTCGCGAGACAGGTCAGAGTACCCCTCGTCAATACCCTCACGATGCTTCCGATAGGTGATAAGCGTGTGCATATAATCATCATGTATGAGCTTGACTATTGATCGGTCATTACACAGATCCGCCAGTTGCTTGTATGCTTCTATCAGGCGATAGTCAATAGGCATGACGGTACGCCATGCTGCCATATTCATGTCTGCTTGGGTGCCACAACAGTATGTCCCCATGACTCCGTCAGTCACCCGAAACAGTCTTTCGTAACAGTCAGGTTCTTGCCATTCTCCACCTTTATCTTCATAGAAGTGCTTCATCTGCTGTCGTGCCACCTCATGCCAGGCAAAGGATGCACAGGCTTCATCCATGCCCGAATTGACCATATTCGCGTATGAGTCAAATAGGGCTACGACGATAGAAATGGTGTCTTTGTAGTCTTCTGTAATCCACTTGTTAAAATTTTCATTGTTCATGCCCAGGGCTTCCAAACTATTGTAGCCGGTTTTGCTGTACGCTGTATCAGCAATAGCCAGCAACGAGTCGATGGTTTGTTCTGGACAGGTGACGTATGCCATCACTTTTTTCTTGTCAACGTCCAGGTGTTTCAGGACGAACTGAGTGTAGTCTTTGGCAACCATTACCGTGTCAATCGTCTGATTGTTCTCTCCGCTTTTGTGGCCTTTGCAGGCAAATGTGGAAAGAATGACCAGAAGAAAGAGTGCCAAATTGAATATCGAAGTAGTTTTCATGTTGTTCGTTTTTTGTTATTCTATATCTACTCTCGCCACCTCATCCACATTCTTAATCCTGCGGATATAGTCAATGGCTTGCTGTAGTTCGTTAGAAGAGTGTACCTCAAAATCCACCATGGCTTCCACGATGCGGTCTTTTGTTTCTATTTGGAGTCTTGAGATGGAGAGGTTTTGTTGCTCTGTAATGCAAGCCACCACATCGCTGAGCAGATGATGGCAGTCGATGCCACGGATGCAGATACGGACAGGGAAAAGGAACTGCTCGTTCTCTTTGAAGTCCACTTCCACAATGGTGTCGCCCTGCTTGGAAGCCTGACGGATAGCGGTGAGGCAGTTGCGCTTGTGGAGTGTAATCTGTCCTCCAGCGTTCTTGAAACCAATGACTTCGTCTCCTGGCAACGGATGGCAGCAAGTGCAACGCTTGTACTCCATCTTGGGGCGGTCTTTAAAGAAACTGCCCAAACTGCGTTTTGCCTTATAGGTCAGCACATGGTTTTGCCAGTCTGCTTCCGGTGTGGTATTGTCAGAAGTGCCTATCTCCACACAATCGCCACGATGGAGCACGGTCTTCACCGATGATAGTTTACCATTGATACGCGCATACACGGCATGAAGCCCCACTTCCGTATGAATTTCAAAGGCAAAGTCGAGTGCCGTGGCATGCTTGGGCAGTATGATACACTTGCCTTTGGGCGTGAAGGTCATGATGTTGTCATGATAGAACGATGCGGTGACACCATCCATATAATCCATTTCGTTGGTGTGGTAGGCTATATCCTTGAGCACAGCCTTGAATTTCTCCAGCCATGTTTTCAGATTTTCCTCCGTGCGTTCCGCCGTACAGCCAAGGCGGTTGTTGCGTATCATGCGCTCAGATGAGATATGCACCTCCTCCCATTGTCCCTTGGGATTGAGAAACTTCACGTGGAAACTCTGGTAGCCGTTCTCCTTTGGGGCGTTGATATAGTTGACCACCGAGCAAGGACGCTCCTTGAAGCTGTCGGACAGCACGGCATAGATGTGGAGACTCTGCTTCTTCTCCTCCTGCAAGCCATCTGCCTTGTAGATGATACGCAGATAGTGTTTGCTATCCATGTGCTCAAAGTCGCAGCCTACGGACTGCATCTTGCGCCAGATGCTGTAAGGCGAGCGCATACGCAACTCGATGCGTGCGTCAATGCCATTGGCTTCAAGTACCTCCTTCGCCTTGGCGATAAAGGCATCCACATCCGACTTCTCTGACTGCTGAAGCTCTGACAGTTGCTTATCAATTTGTTCGTATTCACGCGGACAACGGTAGCGGAACGACAGATTTTCAAGTTCTGTCTTTACGTCGTACAAGCCAAGGCGATTGGCAAGAGGCGCATAGAAATAATCAGTCTCCGAGGCGATCTTCATCTGCTTGTCAGGGCGCATGCTGCTGAGCGTGCGCATGTTATGAAGTCGGTCGGCCAATTTCAATAGGATGGCACGCACGTCAAACTGTACGGACGAGAGCATCTGGCGGAAATTGTCCACTTGCTTCGACTGCTCATATCTCTCCTTCTTCTGCTTAGTCACAACACCGACGAGGAAAGCCACGTCGTCGCCGAAGCGCTCGCGAATCTCGTCTATGCTGTATGGACAGTCTTCCACAATATCGTGTTGGAATGCTGCCATAATAGGGTTTGCACCCAATTCCAACTCTTCTGCCAGGATGCGTGCCACAGCAACAGGATGACTGATATAAGGCTCACCCGACTTGCGCAATTGGCCCTTATGTGCAAAAGCAGCAAAGTCGTAGGCTTCATGCAGTAGCTTCATCTGACTCTCATCTACTCGCTTACCCATCAATGTGAAGATCGCGTTCACATCAGCCAGTATCTTCTGTTCATAATTCTCGTTCATTGTCTCTTCGTTTTCGTTGTTCATTATAATAGAGGAGAAGAGTGGTGATATTATATCATCTTTATCCAGAAAAAGTGGGATAGTTTAGTACTTGTTGTTTTAGTAGTTTTCCCTTATTGGCAGGCCGTTTGGAGGAAGCGTAGTTTGTTGCTCTTGTTTTCCCATGTCAGCAGGTTGTAGTGAATCATCGCAAACTACACTTGTTGCTCCGTTTTGGGGGACGCTCCCACCCTCTAAATGTTAATTTAGGGGGTTGAAAATGTAAATTTAGGGGTTGAAAATGAAAATATTTTAAGAAACTTTTCTTTGATTCATAAAATAGTTGTAAATTTGTGTCGGACTGTAAAAGCCAGACCACAATCATGCCGTGAGACGAGTTCTTTCCATTATGATAGAGTCGGCAGCCTACGCCGTACAAAGTGTAGCGAGTCATCCCGAGGGTGAACACTATACGAAGTGGGCCTAGGGTGGGAAAAGCTGTGATGCTCGAGAGTAGAGCAGCCCCAATAGCAGGAGCATGTCGAAACGTGCCTCAGCCAGCTTTGTCTAAGCAGTCCAGACATAAAAGGCGTTTACAAGCGTCAAGTTCAACGTACACTCTGAAACGTGAGAAATTTCGAGAAACAATGTACTGCCTTGAACATGACAACGGTAGATGTCCCGGGTGTGATTATACCAAGTTGTCACATTTTGCATGAGCAGGTATTGTGCTCTGCCACAATGGCATACAATATCCTCGGCTTGTGTAAGTGGGCGATAATTGCTATATATCATATCGGCGTGGGCTATACTGTTGTTCGTTCAGCAGTATAGGGCACTTTCTCACGGCCTCAGAGTGTGGATCGGACAACGGACGGTTCACGCTTTTTTTGTTAGTGTCATCCAGACCTGGATCTAAGACACGACCTAAATGGACACATTGCCTAATGTGAACACCCGACGAGGCGGTGAAAATCCCTCGAGCGCAGGACTTACCTCCTGCGCCCTCCCCGAAGCTCAAGGCGCCCCAGGCGCCGCAAGATGCTCAGAAGGGGAATCCTCGACTTGTGTTTCTAAGGAAAGACCCCAATGGTTCGTGCTCCGCGCCACTTACGGACGCCTAAAGAAGGCCGTCGATTTACTGCAAAACAACAACATAGAGATCTACGTGCCGATGCACGACGTCACGAAAATCATCAACGGGAAGCGGAGAACCTTTCACGAGCCTCTGCTCCCCGATATTGTATTCGCCCGGTTGAGCCGCACAATGGCCGAACAGTTCGTCAAGGATCCCGCCCCCTCCTCCAAATGGTTGAAATACTACACCGACAAAACCAAGCCCCTAGAAAACGCCACAGGCCTCAATCCTCCCATCGTTATTCCCGACAACGAAATGCTCAACTTCATCAAAGCCACCAGCGTCCCCAGCGAACATAGTGGCATGATCTCTAAGGACCGCATCCGCTACAAGAGTGGCGATCTCGTCCAAATCACTCAGGGCGACTTCAAAGGAATCATCGGCAAAGTGGTGAGAGCGGCAGGGCAACAGCGCATCGCCATAGAACTGGAGGGCATCGGAATATTTATCACCGCCTATATACCCAACGACTTTCTGAAAGTCTTGAAACGATGTGAAACTGTAGTTTGGTGACGCATGTTGGGATGTAATGAGATTGAAAAGAGATGAAAACGAAATAAGAGATCTTAAGCGAAACGATTTTTTCATTCCTGTGGTGATAGAAAAGCCAAGCCTATCCTCTTATTGTTATTAAAATAAACAATTATGGAAATGTCATATATCATAGCACCTTTGTTGGGCGGAGTTATTGGTTACATCACCAACGACATCGCCATACGAATGTTATTTCGTCCCCATAAGGCGAAATATCTGTTTGGAGTTCACATACCATTTACTCCAGGTATCATCCCCAAGGAGAAAGGGCGTATAGCCGAGGCTGTCGGAGGTGTTATCAGTGAGAATCTGATGAACCAAGAGGTATTGGAAAGATACCTCCTGTCAGAAGAGATGATAGCCAAATTGCGCTCAGCTGTGGAGGAATTTATCGCCACACAGAAGAAGAACAACGAGACTCTTGCAGAATTCCTTGGTCATTATCTTTCGCAGGAAGAGATCCGCAATATCTCGGAAAACGTCAACCAAAGTATTACGAAGCAAACATACGAGAAGTTGGCAGACTCTTCAGTAGGTGAGAAGGTTGCTCACATAGCTATTGACCATGTAGCGCAAAAGCTAACCATCGATGGGGCACATGAGTTGCTTTCCGGCATTGGTGGCACATTGGGTGGCATAGGTGGAATGGCGGCTGGGCTATTTGGCGGCAATATCGTTGCCAAGTTCTTAGGTATGCTTCGTGAGCCAGCCGAGCATTTTCTTGCAAAGAATATCAATACAATGCTCCACGACAATGGCGAGGAGATCGTATCCAATATGATTGGAGATGAAGTGGAAAATATCTTGGGCAAGCCAGTGAGCCTGTTGCTTGAAGGACGCGACGATCAGTTGGCGCAAGCGGTCAACACCATAGAATCCGTTTACCGCGCCATCATCACCGACCATCTACCCAAGATACTCGATTCAATCGACATCAGTAAGATCGTTCGGGAGCGTATTAACGAAATGGACGTAAACGAGACTGAAAAGCTCATCTTTCAAGTCATGGACAAGGAGCTCAAAGCCATTGTATGGTTGGGCGCTTTGTTGGGACTGGCGATGGGGAGTATTAATATTTTAATTTAAACAAACATAAGTATGTGTTTATCTTTTTTGTCAATAAGTAAACTGGCAATATCTCTAACCTCATTAGCTAAAGATTCTCCATTGGCGAATCTTGCTAAAAATGAATACTACATGGCAGTATATATTCTAAATTCTGCAAAAGACGAACAGCATTTTCGAGAGGTTATAAACCGTGCATTATGCCATTTGGAATCTGCATTTGTTAATTTCCCTATTACGACATTGGATGTATGGGATCGTGATACTGCCCTGTGGGAGAAAAAGACTTTTGCTAATTCTATATGTTTGCATATCGCAATTTTGCATTATATGTTAGGAAATAATCTGATTGCAAAAAAATGGCTATTAGAGAATCTAAATGTTATGGGAAGTATTACATTTCCAAATGAGATTTTAAGTTCTTTATCCATGGCCGATGAATCAGATTTTTACAAAGCTGTAGCAGACGTTGAATATACCGAAATAGAAAACCTTATTTCTACATCAAGATATAATTATGACAGAACGTATGACTTTGACGATGATGATCCAGGTCCTTTCCTTAGAGGTGGAGCATATAGTGGTTGATAAATATTAGTCTAATTTTCGAAAATATAGAAATATAATTTACACATTATAATAATACAAATATAACATGGAGCATAAAACATACGAATGTCCGTATTGCAAAAAATACACAAGACATGAAGAAATGACATATCGTGAGGTTTCTGCTATAGAGAAAGAATCAGAAGCTGAACAAATGATAAATGGCATTAATGATTATATCGGAGCGAGAAAACTAGTAGGAGGTATCACTGGACGTAAATATTGGAAATGTTGCGAATGTGGTTACGCTGCACTTCGAGCTACTAGCGGAAAGATACTAAGAGTGGTAATAAATACAGACCATCCAGCTTGGAAGGAAGCCATTGATAATTATTTACATGGAAAAAAAAGTGGATTTTAAAACCAATCTGGTATAATAATTCTAAATTCTGAGTTAACTCTAATTAATTAATAGTAAAAAAACAAAAACTATGGCAACAAACTCATTTTTATGTCCAATATGCGGATGTAATACACGACATATAGAAGTTACACTAGCAGAAGCAGGAGCTGCAACTGGTGGCGGTCGTCTTTTTAAAGTTCTAAATGGTTTCAACGATTTGACTGGAGCAAATAAAACGATGCAATTTTTGTCTGGTAAAAGATGTTGGAAATGCGAAAATTGTACAAGTATTTTTCTTAGGGACACAAGTGGAGAAATACAACAGGTATTAAAGCAAGGAGAGCCTAATAAAAAATTAGAAGAAATAATCTATATTCCTCAAACGATTCTAAACATACTGATAAATTCAACAACCATCAACAATTATTATTTATCCACTAACTCTGATTCGGGTTATCCATGGTTTCATAAGCAACAAGGTTATATAGGAAGAGAGCTGGATCTATATAAAATTGTTTTATACGGAGATAAGATACCATCATTTGAGCAACGGAAAGGATTAGCTAACACCCTTTTAAAGCTAAATATAGGTTTGGGTACACGGGAAAATATTCTATGGAAGCTAAGCCAAGGAAAAAATAAATTAGAATGGTCTGTAACCAAAGAACAAGCAATTGAAATCTATAATAAACTCAGAAATACTTTTTTGATTGATTATATAAAAATTGAATAAAACCATAATAATATGCCACAAATAAATCATCAAATACAACAGATTATAGATAAGCGTAAGCTTACTCGTCTGCCACAGATTGAGAAGGAAATAACCTTCTTGAAAGAAGTAAAAGCCAAGGTTGAAACTCTTGACTCAGTAATAAACACGGTTTCGCACCAGATAAGCACGAAGCAAGGTTCGTATTATATCATGCTGCAAGCAGACCCTACGATGGAGGTACGCTTTATGGCTGTGTCAACATCAGAGGCAAAGCGGTTGTTGACCGAACAACTCCAGACTTTGGAGAACTTGAAGAAACGTTTTTCTCGTGATGCTGTACAAATAGCATTTATTGGCTATGAACGCCAAGGAAAGAGTTGTTTCCTTCAGTCTATCTCTGGACTCAACAATAAGGTGATTCCTGCATATAGTGGTACAAGTTGTACTGGAGCCGTATCTGTGATACACAATGTGGATAAGGAATTGGAAGTTCATATAGAGTTTTATGACCATGAAGCATTCCTAAAAATCGTACAAGAAAAACTTCAAACATTCTTCCCAAACAAGTCTTTCACAGTTAGCAGCCTCAATGATTTGAAATACCTTGATTTGTCTGGCTTTGTTTGTGATGATCCGCAATTATCTTTGGAGTTCAACAAATTCAAAGATGCGTTCATTGACCATATTGATGTTTATGAAACATTGATAGGACATGGAAAGGTCATAACTTCAGATGAAGACCAGATAATTCAGCATGTGTCTCAGTACGAAGAATTTGATTCTATACCTACAGGTGATAATCCTTCTTTGTTTACTCAAAAGGAGAAACTGGATACCGAAGGAAACAAAATTGCAGTTTGGCAAAAGAACTACTATAAATATATAGCTGTAAAATCAGTTAATATCTATACACGCTTTGTTGACCCACGTATTGGAGATGCAAAGATTGTATTGGTTGACACCATTGGTATGGGAGATGCATCAAATGCAGAACGCATTGAAGATGAGATGTTCCGAGTATTGCGTGAGGATTGTGATGCTGCAGTCGATGTATTCAAGCCTCAGGCTAATGGCGACTCATTCAACAAACAGCAGGTTGAGGTCTTGAAAAAGATTGGACGCAGACTTTCAGACTGCGAACCACAGCGTTGGATATATTATGTATTGAACCGTGTTGAAAGTGGCAAAGGGTACAACAAAGAAGTAGTTCCTGCTATTATGCAACAGGTGAAGTCAAGTTTCCAAACCATGACATCAAAGCCTGTGGCAGATGTGATAGACATCAATGCCATCGATACAGATGAGGTTAATGACCGCCTGATAAGCCCACTGTTGGATCTTATCACCAACAATCTTGATGATATAGACTCTAACCTTGTTGCAGAAGCCAACAAATCAAACGAATTGCTTTATCAAGAGTATAAGTTGTTGGCAGATGCCGTAGGTAAGGTTGTTTCTGGCAGCATGAAACAAGGCTCTAACGAACTGAAGAAGTTCCGTGAGTTATACAAGACTGATTTGACATATTCAAAAGAGTTGAAGGTTTTGGATAACCAGTACTATGCAGAAAAGGACAAACCGTGCCCAGAGGTAAAAGAGAAGATAGATGAGGTTATCAACAAACTGACAAAGTTGATAGATCGTCCAGACGTGATTGTTGTGGATGTCGAGAAAGGTGAAAAAGCAACCAACGATTTGTTGGAGAAATATTGCAATATATTCCGTAACAGAATTTATGCAGCATTCGATGAAGTAACTATAGACGTATTGTTACCACTCCAAAACAAATTGAAAGATTCTATCATCAATATTCTTTTTGAGAATGCACGATTGGGAAGAATACCTTTGCAGAATTACGCTGTGGAGGATGGTGCTTCACAAGAATGGCTGAAAGTGTTTATTGCTGAGAAAGTAGATAAGGAGGTATATCCACACATGAACTATATGCTCAATTTTGTACTTGACTATCAGATAAGCATTGAAGGATTGATGGAATACAATGTTGCACGTTGTCTTGACACGCTTGACAAGCATAGCCCAGCATTCAAAACTATGTCTCCTTTGACAGGCATACCTGATGCACAACAAGCCAAGAAGATTTGGAGCGAGATTGTGAGTCGCACATCAGCCATCCAAACAGAAATGCGCAAGTGGCGTGATGATTTCTCTTTGATTCCAAGTCATTCGTTTTATGCTCGCACCAGTATGTTCAGAGACTTGTTGGTAGATGATACAGACACTCACATGTCTGAAGAACTATATAACTTCTATTCGGAAAACCGCATGGCTATTTGGCGTGACGAGTTTGCAGGAATGATGCAGGAAAAGGAAGCCTTTGGTAGTTGGAATGAGGAAAGTGCCGCAATAACAAATCTTTGCAAGAAGAATTCATTCATCTTTAAACTATAAAGTACTATGGGGTTATTCGACAAAATAGGTCAGATAATAACAAGGAATTCGTCCGATGCTACTCCGACCTTAAGTATCTGTATGATGGGACCACGTTCTGTGGGTAAAACTACAGTACTTACTTCTATCTTTCATGAATCGCAATCTCAGATATGCGAAGGTTCATCTATATACTTGAAGGCACTTGACAGCAATACCAACATGCTGAATGACTACCATACAATGTTAGTGGATGCTGTAGCTAAGAAGAATGCTTCAAACTTGCCTGCTTCTAACACAGTTTCTGAGTTCCAGTTTGGATTGGGATTGGCAGGTCGTTCTGAGTCTGTAAAACTTACTATCAGAGATTTTCCTGGAGAGTATTTAACCTCCACCATCAAGAGTGACCGTGAAGATATATACAACTTTATGGCCAACGCAACAGTTATCCTAATAGCTGTTGATACACCTTATTTGGTGGAAGAAGGAGGACGATACAATGCAGAAAAGAACAAGGTAGATATTGTCACTCATTATCTCAAAGACAATGTTGCGGCTGTTAAGGACAAACTCGTACTATTCGTTCCATTGAAATGTGAGAGATACTTACATGATGGAAAGTTGCCGCAAATTTCTGAGAAAGTTAAGGAAACTTATAAAGAACTAACCGATTTCTTTGGACAAAATAACATTGCCAGTTTCGTCACTCCTATCATAACTTTAGGTGGTATAGAGTTTGATTCGCTGAAGAACAGTAATATACCCGGTGATGTTTCCAAGGTGTCCGTATTCCGTTCGTGGAATGTAAAACCAGAGTACAAGCCATTGTTCTGTCCTCAGCCACTTTACTATTTGCTGACATACGTCACAAACTATTATGAGTGGCAAAAGAAAAAAAAGAAAGGACTCATTGATAGTTTCATGGATTCTATCTACTCATTCATCAAGAATGATTCCAAATTCTTTGAAGAGATGAAAAAGATAACACGCTTTGTCATCTACAACAAGAATGGTTTCGTTCCTTTGACAACAAATTCAATTATAAAAATCAATTAAAAGACGAGAATATGGCAGAGCCTTTAAAAGTAATAATGATGGGAGGCCGTCGATGTGGAAAGACATCAGCATTGGCAAGCCTTTTTGAAGAGATGAAGAACGGTCAAGTAAAAGACTACTTCACCGTATCTGATAGAACAATTCTAGAAACAAAAGGGTTTGAAACGCAAGACTCTTTGAATGACAAGACTTTGGAATTACAGAATATGTTGGAGTCTAATAAAGACAACAGCAACATATTCCTTGTTGATAAAAATCCGACATCTAACTTCTGGTTATACAAACTCCATCTTCAAATTCCTGGAACAAAGAGAGAAATGGATATTGAGTTCCGTGACTCAGCAGGAGAGTTTTTCGAAGCATCAGGATCTCATGCCCAAGAGACAGAAGAGTATATCAAAAATTGCGATGTGTTCGTAATTGTTGTTGACACTCCTTACCTGATGGGTAGTGTAGATGAATCAACCAAAGATTTGTGCCCAGAATCTATAGACCTTGGAACAAACAGAGTGCAAGATATTCAGAACTTCTTGACCCACATTGATGATAAAGAGGGACAAGATGCAAAAATGGTTGTGTTTGTACCACTAAAATGCGAGAAATGGGCAAAAGAGCCAAACGGCTTAAACAAGGTGACAGCACGCATCAAGGAGGTATATGGCACACACATCAAGAATCTCTCTGCATACGAGAAGATGAACATCTGTGTGATACCAATGCAGACATCTGGCAATATTCTTTTTTCAGAATTCCGTAAAGCGTATATATACAATAGTATTGATGGACCAGTACGTTGTTGCAAGATAGATGATGAAACCGTAAGAAAAGAGGATGGAGAAAATGATCTCCCCATGCCTGGTGAAACAGTTGTAGAAGACGGTGAAGCAGTTATCAATGGGACAACACTTCAACGTCCGTATTCATGGTATCAAATCAATCCACATGACAGCAGTTTTGCTCCAAGGAATTGCGACCAACTTCCATTGCACATTATTCGCTTCATGTTGATGAAGCTAATGGATGCAGAGGCTAAAGTCCAGCATGGAGGATTACTCGGATGGATTTACGATTTTCTGAGAGATATGATCGACCGCATCCGTGGCATATTTGGTACTATGAATACCGAAGAGCTTAAACAGATTATTGGCAGAATGCAACGCAGTGGCTTGATAAAGGACACTGGTGATGGAATAGAAATCATTAAACGTTTCTGATTATGTTAAGGTATTATTCTTATTATTCTGTGGGTGGGTATAAGGATTTTATACTCGGCACAAATGAAGACAAACAAGAGGCTACTTATTACTTGCCTCTTTTGCCTGTCTTGGAAGAACGTGCAAAGACAGATGAAGATGCAGCAAAGCTATTTGACCAACAAAAAGATCTTCCTAAGATACAACAGTTGTCAGCTGAGCAGCCATTCCATCTCCCAGCGTCTGCAAGAGTTCTTTTTTCACATGCAGGATATAAGCTTCTCTACAAACATCTTGAAGGAGATTTTTATGCTTTGGCTTTGAGAAATATTTCAGATAACACCAAAGATGAGCATGGACGATCTGTACCTTTTATGTTTGTTATTACAGGTGATACAAAGAATGATATGGAAGTACTGGATGTACTTGCTACATATTTTGCTTGCAACATAAAAAGCGTTGAAGCCATTTTGTCAAAGTACCTCTTTATGGATATTGATGTAAATGGTTTGAAATTTGAACTTGCAAAATTCAACGCTTGGGTAAAGGCTGTTGTAGCCAACAATTCTTTAACCATATTGCCAACAATGAATGGAGGAAAATCCATCCATGCCCAAATTGGCAATGTCGCACTGTTGGTCTTACCAGAAGGCATAACAGAACAAAAAGCCATAACAGAACAAAAGTTAGAAACAATGGAAATAACGTCAGTAAAGGAAATTGAGATATTATCAAAAGAAAATCCTGATAGATTGGTAAAGCAGATTCTTTCTATTGCGGAAGAATTGAAAGAAGAACGCAAGAAGAATGCAACTTTTAAAAAAGGCATGATAGCAGCAGGTGCTGCAGGCTTATTCGTCGGTGCATTTATTGCAAGTTGTTGTCATAAATAGTCTGTATTATGGCAGATGTCTTGAAAGTATTAATGATGGGCGGTCAACGTACTGGGAAAACCTCTATGTTGGCCGGCTTGATTGAGACCATGACCCATGGGACAGTCAAGGACATCGTTGAAGTGAAAGATATAACAGAGAGCAAGCCTGCCAGTCTGAAACTTATTAAAAGCATAGAATCTTTAAAATGGAATTTGCTAACCTCATACGGCAAGACCTATCTTATTGATGATAGTAAATCTGGAGAATTTGAAGATTTTATGCTACAATTCAGCGTGCCTGGAACAGAAAGTAAAATGAATATTTTGTTTTCTGATGTCAGTGGTGAATACTATGACATGGGACGGCAACATGATGCTGAAGTTCGTGAGAAAGTCAGGGAGTACGATGTTTTCTTGATAGCCATAGATACACCGAATTTGATGGAAGCTGTCAACTCCAGCAACAAATTGTGCAACGAAGCGATCAACAATTCTTATAACCACGTCAATGACATTCATACGTTTTTGACCGAATTGGATGATAAAGAAGGTTCCGATGCTAAACTCGTAATATTTGTCCCCCTCAAATGTGAGAAATGGGCCAAAGAGGGAAACATTGGTAATGTTGTTCAACGGGTTAAAACAGTCTATGCCCCAACTCTTCAAGCATTGTCTAAATATAATAATGTAGAGGTTGATATATTGCCTGTGCAAACAGTTGGAAATATTATTTTTCAAGAACAGGCAAAAGCTATGTCTTGTGTACTCAATGGAAAAATTCAAAGAAGGTGTGCTATAATAAACAAAAAGACACAAGTCAGATTTGAAGATGGAACAATTGAAAACATTGACTTGGCCAAACATAAGTTTCAAGAAGACAACAACGCTGTTATTCGAGAACATTCGGCTCTTATGGTTCCCAATTCATGGTTTACGACTATTGGAAAAAAATATGAACCAAAACATTGTGATCAATTGGCATATTACATCTTGCAATTTTACCTTGCAAAGGTTCTTTTTGCCAAAGATGTAGAGCGGTTAAAAGAGAAAAAAAACAAATGGAAATGGGGAAAACGAATAGCAATTGCAACAAGTTGCGTATTTGGTTTAACTGGAGTTGCTGTTACGTACTTTACATCTAAGTATCTAGAAAAGAAGTTTGGCACTATAACATTGGAACAAATGCTTTTTCTTACAAAAAAGTTGCAAGATGGTGGCTATATCAAGCAAAATTTTGATGGGATAGAAACTGTTAAAGAGTCAAAGTTACATGCTATAAACGAAATACAAGTATGATAAGATACTATGCATATTACAATCATGGTGGCTATAAGGACTTCTATATAGGCAATACTAAGGAGGAAGTTACATCAAAATATTTTTTACCCTTATTGGCTGTTCATGAGCACTCTTTGGAAGAGAATCCAAACGATGAAGTGTTAAAGGAACAGATAGAACACCAAAGACAATTGCCTAAACTTGTCGCATTGTCTGATGCTACGCCAGACTATAACTATCCCAAAGAAGCAAGAGTCTTGATGTCTCACGGAGGATATAAAATCCTATATAAACGACTTGGTTATAAAAATTTTGCTCTTGCCATTAGAGATATACCTGGTCCTAAGGATGTCTATGGCCGGCAGTCACCTTTCAATATGATGTTTATAGGTGATGAAGATGATTTGTTGAGCTTAGATAAGTTAGCCGAACATATACGCAACAATTATTGTCAGTTCTTGGAATTTTTGGGGACACTGTTCGTAAACGACTTAAACGAGAATGGTTTGCGTTGTGATAATGATAGATTGACATCGCTTCTCAACTCTATTATAGAGTGTGACGAAGCTATATCACTTTGCGTAAGCAACCCCTTACATGTACGCATGCTTGTTGTAGGTTGCCCTTGTGACTTGAAGATGACCTTCAAAGAGCAAAACATTACAAAGAGAGAGATAAACGTCTGTTTTGACGATACTGGTAATCTGCTTTTCAAAGCTATAGAAGAACAAACAAATGCAAGGACCAATGCATCAAGCATGAATGTAGAGCAAGAAATACCACACATACGGCAAGAAGCAACAGACAGAAAAACCATCCTGTCTTTGCATGCCATGACGAACACCCCAAAAATCGAAGATATTGAAAAAATATGGGATTACATCAGAGGCATGGAAAGAAGGACTGTGCAAATGAGTAAGTACATCGAAGAACTTGAAAAAAGAATTACAGAACTTGAAAACAAACGAAATTATGAATAAAAAGAAAACTTTGTTCGGACTTGATTCTAAATCATACGAACATGACTTCGATAAGACTGCCTTAAAAGCGCTAAAGGCTTTGCCTGGATTTGACAAGGTGGTAAATTTCTTCTTGAATTGGACATATATCAAATGGCATGTTGTCGAGTTGCAGGGATCGAATTTCCTTGTAACAAGAGAATCATGCCCAGAGCTCTATGACTTGGTGCATGATGTAGCAGATACGCTTGACGTAAGACCACTTCCTCGTTTTTACACGCAATGGGGATATAACATCAATGGTTACACCACTGGCTATAAAGAAGATACTATCTTGGTATTGAATAGTGGTACCATAGATTTGCTTAGCGAGGATGAACTTCGCTATGTGGCTGGTCATGAGTGTGGTCACATCAAGAGCGGGCATGTTATCTATCATACAATGGGTGAACTTTTTAATAGTGCCATTAGCCAAATACCTGTGGTAAGTTCATTTACAACTCCTATCTATTACGCTTTGATGTATTGGATTCGTATGTCGGAGTTTACCGCAGACAGAGCAGGCCTCTTGGCTTGTCAAGACATTGACGCTGCCATTAGCGGTATCATTAAAATGTCAGGTCTTCCCATCAAGTATTTTGAGAATATGAACAAGGATGCCTTCATTAAGCAAGCAACCGAATTCAAACAATCTTTCAGTGGATTCACAGACAACGCTATCAAGACCTTGACAATTGCTGGAAGTTCCCATCCTTGGACTGTACTTCGTGCCGCAGAATTACTCACGTGGTATGAAAGTGGAGAATACCAAGATATTCTTAACGCTAATACATCATCAGAGTGCAGTGCTTGCCACATGCAGATTCCGGCAGGGGTTAAGAAATGTCCGTATTGTGGGAATGAAAAATAAGTTGTGGGATATTTAAAACTATAGGTATAGTGTGTTTTAAATAAACTTAAATTCTCAAATATTATCGCCTGTTATGGATAAAAATGATATTTATTGGTGTATTTCTTCTGAAGGATTGTGTTCTATAGCCACATCACATTCTGGGATGATATTTTCACAAATTGAAAATCGCATATCAAAATATATAGTAGGAAAATTAGTAAAATTGGCAAAGAAACGTGAAAATGAAGAGTGTATAGATTATATTAGGCAACATCCAAATCAATTACAAATCGCCATTTTTGATTTGCTTATGCGTGAATATGTATGGCACATGGGAGAGGCTGTATATAAAAACAAAAACGACACAAAACAAAGCTTTAGATGGTTTGGTGCCGCTCTACCTTTGCTGTTTGGTCACGTGAATGAGAAAAGGCTTGATAATTACATGAAAGAGATGGGAAAATTCTTTATCAACGTTTATAAAGAATTAAATAATTTCTCATACGTTATACTCACCAATGTTTTGGATCCTTATAATATTATAGATGAAAAAGAGTACGAAAAACTATGCACGCTTTTTATAAGAAGCAGTCATGTTCAATTTGAGGACATGAAAGCACCTTTGGGACATATGTACGAAGGAGAAAAGTTTATAGATATTATATTAAAAAAGAGCAGAGAAGAAACAACTGTATATTACAGGTCACATTACAAAGGGTACGATTTCTTGTCAAAAGGATTTGAAGGTGATTATCCCAATTATTTCTATAATACAATTCCTGATGAGATAATAGGTGATGAAGATATATATTTATATTGAGGAATAGGCCAAACCAGCTTCATTGTTAATTGAATTGTTGGGAGCAAAACTATTAATATCATATAGTTAAAATATTCAGATCGTATTGACGATTAATAAAATTACGCCAGAATTATTATGTTAATCCTTATATCAATCATTGCATTAGGTATATGCATAGGATGCTATTATTCTAAACGCAAATATGAAGATTCTGTTAAAGGACTCTTTAATAACACAGAAACCGTTTCTGTTGAAACCTCAGAATTAGAAGATGAGTTTGACCGGATTGAAGAATTAAAAGACAACTTAGAGGAAGTCCGCATAAATGTTGAAAATTTGGATATTCCCACACCAGAGTCTGTCTCTTCTTATGATGACACGCAATCAGTCCTTAATAAACTTTCAAGCTATTTTGAAGAGCATTCATTGGCTACTGTTGGTACGGAACAAGTCATTCTTTCGTTGTTGCCTACATCTCAAATCGGGCAATCGTTGCAAGCTATGGCTGAAGTATTACCTCAAAATCTCGGTCATGCAATATTTGGTAATGCTTTAGAATCAGTAAAAGATAACATTTGGAGTATTCCCACTATGGATGGATTAGAGAAATTCATCCATGGTATGGTACATCTTAATCATTATCAGATGTTGTCTGTTGCAAAGGCGTTGGAACATCACCAAATATCAGAGGCGTTATTAACCCCGATTAAGCATGGTGCCTTAGAAGTTTTTGGGGTACATGATGTAACGCATGAACTCGTCAATTCACTATCAGAAATAGGTAGTAATATGGGGGCGGCTGTTGAAGCGAGCACAAGTATCGGTGATTTGACAAATGTTTCTGATATTGACATAACAGGCCATATACCTGTAGTTACTATTGCTTTATCTTCATTTAGAGAGTTCCAATTACTATCTGATGATAAGACCGATTATATTTCAGCCATGAAGAATACCGCTCTTGATGCTGCTGGAGCAGGTGCTGGAGCGGCTGCAGGTGCTAAAGTCGGAGCAATGGTTGGCAGTACATTGGGACCAGCAGGAACAGTAGGTGGTGGAATAGTTGGTGGAATAGTTGGAGCTATTACTGGGAGAATGGTAACTAATGAGGTAAAAAAGAAAGCATTAAAAAATGCTATTAAGGCGTATGAAACTAGTTACTATCAGATGAAGAACGAAACAGGAGCAAAAAGCAAAGACACGTTGGTTTCAATTCAGACTTTTGCAGAAAACAAACGTGAAGAGTTTAAAGAATCCGAAATCCTTGAAGACATACCAATTTCAGACTGCTCTTCTGTTGCAGAACAGATAGCTTTTATTTTATACCAGTTTATTGTAAACGAAGTTGTTGAAATGAGAAAAGGTGTCTCTCAAATCAAAAAGTCAATATGGTATTCAGTAAAGAAATATGATGCTTTAGTCTTTGAGTACGAGCAACAAATAGAGGACATTGAAAATCAATTACCAACTCCTCAATTAATTAGTAGCAATCCTCGAATTGTTATAGATGTTCTAACAGAAATAGAAATGCCTAATAGAAAAGCATATTCAAAGTTTCAAGATAAGATTAATGATTGCAGAGAAGAATTGAAGAAAGCAAATGACAAGAACGATTCTTCAATACTGATGTGGTCTTACATGGTAAATAATCTCTACCAAACGACACTTAATGACATTGCTGACTTTTCAAATGAGAAAATGGGGAGTCTTAACCGACTATTTTCTGATTGGAAAGATAAAATGACTGAGCTTGAAAATACGGTAGAAAAAGAAAAAGGGAAATTAGGTATAGGTTAATTTCAAACAACACATGACCCATGAATGAAAACTTCGATACATTCAAACAAAACGTGGCAAACATTGTTAAAAGAATTGTATTAGACCAAATTGAAAGTCATTGTTTGTCTATAGAACAATGTCATCAATTGTGTGAAGCAGGATTTCCCTATTTCACTAATAATATGTTCTTATCACCTACTGCCTTAATAGTCTATCACTGTAATCATGGTAATATTACAAGACTAATGGACAATACAAAAATATACGATTACCTTGACCAACACTATCTGGGTATGTACCAAAAAGCTAATCAGAATATAGAGAACATCTATAATGATGCAATAACGAAGTTTGGAAACTTTGTTTCCATTCTATGAAAGGTATTGTTGAATGTCGAAATTTTATCGATTGGGATAGACAATATCCAATGATTAACAAAGAATGTCGAATATAAAAAAATGAATTATGTCACAGTTAGAAGAAGATATAAAAAAGTTAGGTAAAGAAGCTATAACAAAAGGCGACATTAAAGCTGCCTTTAAAATTATGGGAGAAGTAACAGGCGGTCTTGCAATTTTTGGTTTGGCGGCAACAGCTTTAACTGTTTGGATACCCGGTCTTGGCATACCTATAAGTGCTGGTCTTGCAGGAAAGTGTCTCACAGAAATGGGAAAAGCATATGCAAATTTACCGACAGATCAGCGACGCGTTATTGCGAAATGTGCAAAGTGGTTACACGGCATTGTAGATTAAAACTTTTCCTTTGATAATTTTTCTATCTAATGATAGAAAATAATCCGAAACTTACTCTTTGATTATAGTAAAAAGATAAAAACTATGGTAAAAGAAATCAGAGGACTAAAATGTCCTAATCACGATTATGTGAGAGACAATCATCACTTTATGTATCAAGAGGCATATCCTGGTGCAAGGCCTACTTCATGTACGCGTTGCATAAAGTGTGGATATACTATGTCACTTCATAAAGCGCAAAAGGTCTAATCTTTAAATAATTGCAAGTATGAAATGTATCAACACATCTTGTCAAAGTACAAGGATTAAAGTTATAAAGAACGCTGATGGGAATGTGTTCGAGAATGGTGCGAATCTCGTTGGAGCTGCAATATGCGCCATAGGTTGTTTAACCCCATTCCATTATGCTGCTGGTAAAGCTGCCCAATCGCTTTGGAAAGAAGGAACAAAAAGTGTAAAAATCACATATAAGTGCCAAGATTGTGGTTGCACATGGGAAGAAACAAAATGGACATAAGAAGACACTGATGTTCAAATATTGGAGCCTCCTTATCCGGAAATGCGCAAATGTTTAAACGACCATTTGTCAGGATTATTGGCAAGCCAGTGTGATGGTCGTGTTGAAATACAATGATTACAACCCATTGGAAGAATTAAATACGCACTGGTTTAGTTCGCCAATGGTCAACAAAATTAATTATGGGAGTAGTAGGTAGTTTATTCCATGCCGCAAAAGCAGGTGTGGCTGCAATACAAGGAGATTCTGACAAAGTCAACAAAGAGCTTGATAAATCTATAGAAGTTCTTAGACGTCCTCCTTTGTCTGAATTAGGAGATGCAATATCTGATTTATTTGACCGCTAAAAGATTTAAAGGAACATCACTTTAGTTACAGGTACACAGGTTGCATGGCTAATGGGATATACGGAATGGTTGCAGTGGCTTTTGAGTATAATAGTCTCTTGTGCTATTGTATATCGCATTGTATGCCCCTGTGTGCTTGTTCTTACATATTTTTCTCCATTTTGCGCCCTGTGTGCGTTTTAGCGAGATATAAAAAACAAGTTCAAACTTTATGTCTTTGGGGAGAGAAGGTGCATGCCTTTTTCTACTACAGAAGATGTTGAAAGCTATGTCCGAGATAATTATAACTCGAGCAAAAAGAGAATTAACAAACAGAAATATTTTTAAATTATAAATCTAATAAAGATATACCATCATGAGTGATTACGACGCAATTGACTATGTGCCTATTATAGGAGATATTTATAAATATGCTAAAATGGGATATAAAATAGGGAGTTGGCTAGGTAATTTAGGAGATGACTACAATGATAGAATTATCTCAAATATTGCATATTGTCTAAATAAAACAACTAATTCTGTTTCATTGTATGAGATAAATGAACATTTGGAAGAGGCAGTAAATTACATGCATGAATTTAATGGTGATAATTGTAAGAAGTATCAACTAGCATTTTTACTATTTCTTGGTGCGAGATTATTCCATATTTTAGCTATTTATGAATGCATAATTTATTCAGATGATTTGGATAATCTAAAAAAAGTAAAGAAAACATTTTCGGAAGCAAAAAAATATTGCAATAAAGTGCGGAGTGTGGAAAAAACTTTTTTTACCCAAAACAGATCTTTAATTGATGAAGCAAGAGGTGCGTCAGACTCTAAAAAGGAAGAAATAGAGTCTTCTAGAAAACAATGGAGAAAGCAATATCGTTGTCTTTACAAAAGAACATATCCAATTAGATGGTATCTGATAATGTGGATATTTGTATAATGAGTTAAAATGTAGAAATGATAATAACATGTAAATTGTTAATACAACGGAGGTGAAAATATGAATTTTAATCCAAAAGATATTTTTCGTGATAAAAAAGCATTGGCTCATTATGAACAAGTTGCAAATGATGTGATTGAGCGAAGAGGTAATCCCTTTATGAGTAACTTTGTTGCGCAAAGATGCTATGATTTTTTTTCAAAAGAGGATACTCCTTATGTCGATTCGTACGGAAAACTATTAGGAAGCACATTGAATTTGTTTATTATTGTTGATATAGAAAATTTATTGAAATCATTTCAGTGCGAACAGATCATCTTCTTGAAAGATAATCCAACATATCTTAAACGAGAATTAGCTATTAGCCTGTCGATTTCTTCTTTGTTGTTAAATGAGCACTTTAGAAGAACTGAGTTAATAAATGGGAAGTCAATAATCAAACTATTATGGAAAGGTGGTAAGAAATTATACAAAGAGCGTTTGGATAGAAGAAAAAATGAGATGATGAGGGTTATAGATGAACCTTTGTCTCTTCTATTGAATTCTTATTATTATAACAATAATCAAGACTTGACCATTATTGACAATATTTTGGAGGATCTGATTTCTATTCCGTTTTATGCATGGGACAATGATGAACTATGTATCCATACCTTGAGAACTATTATGGATGAGAATTTAAATTCATATTTTCATAAGCATATAAGAGATATACATGAACATGCAGAATCTAACAAAACGTTTTTTCCATCTCTCCTACCATTGTTAGAAAAGACAAACTCTTTTGTTCAAGCGAGAATGAACGAATTAAACAATATAGAAAAAGAGAAATATAATCATTATAGAAGTCAAATTAAAGAGTGGTGTTCTGTTTTTCCTGCTAGTGAAAGGTCTAGTAATTACGAAATGGTAACATGCGCTTTGTCCCATTCGGCTTGTTCCATTTCAAATGAAACATCAATCTTTACGCCAATCGATTTTTTTTCATCTTCACAAACTCATATTGAAGAAGTCAATAATATTTTTTATGAAAGGAAGTCCTTTAGAATTCCAGAGTATTATATTCGTATTTTTAAAAGTGTTGGAGAAGTTGTCTCTTATTGGAACGCGTTTGACGCTAATAAAAACGAAAAATTGGAAATGGATTTGTGATATGTGTTTTGAGGAATCTGTTGCAATAGATGTCATATGCTTAATGTGTTTCTATCTTCAACTATCATCGTATGATTATTTAAAAGGTCAAAGCTATTAAAAAACATGGGACTATTTGGGTGCAAGGGGTATCCACGGAGAATTCCCCCTGCGCCATATTAAACGGTTTATAATCAATAGAATAAGAAGATAAAAGAAAATGGATAGCCGCATTAAAGAATTGGGTAAAGACCAACGGATAGCGTTGGCCCGTATAGTCTATGATCTTATAATGGCGGATAAGATTATAGATGATGACGAAGTGGTGAAATTTGCCAAACTTTTTGGTGAGGATGAGAACCGCACCCTTTTTCACCAAGCTCAGGAGTTGAGTTTTGCAAAGGCTGTCAAATTGTTGTCTCAGCCAGGTGATGAGATCACTGATAGCGAGGCGATGAGAAGACTGCATGAAGGGCAACGTCGTAAGCATGCGGAGAAAGCAGCCGCTATCCTCAATGAGACGGCAAATAGTGATGGGTTTTGTGCGCCAGCAGAAGCCGTGTTGTTGGTAGCGTTGGACTATTTTCTTAAAAAGAACAATGCGACTTATTCTAAATATGACATTCAATCATTTAAACTGACAGATGTTTTTATAGGCAAACGCTTTGTCCTTTATGCAGAGACGGGGGCGAGCCCAATGAGTTTGCAAATAGAGGAAAACTACGACTTGATAGTAAACCTTCTTGCCAGTATTGATTTTCACTTTATCTATATACCTAAACTTGTAGAGCAATATAAGAGGAAGGGACTGGAGATGTTCAAGGCAATGTCTATGTACATCTTTCCAGATATTGCCGAAGAAAAGGTGGAAGAGGTTTTCATCAATATCATTGGTATGACTACCAAAGGGTTTGTGAAAAGCTGCTTGAACGATAAGTTGGGCTTTGATATCGTATGTCCTCGTCCAGCCTTGATGGTTATGCTGGGTCGTTCCAGTGTCATAGGCAAAGACCTCTCAGACAAAGGGCTTGCTTATGAGACCTTTGCCAATTTCCTGAAGATAAGCCTTGACGACAAGGAGGACATTCTTCATGTAGTAGGAAGGTTCGTCAAAGATTTCAATCGTTTTGCGAGTTTCAACTCTCATATAGACTTCAATCCAGCGAAGGATAAGTTGCTCTATCATGGTATCTATAAGGCTTTCTTCCGAATGGTGGCATTGGTAAAGGACGCTCCTAATAGGTATAATATCAATATAAGTACCAACTTGGGAGGGGTGTTTATCAATGACCGAAAACTACCCTTGGCAGCGGGAAAGGCTGCTATATATATTATGGTCTTGCTTCGCTCGTTCTTTGGGGATAAGAAGGGACTGCCTATGAGAAAGGTTTATAAGACGCTAAAGGAAGATGAACAGAGCCAACTTCAAGCCCAATATGAATGGATTGTCTCTCAACTGAAGAACAAGGGAAGTGTTGACATAAAGCCACTTTATCCCAATGTGCAGAACAGAATGTCGGATATTCGTATTGCTATTTCGGAGATTGTTGGGAAAAGATTTATCGGAGAGATCCAAATAGGGACAGGTGAATATGTGAAGACTATAGTTCCGCCTGATAGAGTGACTGTTAATGGCATTCCAATCATGGAGCATCCTGAGTGGAAAAATCTCATGTAGATTGAGCAAAAGCAGGCAAACGGGAAGTATGTTACAATCTTTTACATACTTCCTGTTTGTCGTTTATGGAAGAAAAATGTAAGATAGTGTAATGTCTTTATTGTCTTTGTGGGCTTCCTAAAAACTCATTAATTTTGCAGCGTAATAAAAAAAATAACGCTAAAAAAGTGATCTATGTATTGGATATTGTTTGTTGGAATTGCACTGGTAAGCTATCTGGTGCAATCCAATTTAAAAAGAAAATTTGAGGAATATTCAAAAGTGCCAGTTGCATCGGGAATGACTGGAGCGGAAGTTGCTCAGAAAATGCTTCGTGACAATGGAGTCGTCGATGTAAAGGTACAACCGCACGAAGGATGGTTGAGTGATCATTATGATCCAACAACCAAAACGGTGAACCTGTCACATGATGTGTTCTATTTAAAGTCAGTGGCGTCGGCAGCTGTGGCAGCACATGAATGCGGGCATGCAGTACAGCATGCAAGGGCCTATTCGTTTCTGCAACTTCGCTCAGCTTTGGTGCCTGCGGTACAGTTCACGAGTAACATAGTGGGTTGGGTATTGCTTGGAGGAATCCTTTTGGTCAATGTTTTTCCCGCCTTGTTGCTTGTTGGCATCCTCATGTTTGCTCTTAGTACATTGTTTAGTTTCGTCACTCTGCCAGTTGAGATAGACGCTTCAAAGAGAGCTTCTCAATGGTTGCAAGGGGCAGGAATCACAAGCTATTCGGAGCATTCCATGGCAGTTGACGCGCTGAAGTCTGCGGCATACACTTATGTAGTCGCTGCCTTGTCGAGTCTGGCGACCCTAATCTATTACGTTGCGGTTTACATGTCAAGGCGAGAGTAAGGTTCAGGTTGTAGATAGTGAGGTTAGATACTAAAAAGTGGAAGTATAAAGAAGTGTAAAAATGAATAACGAAAAAGTAGAAGGTCTTTTGGCTGAAATCGTTCAAAAAACGGGCTTTGTCAATATAGACCAAAAAGATATTGATGCTTTCAGACGGAGTGTAAACGACATAGATGCTGTTAAGGTTCATGGCAAGGATGCGGAACTATGCAATTTGCTGGAGGGTGCCATTACTTCGTTAGTAGAGAAAAATGGCAGCAAAAAACTGAAGCGCTTGTTGTTTTCTATACGATTTCCAGAAGAATGTCCCGTCCTTCTGGACCACATGAATGGAGTGCATCATATTGTCGAGCAGTTGGATGAAAATGTAGATTGCTTATGGGGTATTTCTACGGTCGAAGGACTCCAGGAAGATCAGATAGAATTAATAGTTGTAATTGGTTTTTAAAAATTAATGATTATGGGTTGGAACGAACTGTCTTCGAGACAAAGAGATCTCGATAGGAAAATCGAGAATTGCGGTATCAAGTTGGATACCTCAAGTAGTTGTTTGAAGAGTGTGATGAGGGCTATTGGTGCCTCGGCAAGTGATGCCGAGTACGTCAGAAGCCGTATCGTTCTACGACTAAGGACACAGGCCATTCTTCATGATACTGATGATTTTATTGCGCGCACAGAGAAAATGCTGGATGACTTCAAGAAGGATGATGCAGAATGGGAGCGTAAGGGAAGGAAACTTGGTTTTAAATTTTGGGATTAATATAAAATACGATTATGGTAAGAGAAATTAGAGGACTCAAATGTCCGCATCATGAGTATGTGAGAGACAACCATCACTTTATGTACCAAGAGGCTTATCCTGGTGCAAGACCGCATTCAGGCACGCGTTGCATAAAGTGTGGCTATACGATGTCGTTGCACAAAGCTCAAAGATGACGTTTCGGGTGCGAACCCTCTTTCTATCAGTACGCCGATGCGGCATGCCGTACTAATAAACGGATCCTGATAGATTGGTGGTACTTGCCCTCTCGCTGTATGTGAATTAATCAATGAAGACAATGGTGAACAGTTTTGGCTCTCCTGCATTCCACTGCTTTGAGCGTCCGATGATGGATGGCTATTTGAAGCAATGTCAACAGCGTCTCGATCGTTTTGGATTGAGCGACGAGGATGTGTATGATGCTGTCAAGTCGGCTTGCGACTTCTTCAGAATCCCAATGCCGTGCATGATATTGGATTTGACCAAGGTAGAGAATGGTCAGACGATGTTCATGAATTTGGGCGATGGAAGTTATTATGATGATGTGCTTTGTTTCAATATGGAGCAGCTCATTGATATGAAGGTGGATAGCAAGGAGGCTTTCTCGCTTGTTATGACTCATGAATGTGGACATAGAGTTCTGCAGAATACTCGATTCCCAGGATTGGCTAACGGTCGGTGGGAGGCGGAACTGTGCCCTGATTTCTTCATGGGATGTCGTGCAGGATTGGGGAATATGTCCACGATTGACAAGTTATCATTGGGGGTGATTCTGACCGATGGCAGCCAGAGTTATCCCGATGGGACCTTGAGGGCCTTGTTTATCCGGCATGGTAGATATGTGGTTGCTGATATGCTCCGCAACGGAGTGCCGCTAACTATTCAGAATTTGATCAATGAGTTCATGGATTATAGGCAGGAGAATCTTGACGAGATACAGAAAATGCAAAGTTGGTATTTTTGATTTCAGGCAACAAACGGTATGGCTGCAGACGATCTCCAACAGTTGATGAAATACATGCGTCGGCATGAGGCGAATGTGTTTAATGCGATCTTCTTTGATACGGAGAATGTCACGGAGGAAGATGTTCGCTGCGTGATAGCGGACGTGGCGAGCTTCTTTCATCTGCCAGAGCCGGAGGTCAGCACCAAGTGTGAGACCTTTGCCGAGGTGCTGGTCGGGGAACAGGCTGAACAATGTGAGATGTCGTACAACATCGAAATGCTGAAGGAGGCGGGCATCAACAATAGGGATGCTTTCACGCTGTGCTTCGTTCATGAGATGGCGCATCAGTTGCTTTGGTCACATCGGTTTGTGCTGTTTCGTTGTGAACGGTGGATGCAAGAGTTGGCGGCAGACTTGACGGCAGGGCTTTATGCTGAAAGTCATCTGCTGGCAACAGGAAAATACAAGTACGCATTGTCCCAGCAAAAATATAGTCTCACCCATCCCGATGGTTGTTTGAGGAAGGAGATTGTTGAGTATGGACGCCATTATTGGGAGCGGCAGCTGGCGAGTGGGGAAGAGATACTGAGCGTGGTGATGCAGATCATGCCGTCGTTTTTCTTCATGCATCAAAAGAAGTTGGATGAGGATTGGTTTCTGCTGATCGACGAATTGAAAGCGCCACCCCAGCAAGCCAGACCCTATGTTGTAGAAGAACTGCCTGATACCAATCTGCTCAAGCAGGCAGTCGAGAAGTGTAAAAAATCAAAGAATAAGAAAAATGAGAGTCATAGATAATGATCCGCTGGATAGACCGATTATCGGCAAAATGATAGAAGAAGGTTGTGGTGTAGGACAGTTGGTGGACAACTGTATCTATCTGATAGCTGATCCGCAATCGGAGATGGCAAAGAAGGCCGTGGAGTACATGGAAGAGTTTAAGCGGAGAAGCCCCGAAGGGACTTACTACAATCATTATGAACTGGAAGTGGTCCAAGAGGTGGAACTGGAAAATCATCCCCTGCTCAAGGAGCGGGTGGAGCAGCATGGTGACAACTTCTTGATGCAGCTTGCTTCCTATAACTCTGAGGGAAAGAAACGCTTTGTCGTCGCCCGTACTGAAGAATGTCAATTGATTGAAAACATCTCTCTGATGACGTATGTGGCAGAGCGGGTGACCAAGTTTGATATGAGGGACTTGCTTCGTTCGTTCGTTGACGAGAATCCGGAGGAGTTTGCAAAGCTGGCGAAGATATTTGTCAGGACTCGGCGTTTCGAGGCCAATTACTGTGCTGTCTTATCGGAGCAGTCGAAGCCCCTGGGTTTTGGAATGGCATCTTCCACTTCCTCGCTCAAGAAGCAAATGGAGGTGGAGGGTGTCGTCACCCATCAGCAACGAATGGAGCTGTACGACCGGCTGTTTGACAATCTGAAGAAAAGCCATAGAAAGCATGACCCGAAGGTAGAGGCGGAAATAGAATTTATCATCAAGTGTATAGATCCGGCTACATTGAGGATGTTCTTTCAGAAGCAATCTCCAAAGTTGCAAGAAAAAATAACGAATTTTGTCAATCCCAAGCGGTTGGCAGAGGTGTCAACCATGGATTTGGAGATACGCTGGTCGAAAGAAATCGACAAAATATATAAGACGGATGGACATTATCGTCTCTATCTTTGCAAAGGCGATGATAGGTTGCACGTGCATTTCAGACGCAGTGCAGGTTTCGTCCTCTACCTCCTCTACCTCATGGACCGTAAAAAGAATGGCGAGAAAGTTGACACGCTGAATATCGCGCAATACAAATCGCTCTTTGGTAAATTGTATAAAATGACATACTGCATGGAAGGGGAGACGGTATTCACGGATATGCTGAAGAACTATAATGCCCAAAATGACGCACAGCAGAAGGGGCTGCACAACGTGCTGCAATGCATTCGTGACAATGTGGGAATCACCTGTGAGCGGATGCAGGAGCCCGCAGAGCCCTTCTTGTTGCAAGACGCTACTGCCCATCTTGCTGTATTGCCAGAGCACATCATTATACCAGATGAAATTATGGCTCTGATTTGAAGTTAAAATAGCTTAACAGAATGTTATAACTTGTTGTCTGTCAGTAGAAAAATGATTGCTTGGTTGTTTACATAGCCAACTTCTTCCAGCCCTTCGAAAATGCCTACCTTTGCAAAGGAAATTCCGCTGTAAAGGTAGGTTTTTTCGTATGTGAAATTTTTAGATTTGATCGATATGAAGGCAGTTGTTTTGACAAAAAAAGCGACGATCCTCGAGTTCGTAGAGGTTGTTCGTTTCGAGATTGAAGGAGGCAAGAAGAAGAAAATTTCTGCCTCTAACGACGAGTTGGTCCAGAAAATTTGGGACCGACTGATGGGCGAGGCGATGAATTTTTCTACAGAAAAGGAGCTTCGCCGCCATTTGGAGTCTGTGACCCGTGAAATGCTGTGGTTGGAGGCCAATACTGAAGAATCTGATGAAATCATCCGTCGCTTGAAGTCTGCCGACGCGTCGTTTACGGAGGATTTCTTCTATGACACCGATCCTAAAGGATGTAATATTAGTCGCTTCCGCTCAAAGATCCTTTCACAGATCAAGCGGACCTACGGAGTCGAAGTGTCAGTCAAGGAGTTTGGTACCCTCCTTTATACGTTTTTGTGGAATGAAGGCACTTGGAGCGTGCTCGATAAATATTCGAGGAAGAGTAGCTTCTTTGCTTGGCTTGCTGAGGTGGCACGCCACGAATTGCGTCGATATCTCGAGATGATGGGCTTGGTGCCTCCCTGCCGCGAACGCACGGTGGGCAATACGCGCTTGCTCGGTATGTCAGTGGATCCCGAGTTGTGGGACTATATCCTGAGCGATATGATGCCTCAAGGCCCATATCGAGAGGTGCTCCATGCCACGCTGGTTGTGCGCCAGAGTGAAGCAGAGATGGCGAAGGCTTTTGGTATGGATAAGAAAGCGCTGCGTACCCTTCAGAAGAAGGCCGAGGCTGACTTGCGGGACCGACTTATCCGTAGCGATTGTGGCTGTGAGGAACTGGTGCTGCGCGACAAGTCTCCTCGCCACTTCGAGGTGTCTGAAGAGTTTGCCATGGATTTTTGTGCGTGGCAGGAGAGTAAGTTCAGCGCGAACCCGCTGTCGGATATTCTGGGCGTAGAGTTGGACAAGGAGGAGCAGCAAGCCAAGGTTATAGAGTTTCTCCAGACGATAATCGGCAAGTTGAAGTGGTCCGATGAGGATCGTTTGGTATGGACCCTGCGCTTTATCGAGAACACTGCTCCTTTAGAGGTTGCCGAGCGCGTCGGAAGAAAACGCTCTTGGGTTGACACCAGGTATTCCAGACTCAATGCTCATTTTAAAAAGGCCATCAAAAACTGGTGGGCAGAGAATAATAAAAAAAATAAATAGACGAAAGGATAAGATTGGCGCTCTAAATTGGTAGAGCGTCAATCTTTTGCTTCTCTATGATTTAAAATATTATTATTATGGATAAAATGAAAGTAAAAAGTGATGACAACTTGTCTAGGCATCTGCGAAGGATAGTAGAAAGCTATACGGAGTTTGTCAGAAAGGAGCTACAAGATGCGGCATTCTTGGAGGAGCTGGAAAAGATTCTTCCATTTGATAGGATGGTGCAGGCCTCAAGGAAAGTGGAAGAGAATAGAGTGAGGATCAGAAAAATGGGTGTTTTAATTAGGGGTTGTCGTTTAATTCTAAGAATTCAATATCTATAGACGAGGGTATGCCTTCCGAGGTTGCCATCGTCTGCTTATTTCCGGAGTTTTATCGTAATTTTAGTCGATTCTTGTCTTGTCAGGGCATAGTTATCCCTTGCATGGAGGATAATGCTATACGAGGTTAAGCAGCCTGATGGAGTTCCGCTTTTGCAATTCTTCTTGCCAGTTGTACTGCATTAGCCGTGTGGATGCCGAAGAAGATGATTAGGATTTCTGTCTTCTTGATTCGGCCGCTTATCCGCTTGAGTCCGTAATGTTCCTTCTGCGTTCCAAAGGATCCTTCCATTGCTGTGGCTCGTACACGGGCAAGTTCTTTCTTGACCATGCTGACAGTGGACGTGGTTTCTCGCTTCCTGCCTTTCTGCGAGAATGAAGTCACTATGTTTTGTTCACTGCAGAAAGAACGGTTGGCATTACCAGAATAACTGCAGTCGCCAGCCAGTTTGGTGATCTTCTCTCCAAAGAGTTTCTCTGCAAGCTTTACACAATGCACAATACGAGTACCCTCATTGAATGCGTTGAACGAAAGCTTCTCGATGAACGACAGACCATCAACCTGTATGTTGTTACACTTGGCTCCAAACTCGACCTTCTTTACTTCCTTGCCACGGACGATTGGACGTATGTATGGTTTGTTGACGCTTACGATACGATTAGGAATGCTCTCCTTGGCATTGCCACTCTCGTGATGCTTATGCTGCTGACGGTATATCTTCGTTATCGTCTCTATTTCTGCGAGTTGCTTATCGGAGAAGATTCCTGCGCAGGGATTTTCTCTGTCGAGTCTTCTTAACTCTTTGAGAATCTTCCCTAACAGATCCAACTGTCGACGGATCATCCTGCGAGTACGCTTGTTGGTGTGATGGCGTTGCTTCACATAGGCCATGTTGTCGTGGGCAACATCAAGGTACTTCGTCCTCATGCGGTGAATGCCGAGTTCCTTACTTGCCTCACACATCATTGTATATACCCTCTCTACGCATTCCCATAGCAACTTTGTGTCAGTGGGGTAACGCATGCTGCTTTCGTAGCACGTTGCATCGGTATAGATTGTATCAAGATTCCTCATGTATGGTTTCCATGTTTCTGCCAATGACTCCTGCTGAGTCTGGATCTTCAGGCGCTTGGACAGTTCAAGGATAATATCATCTATGAGCTTGTAGTTGGTCAGGGGATTGGCTGAACTTATTCGGATGCCACAGAATATCTGATAGTGTATGTTGGCGTTGAGCTGCTCCATAAGTTTTGGGGCAGACAATCCGGTATACGACTTGAGGAACATGAGTGCCACCTTGCCTTCAGGACTGAAGTAAGATTTGCGACCGACTTTTCTGCGTGGAACAGAGTCAATCAAACCGAATCTAATGGCCATCTCACGCAACGGAAGGAGGGCATGAAAGCGTCCGAGTTCACTCTTTTTGAACGACTCTTCATAATCTTTGTAAAAATCAAACTCTGTGAACGCAAGACCTGGTGTTATTTCAGAAAATTGTAGTACCTTTGCCATGACGATTATTTTTCGTTTCCCCCAAAACAGGCCGATCAAAGCAGTTTGGGGGATTTTTTATTATTTTATGCAAAGATACAAAATTCTTATAACACTGACAATTAGATCGTTAGGTTGTTTTTGACTGATTTACGAGCATCCCTAATTATGAGGATGGATATTACTCCGCCTTTATACTCTCTAGCAGTAAATATTATATTTGAAGAATTAGATGGAGAGATAAAAGAAAATACTATTTTTGTAATTGCGTGTAAAACCATAGAAGAACTCCAACTATTGGTCACGACAGAAAAGTTTAAGAAAGAGGTGTTGCGTCTATGCAAAGAAAGAGTATCGGACAAAGAAAATATATTAATGGAATAGAAGAGTAAAAATATGGTGCAAATTATAAAGAAAGAGTGGCAAATCACTAAAATGTATATCTACAAGGTGGTATTGCAAGAAGGAATAATAAATCTTGATTGGAACGATTTTCGGTCTTTTGCAGAAGAGCATCGTCCGTTGATAGCTGTAAAGAATGAGGGTGACGCACCGGTTAGCCAACTTGTGGATAAGGCTATGGGTGAGGCCAGGAGGCAAGGTATAAGCCAACCTTCGAGCATCATTGTTTCCATCTTCTATAAAGAAGGGGAGGAGATCATGATGGAGGAAATGTTCGGGCTCTGTGACGGGATGAACCAGATAGCTAGTGAGGATGTGGCGATCAAATGGGGTATCAGTCAAAATGATAGCCTGGAGAATAAACGTAGTGTCAATGTCTTCATATTTGGATAAAAGGACCATACCTGATCTTTTTTGCAAGTTTTTCTTTGATAGATGGGTTACTTTCATCCCCTCTTGTCATAAAGGAGTGTGAAGGCTTCGAGTGATGTTGAAATAACTAGGGTTCGCTAATTTATCCTGTCCCAGCTGACTTGTGGCGAGGGTAAAACTCC
>ENA-UOJC01000729-UOJC01000729.1-human-gut-metagenome-genome-assembly--contig:-C104-NODE-729-length-53774-cov-17.023623_pt1 | contig 53774 bp, 48 predicted proteins | sample MGYA00242339_ERZ723886 | MGnify/ENA metagenome assembly ERZ723886 | reverse complement strand
AAACAGAAGGCCCCACCCAAAACAGAACCCACCGTTCAGGTTCATTCCAATCTGAACCCGGAACGGGCTATTAAATCCATGCCGGGGGCCTACACCGTAGCAGAAGCCAAAAACCATGTGCGGATTGTTCAAGATTGTTTGAACATCTTTGAAAAGACGAAGAACCTTGAAACATTCTTTTCCCGCTATGAATATGGTATGCAAATAGCCTTGACGGTGGATCAAGCGGCCAAGGCCGGGATTATCCCTTACACATCTGATCTTCCAGCTTCTTTCTTCAAGGCGGCTGATAGTCAGAAAGAACGGGTTTTGTTAGATTCCTATTCTGATCAGAAAGCCAAGATTGATGAACTGAAAACCGCAAAGGCCAAAGCCACCCATTGGAACCGGTATCTGAACACCCTGAAAGAATACGAAGATCAATATTCCATGAACCCTGATTCTGAATATCCTGAAGTTCTGGAACAGGTCAAAGGCGAACTTGCCAAACTCGATCTGTCCACATCCGTTCCGCCGTCCAATCCCTGAAAACACAGGAAAATCAAGGCTTTGGAACAGGTGGAACAGATAAAGCGCCGGTTCTCTATATACTCTTTTTCTTTTATATATTTTTTTATCTACTCTTTGAAGTAATATAATATCCGTTCCAAGTGTTCCATTCTCTCAAAGCCACACCCCGCAAGGATTTTAAGCGGAACGGATATGGAACAAATGCAAAAAAAAATGACCGCCCCCGGTCTTGCACACCGGAAGCGGTCAGGCGAAACAAACCCTTTTGAAGTTAATGTTTCAAACGCCTTTGAACATTATATCACATGGGGTTTAGCTTTGCCATACCCAATTTTGAAAGTTCAGGTGATATAATGCGAAATCCAAACGGGTATGGAACGGTTGCAAAGCTATCAGGCCAACGCCGCCGCCCATACATTGTGAAGAAAACCATAGGTTGGAATGACAAAGGCCATCCCATCTATGACATTATCGGCTATGCTGAAACCCGTGAAGCCGGGAACATCATGCTTGCTGAATACAATCGTGATCCTTGGGATGTTGACCGGGCCAAAATCACCCTTCAACAGCTTTTTGACCTCTGGAAAGAAAAGAAGGCTCCAAAGCTGGGTGAATCCAACCGTTCTTCCCTCTGTTCAGCGTTCAAGCATTGTTCAGCGTATGTGAACAAGCCTTACAAGCAACTGCGGTCTTACCAAATGCAAGAAACCATTGATGGTTGTGGGAAAGGGTACAGCACCCAAGCGGCCATCAAGAACCTGTGGGGCCACCTTGACCGGTTCGCCCTTGAAATGGATATAATAAACCGGTGCTTCTCTGAACTTCTGACTTCTGATCCAATACCGCCCACCAGCCGCCTTCCGTTCACCAACGATGAAATCAAAACGGTGTGGGAACATCAGTCTGATCCTTGGGTTGATACTGTTTTGATCTTGCTATATTCCGGGTGGCGTATCTCTGAATTTTTGAACCTGAAACCTGAAGATATAGACTTGAAGGAAGGCACGATGAAGGGCGGCACCAAAACGAAAGCCGGTAAGAACCGCATTGTTCCCATCCATCCAAAGATCAGGCCATTGATTGAACGGCGGCTTGCCGAAGGTGGCCCCCGGCTGATCAGCTACAACGGGAAGATTTGCAATCAAACCCAATACCGGATATTTTGGGCGGATATTATGAAGGCCCTGAAGATGAACCATACCCCGCACGAATGCCGCCACACCTTTGAAACCAAATTGGATAGCGCCGGGGCCAACCGGAAATGTATTGATTTGCTCATGGGTCATGTGTCCAAGGACACGGGAAACCGGGTCTATAATCACAAGACTTTGGACGAACTGAAGGCCACCGTGGAACTGATTCCATAGGGTTCAAACCTGTGAACATTTTAGGCCGCTGAACGCTGAACTATGCACACATTAGTAACAAGAAAACCCCGAACCCCTGAAAAATCAAGGGTTCGGGGTTCGTCTGTTTTTATTATACCATATAAACGCAAAAAAGCCCAGCCGTTGCTGGACTTTTTCGACAGACTGAATATCCCGGCCGTGAGGCCGGGATATACTGTCTATTTCTTATTTGTCAGCTCCAGCAGGTTAAACCTTTCTATGCCGGAGCGTGAGATGCCAAGGTGGCGGCGTATTGCGGCGGCGGCCATGTCGCGGTCGCCGAACTTGAGAATATCGCAGATGAACACATGGTCGGTGTCCAGCGTGTCATAAAATCCATCCGGACGGGAGAACAGCAGATAGCTGCGGCAGCGGAACAGTCGGTATTTCATCTGATCGTATATATCGGTTATAAGCTGATTGCCCGAGGCCTTAACAACGGAGAAGTGGAAGTTTATCTCCTGCTCAAGAAGCTTTGCGAAAACGAAGTCCTTTCCCTTATGGAAAGCCTCGTCATAGGTGTCCTGGAGCTTGTGTGCCATGTCGTACAGCTCGTCGAGCTGCTCCTTAGTTATGTTCAGCGCGGCCTCGCCGGCGGCGTGGGTTTCAATCATCTCCGTGAAATCGCAGATCTCGTCATAGTCTTTTTTGTTGAATTCTGCGACGTAGTAGCGGCTGTTTTGTATTTTAATATAGTTATTCGACGCAAGCTTCTCAAGCGCGGCTTTGACCGGCGAGCGGCTTATGCCGAGCCCCTGTGCGATGCTGCTTTCGCTTATGCGGCTTCCGGGCATCACTGCGAAGCTGATAATATCCTGCAAAACAAGCTCATGCACGATGTCGTTGAGCGGCATGAAAGGGTTTTCGCTGCGAATTTTTTCAAACTGCTTGCAATTCATAAGATCAACTCCTTTAAAAGATATTAAACAGGATACCATAAACGCCGCGCAGATGCAATTCAAAATTTGCGTTTATGCGCATAAAAAGCGCCCGAAATGCTGCCTGAATGCCCCAAATTCGGCATAACCGTCGGAAAAAACAAGCGGAAACTCAAATTAACGGAAAAATCGCCTGTGAGTGATCTCAAGTGCCGGAAGAAGCCTGTCGGGCGAAACGAACAGCGAGCAGCCGCCATCAAAAAGCTCGGTGCGCGTGACGATGATATCGCTGTGGGCAAGCGCGGCAACAGCCTCAGCAAGAACGTGCGCATCTGCCTCGCGGCCGATGATGCTCACCGTGCCTAGCGAAGGATCGCGCGTCACGCCGCACAGGCCGGGGCGATCGTCGAGCTTGCACATCACTGTGCCCTCGCGCCGCGTGAAGCTCGACAGCAGGTGAACGCGGACATTTGCGCGCATCGCGGCCTCAACGCTGCGCGAATGCAGCACCTGCGAGCCGTGCAGCGCAAGATGCAGCATATCGCCGTAGTCGATACTGTCGAGCCGCACCGCACCGGTAACAAGTCGGGGATCGGCGGTGTATATGCCGTCAACGTCGGAGTATATCTCGCATCGGTCGGCTTTCAGGGCGGCGGCAAGCTCCACTGCCGTCGTGTCCGAGCCGCCGCGGCCGAGAGTCGTTGTGTCGCCGCCGCGCTCTGCCCCCTGAAAGCCTGCCGCAACGACGATCTTTCCGGCATCAAGCTCACGCATGATGCGTGCCGTGTCGATACTCAGTATGCGCGCAGCGCCGTGAACTCCGTCTGTCAGTATTCCGGCCTGTGCACCCGTGAGCGAAACGCAGCGTTTGCCGATATCGGCAAGCTGCATTGCCGTCATTGCCGCCGAGCCGGTCTCGCCGCAGGAAAGCAGCGCGTCAAGCTCGCGCACCGGGGGATCCGCGCTTATGCGCCGCGCCTGGCCGAGCAGCTCATCTGTCATATCGCCGCGCGCCGACACGACCGCAACAACTTTGTTCCCGGCGTCGGCACTGTCGGCAATTATGGCGGCCGCGCGCCTGAGCCGTTCCGCTCCGGCCAGCGAGCTTCCGCCGAATTTTTGAACTATAAGCATTTTATCACCCAAATAAAAAAGAAGTAGGGTCACCCCCTACTTCAGTTTATTCAGGCACGCCTCAGCCTGCCATAAGCTCAATGTTCACAACGCCCGGCACGGTGCTCAGCCGAGCCATAAGCTCATCGCTGCTGATGATGAGGTTTTCCGGCGCGATGGATATGGTGACGAGCGCGACTCCGTTTGCCGGTATCGACTGGTTTATCGTGAGTATATTTGCGCCGGATTCGGTAAAGATAGAAAGTACCGAGGCAAGCTTGCCCGGCTTATCATGCAGCTTGATGTGGAATGTCATGATGGCATCGCGCTTCATATCCCGGAAGGGCGTGATGCAGTCCTTATATTTATAAAAGGCGCTGCGGCTCAGATCAACACGCTCGACAGCTTCTGCAACCGTTCGGGCCTCACTCGTTTCCAAAAGGGATTTAGCTTCCGTCACCTTGACAAAAACCTCGGGCAGAGCCGTAGCCTCGACGAGAAAATATTTGGGTTTTGCGTTTGCCATGTTCGAGCCTCCTGTCTGCAACACAATGACATTTGTTCGTGTATTGAGGATTTTAACACATCACGCCGCAGATATCAATAGTGTACAAAAGAAAAATCGGAGGAGATAAGAATGCTGCTTGGCATAGTGCTCAGCATAATAGCCGGTATGGCGATGAGCGTGCAGGGAGTTATGAACACGCGCCTAGGCGAGGGGATAGGCAATATGGAGGCAAACGCCTTTGTTCAGGGCACGGCGTTCGCGCTTGCCATGATCGCGCTGCTGTTCTGGCGGCAGGGGAGCTTCTCCGCCCTCGGCAGCGTCAGCAGGCTCTACTGGCTCGGCGGCGCGTTGGGGCTTGTGATAACGCTCACGGTAATGCTTGGCATAAAAAGCCTCGGCACGACGGTCGCGATATCAATAATACTCATGTCGCAGCTTCTTGTTGCTGCCCTGATCGACGCCTTCGGTCTTATGGGCAGCGAGAAAATAGCCTTCGGCTGGAACAAATTTGTCGGCCTTGCAGTGATGTGCGGAGGTATGCTGCTGTTCAAGCTGCGTTAAGAAGCTTAACGCAGCTTCCATAAAATGATACTTGAAATATAAGAAATTTGTGATAGAATAGTTACACAATAAGCCGAGAGTAGGTGAGGCGTGATGGACAAAATATCATTATTTACAAAAACTGCCGCAGAAGAATATGCTGCCGGCAGACATGATAGCCGTCACTTCATATCCTTATATAAAGCCTACCTGCGCGGCGCATCCGATGCAGTCGAGGCTTATCAGGAATACGAGCATGACCACAGTCTTAAAATGGCTGTGGCAGCTATGATATTTGCTCTTCTCAGTTGGTTTATAACTATGTGTTTTGTGTTTAAGTGAATTTCCATACCCCCCACGCGTGTCGTGGGGAGTTTTTTTACGCAATGTTTCGACATAAAATTACAAAGATGGGATTAAAACGACTAAATGTAATCGTTTTCTTAATCTTTTCGTCGAATTATGTCAACAATTATTAATAATGCTCGACATGATTCGCGTGCTAAAACGTTTCGGATATGGTAAGTTTATACCATAAAAGCGGCTGTTTTGCCTCAAAAGGTAGGGACAGCGCTGTTCATGTAGCAAACTGGAGGAGAATAGTTATGGAAACCAAGACCTGCGTTCTAATTGCAGATATCGACGAAGACTTTCGACGTCTGCTGGGAGATGTCCTGTCACAGGAGGATGACATGGAGTGCGTCGGCAATACCGACAATGGCGTTGAAGCGCTTACCCTTGCGGCCGAGCGGCAGCCGGATGTGCTGGTGATGGATTTGGTGCTTTTGAAGCTCGACGGTATCGAGGTGCTGCGCCGCCTGCCCGAGGCATGCCCCGGCGCGAAGGCGATTGTCGTTACACATCTGTACCGAAACGAGATAGTGCGTCAGTGCACGGCACTCGGAGCGGCGTATTTCGTGCCGGAGCCTTGCGATATCACCGCGCTTCTGGATCGCATCCGCCAGATCGGCGCGCTGCCGAGTCAGGAGGAGGTGCTTCTGCCTGCGCGCACGAGCGACGCAAATCTCGAAGCGGCAGTCACCGAGATCATCCACGAGATCGGCGTTCCGGCGCACATAAAGGGCTATCAGTACCTGCGCGAGGCGATCATACTTACGATAAACGACATGGATATAATCAATGCCGTCACCAAGGTGCTGTATCCCGAGGTCGCGAAAAAATTCGGCACAACGCCGTCGCGCGTCGAGCGCGCAATACGCCATGCCATCGAGGTCGCGTGGGATCGCGGCGATATCGAGGTTTTGCAGAAATTCTTCGGCTACACCGTGTCGAATATCAAAGGCAAGCCGATAAACAGCGAGTTCATTGCCATGATCGCCGACTGCCTTTCCCTGCGTCAAAAACAGGGCGCAATGCGGTGAAAACCCCGGCAGCGCAAGTGCTTGCTGAATGGGGAAATATGGCGCGACTTAGATAAACTTTCGGAAATCCCGGAGCTGAAGCCGCCACAGACCAATAAACCGTTTTAGCGCATAACGATAAACTCTCTTGATTTATTGGGTAGAAATCACACCAATAAACAAGGGAGTTTTTCGCTTTATGGCAGAGTATGAGTTTGACAGAATGATCGATGAGTATTTAGTTTATTGCCATAGCAGACAGCTAAGGGCAAAGACCATGGCAAGCTATGAGCAGACGCTGAGGCTTTTCCGGCGCTGGGAATAACAACAGTGGACAGGTCACCGAGAGCAGCATTCGTCACTACATAATCAGCATGTTGTTATAAGTTAAGAAATCTTTTACCTGTATTTAAAATCTATATTCGGAGCGTGTTCCCGAACTGATAAGAATCAACGGCGGAAATCCACAAAGTGATATCCGCCGTTTTTGCTGCAAAAAATGGGGGAGAGCCCATACCGGAGGGGGAGGAACGGTACGGGCTCTGTACAAAAGACCTAAAACATCTGTCTGCGCCTGATTATATCCGGCATTTTTGTCCGGCACAAGCTACCTATGGGGATATTTATTTAAAAAACTCAAGAAAAAGACCACGACGTATCCCCCGGGGTAGCTTAAAATGCCGCTCCGTATTTGTTATATTATCAGCGAACTCTAATTCAAGCAGAAAGCAGAGGGAAATAACATATGCATGTAACCGGCGACAATACTCATGGTGCGGATGAGCATGCGCACGTACACAACCATACTCATACCAAAGCGGTCCTCAACCGCCTTGCGAGAGCATCGGGACATCTCGAATATGTAAGGCGAATGGTTGAAGAAGGACAGGACTGCACGGATGTTCTTATGCAGCTTGCTGCGGTCAGATCGGCACTGAACAACACAGCTAAAATAATACTCAAGGATCATATCGAGCATTGCATAGTGGATGCTGTAGCAAGCAACGACGAGGAAGCTATAAACGATCTGAACAAGGCGATTGAGCGCTTTATGGAGTAAGCCTATGGAAGAAAGGACTGACGCTGTTCCCCTGAGCAGTAAAGCTGCAAAGGATGCAAAAACGAGGCTTGCAAAAATAATAGGTCAGCTTAAGACGATTGCTAAAATGCTCGAAGACAGCCCACGGGATATCGAGGCGCTTACTCAATATGCATCGGCCAATGCGGCGGTAGGCAGCCTGATGAGGCTTGTAGCAAAGGATGCAATACTGACTCAAATAGAGAGAGAAATACGAGATGGCAGTACTGAGCAGTATATATATTCGCTTCTGTCTTTGCTTAACGATATTGAGGATTATGAAGTTGAGGATTATGAAGAATGCTAATGCGCCATGCCGATGCGTGGCGCGTGTTTTATATACAAATGCAATTTATTAATCAGGAGGAATTATGAAGGGTAAAAACGTAAGAAGATTTTTGGCGATAGTATTGGCATTTGTGCTCATGCTGTCGCTCGTCCCGTTAGGAACGGGTACGCCGGATGCGGCGCAGGATAAACCTGAGTTGACCGCAAGTGAAGAGCCGCAGTCTGAGATAGCCTCTCAGACTGATATCGTCAATAATGATAAACCCGGCAATGCGGAAGGGTACATAATCAAGCTGCATGATGCCAGCTATGCCGATGGATTGACTTGCGTGTCTGAGGCTGACAGCCTTTACCGGGCTGAAAGCGAAGCTCAGATCGAAGCCTTACCTGAAGGTGCGGTAGACTACTTCGAACCGGACTATAAGCTCAGCTTGCTTGACGATGCAGCTGTAAACGACACGCTTTATGTCAATGGGGCACAGTGGAACCTTGAAAACATGAAAGTGCCTGCGGCGTGGTCTAAAGGCCAGTTCGGCGACGGAGTGACGGTTGCGGTAATAGACAGCGGCCTCTATGGCGTTGCGGACGGCGAAAGCCATGTGGATATTAACACTGCAAACGTGGTAGCTCCTTATAATGCGATAAACGAAGGAACAAACGTATCCGACGACCACGGACACGGTACATTTGTTGCCGGAATGATATTTGCAAACACCAATAACGGAGCAGGCATAGCCGGAATAATGCCGAATGTCAATCTGATGCCCATAAAGGTTTCAACAAAGGACAGGGATGCTTCGGTAAGCGACGTTATCAAAGCAATAGAATATGCCGTCAAAAACGGGGCGAATGTAATAAACATGAGCCTTGGCACGAATGATTTTTCCGAGACACTAAAAGCAGCCTGCGACAAGGCTGTCTCAGAAGGTGTTATTGTCGTGGCCGCAGCCGGCAACGACGGCAGCAGCAAGCCGTGCTATCCTGCGGCGTATGAATCTGTCATCGGCGTAGGCTCGCTGACAAGCGAAAATCTTCTGGCGGCAAGCTCGCAGTATGGTGAGAGCGTATATGTAACGGCGCCGGGAGCGGGAGTCGTCAGCACCGACAATACTGAAAACGGATATAAGCGCAGCTCGGGCACATCTTTTGCGTCTCCCGAGGTTGCGGCTCTGGCGGCAATGGCAAGATCCATCGACGGCAGCATGAATCAGGATTCGTTTAAGAGGCTGCTTCAGGAAACCTGCACCGACCTTGGCGAAACAGGCCATGACAGCCTGTACGGCTACGGAATGGTGGACTTTGAAAAAGCAGCCAACAAGCTGCTCGGCACGGAAACCGAGACACACAACTTTGGCGAATGGATATCCGACGGCTCGTCAACTCACAGCAGAAGCTGCATCGACGAAGGCTGCACCGCAAAGCAGACACAATTGCACAGCTGGGGCGATGCTACTCCGCAGGAAGACGGGAAAACCAAATATACTTGCTCGGTTTGCAACGCCGAGAGAATCAGCGAAGATAGCATCAGCGGAGTTTGGGAGTACAAGCTCATAAATAACGACACTGAAGTTATGCTGACAAAATATATAGGCGACCAGACGATACTCGTCGTTCCGTCGAGCATTGAAGTTGACGGAAAGAGCCTGCCCGTAACGGCGCTTGGCAATAAGACGTTCATGGGCAGCAACATATTCTGGCTGGAGCTTCCGGATAGCATAACCTATGTTGAGGACGGCAGCCAGGGTATGTCCGGCGTTACGGGCACATGCGCATTTTGCTCTGAACTGACGGTTGTCAAGCTATCAGCAGGCATGAACAAAATAGCCAACTATATGTTTTACGGCGCAGGCTCGGACTACCGCCTCGAGCTTACGATACCGGACGGAGTTAAGGAAATCGGCATTTCGGCGTTTTCGCTGTGCAACAGCATAACGGACCTGAAGCTCCCGACCTCGGTGGAAAAAATCGATAACTCGGCATTCTATCAGTCGCGCAGACTGAAAACGCTTGACATGCCCGGTGTGAAGATCATAGAGGCTGATGCCTTTACCGAGACCATTTTTGAGGAAAACTACGAAAACCTTTGGAAATCCGGCGAATTTGAAGGCATTGTGTATGCCGGCAATGTTGCATACCTGTATTTCGGGCCTTATGTCGGCAGCGGAGACAAGGAATATAAGCCTTCGCTCATGCCGGAAAATACACAGCTTACCTTGAAAGACGGTACGCTCGGAATTTCGGAATTCTGCTTTATCAGCCACTATGTAAATAGAGGCTCATGCCAAAACAATCTGAAGTCGATAACCGTTCCTAACAGCCTTGCATATATCCCCGATGGACTGTTTGACGGCTTTGAGCTTACCATGAACGGGTTTGAGAAATCCTACGCCGAGAGCTATGCGGCAAAGTATGATAACATTAAGTTTAACAAGATATCTCTGCCGGCTGAACCGGGTTTAGACTATGACTGGTATGACAAAACAACCGGCAGCGTTTATGAAATATCGACCGCTGCGGAGCTTTGGGCCTTTGCCGACCTCGTCGATACCGGTGAAGATGATTTTTCCGGCAAGACCGTAAAGCTTGCAAGCGATATAGATCTTGGCGGCGTTACCGAAATAGGCTATACGATATCTGCGAATAAATGGTATTCGCTGAGCGGCTTCAACGGAACGTTTGACGGAACCCTTGACGGACAGGGACACAGCATAAAAGGTGTGTTTATAGACGAGAGAGATCGGAATGAAGTCGGATTCTTCTCCTCGCTGAGCAGCAATGCAACCGTCAAGAACCTTACCGTTGAGGGGATCATTAACGGCGGAGACTATGTCGGCGGTATTGTCGGCAAAAACGCAAATGCCAAAATTGAAAACTGCACCTTTAGGGGCAATATCAATGCCGGCTATGAGTACGGTTATGTAGGCGGCATCGCAGGTTTCGGCAGCGGTACTATCAAAGACTGCAAGACCTACGGCAGCCTGAATGTCAGACTCGGCTATGTAAGCGATTCGCTTCTTAACGGTGCATCCGGCGGCATTATCGGCTACATGACGGGTCCGGCCACGGTTATATCCGGATGCGAAAACAATATGGCCATTACCAGCAATGGCCTTAGCCTCGGCGGTATTGCAGGCCAGAGCATGATGATGTCAAGACTCGAAAACTGCGTAAATAACGGCAGCGTGAGCGGTTATAAGCAGGTCGGCGGTATACTCGGCAGACTTGTTGTTATGGGAACCGGAAATGCGGTAACAAACTGCGCAAATAACGGCGCTGTTTATGCAAGCGATGATGATGCCGGCGGTATAGTAGGTGTGACCTCCGGCGGCGATATGCACATAGTAGGCTGCGCAAACACCGGCAGCGTTGAAGCGAGAACGAATGCAGCCGGCATACTCGGCCATAACAGCGGCGTGACCGTTGAAAAATCGTATAATACGGGCAGCATAACGGCTTGCAGCTTCGCAGGCGGAATAATCGCTAAGGATTCCGCAAACGGCGCGATCAACTGCTATAATACCGGCAGTATCACTGCCGGAAGCTGGGCAGGCGGCATAAGCGCATACCTTGACAATGCCCATGGCAGTGAAGGCAGAATGCAAAACTGCTATAATATCGGCAGTGTCACTGCAACAAGCGGCAAGTCAGATCCTCTCGGCAGCGTGTATCAGGATGCGAATGTTTTTGAAAACTGCTATTACCTTGCCGAAGAGAAGAACGAAACAGTCGAAAATCACACGGGACTGACAAAATACGCATTCACAAGCGGCGAGGCAGCATATAAGCTCGGCGACGCTTTCGGCCAGAAGATCGGAACCGATATGCATCCTGTTTTCCGCATCGACGGAAATGCGGTGCTGTTTGACGGACAGGCTTATTACAATGAGGGAACAGCTCCTCATAAGCATAACTATGTAAACGGCGTATGCGAAATTTGCGGTGCTCAACAGCCGACTCATGAGCACAGCTATGGCGCATGGTCAAGCGACGGCGCAGAAACGCACAGCCGTAACTGCTCCGACTGCGGCCATATCGACACCGCAGCTCACGTTTGGAATAGCGGCGTGATTACCAAGCCTGCAACCGAAACCGAAGAAGGGAGCATGACTTATACCTGCACCGTGTGCTCCGAAACCAAAACCGAGATCATACCCAAGATCGAGAAAAAAGAAGTGACCATCTCGACGGCTGACGATCTTCGCAGCTTTGCGGCCGAAGTTGACGGCGGCAATGATTATAAGGGCTACACCGTAAAGCTTGCTGCCGATATTGATGCATCGGATGCAAATTGGAACCCGATCGGCGAATATGTGAAGGCAAGCGAATACAAGGTGTTTGCCGGAATATTCGACGGATGTGGGCACACAGTTAAAATCAGCGTGTCTGACAGCAGCGCCTCCGGACTTGGCTTTATTGCCGTTAACGAAGGCACGGTGAAAAATCTCACCGTTGAGGGAACTGTCAGCGGAAAGAGCTATATCGGCGGCGTGGTCGGATATAACCTTGGAACCATATCCGGCTGCATAAACAAGGCGGCAGTCACTGCAACGAGCATGACAGTCGGCGGCATAACCTCCTATCTTAAAGGCGGAGCAAGGGTCGAAAAATGCGCAAACCTCGGCATTGTCAGCGGAAACGGCACGACTTATACCGGCGGCGTAGTCGGCCAGTCGATTGCAAACACGTTTATATCCGAATGCTTTAACGCCGAAACGGTAACGGCAACGAAAGGATACGCAGGAGGCATCGCGGGATACAGCATGGGCTGCCATATAAGCAACTGCTATAACGTCGGCTCTGTCAGCTCAACAGCGACTAACGCCGGAAGCATTGGCGGAATAACCGGCTTGTTTACCGGCAGCAAAGTGGAGCTTAAAAACAGCTATAACGCAGGGGCTGTTTCCGGCGGAAAGTCTTGCGGAGCAATTGCCGGAACCGCAGCGGAAACACAGCTTGAGAATTGCTGGTATCTTAAGGGTACTGCCGGTTGTGCTGTGGCAAGCAAACCCGTCGTCGGCAACAAAATGAGCGAAACCGCGATGAAGAACGCGGCATTTGCCGAAACCCTCGGCGCGGCATTCAAAGCAGACAACGGCATAAACGCCGGCTACCCGATCCTCGAGTGGCAGGCAACGGCACATGCTCATTCTTATGTGGCCGTGGTCACAGCTCCCACCTGCACCGAGAAAGGCTACACAACATACACCTGCGCCTGCGGCGAAAGTTACAAAGGCGACTACGTCGACGCGCTCGGCCATAAATTCGCAAATGGCGTCTGCACCGTCTGCGGGGAGAAAGACCCCAACTACAAACCGCCTACGCCTCCGGTACATACTCACACTATAGTCATTGATCAGGCGGTTGCGCCGACCTGCACCAAGACCGGCCTCACCGAAGGCAAGCATTGCTCTGTCTGCAAAGCAATTATTGTTGCACAGCAGGAGATAAAAGCCCTCGGCCACACTCCTGAGGAAGTTGCAGCAGTTGCAGCAACCTGCACCGAGACCGGCCTGACCGCTGGCTCCAAGTGCTCCGTCTGCGGCGAAGTCCTCACCGCTCAGGAAGTTGTTCCTGCACTCGGCCACAAGTTCGAGAATGGCGTCTGCACCGTTTGCGGCGAGAAGGATCCTAACTATGTTCCTCCCGTTGTCAACCCGTTCAAGGACGTTGAGAAGACCAGCCCCTACTACGATGCTATCATCTGGGCAGCAGATAAGGGCGTAACCACCGGCAAGACTGCTGATACCTTCGGCATCGACGAAGGCTGCACTCGTGCACAGATCGTCACCTTCCTGTACCGCGCAGCCGGTTCTCCCGAGGTCAAGGCTGACACCGTCAACCCGTTCACCGACGTAAGCAAGGACAGCGTATACTACAACGCGATCCTGTGGGCAGTCGAGAAGGGCATCACCAAGGGCACTACCGAGACCACCTTCGACCCGAATGCAGTCTGCACTCGCGGCCAGATCGTCACCTTCCTGTTCCGTGCATCCGGCGATGAGAAGGTTGCAACCGGCACCGACTTCGCAGATGTCGCTTCCGGCTCCTACTGCGCAGACGCAGTTGCATGGGCAGTTGCCAACAAGGTCGCCAATGGTTTCGGCGATGGCACCTTCCGTCCCGAAGCAAGCTGCACTCGCGGCCAGGCTGTCACCTTCATCTACCGCGCACTCGAAAAATAAATTTATACACAATTAACAAAAGACAGTCTGCACAACTGCGTGCAGACTGTCTTATTGCATTGAAAATTCGAATAATTTTTTAACGAAATATCCTGGGGGGTAGCTTGTTTGTCGGATAAATAACCGCTATGCTTCTAAACAGCATATCTAAAAAACAAAAACAAAAGGAGAAGAAAATGCAAAAAGTTAAGACAAAAGCAAAACGCTCGCTGTCATGGCTGCTCGTGCTCGCCATGATAATGAGCCTGTGCGTGATGCCTGCCGGCGCGGCGCTTGCCGACGACAAACCGGTTCTGGAGATCGGAACTCTTAAAGAGCTTCAGGCATTCGCAGCAAGCGTTGATACTGCCAATACTACAGGCGATTCCTATGAAGGAAAAACCGTAGTGCTGACGGCAGATATTGATGCCAGCGACGCTGCATGGAATCCCATAGGCGAAACGGCAGATAACAAGTCGTTCAGAGGCACGTTTGACGGTCAGGGTCATACCGTGACCTTAGCCATAAGCTCCGCAAGCAGATATAACGGCCTGTTCTGCTACAACTTCGGAACAATAAAGAACGTTAAGGTTGCCGGAACTATTGAGACAACGACCACATCTGCAGGGTACAACGGCGCTGTCTGCGGGTGGAACAAAAGCAGCGGCGTCGTCGATTCCTGCATAAACGAGGCGGTCTGCACTTACAGAGGTACATATTCTTCCGGTATTGTTGGTCAGAACGCAGGCACAGTGTCCAACTGCATCAACCGCGCTGCTGTCAGCGCGAGCAGTAGAACATACTGCGGTGCAATTACCTGTGCAGGAACGATAACTAATTGCCTCAACGTCGGCAGCTTGTCAGGATACGCATATAACATCAGCTATTCCGGAAATGTCATCAACAGCTACTATCTTGACACAAGCAGCAGCTCGTCCGCTTCTCGCACCGGTACCCCCAAGAACAAAGATGAGCTGAAAAAACCTGGTTTTGCCAAAACTCTCGGCGATGCATTCGCAGCCGATCCCAACGGCGGCTTCCCAGTCCTCGCATGGGAACTGGCTGGCGATACACCTGTAGTCATACCTGATTGCAAGGTCAGTGTTACTATCGGAGGTATCAACAGCATTTTTAATGTTCCGTATGGCGAGACGCTGAATATAACATGGCAGTTCCTCACAGATGACGGAATCCCAAAGGGCTGGCAGATGATGGTCAACGGCGAAGTGGCCGGTGAAAACGGCGATGGAATGATCGGACTTGTCCCCACCGGTGCGCGCGTCTTTAACTTGGGCCACCCGTAAGATATAAGCTTCACGCCGACCAAGGAACAGTGCAAAGCGCAGAACACCGTATCGCTTACTGCGGAGTACACTACGCTCAGCGAAGCTGATACTAAGTTCGACATCAAGTATGTAGATAAGGCCACCGGCGAAGAGATCGGCCGCTATTTCAAAACTGTTGACGGTGAAAAAGTTTATGGCTATAGCGCCGGAACAAAATACGGTGAATTTGAGGTAAGTACCGCATTGAATCAGATCAACAGATTTGTGACAATGAACCTTAAAGGCTATAGAATTTGGCAGGGCGAAATAGGCAGTCCCGATCTGCAGAAGCAGACGCTCCTCGTCGGAGAAAACGGCGTCCAGCCGAAAGAAATTACCATGTATGTTGAGGTGAATCACAGTACCATCACCGATTTGCACACTCAGCGTGTCAACTTTGTCTGCAATGGCCAGACAGTATATTCCATCACTGCAAAGCTTACAAATGCTTACACCGGCTATGGTGCAGCAGATGTGGATATAGCCCTCGACCTTGGCGATGCTGCCGAAAAGCTGGCAGAGATGGGCTATGTGCTTGATACGTCCAAGACCTACACCGTAAAGTGCAATAACTATACTCATACCCCCGAAGTTACCGTAATTGAAGTCACAGCGAGCGAGCAGACCATTCCTTACGAATACACCGTGTCTGATGAAGAAGTTACCATCACAAAGTATCTCGGCAGTGACGAAACGGTCAATGTTCCTGCTGAAATAGACGGCAAGCCGGTTGTGGCAATGGCTATTGGTGCGTTTGCCAAAAACGAAGTAATTAAGACAGTTGTTCTTCCTGACAGCATCAAGACCATCGGTCAGTCTGCATTTGCCGGCTGTGCAAACCTTGAAAGAATAAATGTCGAGAATGTAACATCGTTTGGACCTTATGCATTTTTCAAGTGCGCAGCTTTAAAAAATGTTAAATTCAACGACACTATTGAGACACTTCCGGTCTATTTGTTCAGTGAATGCTCAAGTCTTGAGAGTGTAAAGCTGCCTAAAGCACTTAAAGCGTTGAGTAATCACCTTTTTGATGCCTGCGAGAACCTTAAGTCGGTAGATATCCCGTCAGAAGTAACGCTTATCGACCGCAGTGCATTTGAAAATGCGGGAATAGAGACTATCGTTATTCCGGATAGTGTTAAGGAAATAGGCGATTATGCATTCGAGAATGCGCCGCTCACAAGTGTCAGCTTCGGCAAAAATGTCGAAAAGTTCGGCAGCCTCGTGTTCTGGGGCTGCAATAAGCTCACAAACATAGTGATTCCCGATAAAGTTACGGAAATTCCTTATGGAACCTTCTTTAAGTGCACAGCTCTGTCTACAGTTACAATCGGAAGAAATGTAACAGCAATTGACGATACCGCATTTAAAAATTGTCCGGCTGCTATCCGAGGCTATTCCGACAGCACAGCGTTTGCATATGCCAAGGCTAATAACATCAGCTTCAGCTGCATTGAGCATATCTTTACGGCCGGTGATAAAGTGGAAGCTACCTGCACCGAGGACGGCTACACTACATACACCTGCGCCTGCGGCGAAAGCTATGTAGGCGACTACGTCGACGCACTCGGCCATAAATTCGCAAATGGCGTCTGCACCGTCTGCGGGGAGAAAGACCCCAACTACAAACCGCCTACGCCTCCGGTACATACTCACACTATAGTCATTGATCAGGCGGTTGCGCCGACCTGCACCAAGACCGGCCTCACCGAAGGCAAGCATTGCTCTGTCTGCAAAGCAATTATTGTTGCACAGCAGGAGATAAAAGCCCTCGGCCACACTCCTGAGGAAGTTGCAGCAGTTGCAGCAACCTGCACCGAGACCGGCCTGACCGCTGGCTCCAAGTGCTCCGTCTGCGGCGAAGTCCTCACCGCTCAGGAAGTTGTTCCTGCACTCGGCCACAAGTTCGAGAATGGCGTCTGCACCGTTTGCGGCGAGAAGGATCCTAACTATGTTCCTCCCGTTGTCAACCCGTTCAAGGACGTTGAGAAGACCAGCCCCTACTACGATGCTATCATCTGGGCAGCAGATAAGGGCGTAACCACCGGCAAGACTGCTGATACCTTCGGCATCGACGAAGGCTGCACTCGTGCACAGATCGTCACCTTCCTGTACCGCGCAGCCGGTTCTCCCGAGGTCAAGGCTGACACCGTCAACCCGTTCACCGACGTAAGCAAGGACAGCGTATACTACAACGCGATCCTGTGGGCAGTCGAGAAGGGCATCACCAAGGGCACTACCGAGACCACCTTCGACCCGAATGCAGTCTGCACTCGCGGCCAGATCGTCACCTTCCTGTTCCGTGCATCCGGCGATGAGAAGGTTGCAACCGGCACCGACTTCGCAGATGTCGCTTCCGGCTCCTACTGCGCAGACGCAGTTGCATGGGCAGTTGCCAACAAGGTCGCCAATGGTTTCGCTGATGGCACCTTCCGTCCCGAAGCAACCTGCACTCGCGGCCAGGCTGTCACCTTCATCTACCGCGCACTCGCGAAATAATCATAATCTTACACAAGCTACCCGGAAATGTGAAAAAATTGTGACTAAATATCCCCCCGGGTAGCTTGTGCAGCATAGCTGCGTACCCTATAATAGGCCATGCTGAACAAAAAAATAACGAAAGGAAGGCATCAACTATGCATATGGCAGATGCTTTGCTTGCACCGGCTGTTGCTGCTACTATGTATGTAGCGTCGGCTGCCACTGTAGGCGTATCAATTGCAAAGCTAAGAAAAGAAGAGAAAACGGGGCTTGAATCAACATCAAAGAAACTACCTGCAATGGCTGTTATGGCAGCACTTGTATTTGCGGGCCAGATGATAAACTATTCGATTCCCGGAACCGGTTCGTCAGGACATATGTGCGGAGGCATGATGCTCAGCGGGGTTCTTGGTCCGTGGGCGGGCTTCCTATCAATGGTCGTCATCCTAACTATACAGTGCCTGTTCTTCGCTGACGGAGGACTCATGGCACTCGGCGCAAACTGCTGGAACATGGCATTCTATGGCTGTTTTGTAGGCTACTTCCTTATTTATCGCCCGATAATGCAGGGCAAAATGTTTGCATCCAAGGGCACAAATGCGGCAAACCGCCTGAAGATCATAATCGCATCCATTCTCGGCTGCGTCATCACCCTTCAGCTTGGCGCGTTTTCCGTTGTCCTTGAGACCACCGCTTCCGGTATCACCGAGCTGCCCTTTGGTGCATTCTGCGCACTGATGCAGCCCATCCACCTTGCTATCGGCCTCATCGAAGGCGTTATAACCGCAGCAGTTCTTCTGTTCATCTATGAAACAAGACCCGAATTGCTCAAGGATGTTAAGACCGATGGTGAAGTGAAAAACAAGTGCTCTCTCAAGACCACTATCATTATTCTTGCAGTTGTCGTCGCAATCGTCGGCGGAGGTCTGTCTCTGATCGCAAGCAGCAACCCCGATGGCCTCGAATGGACACTCTTCGGAAACGAAGATGCAGGCTACAATGCCAATATGGGACTTGATGAAGATGAGTTCGGTGTGTCCAGCAATGCAGCGGACAAGGCCGAGCAGATTCAGGAGAAGACGGCATTCCTGCCTGACTATGCATTTGCTTCCGACGGAGATAATCCGGCCGGCACAACGGTTTCCGGCATAGTTGGATCGGCCATGGTCGCCGGTGTGGCTGTGCTTGTATGTCTGGCAGGCGGATTTTTCAGAAAGAAAAAGACCGAGGAAAAAACAAAATAATCGGCATTATAATCACCTTGCGGCAAGTCTGAAGGCTTGCCGCAAAAGCCGTTATATAATGGGAAGTGATAGACTGTGAATAAAGCGGAAAAAGCATGCGAAGAGCTCAAAGCAATGGATGAGCTTGCGGCTATGGATTCGCCGATACACTCCATGCCTCCTCTTGCCAAGCTGCTTCTTACTGTGTTTTATATTTTTGTAACAGTGTCTTTTAATAAATATGATATAACAGGGCTCTTCTTCATGCTGCTCTTTCCGGTCTTCGCTTATCAGCTTGCCGGTATTGCCGTGCATACCTGTTTTCATAAACTGCGCATAGTAATGCCGCTTGTTTGTGCCGTTGGCTTGTTCAACCCGTTTTTCGATAAACAAATATTGATCGTTGTTGGCAATATTGGAATCAGCGGCGGAGTTGTGTCGATGCTGACTCTTATGATGAAGGGGGTGTTCTGCCTCATGGCATCATTTTTGCTCGTTGCAACGACATCTATTGAGGAAATATGCCGTGCCTTGCGCCAGCTTCACTTTCCGAAGATGCTGACCTCTCTGCTTCTTCTGACATTCAGATATATCAGTGTCCTGCTTGAGGAAGTTGCCATAATGACTGAGGCATATCATCTGCGTGCGCCCGGGCAAAAGGGCATACATGTTTCAGCTTGGGGGTCGTTTCTTGGGCAACTGCTCCTGCGGAGTATGGACAGAGCGGAAGCTCTTTACGAGAGTATGGAGCTGCGCGGATTCTATGGCGAGTTTTATTATGCAAAAGGAAAAGCGTCAAATAAAATTGCGTGGCCCGGCACTTGTATATGTGCGGCGCTCATAATGCTGACAAGGCTATATAATATACCGGCATTGCTTGGTTCGATGTTCATGTGAGGGCGAAATGATGATAGAGTTTAAAGATGTCAGTTTTTCATACGGTGAGCACAGCGTGCTCGATGGAGTCAGTTTCAGTATAAACGCCGGAGAGCAGGTCGGACTCATAGGTGCAAATGGAGCAGGCAAATCTACGATAATGAAGGCCGCGCTTGGACTGATTACCTGCGCGGGCAAAATCACTGTGGATGGCATGGCTATGGAAAGAGAAAACCTTTCGGCCATTCGAAAGGAGCTTGGGTACGTTCTCCAAGATTCCGACAATCAGATGTTTATGCCAACAGTGCTAGAAGATATGATATTCGGCCCCATAAACTATGGGATGAGCAGGAAAGATGCCGAAAGGCTGGCCGAGGATACTCTACAACGGCTTGGACTGGAATATCTGAAAAATCGTCACAATCACAAAATGTCCGGCGGCGAAAAACGCATGGCTGCTATAGCTACGATATTGGCAATGCAGCCAAAGGCTATGCTTATGGATGAACCGTCTACCGCACTCGATCCGCAAAATCGAAGAACGCTTATAAACACGCTGAACAGTCTTCAGGTCACAAAGATCATAGCATCGCACGATCTGGATCTCATCCTTGATACATGTGACAGAGTTCTGCTTTTAAGCGACGGTAAAATCGCGGCGGATGGAAAAGCGGATGAGATTCTGCGAGATAAAGCGCTTTTGGAGGGCAACCACCTCGAATTGCCGCTTTGCCTTTCCGGAAGCCATGCCAGATGATGATAAAACGTAAGCGGAGGCGTAATGCCTCCGCTTAATTATTTGAAATTATCCGTTCGCAGAGAGGGCTTTTTATTTACAGGGTATCTTATGAGTGACTTAGGACGTATGCTGTGGTATACTATACTTAAGCACAATTATTTGAAAGTAAGGACGATCAGATGAGTCAGAAAGATATAATGCATATTCTCGAAAGAGTCAGCAGCGGCGAGCTAAGCCCATCCGATGCGGCGCTGGAGCTTAAAATGGAGCCGTTTCAGGATCTCGGCTTTGCGAAGATCGACCACCATCGCGAGCTACGTCAGGGCATAGCGGAGGTCATCTACGGCGAGGGCAAGACCCCCGAGCAGATACTGAAAATCGTTGAAGCAATGCTCGAACGCGGACAGAAAACGGTGCTTATAACACGAATGTCGGCCAAAGCAGCCGAGCTTGTATCCTCAAAGCATGACCTTGACTACCGAACCGACGCAAGGCTCGGAATAGTCGGCGTGATCCCGGAACCGGACGGGGTCGGAACTGTCGTCGTTGCCACCGGCGGCACGACGGATATTCCCGTTGCCGAGGAGGCGGCCGTCACGGCCGAGATACTCGGCAATAAGGTCACGCGGCTGTACGATGTCGGCGTTTCCGGAGTGCATCGCCTGCTGTCGCACATGCCGGAGATCATGACGGCGCGCGTTATCGTCGCCGTTGCCGGAATGGAGGGCGCGCTGCCGTCGGTTATCGGCGGACTTGCAGATTGCCCGGTGATCGCCGTGCCGACAAGCGTGGGCTACGGTGCATCCTTCGGCGGCGTCGCGGCGCTGCTTAGCATGCTCAATTCCTGCGCAAGCGGCATGTCGGTAGTAAACATAGATAACGGATTCGGGGCAGGCTATCTTGCCAGCATGATAAACCACCTTGACTGATATGAATATTAACGAATTTTTCAATGAACACAAAAAAGCTGCGCTCGCCTTTTCGGGCGGCGCGGACTCGGCGTATCTTCTGTATGCCGCGGTGAAATGCGGCGCGGACATTGCTCCGTACTTTGTCAAATCTCAGTTCCAGCCGGAGTTTGAGCGCGAGGATGCACACCGTCTCGCAGAACATCTGGGAATTGAGCTGCACGAGATAAGCGTTGACGTTTTGCAGTTTGACGACGTGACGGATAATCCGGCAGATCGCTGCTATTACTGCAAGAGGCATATCATGGGAGCTATACGCGCCGCTGCGGCAGCTGACGGCTACGATACGCTCATCGACGGAACGAATGCAAGCGATGACGGCGGCGACAGACCGGGGATGAAGGTACTCAAGGAGCAGAACGTCCTCTCGCCGCTGAAGCTCTGCGGCATAACAAAAAGCGAGGTCCGTGCCCGTTCGCGTGAGGCAGGATTGTTTACATGGAATAAGCCCGCTTACGCCTGCCTTGCAACGCGCGTTCCGACCGGAGAGAGGATAAGCGGCGAAAAGCTTGAGGCCGTGGAGAAAAGTGAGGAATATCTGTTTTCACTCGGCTTTACCGACTTCCGCGTGCGCCTGCGCGACGGCGGAGCGCTGCTGCAATTTACGGCAAAGCAGCAGGAAAAAGCTCAGTCTGAGCTTGAAAAAATTAAGGCCGAGCTTTCAAAATACTTCGGCGTTATAAAGCTTGACCCGAAAGCGAGGGCGGAGAGCCAATGAGAACGCTGTATATCGACTGCTCCATGGGCTGCGCCGGAGATATGCTGACGGCGGCGCTTCTGGAGCTGCATCCGGATAAGGATGATTTTCTGAGCCGCATGAATGCCGCGCTCGGCGGAAAAGCCGTGCTTTCGGCATCGCCCGACAGTAAGTGCGGACTGCGCGGAACGCATGTGACGGTTCTCATAAACGGCGACGAGGAAGGCGAAAAAACGCATCATCACCATGAGCACACGAGCATTACCGAGATCATGGCGTTTATAGATTCGGTACCGCTTGACGAAGCGATCCGGGAAAATGCAAAAAAGGTCTATTCCATCATTGCCGAGGCCGAAAGCCGTGTCCACGGACATCCGATGGAAAACGTGCATTTTCATGAGGTCGGCTCGCTTGATGCGCTGGCCGATGTGCTGAGCGTGTGCGCGCTCATGCATGAGCTTGCTCCGGAGCGGATACTCGCGTCGGAGGTGAACGTAGGCTCTGGTACGGTGCGCTGCGCGCACGGCGTTCTGCCGGTTCCTGCCCCGGCGACGGAGCTTATCCTGCGCGGCGTGCCGATCTACTCGGGGCAGATAAGGTCCGAGCTGTGCACGCCTACGGGAGCTGCACTGCTGAAATTCTTTGTCTTGAAATTTGGGGCCATGCCGACTATGCAGGTCGAAAACGTCGGCTGCGGTACGGGCAAAAAGAACTTCGAGTGCGCAAACGTAGTCAGGGCGTTTATCGGCGAAACTGCAAACGACGGCGAGGAGATAATCGAGCTTGCCTGCAACCTTGACGATATGACGCCCGAGGAGCTTGCCTTTGCAATGGAGGAGCTTTTCTCACTCGGTGCATTAGATGTATACTTTACCAGCATCGGCATGAAAAAAAGCAGACCCGGCGTTAAGCTTACATGCATGTGCCGGGAAAAGCAGCGAGAACAGATGCTTGAGTGCATATTTAAGCACACAACGACACTTGGCGTGAGGGAATATGCCTGCAAAAGATACGAGCTTGGCAGAAGCGAAAAAGCGGTGCGGACGCAGGACGGAGAAGTTCGCGTCAAAATATCGTCCGGCTACGGTGTCGTGCGCGAAAAGGCAGAGTATGAGGATCTCGCCGCCCTTGCGCGCAAAAGCGGCAAAACCATCGCGCAGATAAGAAGCGCAGTATTAAAAGACGATAAGCAATAAAGCCATATAAACAACTCCCGAAAGCAAGCGCTTTCGGGAGTTGTCTATTGTTTATTCGGCAAACAGCTCGGAGTTTTCGGCCAGAAGATCGATTATGCGTCCCATCTCCTGCAGTGAGCTTACATAGCTGCGGCGCAGAGCGTCAAGGTCGCATAGGTCAACGCTGCTTGCAACACAGGCAAAAGCGTAGTCTGTTTCGATGGCCATTGAAAGAGTGCTTCCGTTCAGGCAAAAGCCGAGAAGCTGCCCGTCGATGCTTCGGCAAAATTCAAGTATTCGCGCCGTGAGCAGCGGAGTTAAAACGCTCTTAGCATACTGCTCGTGCTCGGCCGTAACACAGAAGCAGCGGTCGAATTCTTCATTGCCGGTCGCAATGCCGCGAGGACTGTCCTCCGTGCGAGCGCCGACAAGCACGCTCTCGGCTGCCGGGTAGCGCATCTCAAGGCGCAAAACAATGCCTTTGAACACCATGTCGCGGCAGGTCTCCAAGCCGTCTTGCGGTGCGCCGCGCTCGTAGACGTGGTTAAGTCGCACGTTTGCTGCTGAAAAGTGTGCGCCGTTGTGCTCGCCCTCGCGGAAATTTTCCGTTTCGATCTCCTCCCACTGCCCGTCAAGCAGCCGGAGCGAGCGCACAAGCTTTTCGTCAATCAGCATCTGCGCCGTGTGCATATCCGGCCCGAAAGCATTTTCAAGCTCCGCGCGGAAGAAATCGCCCATTTGCTCCTGCATAAGAGCTTTCAGCTTTTTCTGAGCACTGCCGCCGAGAAACAGTGCGGCACACACACCGCCGAAAAACAGCACTGCCGTTAAGATCGATTTTAGCGCCATGTCATCCACGGCAAAAAACGAGATCACTCCGCCCAGAACGCCGACCAGTCCGATGATCGTCCGGATGCGCGCCTGCTTCTGATATTGCCCAAGCTTTTTTGAAAGCTCGGCCTCACTCATTTTTTCGTAATGCCTGTCATTCATAGCCCGACCCTCCGTCAGCAGATATCGAAATACAGGCTGCTGCGCGCGTCGAGCGTGACTATGTCCATAAGGCATGCTTCGGGAGAAATGCTGTCAAGCTGCATACGCTTTGCGCTGTCCTTGTAATTATCAGGCTGAGTCTCGGCGGCAAAAATAAGGCCGTCGTAGTCCTCGGGCAGATAGACAACGTAGCTTTTTGTCAGCACCGAAGCCCACTTATCGACATTGCTCTGCCAGTCGGTAGAATAGGCAAACTCTATATCATAGGTCTTTCCGTTTGCGCTGACAGTATGCAGATAGTAATTATCTCCGCGCTCACTGTCGCCGTATGAGGACGCGGCTGTGAGCCACATGCCGGTGTATTCGTCATATAGCTCGCTGTCGGTGTTCGTTATGTAATCGCCGCTGAAGCTGCCGACGGAATCCTTCGGAACATAGCACACGGCATCAAACTCCAGCTCGCGTATGCCGTCATGAGTCTGGTCGGAGATCATTTTGACCTCCCAGTAGCAGTCACCGACGGTGTAGCCGTCGCCAAGGTTTGCGTAGCTGCAAACGCCGCTCTCCAGCAGATAGCTGCCGTTGTCGACAGCGGCGTTAGCATAGAGATCATTATCTTCAAAGTATGAGCCGCCGGCAATCGACACGGATGAAAGATCTTCGCTGAAAACATAGCGCTCGTCGGGATCCCATATCCATACAAGCTCTGTACTGTCTCCGTTTTCGTGGTCAAAGCGGATGTAGACGTCGCTTTCGCCGTCGGCGCTGAGGTCGTCGAAGGATATGGAAGTGAATGCGTCCTTCGCGTCGGGTATTGCCACGGGAAACGACACGCTGTCAAACAATATTTGCTCTGCCTCATCCCTATAGAATGCGGCGCTTTCGGAGCTTATGGTCACGAGAACATCCACGCTGTCACCGTCGTGCGTGATGGTTCCGCTGCCGGCAACTATGCCGGTCGTGCGCCAGTCGTTGCCGGCTTCCGGGTCATCCGAGTTGCTGCAGGCTGCAAGGCTCAGGCACATGAGAAGGGCCAGAAGCAGGGCCGTAAGTCTTTTAAAAGAAATCATGCCGCACCTCACTCAGTCTCGCACAGATCCAGGCGTATGTAGCTGTCGCCGTCGTCGCCCCACGAGAACGCTTCCTTTTCAAAGGACATGTTAATATCGTAGGTTACATCGGAATACTGACGGGAATGGGCATAGTATTGCTCCTCAATACCGGGATCCTGCTCGATATATCCGTAGTCTGTCATTTTAAACGTACCGTCGCCCTCGCCCTCGAACAGCTCCCATTCGCCGTTTTCATCGATAGATATGTAGCTGGTGGAGTAGGGAGAGCCGTTGAGACACCATGTGTTTGCAATGTCGGCAAAATATCCGTCGGTCCTGGGAGCGGGAGTGTCCATGACGAAAGTGCCGAAGGCCTCGATGGTCATGCCGTCGGTGCCGCCGCTGACCTGATAGGCCTTGCCGTCATTTTCGTTGAAGAAATAGATATAGGCGTATTCCGGAACGTTCTGCGCGTTGCCTGCGGCTACTATATCATAGCCCTTGTACAGGGTGAAGTACAGGCCGCTGTCAATTGCCTCGACCTCAAGCGCATCGCATACGTCGCTGTCGGAAGCGGCCCATATGCCGAGGTATTCGTTGTAGCTGCTGTCATACGAAGCCGCCGAGTCGTAAGCTGCGTCCTCTATGACTGCCGGTGCTCTGTAGTCATCGTCGCTGCTGCCGCCGCCGTCGCCGCATGCGGCAAGGCTAAGGCACATAAGCAGCGCCATTATAAGCGCCAAATACTTGTTAAGGCTTTTCATTTTATTCTCTCCTTATGATTTTAATTATTCTTTACTGTTCTGCCATGGATAAGATCTCGTCGTGGCTCAGCTCCACGTTCCCGAAGCGGATGAAAATGCCGTTTGTCACGGCGCTGTTCCACACCTCTGGGTTTGCCAGCGGACGGAAGCGGAGCTTGTCCAGATATCGGCTCATGTCCAGAAGCAGACGGCTGCCGGTCACAAAATCAACCTGCAAAACATGGCCTTTGAGCGGCGTTACGGCTGATATATATTTCCGGGTCAAATGTTCGCCCTCCTTTCTGCTCACGAAAAGACGAAAAAAGTCCACCGTACTGCTATTGTACGGCGGACACTGAAAAATAACCATTCACCAAAGGTTAGAAGTTTTGCTGCATAAGCTCCGAAAGCTGCTTTCTTTTTGTTCTCGTATCGCCCTGTATGCCGAGCTTTGAGTATATCTGCTTCATATATTGCTTGACGCTGCCCTCGGACAGAAACAGCTTTTCGGCGATCTCGCGGTTGCTCAGCCGCCTGAGCGTGAGAGACGCGATCTCGTATTCGCGATCTGTCAGCGCGGCAAACTCTGCCGGGCGAGAGCCTGCGTCCGGCGCGGCTTTTTTGCGAGCTGACATAGCCTCACCGAGCCGCACGATGCTGCCGATAAGCTCCGGCTGACCGGAGCAATACTGTAAGGTTGGCTTAATATAAGCGTAATTTTCAACAAACGGGATCATTATCCAGTCGGGTGCAGCGTCCTTAAGTGCCTGATCGAGAAGACGGCATGCCTCGGCGTGCTTGCCGAGCGCCTCATACGCTGCGGCGGTCTGGAGCCTGACATGCAGCGCGACCAATGCATAGTGCATCGCCTCGCAGACAGCAAGCTGCCCCTCGCTGCGGCCTATGACCTTCGCGTATGCGCCCTGGGCGAGCAGCACCTGATTTTCGATCATCTCCGCCATGGGCTTACTCGGTGCGAGAATGCTTATCGACGAGAGCCTGTGCGCGGAAAAAACCTCCGGGATGCGCTCTGTTTTGCCAAGCAGCGCGTGATAGTAGGCGCTTGCCGCGTCAAGAATATTGAGCCACGCGGCGTTATGCTGCCGCAGAAGCTGCTCGCGGCGCTGCTCAAAGGTGTATCTCATTTCAACATCTGCGCACAGCGACAGCCGCCATGCGAGGAAATCACAGCAGAGCGCCATGTTTTCCTGCCCGTTGCCCTCTATCCGGGCATATGCGCTTTCAAGCTCGATGTGAGCATCGGTAAAGAGCCCCTGCGCAAAGGCTGCCTCGGCGCGCATGATCTTTTCGGCGCCCTGACCGTGTCCGTCGGTTATCTTGTAGTAATGCGGCATGCACTCGTCCATATCGGCAAGCTCACTTTGCATTTTTCCCAGCGCGCGATGGAACATCATAAGCACCGACGGAGAGCCGAAGGTCCAGCCGCCGCTTTTGTGTATGCTGATCGCAATGCGCGACATTTGCGAGCTGGCGCTGCGGTGCAGGCGGCTCATTGCGCTTATGTCGTTGTAGCTTAAAAAGCTCATGATAAGGTCGCACTCGCCCAGAAGATTTCCGCGCTCGGCCTCGCTCAGCTCGCCGTTATCGTCAATGGCCGAAAGCAGCAGCGCTTTAAGCTCCAGCATCTTCGGTATCTGCCGCCAGTTGAACATGCTGCGCATCAGCACGAGTATCGACAGCGGATGCCTCTTAAGAACGTCAACGGGGCAATCTTCAATGCCGGACAGCACGCGCTGCGGATCGAGCGATGCAAGCAGAATACCGGCATCCTTCTGCACAACGCGCAGCAGGGAGTCGAAGTCTCCGCATTTTCTGTAAGACGACATGGCGTGCAGATACTGCCGCCGACTTTCGTACCATGAGCCGAAGCGCTGCAAATAAAGCTCCTGCTTTTGCTTTGGCAGCAATAAAAACGTTCGCTCGGCGCACTCCTTCATCATGTGGTGGAAGCGATATGTCACGCCGTCCGGCAGGCATTTTACAAATGCGTTCTGCGCCGTGAGCAGGTCAAGCAGCTCCTGCGCATCGCCGTTATCGGTCACAAATCGCGCCATCTCGGCGGTGAACTCGTCGGCAAGACCCATCACCGCCAAAAGCTCGAGCTGCCTTTCGGGCAGGGGATCTATCATGGCGGCAATAAACATGGCGTATATATCCGAATCGCGGTCGGGCAGCGCGCCGCGCTCGGAGAGCGCGCGCAGATTGAGGTACACGGCGGAAAACCACCCCTCGCTGGAATACAGCAGACTGTCGATCTGCTCGTCGGAAAGCTCGGTGCCGCAGCGATGCGCGTAAACTGCAAGCTCCGTGTGGTTTAAGCGAAGCTGCTCGACGCCTATCTGATAGACTCGGCTTCCGAGCCGCACGATCTCGGCGGCCGGCAGGAAGCGGTCGCGGCTTGCTACGATCAGATGCACGTTTTCCGGCAAACGGTTTGCAAGCGTGCACAGAAACGCGGAAGCGCGGTCATCTGTGAGCAGGTGAAAATCATCAATAAAAATGTAGCAGGCATTTTCCCCGGTAAGCTCATGACACAGGCCGTCTGCCAGAATTCCGCCGCCGACGGCGTCCGTCGGGCAGGCATAATCGCGCAGAAAATCAAGCCCGGCGCGGACAAACGCGTCCTGAACACTTTTCCAAAAAATCATGAGGTTGCCGGAATACACGCTTATGCGGATGATCCGGGCAGTCTCGGCCTTTGCACGCTGCTCAAGAAACCAGCTGACGGCCGTGGTTTTGCCGTAGCCCATCGGCGCGACCACCGTGGTCATGCGGCAGCGCGATATGGGCCGCAGGCTCTCCTGCAGGCGCTCGGATATGTAGATCGTGTTCAAGCTCCACTTTTGCTTCGGCATGGCAAACTCCTTTGTATCAATGCCAAATATTATATAGGAATGCGCGCCGCAGCGCAAGACGCGATAAGGCGCTTGTGGCTGTTCAAAAGCTTGTTTTTGTGCTATAATACTCTGAAACACCGAAAAAAGGAGGGGTTTAATGGACAGAAAACGAGATCTTGAGATCGCACAGAGCTGCCGTATGAGCCCTATTGAGGATATAGCCGGAAAAATCGGCATAGGAGAGCAGTGGCTCGAGCGCTACGGAAAATATAAGGCCAAGGTCGATCTCGGCTATCTTGGCGATAACAAAAATGCCGACGGTAAGCTCATCCTTGTGACGGCCATAACGCCGACACCGGCAGGCGAGGGCAAGACCACGACCGCTATCGGCCTTGCCGACGGCTTGCGGAAGATAGGCAAAAATGCGGCTGCGGCGCTGCGCGAGCCGTCGCTTGGCCCCGTGTTCGGCATAAAGGGCGGAGCGTGCGGCGGAGGCTATGCGCAGATAGTTCCTATGGAGGATATAAATCTTCACTTCACCGGCGATATCCACGCCATCGGCGCGGCGAACAATCTGCTGGCCGCGATGATAGATAACCATATCATGCACGGGAACTCCCTTGGCATTGACACTAAGAGAATAACCTGGCGCAGATGCGTCGATATGAATGACAGGCAGCTCAGGTATATCCGCGACGGCCTCGGCGGCGAAAAGGATGGGGTCGAGCGCGATGACGGCTTTGACATCACCGTTGCCAGCGAAATTATGGCCATACTCTGCCTTGCCGAGTCTGCTGCCGACCTTAAAGCGCGCCTTGCGCGCATCGTCATCGGATATGATACTCAAAACCGCCCCGTGACGTGCAGCCGGCTTAAGGCACAGGGAGCTATGGCGGCGCTTCTTAAGGACGCCATAAAGCCCAACCTTGTGCAGACTCTCGAGGGAACTCCGGCGTTTGTCCACGGCGGCCCGTTTGCGAATATCGCCCACGGCTGCAACTCGGTGCTGGCAACGCGTATGGCGCTGAAAGCCGCCGATTATGCCGTGACGGAGGCCGGCTTCGGAGCAGATCTCGGCGCGGAAAAATTCTTAGATATAAAATGCAGGGCATCGGGCCTGCGACCGTCGGCGGTGGTAGTCGTTGCAACGGTCAGAGCGCTGAAAATGCACGGCGGACTGGATAAGTCGCAGCTTGACGCCGAGGATCTTGCCGCACTCGAAAGGGGAATACCCAATCTCCTGCGCCATGTCCGCAACATCAAAAACGTGTATCATCTGCCGTGCGTCGTTGCGCTCAACCGCTTCCCGACGGATACCGAGGCAGAGCTTAAGCTCGTCGAGGAAAAGTGTGCGCAGCTTGACACGGACATTGTCCTCTCGGATGTGTGGGCGCACGGCGGCGAGGGCGGAAAAAAGCTTGCCGAGGCAGTCGTTCGGCTCTGCGAGGAGGATAACTCCGGCTTTAACTTCTGCTATGAGGATGAGCTTGGCATTGAAGATAAAATCAGCGCCGTTGTCAGGAAAATTTACGGCGGCAGCGGAGCCGTGCTTTTGCCGGAAGCGAAGGCGCAGGCAGCGCACCTCACGGCGCTCGGCTTTGACAAATTGCCCGTGTGCATAGCCAAAACGCAAAGCAGCTTTTCCGACGATGCCAAAAAGCTCGGCGCGCCGGAGGACTTCACCGTGACCGTTCGGCAGATAAAGGTCAGCGCCGGAGCGGGGTTTACGGTCGCGCTTGCAGGCAATATTATGACCATGCCCGGTCTGCCGAGTGTACCGGCTGCCGAGGGCATAGATATTGACGATAACGGAAGGATAACAGGACTTTTCTGATGGACTTTAGCAGAATGCTCGGCTATACCGAGGCGCTGAGCAAAAATAACGACAGAACGTGGTTTCACGATAACCACAGGCAGTACGAGCAGGCACAGGAGGATTTCCTCATGGTGCTGGATGTGATGAAGTTTGTTCTTGCAAAGGACGCGCCGCAGATCGGCGACGAGCTTTTGTTTGAAAATCCAAAGAACTTCATGTATCGCATACCGCGCGACATGCGCTACAGCAAAAACAAAACGCCGTATAATCCGGCGTTCAGGGCGTATTTATCGCCGCACAAAAAGGACTTTTTGCCGCTTTCGTACTATATCCACATAAGCCACGAGCGCTGCATCCTTGAAACCGGTGCGTGGCCGTGGGAGGCAAAGCAGCTAAACCGACTGCGCGAGTATATAGCCTATAACTACGAGGAGCTTGACGCGATATGTGCCGAAAACGGCCTCATGGTTTTCGGCGAGCAGCTCAAGCGCACGCCGCGCGGCTATGATCCCGACCACCCGGCGGCGGATTGGCTCAGGTATAAATTCTGGCTCACCGAATACGGCTTTACGCCCGATGATCTGCGCGATCTCGACGCATTCGCGGAAGCGGCCGGAGCTGCCGTTAGGAGATTTGAACCGTTCAGGCAGTTTCTCATGGGCGCGTTTGATGACAGAATTTACGATGAATAACGAAAAACCGGCATTCATTTGAATGCCGGTTTATATTATGTAAACTATATCATAAACACGTCTCCGTGCTTGTACGGACTGCCGTGGCTTGCCGTTGCCCATGCCTCGAACGTGGCCTTATCGCGCACGACCATGCCGGAAAGCCTGTCGATGCCAAGCGCTTTAAGCTCCGGACACAGCGGAGTTGTAGGCCCGATGATTATGCTAACTGCGTTTTTTGAAAGCTCCAGCAGCCGGGGAAGAGTTTTGTTTATAGCGGCGCTCGCCGTCATGATAACGATATCGCAGTCGGGAAGCATATACTCGCAGGCCGAATCCGGATAGTCGCCCGGCTTGGGGTCACGCTCGATTATGCAAACCTCGCTTGCGCCCTTGAGCGCGTCGGGCTGAAGCACGAGGTGCCCGATGAGCGCGATTTTTTTGCCCTCGGTGGAAAAGCCCTGGGTGCAGCTTTTGTCAAAGCCGCAGCGCGCACTAAGCTTATCCAGGCGCTCTTCGGTGTTATAAAATGCGTTTATCACAGCCATCGCCTCGGACGCCTCGAGAAGGTTCCACGATCGCACGGCCTCCGCCGCCTTGCGCGCGGTGAGACCCTCAAGCGTCGGAAACATGCGCTCGCGGCTTTGCAGCTTATCGTGCAGCGCAATGCCGTATCGACCGTCGCTCAGCTCGGCGGCGATCCACGATCTTGTGTGAATTATACGCGAAACATATATCTCGGCGGAAATTCCGTCAATTAAAATATCATAGTAATCCATATTCAGCCCTCCACAGCCATTATATCACCGCTTGCGCCGGTATAGCAAGTGATGCTATAATTATAATGTAACGGAGGTAAGATAAATGATATTTGACACCCATGCGCATTACGACAGCGGCGCGTTCAACGCCGACCGCTTTGACATACTCGCGTCCATGCCGGAGAAAAACGTCGGGCTGATCGTGGATCCGGGCTGCGATCTTGAAAGCAGCCGCGCCGCGATAGCTCTTGCGGAAAAATACAGCTTTGTGTACGCCGCCGTCGGCTGGCACCCGGAGGATATGGATAAGCTTACCGACGAGGGCTTTGATGAAATGATAAAGCTCATGCACCACCCGAAATGTGTTGCCGTCGGCGAGATAGGGCTTGATTACTATTGGGATGCCGAGCATAAGGACGAGCAGAAAGCGCTGTTTATCCGCCAGATCGAGCTTGCACTTGAGCTTGATAAGCCCGTCATCGTCCACGACCGGGAGGCGCACGGAGACAGCTTTGATATCGTCTGTCGCTATCCCGAACTGAGAGGCGTGTTCCACTGCTATTCCGGAAGTGCGGAGATGGCCGCCGAGCTTTTAAAGCGCGGCTGGTATCTCGGCTTTGACGGGCCGATAACCTATAAAAACGCGCGCAAGGCGCTTGAGGTGCTCCAGATGTGTCCGCTCGAGCGCATGGTCATCGAGACCGACAGCCCTTATCTCACGCCGGTCCCGAACCGCGGCAAGCGCAACGATTCGTCGAACCTGAAATATGTTATCGACAAAATTGCCGAGGTCAAGGGCGTGAGCGCATCCGAGGTCGAGCGCGCCACGTTTGAAAACGGCAAAAAGCTTTACGGTATGGAGGATATGTGATGTACGAGCCGAAGATAATACTGAACGGTGCGCTGAACGCGCGCGACCTCGGCGGAATTGAAACAAAAGACGGCAGAACGCTCAAACACGGCAGGCTTATCCGCAGCGGTATGCTCTCGCGCCTTGACGATAACGATATCGCATATCTCAAAAACGCCGGACTGCGCACGGTCGTTGACTTCCGCACAGCAGCCGAGCGCTCGCAGAAGCCGGATAGACTGCCCGAAGGCACAGAGTACATAATCTGCCCGATACTTGAAGATAAAGCCGAGGGCATAACTCGCGATAAGCCCGAGACCGAGGACGAGGAGGCGCAGCGCACGGTGAAAATGGCGCAGAGGCTCATGGCACGCGATCCGGACGGCGCAGCGCAGATGCGTTCACTGTATCCGATCATGGTGTCGGTCGAGCACTCGGTGCAGCATTACAGGAAATTCTTTGAGATACTCCTGCGCCATGAAGAAGGCGCGCTGCTGTATCACTGCACCATGGGTAAGGACAGGGTAGGCACGGCAACGGCGCTGATCCTCTCGGCTCTCGGCGTGCCGCGCGAGACGATCTATGCCGACTATCTTATAACGCGCGACCGCTGTGCTCCGGGCACGGAGAAGCTCGTCAATAACTGCAAAAAATACACCGACGATGCCAAAACGCTGAAGTTTATCCGCATGATAGATACCGTGCAGGAGGATTTCCTCGACGCGGCCCTGGATACGATAGATGAGCTTCACGGCGGCATGGAGAGCTTTCTGCGCGATCAGATGTCGCTTGACGATGAAAAACTCAAACGCCTCGAGAAGCTGTATCTGGAGTGATGAAAAACCGGCGCAGGCAAAGGCCTGCGCCGGTTCAGTCTTCGAGAAATTCGGAATAGCAGTCGAGCGTCAGACAGCCGGAGAGCTGCGTGAGCAGGCACTGCATATCGGAGCTGTTGTATTCGTTATCCGGCGCGGAAAGGTTTTTTCCCGCCGGTATGTCATATGAGAGCATTGCTCGCACACATGTGCCCCTGCCCTCGCCGCGGCTTTCGATGATAAGCGCACCATTGTGCAACTGCGCGATGCTCTTGGCAACGGCAAGACCTATGCCGCTTCCTGCCGGGCGCGAAAGGCTGTCGCGCTGCTTGTATTTTCCGAAAACGGTGGACAGCTCATCGGGAGGGATGCCCGCGCCGTTATCGTCAACGCAGACTATAAGGTTTTTGTCCGTCCTCAGCAGCGAGACGGCGATCCTGCCGCCGCGGCTGCAGCTTGCTATGCCGTTTGACAGAAGGTTGAGCACCAGCTGACTGATAAGTGCCCGGTCTGCGACAAGGCGAACATGTTCCTCGGAGCTGAACGTTATGCTTATATTCTGCTTCTGCGTGAGAAGGTTCACGGTGTCGATCATATTTCTGAAAAGCTCGGTCATATCGATCGGCTCGGGGCGGAAGGGAAGCGAGCCTTCCTCAATGCCGGAGAGCGTGCCGAGATTGTCCAAAGCGCGCTTTATGCGGTAATAGTTGCGGTTGAGCGTGCTGACGTATTCGCTGAGCTTGTCGTTTGCAACGTCCTCGGCGATGACGGATATGCACGATGCAGAAAATTTTATGTTCGACATGCACGAGCGCAGCGTGTCAAAAACGCTGTCGCTGGGTGATGTGGGAAAACCGTCGCAGCTTATGACGTGGATGCGGTATCCGTTTGCCGAGCTTACCTTCACCGTGCAGCTTTTTGAGCCTATGAGCGCCGTCGTAACAAAGCTGTCGGCCTGGTTATTTGAAATGTGCGAGGGCATGAGCATATCCACGGGCTTTGACGTGAGGTCGGAGCCGGCAAGGCTGACTGCGGCAGGGTTCATGTACACTATTTTTCCGCGGCGCGACACCGCGACGGCTGTTTCGAGCATTGAAAATGCGGCGGCCAAAAGTACGGAATCCGACATTTATCTTCACCTCGCAAGTTTTTTCGGTACTATTCTATCAAAAACAAGCAAAATATACAATAGCCGCCCTAAAAAAGGCGATTTTTTAACGGATATTTGGCTGTATCGAAATATTGATTTTTGAGCATAGTATATGTTACAATTATGGCAATACAGCAAGTAATGTTTTCCACGCTGAAATTAATTTAATGGAGGAACATAATAATGATCAAAATTGCTATCAATGGTTTTGGCCGCATCGGCCGTCTGGCATTCAGAGCCGGCATAGTCGCTGACGATATCGAGATCGTTGCCATCAATGCTCCCGACAAGACCCCTGCTCAGCTGGCGTACACCGTTAAGTACGACTCCGTGCATGGCCGCTTCCAGGGAACCGTTGAGTATGACGATAATTCCATAACCGTAAATGGCAAGCGCGTCGCCGTCGTCGGCAACCGCAACCCGGCAGAGCTGCCCTGGGGCGAGATGGGCGTTGAGTACGTTCTCGAATGCACCGGCGCATTCCTCACCACCGAGAAGGCACAGGCTCACCTTGACGCAGGCGCACAGGTTGTCGTACTGTCCGGCCCGTCCAAGGACGATACCCCGATGTTCGTCTGCGGCGTAAACCTCGACAAGTACACCCCCGACATCAAGGTCGTTTCCAATGCATCCTGCACCACCAACTGCCTTGCACCTCTTGCAAAGGTCATCAACGACAACTTCGGCATCGTCGAAGGCCTCATGACCACCGTCCACGCAGACACCGCAACTCAGGAAGTTGTTGACGGCTTCTCCAAGAAAAACTGGCGTCTCGGCCGCGGCGTTCACGGCAATATCATCCCCACCAGCACCGGCGCTGCAAAGGCTGTAGGCAAGGTCATCCCCGAGCTTAAGGGCAAGCTGACCGGTACCTCCATGCGTATCCCCAGCGCTGACGTTTCCATCGTTGACCTGACCTGCCGCCTCGAGAAGGGCGCAAGCTACGACGAGATCTGCGCAGCGGTCAAGGCAGCAAGCGAAGGCCCGATGAAGGGTGTTATCGAGTACTGCGAGGACGAGGTCGTTTCCTCCGACTTCATCACCGATCCTCACACCAGCATCTTCGACGCAAAGGCCGGCCTTGCTCTTAACGACAACTTCGTAAAGCTCATGGCATGGTACGATAACGAGTGGGGCTTCTCTTGCAAGATGCTCGACCTGACCCGCCACATCGACAAGGTTCGCAAGGCATAATTTTTGCCGAAAAACCGCCAATCTGCATGAAATCCGAACGGTTTCGGAACTTTTAAGCTAAGTACGAAAACTGTTACCAGGTACGATAACGATCGGCTGATACGAAAACTATTAAAAATGGCCTCTTTTTGCTTGATAGTTTCAGGCAGAAAGAGGCTGTTTTGCTGATATAGAATCGCCCTGCCGCATTAGGCCGGTTGATACAATAAAACATAAGAATAAAGACTGCATCGATGCGGATTTATTATACGTTTTTCATCCTATGACCTCGCCGAGCACTTTCACGAAGAATATGACGAGGACGCATATCATTATTGGCTTTACGGCCTTGCTGCCGCCTTTTTTGAAAAAGCTTGAGCCGAGCCAGTTGCCGGCAATGGAAAACAGCCCGGCGACGAGCCCAACTGCGAAAATGACCTTGCCGTTTATGAGGAAAACTACAAGCGCCGAGATGTTCGTTGCGAGGTTTATAGCCTTGCTTACGCCGTTTGCCTCCGTGACGGGCATATGAGCCGCGGCCGTCAGCAGCAGGATGAGAAATGTGCCGGTCCCGGGGCCGTAAAAGCCGTCGTAAGCGCCGATGAAAAATGCTATGACGCAGCTCAAAAGCGTGGTCTTGAGTCTTGAGAATGGCTCGCGCTCGCCGCTGAGAGCCTTGCCCTTCATGACGTACAGCGCCGTCAGCGGAAGAATGACGAGCATGATTATCTTGAACACGGCGTCGTCAATAAGCAGCGCAAGGTTTGCGCCGCAGGCCGAGCCTGCCAGCGCGAACAGCACGCAGAATATCGCCTGTTTCCAGGGGATAAAGCCGCTTTTCGTGTAGCGCACGGTGGTGAGCGTCGTGCCCATGGCGGAGCTTACCTTGTTAGTCCCTATGGCAAAGTGAACGGGGAAGCCGGCTATAAGATACGCCGGGAGCGAGATAAGCCCTCCGCCGCCGGCAACGGCATCGACAAATCCTGCAAGAAAAACGAGCGGACAGACGATGAGATATTGAATTATCGAAATTTCCATGGCCTTACTCGGCAGTCTCCCACAGCAGCATATTGTTTTTGCATTCTGCTTTCAGCTGCCCCTTGTCCATCAGCCACGCAAGGTATGACTTCACGGTGCTGCCGACGAGCGCGTATTGCTCAAAGCTCAGCTCAAGAGCATATTCGTCAAAAAGCCGTTTGAGAAGCGCTTCAAAATTCACGGGCTGCGTGCAAATAGACTTGATACGTCCGGCGATCTCATTGACAGTGTCGATATTATACTGCGCAAGCTCGCTTACATCCTCGCAGGCCTCCGCGTGAGCCGGAACGAAAAATGCACCGCTGAGCGACTTGACCTTTTCAAGCGTGTCGAGATATGCCTGCACGTCGTATATAAATCCGATGCGGTATTTTTCAAGTGTTGCACGGCTTGAAAGGCAGTCGGCAAGGAACACAACATCGTCCGGCGTTCTGAAGCCGACCATTTCAAAACAGTGTCCCGGCAGAGGAATGATCTCAAAGCCCTCGGGAAGCTCGGCGGATGCAAGCTCGTCCGCATCCGACTCCTGTGCCATCAAAAACTTGTGCCGCAGCGCCTTCGGCGGAAAGCCGCCGTAAAGAAGCGCCGGCTCGAGCAGCGTGTGGCGCGTAAAGTCGCGCTCAACGCCCGGAGCATAGACCTTGCATCCGGTCTGCGCCTGAAGATATTTGCAGCCGCCGATGTGGTCGGCGTGGGAATGGGTGCACAGTATCGCGCGCAGCGTCCAGCCGTTTTTGTCAAGTATCTGCCGAACCTTGCGCCCGGCCTCCTTGTCGTTTCCGCTGTCGATAAGATAAACGTCCTTATCCCCGTCGAGATAAAGCCCGATCTTGGCAGGGCAGTTAATATAATAAGTGTTGTTTAAAACCTGAATAAGCTCGTACATCATATCACCTCATTTAACCGATACAGTTTATCATAAGTTCATTTTCCGGGCAATAAAATCCTTGCAGAAATATTTAATTGTGCTATACTTACTTCTGTTCGTTTGGAACAATTTTGATTGAAACCGGGCGATAATATTGTTTGTAAATGAAAATGCCGATCTGTACAGGCACCTGACGTTTGCATCCGTCGGCGGATTTTTCGGTGCGTATGCGATACTGTGCCGCAGCGGAATACTTGCCAGCGCGCAGACCATGAACCTGCTGGAGCTTACGCTCAATGCGCTGCGCGGCGACGCGGTCGCGGTGCTGCTGCATCTGGGTGCGCTCGTGCTGTACGTTGCAGGCACGATGATGACGGTGCTTTTGCCGCACTTTTTCGGCATCGATATGCGCCGTGCAGCGCCTGTTATCGACGCGCTTGCCTGTGTTGCCCTGTGCTTCATTCCGGCCGATGCAAACGTTATCCTCGCGCTGTATCCCATATTCTTTGCAATGAGCGTGCAGTGGAGCACCTTTTCCGGAGCTAAGGGATTTGTAAGCTCAACCATATTCTCCACAAACAATACAAAGCAGGCCTCGCTTGCTTTTGCGCAGTATATAACCGACGGCGACCGTGTGCATTTCAAAAAAGTGAAGTTTTATCTCTTCACACTGCTTGCTTTCCACGTCGGCGCTGCGGTAGGCTTCTTTGCCGTCAAGCTCATGGGCGTTCAGGGCGCATGGGTCAATATCATCCTCGCCGCCGCGGCTTACTCAATGGTCGTCTGCGAGGACAGATACTTAAGCCTCTGCGAGGACGAGAATAAGGAAGAGGAAGTCGCATAAATTTAATAATGATTAATAATGTAAAACAGCTCCCAACGGAGCTGTTTTTTATGTTTATGCGAAATTATATTATCAGCCCGTATTTATCACACAGAGGAAGCAGCGCGCTTTCGTCGAGCGCACCCTCGTACAGGGCGCGGCCTTGATACACACGCAGAGCGGACTCGAGCACGTCCGCGTCATCGCAGACTATGCACAGGGGCTTGTTTATCATGTACTGGCAGTCGGCAAAGATATCGACATCATCCCAGCCGGAAAGCTTTATTGCTATCATTGCGTCATCAGTGTCAAGTGCATCGGAAAGAGTATCTTCAAGCTCGTCAGTCACGCAAAGTATTTCGCCGTACTTTGCATCGACGGGAAGATACATCGGCTCTTTCTCCGTCGAGGCCGGGAGCATGTCGCCGTGCTCGGGAGCCGGGCGGACAAACCTTGCTCCGTCGAGCGCATTTGCGAGCGCCGCGATGTGCTCGCCCGTTGTTCCGCAGCAGCCGCCGAACACGGCAACGCCTGCATCGAGCATCTCGCCGACAAGAGCGACAAACTCATCGGGTGGACAATCGTAAACGGTCTTGCCGTCAACTATCTGCGGCATGCCGGCGTTGGGCTTGGCTATGAGCGGAACGCGCGCAAACTCGCGCAGGCGCTTGAGATGCACGAGCATCTGCTCCGGGCCTGTAGAGCAGTTAAGGCCGAAAGCGCTTATGCCCATGCCCTGCAAAACGGTCAGTGCCGCCGTGACGTCGGTTCCGGACAGGCTGCGTCCGCTCTCGTCGCAGGTGAAGGTCACAAAAATGGGCTTATCGCTCACGCTGCGCACAGCCAGCACCGCCGCGCGCGCGTCGGAAAGCGTCATCATAGTTTCGATAACGAAAAGATCTACTCCGGCCTCTTCAAGGCCGGCGGCCTGCTCGGTGTAGATATCCACAAGCTCCTCAAACGAGGCCTCGCCGAGCGGACTTAAGAACATGCCGGTCGGCGAAATATCGCCTGCGACCCACGCTTTGCCGCCTGCGGCTTCCTTGGACAGCGCGGCAAGACGGCGGTTATATTCGCCTGTTTTGTTGAAAATGCCGTGCTCTTCAAGCTTTCTTCTGTTTGCGCCGAAGCTCGGCGAATACAAAACGTTGCTGCCGGATGCAACATAGCTTTTTTGAATATCAAGAATGCTCTCGGGATGCTCGAGCACCCACTGCTCGGCGCTCACATCGCCCATGTAGCCGCGCTTTTGCAGCTCGGTGCCTGTTGCGCCGTCAAGAATAAGTGGGAAACGGATCTCCATATTAATAACCTCCGTAAAGAGTTTAGAAAGACATGTTTTCGGTGAATGCCGCGGCAAAGTCCGAGCGCCCGGAAAGCTCTATATAGCCGCAATCATGTGTAAGATGCCGCACCACGCCGCGCTTTTCCGGGTCAAGCGCCATCATTGCAGCTCCGGCAAGGGCTGTGTTTCCAATACTGTGCAGCTTATCTTTTTCAATGCGCGGCAGCATGCCGATCTTCATCGCGCTTTCCGTATCGACATAGCTTCCGAAACCGCCCGCAAGATACAGACCGTCAATATCGGAGCTTTCCATGCACTTCGCGGCAAGCAGAACGTCGATCCCTGCCGCTACAGCCGCCTTTGCAAGCTGAAGACTGCGTACGTCCTGCGCGGTGAGACAGACCTCGCGCGTCAAGTGAAAAACGCCGTTGCCGTTTTCGTCGCGCGTTAGATATCTGCGCATTTTTTCGGGAGCTTCCTCCGGCGGAAGAAGTCTGCCGCCTTCGTCAATGCAGCCGCAGTCAATGAGCACGGCTGCAAGGTCGATAAGCCCCGAGCCGCACAGGCCGCAGGGGGCCTCTCCGCCTATGACGTCGTACAAAAATCCGCCGTCGTATCGAACATGGCTTACGGCTCCGTCGACCGCCGCCATTCCGCAGCTTATGCCGGCTCCCTCAAACGCAGGCCCCGAAGCTACGGCGCAGCATGCAAAGCCGCCGCTTCCGCCGAGAGCCATCTCGCCGTTTGTGCCGATATCGAGAAACAGACTGCGCCCCGGCTTTTTATAAAGCCCGGATGAGAGCAGCCCGGCGGTGATATCGCCGCCGACGTAACCGGCAACGCAGGGCGAATAGTGCACAGGCGCGCCGAGCAGTACATCGTTGCAATCAATTTCAAAAAGCGTTTCGGGCTTGAACGGAGCACGCGCTATGCCCTCAACGGGGAGAGACGCAAATATGTGCTGCATGACGGTGTTTCCGACAAGGACGGTGTGCCGAAGCTCCGACTTGCTTTTTCCGCAGTCCTCGAGCGCGCGGCTTATCATATCTTCGACCTGCGCGCGGATGATGCGCGAAAGCTCATTCAGCCCGTTGGGGGTCTCCATAGTATATTGAATGCGGCTTATCACATCGCCGCCGTAGGCCGCTTGGGCGTTCCACGCACTTATGGTTTTTAACTCACGTCCGCCGGCAAGCTCATAAAGCCGAACGGCCACAGTTGTCGTTCCGAGATCGACCGCGGCGGCAAGGCCGCTCATTTTTCCGGCGCAGGCGACTATTTCCGGCGTCTGAGTGAGTATTCTGCCGCCGGATTTTTCGGGCAGCACGATCACATCTCCGTCGTTGGGAACAACGCGGCAGGCAAGGCGCGAAACGGAGTTTACGCCGACGCGGCATTTGCCGCATTTGCCTCTGCCGCCGCATGCGGCCGGCAGGGTAAAGCCCGATCTTCGCAGAGCGCTCAGCAGCGTTTCGCCGTCTTCGGTTTTAATGTCAAAACTTTTGCCGCCCAGCAGCACCCGAACGCTTGACACGGACATCACCCCTTAATATAATATATCATATTACATACAAAGCTTGGGCTTTGTCAAGAGGCTGAGATCATATGACGGATATTCTTACTCTTGCGCGTGAAAACGGCTTTTCGCATATCGGCTTTGCCGATATGGCAGCGCTTGAGCCGCTGGAGGAAGTGCGCAAAATGTGCTCTGCCGACCGCTGCGGACAGTGGAACACAAACTGGTCGTGTCCGCCGGCCTGCGGCAGCATAGAGCACGCGAAGCGCCGTATAGCGCAGTATAATAAGTGCCTTCTTGTGCAGACTTCAGGGGAGCTTGCCGATGAGTTCGATCACGACGGCATGCAAAGCACCGCCAAAGCGCACAAGCGTGCGTTTTTGAACTTTGCGAGGCAGGCACGAATCCTGTACCCGGACTGCCTTCCTCTCACGGCGGGGGCATGTACGATATGCAAGAAGTGTACGTATCCGAACAAGCCGTGCAGATATCCGGCAAAGCGCCTGTCGTCAATGGAGGCCTTCGGCCTGTTTGTAAGCGATGTATGCTCCCGTTCGGGACTTGGATACAACTACGGAGCGCGCACGATGACTTACACCTCGTGCCTTCTGTATTCTGAGGAGTGAATGTTATGCAGACTGCGAAAGAGATCTTTCTTGAAATGCTCAAGCCCGACGCTCAGCCCGAGCGTCAGCTCAAGCAATACGAGGCGCTGCATATGTGCCTGTATGACCCCATAAATGCTTATCTGCGCGGCAACCGCAAGCGCGGCACAATCAGCGTTGACCGTTGGGGAACGACCATAAGCTTCCCGGAGGATGCGCCGGGCGCGATGCCGCTTAACCACGGCGATATGGCAGTGTGCCGGGATATAACGCGCTGGCGTGAAACGGTGCACGCACCGGATATCGAGAGCGCCTGCACGGAAGGTTGGGATGAGTGCCGCAGAAAAGCGCGCGCGGCAGCCGGGAACGAGCAGCTCGTCGCCGGATTTATGGGCACGGGCATATTCGAGCAGTGCCATTTTCTCATGGGCTTTGAGCTGACGCTCACCAATCTCTATGAGCACCCGGATGAGATGCACGAGCTTATCGAGTATATAACAGAGTATCGTCTTCGCTATGTGAGGATGCTCATCGATAATTTGCAGCCGGACGTCATATTCTCACACGACGACTGGGGCACGAAGGATGCGCTGTTCATGAAGCCGGATATGTGGCGCGAGTTTTTCAAAGAGCCTTACCGCCGCTTTTACGGCTATATCCGCTCGCGCGGCTGCATTGCCGTGCACCATGCCGACTCGTACCTTGTGCCTATAGTTGACGATATGGCCGAGATCGGTATTCAGGTCTGGCAGGGTACGCTTCCGGAGAACGATATTCCGGCATTGCAGCGCCACCTTAAAGGAAAGCTCGTTCTCATGGGCGGCATGGGAGCCGCCATCGACAGGCAGGATATAAGCGGCGAGGATATCCTCGCTTACGCAAGGAAAACGCTGAACACCTGCTGCCCGGGCGGACATTTTATCCCGTCGATAACCTACGGCGTTCCCGGCGCAGTGTTCGGCCATGTCGATCGGTATATTAATCAGGCGATAGACGAATACAACGCAAAGCTTCACTCGCCGTCTTTCAATCTGCCGCCGGTGCCGCGCCGTGTGCTCGGAGATAAGGCTGCAAGTGCAGTCGAGGAGACAAAGCCCGTGTCCGAGGAAGAACCGGGCGATAACCTGCTTGACCGTATAAGCGCTGCGCTTTGCCGCGGCCAGCAGAAAAAGCTGCTTGCACTGTGCAAACAGGCGCTCGACGAGGGCTTTGCCGCGCAGGAGATACTCTCCGACGGCCTTGTCAAGGGCATGAACAAGCTCGGCGACGATTTCTCGGCAAACCGCGTTTTCGTTCCGGAGATGCTGATCGCTGCGCGCTGCATGTCGGCCGCAACCGAGCTATTGAAGCCGTATATGGTCGGCGAGGGCGGCGAGAGCGCGACGGTCGGCAGCGCCGTTATCGGAACAGTGCGCGGAGATATGCACGATATCGGCAAAAACCTTGTCAAGATCATGATGGAGGGCAGCGGAATAGCGGTCTATGACCTCGGAACGGACGTATCCGCCGAGCAGTTTATCGAGACCGCTGTTGAGCACGACTGCGGCATTATAGCCTGCTCATCGCTGCTGACTACAACGATGAATGAGATGCGCCGCGTTGTTTCGCTTGCGCAGGAAAAAGGCATACGCAAAAAAGTAAGGATACTTATCGGCGGCGCGCCCATAAGTCAGAGCTTTTGCGACGAGATAGGCGCCGATGTGTACACGGAGGATGCCGGCGCCGCTGCGCGCGCCGCGGTGGAGATGCTGAAGACATGTCAAAACGGCAAGTAAGAGATGAGAACAAAATGCGCGTTGTGAAGATCGCGCAGGATCTGTTCATCGACGAAGGTGTGGCAGCAACAAGCGTTAACCGCATTGCCAAGGAGGCCGGCCTTACTCCTATGTCGGTCTACCGCTATTTCGGCACAAAGGACGGACTTGTTATTGCCGCGTGGCGCGATGCTCTTGCGCAGTTTTATGAAAAATTCATGGAGCGCTACGCCCGGCACAGCGAAAAACTGCAGACCGGCTTTGAAAAATACGTTGCCTGCATGGAGGAGTACACAAACGCCTACACGGAGTTTCCCAAGTGGTATGCCTACACGCGCGAGATGCTCAGCTACGCGATGGAGGAAAATATCGAGACCGAGCTGAATATAAACGATGTGTTCTGGCAGTTTACCGACAGGGAGATACCAATCCCGGCGCTCGTTGCGCTGCGCGAGGGGATCGCCGACGGCTCGATCCGGCCGGACATTGATATCCACATGATCTATCAGATACTTGTCAACGCTTACACGGGAACAAACATCTATGATGGTACAAAATACGCCATCGACCCTGTTGAAACTCTGCGAACCTCGTCTGCAATTATAGCTAATTACATAAAAAACGACACTTGAGTTTATGCAATTTATACGGAATTTTCAAAATGACCAAATATTTTGCTGGTTAAGTAACAAAAGATGCGGAAATGCTTTGATAATTTGATAAAATTCAAACAAATAGAACAAAGCGTTTCCGCACAAATTTTTTTGGGCACGTGTGTTAGTACCTATAACATTACTGCCCGTGGGAGAAAAATATTTGATGCAGGAGTGATATAAAATGAAGCACAGCATAAGCGAGTGCATTCCATGCTGGAGCCTGCTTGCCGAAAAGCACAGGCGCAGGCTTCAAGACAACGCGATCTTCCGCAGCTATAAAAGGAGAGAGCACGTTGTTTTCAAAACGGTGAAAAAGGACGGCATCGTGTTTGTCCTTGAAGGGGGAATAAGAGTTTACCTCGCATCTGACACCGGACGCGAGGTGACTCTGTTCCATTTAAAAAAAGGCGATGCGTTTAGCATAATGACGGTCGATAATGCCCTTGAAACGGACGTGATACCGTGCCTCCAGTCGGATGGCGAAACTACTCTCGCGTATTTGCAGCGGCCTGATATGGCGGTCGTTGCGCATGACGAGTGGCAGATGGCGCTTTTTATTTACGAAACCTGTGCAAAGAGCGCTCAGGCCATACTTAACAATATTTCTTACTTCGTGTTTAACGATCTTAGGCACTGCATAGCGCGCGAGCTGCTTGAAAAAAGCCGCGAGCTGAAAACAAATTCGGTTTTTGTGACTCATGAGGAGATCGCAAACAGCCTGGGTACGACACGCGTGGTCATAAGCCGCGAGCTTGATAAGCTGCGTGACCTCGGCATTATCGGAACCGGACGCGGAAGGATAAATATCCTCGACAGAGCAGCGCTTGAAAAAATAGCAGGTCTGTAATAATTGTCTCTCGCACCTTATTCCCCTCTTACACATCGGCGGCAGAGGGAGCTGTCGCCGATGTGGCTTTAAACTCGGAAGGACAACACTGTGGATACATACTTTGTCAGCGAAAAATGCGTTGGCTGCGGCGGTTGCCATTCAAGGTGTCCCGTCGGCTGCATCGACGCGACGAAAAAGCCTCTGATCATTGATAATAGCAGATGCATAGGCTGCGGTGCATGCTATTTGGCATGCCCTATAAGAGCCATTGTAAAACGCTGAAACTCCAACGTACCTTACTGCACTATGTGCAGACATAATAAAAATTTTTAGGAGGAATCATAATGTATTACAGCAGCGGTAACTACGAGGCATTTGCCACACCGAAAAAGCCGGAAGGCATCGATAAGAAATCTGCCTACATAGTAGGCACCGGCCTTGCAGGCCTTGCAGCGGCGTGCTTCCTGATCCGTGACGCACAGATGCCCGGCGATCACATTACGCTTTTCGAGCATCTGCCTCTCGCCGGCGGTTCATGCGACGGCATCTACGACGCAACCAAGGGCTTCATCATGCGCGGCGGACGTGAGATGGATAACCACTTCGAGTGTATGTGGGATCTGTTTAAGTCCATCCCCTCTATCGTAAATCCCGGCGAGACCGTTTTTTCCGAGTACTATCATCTGAACAAGGAAGACCCGAACTTCTCTCTGTGCCGCGTCACCGAAAAACAGGGCCAGGACGCGCACACCGACAGAAAGTACGGTCTTACTCCCGGTGCTGCTACCCAGCTGCTGAAGCTGTTCATGTCCACCAACAAGTCCCTCGAGGATAAGAAGATCGACGATGTGTTCGACGATGAGTTCTATGCAACGAACTTCTGGACCTACTGGCAGACCATGTTCGCATTTGAAAAATGGCATTCCGCACTTGAGATGAAGCTGTATCTGCAGCGCTACATCCACCACATCGACGGTCTGCCCGATCTGAGCGCACTGCGCTTCACTCGCTATAATCAGTATGAATCCATGATCCTGCCAATGTGCAAGTACATCACCGATCACGGCGGCAAGATCCTTTATGACACGACCGTTACCAACATCGTCTGCGACTGCACCCCCGAGAAGAAGGTCGCAAAGAAGATCGAGTACACTCAGGGCGGCGTAGAGAAGGTCATCGACCTGACCGAGGATGATCTTGTCATCTGCACCAACGGCTGCCAGGGCGATGCTTCCGCATACGGCGATAACACCCATGCACCTGTTGTCACCGTTAAGAACGGCGAAGGCCCCTCTATCGAGATGTGGAAGAAGATCGCGGCTCAGGATCCGGCATTCGGCCGTCCCGAGAAGTTCTTCGCAGGCATCAAGGAGACCTCGTGGGAATCCTGGACCGTCGATACAGCAAACAAGCAGATCCTCGATGCTATCCAGAAGATCTGCAAGCGCGATCCTCTGTCCGGCAAGGTCGTCACCGGCGGCATAGTTACCTGCCGCGATTCGAGCTGGCTCGTAAGCTGGACCATCAACCGCCAGGGCCAGTTCCAGGAGCAGCCGGCAGACCATTGCCTGATTTGGGTCTACGGCCTCAACTGCTGGGACGATGAAGGCGACTTCATCAAAAAACCCATGTACCAGTGCACCGGCATTGAGCTTGCTGCAGAGTGGCTGTATCACATCGGCATCCCCGAGGATCAGATCATGGATCTTGCAACCAATGAGTGCAATACCACTCCGTGCATGATGCCTTATGTAACCACATTCTTCATGCCCAGAGCCGAGGGTGACCGTCCCAAGGTCGTTCCCGACGGTTCCGTTAACCTCGCATTCGTCGGCCAGTTTGCAGATACTCCGCGCGACACCGTTTTCACCACCGAGTACTCCATCCGTACCGGTATGGAAGCAGTCTACACGCTGTGCAATGTTGACCGCGGCGTTCCCGAGGTCTGGGGCTCGGTGTATGATATCCGCGACCTGCTTTATGCAACGAGCAAGCTGCTCGACGGCAAGAAGCCGGCAGAGTTCCTGCTCCCGAGCATCATGCCGATCCTCGGCCTGCTCAAGGAGCCTCTGACGAACAACGTTGTTGCCGATCTGCTCAAGAAGTACAATATAGTATAAGTAAAAAGTCAGTGTTGCCCCCGATTTGCTGTGTCCGGCGGATGAACGGTTCATCATCCGCCGACCGGGGAAACGGAGGTTTAGGGTGCGGCTCTCCCACGCCGCACCCTTTTTTGATATTTGCATATGAAAAAGAGTTTATGCAGTGCATGAACTCTTTTTTTCTATATCAGCGCTATGCCTTTTGTCATGAGGATCAGGCCGAGGGTCACGATGAGGACGGTGCCGGATTTGAGAATATACTTATTGTACTTGGCAGGAACAAGCGCGCCGAATGCGCCGAATAGGAGCATAACGGCGCAGGTGCCAAGTCCAAATGCGAACATGCTTTCCGCGCCCTTCAGGGCAGAGCCGGAAGCGGCGGCAAAAAGCCACATGCTTGCCAGTGCGCCGCAGGGCATGAGACCCGTCAGCAATCCGATGACAAGAGGCCGCCCGCCTTTGAATCTGCACGGCTTTGTGAGCTCGGGGCTTATCTGCCTGAGAAACGGAACGCCCCACATCATAAGTCCTATAATCACGACCAGGCCGCCGCAGATCGTAAAGAGCATGCTCTTAAACTGTGCATCGTATGTGATAACCGTGCCGAGCGCGCCGAACACGGCACCCAAAGCCGTGTAGCTGAACAGTCTTCCGGCATTGTAGGCAACGGCGTTTTTCTGCGTCAGCATAATTCCGCCGCACATACCGATGCAGTGAACGCCGGTCAAAAGTCCGATGACGAACAAAACGCCTGCTCCTGCGCCGGATTCCGCCTGCGGCACATTGACAAGCCCCGTGAGCCATGGCAGGGCAAAATACAAAACAATAACGCTCGCAGCGCCGATCATGTCGGATATAAGTCCGCTTTTGCCGCTTCCCACGGGGTAACCGATATCCGAAAGCGCGGCTTTTATCTCGCCTGGCGTTATGATATCCGGGTCATATTCTGCCAAAACACAGCTTTTGCGGTAGCTTGCCCTGCACGTCAAAACACCGCGCCTGTGCGTTATTTTCCGCGCGATCTCATCCTCGCACTGCGGACATACCATGCCATCTACTTTTTCTGAAAAAACTTCACTTCTCAATATTCTTCAACCTCAGAGAATTAAGTAAAACACCGTTTGAACTAAGCGACATTGCCGCCGCGGCTATCGACGGATTCACGATACCGGCAGCGGCTATCGGAATGCATATAAGATTATATGCAACCGACCAGATTAGATTTTGCCGGATGATCTTCATAGTGCCCTTTGAAAGTCGGAATATCAGCGGCACCGCGCAGATGCTGCCGCCGGCGATCATGACGTCGGCAGAGTCTATTGCGATATCCGTTCCGCTTCCGACGGCAATACCGATATCGGCGCAGACGAGAGCAGGGGAGTCGTTGATCCCGTCGCCGACCATGGCGACATGCCGCCCCTCGGCCTGAAGCTTTTTGACCGCATCGGCCTTGTCCGAGGGCTTGACCTCCCAGATGACGTTTTCAATGCCGAGAAGCCCGGCAACGCGCTTTGCCTTTTCTTCCTTGTCACCGCTTATCATCCAGACGTCGATGCCGGAGGCTTTGAGCTTTTCTACCGCGTCCTTTGCGTCGGAACGAATGATCTCGCCGTCGTCGGCCATGCCGCAGGTCAGGGTGCCGGTTTTGTCGAAAATAACGGTGTCGGTCTTATAGGCTCGCTCAAGCTGCTCGCCGCCGCGGAAAAGAATGCCCAGTTCCGCCGCGCGTCCGGAGCCTGTCATGATCGCCGTGGGCGTCGCAAGGCCGAGCGCGCACGGGCAGGCAATGACAAGCGTGGCGCACACGCAGTTTACCGCCTGCGCAAGGTTACCCTTATCCGCGAAAAAGTACCAGCGGCAGAACACCGCCGCGGCGATGATCACGACAATGGGAACAAACACGGTGGCGATCTTATCGGCAAGCCTTGCGATCGGCGCTTTTTCGCTCTGCGCGTTGCTTACGATGTCGATTATCTGCTGGAGCATTGTTGTTTTGCCTATGCTGCCGCACGAGAGCAGCACCTGCCCGTCGCGGCACAGCGTTCCGCAATACAGCGTATCGCCCGGCTGCTTTCGTATCAGCTCACTTTCTCCGGTCAGCATGGATTCATCGGCAAAGCACTCACCGTCGGAGATAACGCCGTCTATCGGAATATGGTCGCCTGAGCGTATAACGATGCTGTCCGAGGGCAGGATATCGTTCAGGCCGACCTCGAGCTCGGCACCGCCGCGGAGTATGTGCGCCGTTTCGGGCTGGAGGCTTATGAGCCTGCGTATGGCAGCCGAGGCCTCGTAGCGCGAGGTCGTCTCCATGTATTTTCCGAACAGGATCAGCGACAGCAGCACGCACTCGGAAAGAAAATAAAGCTTCGTGTTGTGGTACACCGTGAATGTTATGTACGCAGAGTAGGCGTATATTATGGTCGTTGACAGCGCAACGAGAAAGTCCATGCCGAGGATCTTTTGCTTCAGCGCCCTGTAAGCGCCTTTGTAGAAATACATTCCCGGCCAGAACTGAACGACCGTGGCCAGCAAAAACTGAATAAGCGGCCGCAGACTCCACATAAGCGGCATGGTGAAAAGGACGCTTATGCAAAGCGTCCTTAAAAGCGCCAGCCTGCCGTGTGCCTCGCTCTCCTCGTCGCCGCAGGCAGGGCAGGATACATACAGACCGTTATTTTGCCGCATTTTTAAGCTTCCTGTACTCTTTGAAGCATATTGCCGAGCAGGGCAGGCAGAACATGGGGATGTGGAACAAAAGCACCCAGCTGAGCCAATCGACGCCCTGATAGAACACGCCGTCATAGGTGACGCCCTTTATAAGATCAAAATAGGAAAAATTCCATACGCCCCAGTTGCCGGTGAACGAGCCGCACAGGTGAATGATAAGAAACGACACCGTAGTGAAAACTCCGGCGACTGCGCCGACAAGCGTTGCCGAGGCTCTTGCGCTTCTTGCAAGAAACAGCGTGACCACCGGCAGCACATACACCGTCAGATTCAGCGCCCAAAGCGACAGGGGAATGGTGTAGCCCCAGTTATAAGCCTGGCGGATGTGATCTCCGTCGTGTATGAGTATCGCGATGAGCATGATAACGGTGCAGACGGTAAGTGTTTTGATAACCTTTTTATCAAGCTTTGTGTCAAGCAGCTTGACGGCTTTGGCCTCTTTTTCTGACATGTCTGTTCTCCTCCTAAATCGTGGCACGTTTAAATTAACCACTTGGTAAATTTAAATTAGCACGATTTTGCAAACATGTCAACAGTTTTATTAACCGAATGGTAAATTTCTTCCGACTATACATCCTGCCGATGCAGGGGCATTTTAATTTCTGTTTAACAAAGAACTGATAGCTAAAAAGAAAAACTCCGAACGTAATCGTTCGGAGCTTTTTTGGAGGCGTCACCCGGATTTGAACCGGGGAATCGCGGATTTGCAGTCCGCTGCCTTACCACTTGGCTATGACGCCATATTAGTTTGCAGGCTTTTTAATGCAGCCTGCAAACATTTTTTGGAGCGGGCAACGAGACTCGAACTCGCTACCTCCACCTTGGCAAGGTGGCGCTCTACCGGATGAGCTATGCCCGCAAATGGTGCCTCCGGTCGGAGTTGAACCAACGACACGCGGATTTTCAGTCCGCTGCTCTACCTACTGAGCTACAGAGGCGTATGCTGATAAAATGGTGGGAACAACTGGACTCGAACCAGTGACCCCCTGCTTGTAAGGCAGGTGCTCTAACCAGCTGAGCTATGCTCCCTCATCAGCGGCTTGTTTATTATACTAAAGCTGACCCGAATTGTCAACAACAATTTTGAGTTTTTTAATCACTTTTTGCCTGCTTAAGAAGATCGGAAATGTCGTCGGGAGTAAAAGTGTACACCGTATCGCAGAACTGGCAGCTGACGTCAACGTCCTTGCCTTCGTTGACCATGCTCTCAAGCTCATCCTTGCCTATGCCGAGGATGGCGCTTGCAACGCGCTCACGGCTGCATTTGCAGCGATAGCTTATCTCATCCTCGCCGACTATGTGATGCTCAAGCCCTTTGAGCACCTGCTCGAACACCGCTTCAAGCCCATCCTCGGCGAGTATGGTCGTCAGAGCGTCCATCATGGTTATGTTCTCTTCCAGCTTGTCTATAAGCTCATCCGGAGCGCCGGGCATGAGCTGCACTATGAAGCCTCCGGCCGATTTGATGCTAAGATCGGTGTCGACCAGAACTCCAAGCCCGCAGGCGGCCGGTATCTGCTCGCTTTCGAGCATGTATGCCGTCAGATCCTCGGCTATCTCACCGGAAACGAGCTGCGTTGAGCCTATATACGGCTCCTTGAGACCGATATCACGGCTGACGGTTATCATGCCGTCGCGCCCGACTGCTCCACCGACGTTGAGCTTGCCGTCCTGACGGAGAGGAAGCTCGACCGATGGGTTTGTCACATAGCCGCGCACGAAGCCGGCACTGTCTGAAACGGCAATGACGCTGCCGATCGGGCCGCCGCCGTTTATGCGTATGGTCAGGCTGCCGTCATCCTCCTTCATCATGTTGCCGAGCATGGATGCTGCACACAGCGTCCTGCCGAGAGCCGCCGCCGTGGTGGGCGTGCAGCCGTGTATATCCTTCGCGCGCTGCACCGTGGCCTTCGCGCTGACTGCCGACATTTTAATAAAGCCGTCTCCGGCTGTTGCTCTGAGAATCCTATCCATTGTGTTACCTCAATAAATGCTTGTGTTTTTTGCCGATATGAACATTCTGCCCCTGTCGCCCTGCGGACAATCGGAGAAAAATTCGACCTGCTCAAAGCCGGATCTTTCGAGCATGGCTTTGAGCGCCTCGGGCGAGTGAGCGTATTCGATGTGCTCCTCGCACTCGCGCTGCCACAGCTTGCCGCGCCGGGAGAACAGATCCATTCCGTACAGAAGCGTGTTATCCTCCTCGGAAAAATCCGCGCGCCAGAGGCAGAGCACATCGTCTGTCTCGTCCACAAAAATCTCGCCGTCGAGCGCCCTGAAGCTCTCCGGCGTTTTGATATCGAATATAAAAAGTCCGTACGGCCGCACAAAAAGGTGCAGCCTGTCGAATACGCGGCCGAGCTTATCGGGGGAGATGTAGTTTATTCCGTCGAGCGAGCAGTAGGCCGCGTCCACCGTGCCGTAAAGATCAAGCTCGCAGGCATCCTGACACAGATACAAAGGCACGATCTCCGCGTCCGAAGCTTTGCCGGAGGCCTGCATGAGCATATCCACCGAAGCATCGACAGCGATCATTTCGTATCCGCGGTGCGCCATGAGCGCGGTGAGCGTGCCGGTGCCGCAGCAGAGATCGAGAAGCGTTTTAAACTCGCCGCCGTCAATGCCGAACTGTGCCTCGTAGAAGTCGGCAAACTCGCCGTAGGGGATATCGCCGGTGAGCGTGTCGTACCAAAGCGACAGCGGCCCGTAGGAGGAAGCCATCAGTCCTCTTCCTTCTGCTCTGCAAGGCGCTCGAACACGATCTCGTATCCGTCCTTTCCGTATTGCAGCGAGCGGTTGACACGGCTTATCGTTGCGCTGGAAGCGCCGGTCTCTGCCAGAATATCGTTATAGATCATACCCTTGGAAAGGCACACTGCGACCTGATAGCGCTGTTCCATTGCTTGGATCTCGGTTACGGTGCAAAGATCATCGAAGAAGTCCATGCACTCCTCGACCGTCTTGAGCGTCAGTATTGCCTTATACATATCCTGATTGCGGGGTTTTCTGTTAAGCTTGTTCATGAAATAACCTCCTTCGGTCATACATTTATATTTTACATCAACACATCACATTTGTAAAGTGTTAGCGCCTTGAATTGAATTCATAATCATATAAAACGGAGATAATTGCTTTTTTGTACTTTAAATGCCGTAAGATTTCTATTGATTAAAATTGATAAATGTAATACAATAAGATTAAGTTGACGAGAGTTGAACGCATATCGGTTTTGACGGGCAGATTTCCGCCCATGCTGCGTTAAAGCTCTTGACAATACGACAGTATTCTCTTCAAGCTTTGCCTTGCCTGAGCAAAAATCTGCTCCGGCAAAACTGCGAGCACCTGTCGGCTGTGCTTTTCGAGATATTTTCGGCTTT
>ENA-UOJC01000727-UOJC01000727.1-human-gut-metagenome-genome-assembly--contig:-C104-NODE-727-length-53797-cov-12.818466_pt1 | contig 53797 bp, 54 predicted proteins | sample MGYA00242339_ERZ723886 | MGnify/ENA metagenome assembly ERZ723886 | reverse complement strand
CCGCGAAGCGGGAGCTTTTCAGGCTGCGGAGCAGCCAGAAAAGCGAGGCATTGTGAAGCCCGCCAAAAAAGTCCAAAGGACTTTTTGACGGGCAGAGGGCCGCGCCCGGATGGGCGCGGCCCTTTTGATTTGAAAACGCTCTGGGCGGTCAGCCTTCAAAATGCTCGATGATGTCCACCAGTTCAGCGCCGATGCGCTTCTGGGCCTCTTTCGTGCCCGCGCCCACATGGGGCATGCAGCTGACGGCGGGGTGGGCGGCCAGCTCCCAGTTGGGATCCTTCTCGCTCATCCAAACGTCCAGGCCCGCGGCCTTTACCTTGCCGGAATTCAGGGCCTCCAGCAGGGCGGCCTCGTCCACGTTGCTGCCCCGGGACACGTTGACGATCACCACGCCGTCGCGCATCTTGGCAATGCTCTCCGCGTCCACAAGGGGCTTGCCGCCGCCGGGGGCGCAGAGAACGATGACGTCGGACTTTGCCAGCAGCTCGTCGGGAGTGACGAACTGCATGGTCTCACACTCGCAGCCCTCCGGCTTGTTGCGGTTGACATAAGACAGCACATGCATACCCAGCGCCTGGGCCTTGGCGCCCACCAGCTGGCCGATGCGGCCGTAGCCGATGACGCCCATGGTCTTGCCCATCAGCTCGAAGCCCTTGGAATAGGCCTTCTTCTCCCACTTCCGCTCCCGCATGGTGTGTCCGGCGATGGAGATGTTCCGGGCGCAGGAGAACAGCAGGGCGATAGCCAGCTCCGCCACGGCGTTGGAGGAGGCCCGGGGGGTGTTCTTCACGGTGATGCCCGCCGCCTCGGCGTACTTGACCGCGATGTTGTCCACGCCCACGCCGGCCCGGACAATGAGCTTCAGCCGGCCGCCCCTGGCCGCGTCGATCTGGGGCTCCTTGATCTTGGTGGCGGAGCGGATGATCACCGCGTCGAAGTCCCGCAGGGCCGCGCCCAGGGCGTCCGGCTCGTAGAACTGCTCCACGACCTCGAAGCCGTCCTTCCGCAGCCGCTCCATAGCGCCGGCATCCATGCCGTCTGTAACTAAAACTCTAAAAGACATATGTGGTTCCCCTTTTCCTTATTTTCCGCTTGTATGCACCCCAGGGGCATACATGTTGTGTGTGGAAAATCCCAGCGCCCATTGGGGGACAGGCGCTTGGCAAAAGCCAGGGGGAAAATCAAATTATTTTCACCGCGACATGTGCGTGGTGAAAATACCTTGACTCAGCCTCGGCCCAAAGGACCGGGCCTCGGCAGATCCGGCGGTTTGATGCCGGGCCAGCCGCCTTGGGCGGCGTTCACCAGTGACCGATGTCACTGGTGGGGGGGAATCTAAAGGGGGGACGAAGTCCCCTCTTTATTGATGCTCCGCCTCGTACTTCTTCAAAAACTCCACCAGGGCCTCCACGCCCTCCCTGGGCATGGCGTTGTAGATGGAGGCCCGCAGGCCGCCCACGCTCTTGTGGCCCTTCAGGTTGTCGAAGCCCGCGGCCTTGCTGGCAGCGACGACATCGGCGTCCTGCTCGGGGCTGGGGGTGACGAAGGGCACGTTCATCAGCGAGCGGTCCTCCTTGCGGACGGCGCCGGTGAACAGCTTGCTGCTGTCCAGGAAGTTGTACAGGATGGCGGCCTTCTCCTCGTTCTTCTTCGCCATGGCCTCCAGGCCGCCGTTGTCCAACAAATACTTGAACACCTTGCCGCAGCAGTAGATGGCCCAGCAGTTGGGGGTGTTGTACAGGGAGTCCGCGTCGGCGTGGGTCTTGTAGCTGAGATACACCGGGGTCTTGGGGTCCAGGTCCTCCCGCAGCAGATCCTCCCGGATGATGACCACGGCCATGCCGGCGGGGCCCACGTTCTTCTGCACGCCGGCCCAGATCAGGCCGTACTTGCTGACGTCGCAGGGGCGGGAGAGGAACATGGAGGACTGGTCGGAGACCAGCACCTTGCCCTTCGTGTTGGGCAGGTTGAAATAGGTGGTGCCGTTGATGGTCTCGTTCTCGCAGATGTAGACGTAGTCCGCGTCCTCGGGGATGTCCAGGTCGGAGCAGTCGGGGATGTAGGAGAAGTTCTTGTCCTTGGAAGAGGCGACGATCTTCACCTCGCCGTACTTCTTGGCCTCGGCGATGGCCTTCTTGGACCAGGCGCCGGTCTCCACATAGCAGGCCACGCCGTTTTTCATCAGGTTGATGGGCACCATGGCGAACTGGACGGTGCCGCCGCCCTGGACGAACAGGACCTTGTAGTTGTCGGGGATGCCCATCAGCTTGCGCAGGTCGGCTTCGGCCTCGTCCCGGATCTGCTGGAACACCTTGGAGCGGTGGCTCATCTCCATGACGCACATGCCGCTGCCGCGATAGTTCATCATCTCGGCGGCGATCTCCTCCAGGACAGGCTCCGGCATCATGGCGGGGCCGGCGGAAAAGTTATAGGTGCGGCCGTATTTCATCGTTCATTCCTCCATTTTCTTCATATAAGCGGCGGACAGCGGTCCGCCCCGTGGGAAAGGGCAACCTTTTATGGTTTTCTGATTTTAGTATACGACAGCGGGACGGCGGAATCAACTGCTTATTCAAATTTTTCAGTCCGGCTAAAAAAATGTTTGGTTTTTGTGCAGACTGCCCAATGCGGAACAGCAAACACTATGCGGATTTAGGTACAACAGATGACCTGCCGGCAGGCACATTCTTGGAAATCAGTTGAAATTTTACGATATCTTTACTATAATAAATTATCTCCTGCCTTTCGATCATGGGCGGCGCGGGCCGCCGCCGGCGGGCACGTTCACGGTCATATCCCGTGCGGGGTGTGAAGGGCGCGGGAAAAGACTCCCAGTTTAGGAGGAATTGTTTATGAGACCGGACGGAACGCGGGTGCGGGGGCTGACGCCCATCGTGCAGGCCCTGCCCTATATCATGCCGAAGCGCTTTGACGCCCAGAACTGGGCCAGCGACTATGTGGACGAGGATATCATCAAGACCTTCATCCGCCAGAAGCGGCGGGAGGGCCGTCATGTGACCCATATGAGCGTTTTGGCCGCCGCCTACTACAAGGCGGCGCTGGAAAACCCTAAGGTGAACTATTTCATTATGAACCGCAAGGTCTACCGGCGGAACCACTTCTGCTTCAGTTTCGTTATTTTGAAAAAGCGGGCCGACGGCACGCCGGACGAGACCAGCCTGAAGGTCTTCCTGAAGCCGGAGGACGACGTGTTCACCATCAGCCAGAAGATCAAGGAACAGATCGACAAAAACCAGGACGCCGTCCATAACAACAATACGGATAAATTCGCCAACCTGGCCTTTGCCGTCCCCGGTCTGGCCCGGTTTGTGTTCTGGCTGGCCTACCGGCTGGATCTCCACGGCCTGCTGCCCCGGAAGATCATCGACCTGAGCCCCTTCCACACCAGTTTGTTCATCACGAACCTGGCGTCCATCAACACCAGCTATATTTTCCACCACTGCTATGAATTCGGCACCACCAGCGTCTTTATCTGCATGGGCAAGCCCGTGCCGGACCCGCTGGCGCCAGCCGGCAGCCGGAAAAAGCAGATGCCCCTGGGCGTGGTGATGGATGAGCGCATCGCCACCGGCATCGAGTATTCCCGCTTCTTTGCCGCCTTCGAGCGCTATCTCAAAAAGCCGGAGCTGCTGGAAGTCCGCCTGGACGGCGGGACGGCGCCGGCGTAAGGAGGGGAGGCCATGAAGAGCGGCTGTATAAAACAGCTGGCGGCCCTGGGCCGGCGCGCCGCGCTGTATATCCGGGCGCTGGCAAAATGGCTGGCGCTGGCGGCTGTGGCCGGCGTGCTGTGCGGCGTCGTCGGCGCCGTTTTCCACATCGGCGTCCACCGTGTCACGGCCCTGCGGGCCGAGCATCCCTGGCTTTTGTGGTGCCTGCCCCTGGCGGGCCTTGTGATCGTGGGCTTTTACAAGCTGACGAGGACCGAGGGCCAGGGCACCAATGACATCATCGACGAGGTCCACTCCGGCAGGGGCCTGTCCATTTGGCTGCTGCCCGCCATCTTTCTGGGCACCGTGCTGACCCACCTGTGCGGCGGCTCCGCCGGCCGGGAGGGGGCGGCCCTCCAGATGGGCGGCACCATCGGCTATCACACCGGCAGGCTGTTCCGCCTGGACGACCGGGACCTGCGCACCGCCACCATGGCGGGCATGGCGGCCTTTTTCGCTGCCCTGTTCGGCACCCCTCTGGCCGCCACGGTGTTCGCCATCGTGGTCATCAGCGTGGGCGTCATGTACCACGCGGCCCTGATCCCCTGCCTGACGGCCTCCCTGACGGCTTACGGCGTGGCCTGCCTCATGGGCGTGGAGCCCACCCGCTTCACCGTGGAGATGCCCGCTTTGGAGCCGTGGATGCTGGCGCGGGCGGCGGTGCTGGCGGCGCTGTGCGCGCTGGTGTCCGTCCTGTTCTGCGGCGTGATCCACTTTGCGGAGCACCAGATGAGAAAGCGTCTGCCCAACCCCTGGGTGCGGGTGGCCGTGGGCGGCCTCGCTGTCATCGCCCTGACGTATCTCTGCGGCACCACGGACTACAACGGCGCGGGCATGGAGGTCATCACCGCCGCCGTGGAGCAGGGGACGGCCCGCCCGGAGGCCTTCCTCCTGAAGCTGCTGTTCACGGCTGTGACACTGGCGGCGGGCTTCAAGGGCGGCGAGGTGGTGCCCTCGTTCTTCGTGGGGGCGACGTTCGGCTGCGTGGCGGGCCCGCTGCTGGGCATTCCCGCCGGCGCGGCGGCGGCGCTGGGGCTGGTGGCCGTGTTCTGCGGCGCCACAAACTGCCCCATCGCGTCCATCTTCCTGGCGGTGGAGCTGTTCGGCGACGGGGGGCTGCTGTATTTCGCCCTGGCCTGCGGCATCAGCTACATGCTCTCCGGCTACAACGGCCTGTACTCCAGCCAGACCATCCTCTATTCCAAGCTGAAGGCCCAGTACATCAATGTCCACACCAACGCCCATCACGCGGGGGACCCTCTCCGGGAGCCGCCGGCGGCCGGACGCGTGAAAGAAGGAGACAGCGTATCATGAGAACAGACGACATCTTCCAGACACACACTCACACATTCACACGCGGCCGCGGGATCGCACGGTTGATCTTGTCAAGAGCATCGCGATTTTCTCTGTTCTGACGGTGCATGCTTCGGCGCCGGTGCTCACCGGCGCCGAGACGGGCGGAGCGCCCTGGCTGGCGGGTCTGCTGTGGTCGGCGCTGTCCCACGCCGCGGTCCCGCTGTTTTTGATGGCCAGCGGAGCCTTGCTGCTGGATCCCGCCCGGGAGCTGTCCCTGAAAAAGCTGTACACAAGGAATTTTCCCCGCCTGCTGGCGGCGCTGCTGGCCTGGGCATGGGGCTATAAGCTGGTTTACCTGTTGGGACGGAGAGCGCTGCATGCTTCGGCGCTGGTTCAGGCGGGGAAGGAAGTCCTGCTGTTTCAGCACGAGGGGCACCTGTACTATCTGCATATGATGCTGCTGGTGTATGCCTTCCTGCCCGTCACCCGGCTGATTGCCCGGCATGCCGGCCGGACATTGCTGGCCTATTTGCTGGGGCTGTGGTTCTTGCTTGGGATTATCTATCCCGCGGTAAAGCCCTTTTGGCCCTTCCGGTCGCTGACGGGAATTCCGGCGCAGTGGCTGATGAATATGACCTATGCGTCCATCGGCTATACGCTGCTGGGCTATGCCCTCTCCCACGGTGCCGTCCCCGGCGGACGGCGCCGGCTCTGGCTGCTGACGGCGCTGGCCGGCTTTTTGACAGCCTTTTGCGGCACCTGGATTGCCTCATCCGCCGCCGGACAGACGGATACCCATTGGCTGGAGGGCATGGGCCTGGGGATGTGTCTGCTGGCGGCGGGGATTTGGGGCCTCTGCCGGTCTGTTCCCATCGGGGAGCGGGCATCCCGGGGACTGGCCTTTTTGTCAAGGGCCTCTTTCTGTATATTTCTGAGCCATATTTTCTTCCTGAAGCTGTTTGCCCGGCTGGGCCTGACAGCCCTGGCCGGGCCGCCGCTGCTCTCCGTGCCGCTGCTGGCGCTTTTGCTGCTGGCCTGCGGCTGCGGCGTGTACTGGGTATTGGCCCGGATCCCCGGTGTCCGGACATGGCTGATTTGACACATAAAAAATGGACTCCCGCGGCATACTGTCTCAAAAGACGCTGCCACGGGAGGTTTTTTATGGAAACGCTGCTCCAAATCGGCATCACGGCCCTGACCACGCTGCTGTCCATCGCGGTGCTGTTTCTGCTGGAAAAAATGATGGGAAGCAAGCAGGTGTCTCAAATGACCATGTTCGACTACGCCATCGGCATCACCATCGGCTCCATCGCGGCGGAGCTGGCCACGGAGCTGGAGGAGCCCGCCAGGCCCCTGACGGCGCTGATCGTCTACGGCGTCGCGGCGGTGGCCATCTCCGTCCTCACCAGCAAATCCCTGAAAGCCCGGGCCATGGTGACGGGCAAGCCCCTGGTGCTGCTGAAGGACGGCGTCATCTACCGGGACAACCTGAAAAAGGCCCGGCTGGATCTCAGCGAATTTCTGACCTACTGCCGCATCGGCGGCTGGTTCGACCTGAACCAGCTGCAGTCGGCGGTGCTGGAGCACAACGGCGCGGTCAGCTTTCTGCCGAAGGAAAAGGACCGCCCCGCCACCCCCGCGGACCTGGACCTGAATCCCAAGCAGTCCCAGGTGCAGACGCCCTTTGTCATGGACGGCAAGCTGCTCTCGGACAACGTGCGCCAGGCGGGGAAGGAGGAGTCCTGGGTTCACCGGAGCCTGCTGCACCAGGGCTATCGGAATGAAAAGGACGTCCTGCTGGCCCTGTGGGACGGCGGCGAAAAGCTGACGGTGTTTCCCATGGACCCGCCGCGAAAGCCCGCCCAATGACCTCCGCCCCGGGAGCCGTACTGTCCGCATCGGCCGCTCCCGCATAGAATGGCGGGGGTGATGCCATGAGAAACTGCGACTGCGATCCGCTGGCCCTGACCACCGCCGTCAACACCCTGGCGGTGTCCATCGCGGCCCGGCTGAATGACGGCGACCTGACCCTGCTGGGGGCGCTCCTGACCCAATTGGGGGACACCCTGGAGACCATTGCCGCCCAGCGGGAGCGCTGCGCCCCCAAAGGATAACCGTACGGCGGTCCCCGGGACCGGCCAAAACCGCCCCGCGGCATTACCGTGGGGCGGTTTTGTAGCTCGCAATATCGCGGATCAATCCTGGCCGGGGACCTGGGGCAGGGTGGCGAAGCTGGATTCCAGCTCCGCGTCGGTGGGGATATAGTCGCTCATCTCGCCGTTGTGGAACTTCTCATAGGCCACCATGTCGAAGTAGCCGGTGCCGGTGAGGCCGAAGACGATGGTCTTCTCCTCGCCGGTCTCCTTGCACTTCATGGCCTCGTCGATGGCGACGCGGATGGCGTGGCTGGACTCGGGGGCGGGGAGGATGCCCTCCACCCGGGCGAACATCTCGGCGGCCTCAAAGACCTTGGTCTGCTCCACGGAGACGGCCTCCATATAGCCGTCGTGGTACAGCTGGCTGAGAATGGAGCTCATGCCGTGATACCGCAGGCCGCCGGCGTGGTTGGGGGAGGGGATGAAGTTGCTGCCCAGGGTGTACATCTTGGCCAGAGGGCAGACATGGCCGGTGTCGCAGAAGTCATAGGCGAACCTGCCCCGGGTGAAGCTGGGGCAGGAGGCGGGTTCCACGGCGATGATGCGGTAGTCCTTCTCGCCCCGCAGCTTCTCGCCCATGAAGGGGGAGATCAGGCCGCCCAGGTTGCTGCCGCCGCCGGCGCAGCCGATGATGATGTCGGGCACGACGCCGTACTTATCCAGGGCCGTCTTGGTCTCCAGGCCGATGACGCTCTGGTGCAGCAGCACCTGATTGAGGACGCTGCCCAGCACATAGCGGTAGCCGGGGGTGGAGGTGGCGGCCTCCACGGCCTCGGAGATGGCGCAGCCCAGGGAGCCGGTGGTGCCGGGATGCTCCTTCAAAATGGCCCGGCCCACGTTGGTGGTCTCGGAGGGGGAGGGGGTGACGGATGCGCCGTAGGTCCGCATGACCTCCCGGCGGAAGGGCTTCTGCTCGTAGCTGACCTTCACCATAAAGACCTTGCAGTCCAGGCCCAGATAGCCGCAGGCCATGGACAGGGCGGTGCCCCACTGGCCGGCGCCGGTCTCGGTGGTGACGCCCTTGAGGCCCTGCTTCTTGGCGTAGTAGGCCTGGGCGATGGCGCTGTTCAGCTTGTGGGAGCCGGAGGTGTTGTTGCCCTCGAACTTGTAGTAGATCTTGGCCGGGGTCTGCAGCTTTTCCTCCAGGCAGTAGGCCCGGACCAGGGGGGAGGGGCGGTACATCTTGTAGAAGTCCCGGATCTCCTGGGGGATGGGGATGTCCCGGGTGTCGTCGTCCAGCTCCTGGCGGATCAGCTCGTCGCAGAACACGGGCCGCAGGTCCTCAAAGCCCATGGGCTGGCCGGTGCCGGGGTTCAGCAGAGGGGCGGGCTTATGCTTCATATCCGCCCGGACATTGTACCACGTCTGCGGCATCTCGTCCTCGGACAGGTAGATCTTATAGGGGATGTTCTGGTTTGCCATGATGATAACTCCTTTCAAAGCTGCGGCCCTTCGGGGAAATGGGAAACAAAAAAGACCTTCATCCCACAAGGACCCTTCCAATAGGTTCCTTTGGGACAAAAGTCTGAAACTTCTGCGGTGCCACCCAAATTGGCGCTTGCGCGCCCGCTCGGCGACGTGCAATCACACGCCCTTCCTTGGTAACGGGGGAAAAGCCCGTCGGTACTTACTGGGAGCTGCGCTCCGTTCGGCCCGCCCTCTGCAGTCCATTCGGCAAAGTCGTTCCTGCTGCCCTTGCACCACCGGCAGCTCGCTGGGAGAAACTCATTCTGCGTACTCGTCTGCGTCATCGGTTTTGGATCTGAACTTACGTGCAGTTTACGGCGGCGGAGGCCATTTGTCAAGAAGCAAAAAAACATTTAGATGTTTCCGACAAAAATAAGCAGGGAGAAGCAAAGGAAATGTGTGCAGGTTGACTCCCTTGACATCCGCTCGGAGATATGTTAAAGTGACCTCGTTCATCGGAGGGCTTGTGATCGCAATCACAAAGCTGGATAAGATGCCGGGTGCCGCCTGGAGTCTTGTCCGGCTTTTTTGTTGCCCGTTTTGAAGGAGGCTGTTATGCAGAAGGAACACGATTTCACCCAGGGGGCGATCCTGCCCGCGCTTTTGAAATTCGCGCTGCCGGTGCTGCTGGCGCTGCTGCTCCAGGCCATGTACGGCGCGGTGGACTTGCAGGTGGTGGGCAAATTCGGCACGGCGGCGGACATCTCCGCCGTCTCCACCGGCAGTCAGATCATGCAGTCCGTCACCGTCGTCATCACGGGCCTGGCCATGGGCGTCACGGTGCTGCTGGGCCAGAAGCTGGGGGAGGACAAGCCCGAGGAGGCGGGCCGGGCCGTGGGCAGCGGCATCTGCCTGTTCGCCGCAGTGGCGCTGGTCGTGACGGCGCTGATGCTGGCGGCGGCGCCCCAACTGGCCACGGTGATGCACGCCCCGGCGGACGCCTATGCTGGGACGGTGACCTATGTGCGCATCTGCTCCGGCGGCGCGCTGTTCATCGTGGCGTATAATCTGCTTGGCAGCATCTTCCGGGGCCTGGGGGACTCCCGGATGCCGCTGCTGACGGTGTTCATCGCCTGCGTGCTGAACATCGGCGGCGACCTGCTGCTGGTGGGCGGGTTCGGCATGGGCGTGGCGGGCGCCGCCATCGCCACGGTGTTTGCCCAGGCGGTCAGCGTGGCGCTGTCCCTGCTTATCATCCGCCGGAAGCACCTGCCCTTCACCCTGACCCGCCGGGACCTCCGCTTTGACCGGGCGGTGATCGGCAAGATCCTGCGGCTGGGCAGCCCGGTGGCCCTCCAGGATGTGCTGGTGAACCTGTCCTTCCTGGCCATTATCGCCATCGCCAATTCCATGGGCACCATCGCCTCCGCCGGCGTGGGCGTGGCGGAGAAGCTGTGCGCCTTCGTCATGCTGGTGCCCTCGGCCTACATGCAGTCCATGTCCGCCTTCGTGGCCCAGAACGTGGGCGCGGGCAAGGAGGACCGGGCGCAGAAGGCCCTGCTGTGCGGCGTTGCGTCCTCCCTGGCGGCGGGCCTGGTGATGTTCTGGGCGGCGTTTTTCCACGGGGATGTGCTGGCGGGGCTGTTTGCCGAGGACACCGCCGTCATCGCCGCCGCCTGGGAGTACCTGAAAGCCTACGCCATCGACTGCCTGCTGACCAGCTTCCTGTTCTGCTTTGTCGGCTACTTCAACGGCCACGGGAACACGGTGTTCGTTATGCTCCAGGGCTTCGCGGGGGCCATCGGCGTCCGTCTGCCGGTGGCGTTCCTCATGAGCCGGGTGTCCCCGGGCTCCCTGTTCCACCTGGGGCTCTCCACCCCGGCCTCCACGGTGGTGCAGATCGGGCTGTGCCTGGGCTGGTATCTCTGGCAGAAGAGGAAATACGACCGGCTCTCCGCCCTGGCGGAGATTTGAAAGAGCGGCGGGCCATGTTGGCCCGCCGCTCTGAGGCTGTCGAAAAAAAGTGGGAACGATAGAAAACGGGAAGGAAGATAGTTACGAAAGAAACCCAGGAAGGGTGTCTTTTGTTTTTAATCTAAGTTTTTTCGAACTTTTTAAAGTTCGAGAAAACTTGCTCAGCCTGTCGAAAAAACTTTTTCGACAGGCTGAGACCGGCGGGCCGATGGCCCGCCGGTTTTTTTACCGCTGGTATTCAAATTCAAAATCGTACATGGACACGGTGTCGCCGTCCTGGATGCCCAGCGCTTCCAGCTGCTGGAACAGGCCGGACTCCCGCAGAGTCTTGTCGAAGTACATCCGGCTCTCGTAGTCGCTGAAGTTGATGTTGCCCATGAGGCGCTGGAGCCAGGGCCCCTCCACCAGCCAGGTGTGGCCGTCGTCGGCCCGCCGGATGTCCAGCGGGGCGGAGGTGTCCACCACCGGCGGCCGGGGCACGTACTCCGGCTCGTACACCGTGACGGGAGGCAGGGAGGAGAGCATCTGGGCCGCCTTGCCCACCAGCTCCCGGGTGCCCTGATGGGCCGCCGCGGAGATCTCAAGCAGGGTGTAGCCCTGGGCCTCCACATGGGCCCGCAGCTTCTCCAGATTCGACCGGTCCTCCATGATGTCCACCTTGTTGGCGGCTACGATCTGGGGCCGCCGGGCCAGATCCGGGTTATACTGCTTTAATTCCTCGTTAATGGCGTCAAAGTCCGCGACGGGATCCCGGCCCTCGCTGCCGGAGACGTCCACCACGTGGACCAGCAGGCGGCAGCGGTCGATGTGCCGCAGGAAGTCGTGACCCAGGCCGGCGCCCTCGCTGGCGCCCTCGATGATGCCGGGGATGTCCGCCATGACAAAGGAGACGCCCTCGTCCACCCACACCACGCCCAGGTTGGGGAACAGGGTGGTGAAATGGTAGTTGGCGATCTTGGGCTGGGCCTTGGATACCACGCTCAAAAGGGTGGACTTGCCCACGTTGGGGAAGCCGATGAGCCCCACGTCCGCCAGCAGTTTCAGCTCCAAAATCACGTCATGGCTCTCGCCGGGCAGCCCCGCCTTGGCGAAGCGGGGCACCTGCCGGGTGGGGGTGGCGAAGTGCATGTTGCCCCAGCCGCCCCGGCCGCCCCTGCACAGGACGTAAGGCTCTTTATCGCTCATGTCCTTGATGATCTCGTTGGTCTCCGCGTCCCGCACCAGGGTGCCCCGGGGGACCCGGATGACGAGATCCTGTCCGTCCCTGCCGGACTTCCGGGCGCCCTGGCCGTCCATGCCGTTGGAGGCCGTGTATTTGCGCTTATAGCGGAAATCCATCAGGGTGGACAGGTTGTCGTCCACCTGCAGGATGATGGAGCCGCCCCTGCCGCCGTCGCCGCCGTCAGGGCCGCCGGCCGCCACGTATTTTTCCCGGTGGAAGGAAACCACGCCGTTGCCGCCGCTGCCGGCTTTGACGGTGATCCGGGCCTTGTCGATGAATGAAGTTGCCATGGTGTACCTCTCGTGTTTCAAATCTCGGTGATAGATTCTCCGATTTCGTCCATTTTAACGAAAAGACGCCGCCGCGTCAATACCGGCCCATCAGTCGTTCTGCTCCTGGACGAACAGGGCGTCGAACCGGGCCTTGGTGTCCGCGCTCATCCGGCGGACGAAGCCGCTGAGGGACACCGGCGTCGGCACACCGTTCTTGTCCAGCCGCAGAGGCTTCTCCCGGCCCTTGGACGGGCCGAAGCGCAGCTCCGCCAGGCACTCCACCGGCAGGGGCCGGGGCCGGATGGCGCTGCCGCGCCCGCTGGCCGCCAGGGCCGCGCAGCAGGTCTGGGGCTCCTGGTGGCACTGGTGGGGCTTTTCCTGATACTGGCTGTGCCGGTAGACCGTTTTCAGGCCCTCCGGCAGGGGCTGGCCGCTCTCAATGCGGGAGCCGTCGGAGAGCTGAAAAAAGCGGCGGGGGTGTTTCGGACCGCCTGAAAGGCAAACGCCTCCGGCTTACAGCTCAAGACGCGCTCCAGCGCCATGCCCTCGGGAATCAGCGCGCCGCCGGGAAAGCCCACCTCCCGCATCAGATAGTCCAGCGCCGGTTCGACGCGCTCCACCTGCAGCCTTGCCATGACGCAGAGCGTCCCCTGCAGCAGGGCGGCGGGGTAAATGACGTCGCCCGCACGGACGGCGGCGATGGAGGGCATCTTGGTGTGATGGCTCCCGTAGATCACGGACAGGGGGCCGGTGTCCCGGGCTTTTTCCAGCTTTCTGATGTGCTCTTTGGACCAAAAGGTGATATAGCCTGCCATTTTGAAATACCTCCGATGCTGCTTGGCTTTGCGTCCGCAGGACCCCGGGGCGCAGGCGCTTTGCAAAAAAGAGGCCCGGACTTGTGTCCGGACCCCCTTCTGAACAAACAGGGTTTATTCAGCCTCGTAGACGCAGGCCTGCTTGCGATCCTTGCCCAGGCGCTCAAAACGGAGCACGCCGTCCACCTTGGCGAACAGGGTATCGTCAGTGCCGATGCCGACGTTCTTGCCGGGATGGATGCGGGTGCCGCGCTGGCGGACCAGGATGTTGCCGGCCTTGACGAACTGGCCGTCGGCGCGCTTGGGACCCAGGCGCTTGGACTCGGAGTCACGGCCGTTCTTGGTGGAGCCGCCGCCCTTCTTGTGGGCGAAGAACTGAAGACCAATACGAATCATGATACGGACCATCCTTTCTGAAAGATTTTAGAATGGGGAGGAATCACTCTTCCTCCAAAACTTCGATGTTGTCGGGATACTCGTCATGGAGCTCGGCAAAGTAGACCATCAGCCCCGTCAAAAGCGCCTGACAGGTGCTCTCCGCCGTGGGAGCCAGGCCCCCGGGCAGGCGGAGGGAGATGGACGCGTCGTCCTCCCGGACCTTGACGGATGCCGCCAGGCCCAGCACGTCGTTGACGGTGGCCTCCACCAGGCGGATAGCGCTGGTGACGCCCGCGCAGACGATGTCCGCGCCCGCCTCGGCGTAGCCGCTGTGGCCCTTGGCGTCAAAGCCGGTGATCCGGTCGTCCTCCATGCGGAAAGTGACCGTCGTCATGCCTTAGACGGAGATCTTGCCGATCTCGACCTTGGTGTAAGGCTGACGATGGCCCTGACGCTTGCGGTAACCCTTCTTGGCGTTGTACTTGAAGATGCGGATCTTCTTGCCCTTGCCGTTCTTGACGATCTTGGCCTCCACGGAAGCACCCTCCACCACGGGGGTGCCGAAGGTGGCCTTCTCGCCGTCGATGACGGCCAGGACCTGGTCGAACTTGACGGTGTCGCCGGCCTCCTGGTCCAGCTTCTCAATGTAGACCACGTCGCCCTCAGCGACCTTGTACTGCTTGCCGCCGGTCACGATGATTGCGTTCATTTGTGTTTCAACTCCTTCATTTACGGGCTCGCTGTCGGGGGCGGCGCACAGGGCGCACTTTAAGACCCATTCAAAGCGGCTTATCAAGTATATCAGCGGAAATCCAAAATGTCAACGATTTTTCGGAAGAAAAATGCAAAAATCAGTAGAAGTACCAATACCACATCCGCTCGGTGGAGAGCCTGGTCAGACCGGATACGGTGACGGTGATCTTGCCGTCCTGCCGGTCAATATCAGCGGCGGAGAAGAAGCGGTCCGACGGGCTATTGCCGGATGTCAGATAAAACCCGAACTCATTGCCGTCCTTCCAGTTAAGACCGCTCATCCCGGCGACGGGACAATCCCGTTCCAGCCCGCCGGCGGACGCGGCGGCCCAGGGCAAGCCCTTGTCCGTCCAGCTGGCGGAGCCGGTCTGATAGGGGACCGTACCGGAGACCAATTGGCTGCCGTTACGGCGGCAGACACCGTGAGAACGGAACCAGACACGGTATATGCCGTCGCGCATTTCATCTACCTTCCAAACGGTGATCCGGCAGCCGGTGCTGTCCTAGTATAAGACTTTCCCCACGTTGCTGTCCAGATCCCAAAGATCCAGTTCCACGGAGTAAGCGCCCGCCGCGTTTTCATAGCTTGCCCGGTAGACGGGATACCCAAGCTGATATTGCAGCCCGCCTGTCCAGGTACCAAGCATGCCATTCCCGTGCAATATAATAACAAATAAAGCTATTATAATAACAAAACTGCTGCCGATCAATGCCCAACGCCGCCTCACCCGCCGCAGATCCGGGGCCTGGGGGACGCCGTAGATGACCTCGGTCACATCGGCGTCCAGTGCGGCGGCGATGCGCTCCAGCGTTTCCACGTCCGGCAGGGACTTGCCCGTCTCCCAGGCCGACACCGCCTGCCGGGTGACGAACAGGCGCTCCGCCAGTGCCTCCTGGGTCAGCCCCCGGGCAGCCCGCAGCCGCTTGATATGTGTTCCGACAGACGCCACGACCATCGCCCCCCAAAAATTGATGGCCCCAGCCTATCACAGCCGGGGCCATTTGTCACGCAAATATCCTTGCGCCGCCTTAATAGCGGAGCCGTTCCACAGTCCAGTCCGCGATCAGCGCCGCGTACCAGCCGCACACCGCTTTTCCGGTCTCCACATCGAGGTTGACATAATTTCCGCACTCCACCGGACTCTTGCCGGGCATTTCCCCCTCAAAAGCTGCTGCGGCGGCAAAGACCTCCTTCAGCAGCTCCACGGCCTCCGCCAGAGACAGCAGCCGTTCGTTGAACAGGAAGTAAAACCCGGTCTGGCACCCCATGGGGCCGAAGTAGACCACGGCGTCCTTTGCCCGGGAGTTCCGCAGCAGCGTGGCGATCAGATGCTCCACGGAGTGCATCTCACTGTTGCTCAGCAGGTCCCCGGTGTTGGGCTTCTTGAACCGCAGGTCCAGGGTCGCGATGTCCCCGTCCCGGCGGGAGAGGTACAGCCCCGGGACCAGCTTGTTGTGATCCACGGTAAAACTTGCGATGCGTTCCATCTTAGAATTCCTCCTTTTGCAGCGCCAGGGCGAAGGGCAGCAGCGCCCCTCCCAGGTTTTCCAGGGCCTGGCCGAAATCAAAGTATTCCTCCGCCCTGCTGTCCCGGAACAGGTGGTCGGACACGGACTTCAGCGCCGTGAATTTGACGCCGTTCCGCAGGCACACCTGGGCGATGGCGCAGCCCTCCATCTCCACCAGCAGGGGGGCGAAGGTGTCCCGGATCCACTCCGCCCGGGGACACTTGACGGCGAACCAGTCCCCGGTGGCCACCCGGCCGGTGACGGCGGTCACGCCCAGGGATTTCAGGATTTCCACACACCGCTCCGGCTCCCAGGTGGGGAATTCCACCTGGTTTACCGTGGATACCAGGCCGATGGGGTCTCCGACGGCGGTGGTGTCCACGTCGTGCTGCACAAATACCGAGGCCACCACCAGACTTCCGGTGGGCAGGTCCGTGGCGCAGCCCGCCACGCCCGCGTTCAGGATCATATCCACGCCGTATTTCAGGCACAGGATCTCCGCCGCCATGGCGGCGTTGACCTTGCTGACGCCGCCGGCGCAGGCGATGATATCCGGCGCGATCTCAAAAAACAGCACGCCGGAGATGGTTTCACAGGGTTCCAGATCCTTGGCGCCCGGCAGGGCGTGCAGCTCCGCGGGCATGGCAAATTGCAATCCGATCTTCATCATATGGCTCCTCACTCGGCGTCGGGCAGCTTTTTGCCGCACTTGCCGCAAAATGTGAATGCATCTCCCAGCTTCGCGCCGCAGTAGGGGCAGAAGCGGAAGGCGCCGCTGTTTATGTCAGCGGACGCGCCGTCCGCCGCGGCGCCGGACCACCGGTCCAGCGGGTCCGGTTCCTCGCCGTCCTCCACGATGTCGAAGGCGGAATAGCGGTTTTCCCCGGCGGCGTTTTTCAAATTGTAGACCACCTGAACAATACCCAGGATGATAAACAGGACGCCGAACAGGGGAAAGAATCCCGGTGCGTCCATGGACGCGGCGGTAATCGTCCAGAAAATGCCGAAAATGACCGCGATGACGGAGCCAAAAGCGCCCATGGCCGATGGCCCTCTGCCGGGTTTGATGCTTTTCATGAAAATCCCTCCATTTAGCTTGCTGTCCTTGCTTTACCAAGGGTATCAGCATATCACATTTCCCGCGTCCCGGCAATCAGGGATCACCCGGAATAGGCGTATCCGCATACGGGTTTACATAATCTGGGCAAAGGTGCTCCTGGCTCCAGGACATCATTTCGTTCAGCAGGGGCGTGAAGCTCTCTCCCAGCCGCGTCAGTGTGTATTCCACCCGGGGCGGCACCTCAGGATAGACCGTCCGGCGCAGGAACCCGTCCCGCTCCAGCTCCCGCAGCTGCTTGGTCAGGGTGGATTGGGTGATGCCGTCCAGGCGGCGCAGCAGCTCCCCAAACCGCTGGACCTTGTAAAAGGCGACATACCACAGGATCAGCAGCTTCCACTTCCCGCTCAAAACGGATTGCAGCGCGCTCATGGGGACACAGCGGGCCAATGCCGCCTGTTCCTGAAATTTGTTCTCCGCCATGGAACCCCCTCGCTTTCCAAAACAGTATACCGTGATTTGGCTGGAAACGCAAGATACCGTCTTTTTCTGGAATTTGTATGAAAAAGGATACTATCTCAAAAAAATGACCGTACTTGAAAACAGGCGGTCGGCGTCATAAGCTGTGAGACAGTAAAACGGAAAAGGAGCGATGAAATTGCATTTCACAGGAACCATTTGGCGGCCGCCCTATGAGGCCGGCTCGCTGCTGCTGGAGGTCACGGCGGGCTGCACCCACCATCAGTGTAAGTTCTGCACCCTCTACGCCGATCTGCCCTTCCGCTTCCGCATGACGCCCATTCCGGACATCGAAGCGGACCTGCTGGAGGCCCAGACGGCTTTCCACTCGCCCCTGGGGAAGCTGTCGGCGGCGCTCCAGGGCCTGCCGCCGGAGCGGCCCTGCCGGCGGGCCTTTCTGGTGGGGGCCAACCCCTTTGTGCTGCCCTTTGACAGGTTGAAAACCATTTCGGAGCTGATCCGGCGGTATTTTCCGGAGTGCCGGACCGTTGGCTGCTTTGCCCGGGTGACGGACGTGGCGCTGAAAACGGACGGGCAGCTGAGGGCCCTTCATGACCTGGGCTATGACGGCATCACCATCGGCGTGGAGACCGGGGACGGCGCGGCGCTGGAATTCATGCGGAAGGGCTGCGGGCCGGAGGACATTTTGGCCCAGTGCCGCCGCCTGGACGGGGCGGGCATCCGGTACAGCTTTTTCTATCTGGCCGGGATCTCCGGCGCGGGGCGGGGAGAGAGCGGCGCCCTGGCCAGCGCGGAGATTTTCAACCAGCTTCACCCCCGGATCATCGGCGTCTCCATGCTTACCGCCTATCCGCAGTCCGATCTGTATGCGGAGATCCGGGCCGGGAAGTGGCGGGAGGCGGGGGAGCTGGAGAAGCTGGCGGAGGTGAAGACCCTGGCGGAGCATCTGACGATCCCGGTGTTTTTCGCCATGCTGGGCGCCTCCAACGCGGTACAGGTACAAGGGCGGCTGCCGGAGGACAAGGAGGCGGTGCTGGAAGAGCTGGAGCTGGCCTGCCACACCCGGAGCGAGGAGGAGCTCCGTCATTACAGGACCCATCTTCCCCACCTGTAAAAAGGAAGGAGCGGCTCACCGCTCCTTCCAGATGAAAATGGGCATGGGCGGGTCGCCCCGTCGGTTGGCCCAGCCGCAGCAGAGCACGGAAAACGCGCGGTCATCCAGGGTTTTCAGATATGCCAGAACCGCGTCTTTTTCTTCATAGCCGTTTTCCTTCCCGTAGTAGAGGGCAATGGCCATGACCCCGCCGGGCCGCAGCAGCCGCAGCCCGGCCCCGATGGCCGCCACGGAGCTGTCCGCCCGGGTGAAGATACGGGGGTCCCCGCCGGGAAGCCTGCCGAAGTTGAACACCACGCAGTCCACCGTTCCGGTTTCCGCGTACTGTTCCATATGGGCGTGGCTGTCCAGGATCACCTCGGCGTGAAGGCCCTCCGTCTCCAGCAGCGCCCGGGTCTGGGCCGCCGCCTCCTCCTGGATGTCAAAGGCCAGCACCCGTCCGGTCTCCCCGGCCAGACGGCACAGCAGGGCGGTGTCCCGCCCTTTTCCGGCGGTGGCGTCGATGCAGAGGGCCCCTGGCCGGACGCTCTGCCGCAAAAAGTCGTGTACCATGCTCAGCGTGTTCAGCTGCATCTGTGTGCCTCCTTATATAATTGGGGCATGGGGCGTGACCGCCGGGCACGCCGTCCCGACGGCCTTTGAAAGCGGTCCCATAAAAAGTTCCCGCTGCAAACACAGCGGGAACTTTTTGCGGGCAGTCAGCCGTTAACGATGGCGGCGGTATCCTGGGCAATCATCCGTGTTCCCCACGGGGCAGGCCCCGCGGGGGCCCCGTGAGATTGAAATGCTCGGGCGGAGTGAATCCGCCCTCCGCCAAGGTTTTGCGCGGGCGCAAAACGCTTGTACGGCGCAAGCGCCGCCCCGCTCTGCGGGGCCCCGGAACTGATGAACAGCGCCGACGGACGCCGCCGTTTTTAAAGATCCTGTCAGCCGTTGACGATGGCGGCGGTATCCTGAGCGATCATCAGTTCTTCGTTGGTGGGAATCAGCAGGACCTTGACCTTGGAGTCGGGGGCGGAGATGACCAGCTCCTTGCCCCGGCCCTGGTTGGCCTCGGCGTCCAGCTTCACGCCCATGTACTCCAGGCCCTCGCAGACCATGGCGCGGATGCCCTTGTCGTTCTCACCCACGCCGGCGGTGAAGATGATGGCGTCCACTCCGCCCATGGCGGCGGCGTAAGCGCCCACGTACTTCTTCACCTCATAGGCGAACTTCTCCTCAGCCAGCTTGGCCTTCTCGTCGCCATTGTTGGCGGCGTTCTCCAGGTCGCGGAAGTCGGAGGACACGCAGGACAGGCCCTCCACACCGGACTTCTTGTTCAGGATGTTCAGCATCTCGTCGATGTTCATGCCGTACTTGTTCATCAGGTACTGCAGGATGCCGGCGTCCAGATCGCCGGAGCGGGTGCCCATGGGCAGGCCGGCCAGGGGGGTGAAGCCCATGGAGGTGTCCACGCTCTTGCCGCCGTCCACGGCGGTGACGGAGGAGCCGTTGCCCAGGTGGCAGGAGATCAGCTTCAGCTCCTCGGGCTTTTTGCCCAGCATGGCGGCGGCGCGGCCGGAGACATACTTGTGGGAGGTGCCGTGGAAGCCGTAGCGGCGGACCTTGTCGTTTTCATAGTAGGCGTAGGGCAAGGCGTACATATAGGCCTTGGGGGGCATGGTCTGGTGGAAGGCGGTGTCGAACACGGCCACCATGGGGGTGCCGGGCATCAGCGCCTGACAGGCCTTGATGCCGATGATGTTGGCGGGGTTGTGGAGGGGGGCCAGGGGGTTGCACTCCTCGATGGCGGCCATGACCTCGTCGGTGATGAGGACGGACTTGGCGAACTTCTCGCCGCCGTGCACCACCCGGTGGCCCACGGCGTCGATCTCCTTCATGGAGCCGACCACGCCGTTCTTGGCGTCCACCAGGGCGTCCAGCACGGCCTGGATGGCCTCGGAATGGGTGGGCATGGCCACGTCAACGGCGTCCAGGGTCTCCTTGCCCGCGATCTGGGGCTTGTAGGTGAATTTGCCGTCGATGCCGATGCGCTCGCACAGGCCCTTGGCCAGCAGCTCGCCGGTCTCAGGATTCAGCAGCTGATATTTCAGGGAAGAGCTGCCAGCGTTGATGACAAGAATGTTCATGTTTACCGTCTCCTCTTCTTTTGGGGGAAAGCCTTGCGGGGTTCCCATAAATGATATAAAATAAAGGCATTGGATGAGTCCCGTATGCGGGCGGAACTCTACATCTTCCATTATAACAGAGATTTTTCAGGTTACAACCACCATTTTTACCGAAATGTCATTTTTTTGTAACCGCTTAGGGGTGAATTCTGTGCAGGTTGCAGGTATCATAATAGAATACAATCCCTTGCACCGCGGGCATTTGCACCTGATGGAGCAGGTCCGCGCCCGTCTGGGCCCCGATGCCGCCGTCATCGGCGTCATGAGCGGGGACTTTGTCCAGCGGGGGGATTTTGCCGTTCTGCAGAAGCGCGCCCGGGCGGAGGCCGCCGTGAAAAGCGGCATGGACCTGGTGCTGGAGCTGCCCCTGCCCTGGGCCGTCTCCTCGGCGGAGGGGTTCGCCGGCGGCGGCGTGCGGACGCTTCTGGCCACGGGCCTTGTGACCCATCTGGCCTTCGGCAGCGAGTGCGGGGACGCGGTCGCGCTGAACGAGGTGGCCGCCTGCCTGGACTCCGGGGCGTATCACGCCGGTGTGCGCCGCTTTTTGGGGGAGGGCATGTCCTTTGCCGCCTGCCGTCAGGCGGCGGTGGGGGCGGTTCTGGGAGACGGGCGGGCCGCCCTGCTGGAGGGGCCCAACAACAATCTGGGCGTGGAGTACTGCAGGGCCCTGCTGCGTCACGCCCCCGGCATCCGGCCCCTGACGGTGCCCCGCCGGGGCACCGCCCACGACGGGCCCGCCGGCTCCGGCCGGTATCCCTCGTCCTCCGCCATCCGCGAGCTGCTGCGGGCGGGGGAGCGGGAAACGGCCCTGGCCCTGATGGCCCCGGCCATGCGGGAGGTTTATGAGAAAGAGGAGGCCGCGGGCCGCGCCCCGGTCTTTTCGGAGACCTGTGAGCGGGCCATCCTGGCCCGGCTCCGCTCCATGACGGCGGCGGACTTCGCCGCCCTGGACCGGGGGCGGGAGGGCCTTTGGAACCGCCTGTACAGCGCCAGCCGCGGCGCCGTGTCCGTGGCGGAGGTGCTGGAGCGGGCCAAGACGAAGCGCTACGCTCACGCCCGCCTGCGCCGGATGGTGCTGTGGGCCTATTTGGGGCTGACGCCGGGAGACGTTCCGGACAAGATCCCCTATCTGCGGGTGCTGGCCGCCAATGAGACGGGCCGCGCTCTGCTGGCCCGGATGCGGAAGACCGCCGCCGTCCCGGTTTTGACCAAGCCAAGCCATGTGCGGCGGCTGGACCAGGCCGCCCAGGAGCTGTTTGCGCTGGAGGCCCGTGCCGCTGATTTGTATGCGCTGGCATACCCCGATCTTGCCGCCGCGGGCGGCAGCGCCTGGAAAGAGGGGCCTGTGATCGTCTAGGCCCGCTTTCGGAAAGGAGTCAGTCTATGACCACTCTGATTGCCATGTTGATGTCTCTGCTGCTGACCGCTTGTTCCGCCGCTACCATGGCGGACGTCAAAAGCGCAGCGCCGCCGGCGGATCTGCCGCCGGCGGAAGCGGCCGTTGAGGAGAAAATTTCCTATACCGTGGAGCTTCAGACGTGGGAGGACACTGTGTATGCAAAAGACGGTACACGCCTGGTATCCAGCAGCTTTCAGATTCCGGTGCTGACCGCCTGCCGGGAGGACGGCACTGCCATCACCGAACCGGAGACGGAAAAGGAGACCCAGGCGCTGGAAGCTGCCGCCGTCTTCAATGAGAGGTTCAGCGTATGGACATCGTCGGAGGAGCTTGACAGACTGTCGGAAGGCGCGGCGGAGGATTTAGCCTGGCGTCAGGAGGCGGGCTACGAGTGGCTCGGTTATGCGTTGGAGCTGAGCTGCAATGTCTATCAGACGGGGCAGCTGGTCAGCGTTTCCGGCCTGTATTACAGCGATACCGGCGGCGCCCACCCCAATACGTATCTGATGGGCTGGAACTTCGATTTGGAGAGCGGCGCCTTTTTTGAGCCGGAGCTTTTGTCGGAGGGGGGCGCCCTGCAGGAGACCGTCGGCGCCGAGCTGGCGCGGCAGGCCCAGGCCCGGGCGGCGGAAAGCGGTCTGGCGCCGGAGGACTTTTTCTGGTCGGATTACGAGAATATCCTGGCCGACTGGGGCAGCTATGCCGTCTCCTTTGACGAGAGCGGCATGCGGGTGGCCTTCTCCCCCTATGAGCTGGCGGCCTATGCCGCCGGCGCGCAGGAATTCCACCTGTCCTATGACTGGCTGCGGCCCTATTTGAGCCAGCACGGAAGGGAGCTCCTGGGGCTGGAGACGGAGGAATAACGCCTATGGCGCGGACCGATGGGCCCGCGCCTCTTTTTGCTTGACATGCCTAGCAATGCTATGTATAATAAGCATAGAATCTCTAGGTATAAGCTTCCACAGGAGGTACTTTATGAAAAAGAAGCAGAATATCGAGCATACCCAGCTGCTGGTGCTGTCCCTGCTGGCGGGGGAGGACATGTACGGCTACCAGATGATCGTGGAGCTGGCCCGCCGCTCCGACCGCACCTTTGAGATGAAGGAGGGCACGCTGTACCCCGTCCTCCACGGACTGGAGAAGGACGGCTATGTGGAGGCCTACCAGCAGGAGGCCCCCACGGGCCGGATGCGGAAGTATTACCACCTGACCCGCAGGGGCGGCGCACTGCTGAAAACGGAGGCGGAGTCCTGGAAGACCTACTCCGGCGCCGTCAACGCCGTACTCCGCAGCAGCGCGGGGCTGAATATGGCGTGATATGACCCGGGGGGAATATAACGCCCGGGTGCAGGCTGCCCTCCGCCGGGTGACGGAGCGGGAGCGGGCGGCCATCCGGGCGGAGCTCGACGCCCACATGGAGGACCACATCTGCGACCTGCTGGACCTGGGTTATTCGCCGGAGCTGGCGGAGGAGCGGACCATGGCCTTCATGGGCGACCCGGAAGAGGTGGGCCGGGAGCTGAATAAGCAGTATCCGCTGGGGTGGCTGGCGGCGAAGTGGGCCGCCATGGCACTGACGGCGGTGCTGGTGCTGCTGATGCTGCTCCCCGCCCGGCAGCTGGCGGGAACGGTGGCGGACAATCTGTGGAACCGCTTTTACCCGCTGCACCAGCTGGACCTGTGGGACATCAACTTCGCCGGCTTTGTGGACGGCGAGTACGTTCATATCGTGGCGGACACGGCGGAGGTGGACCTGCGGCAGACCGCGGACGGCGTGGGGCTGCGGGTCTATCAGGCGGGGCTGGAGGACCCGGCGGCGGAGGAGACCAACGCCTGGATCGCGGTCAGCATTTACAGCGAAAACCCCTTCCGCAATTCCCCGACTCTGATGGGAGAACTGACGGCACCGGACGGACGGGAGGTCACGCGCACCATGACATATTCCTTCGGCGGCCCGTTCATGGTCTACAGCGAGGTTACACGGGGCGAGGACCTGACCTTTACATATGAGCAGGGCGGGCACAGCTTCACCTTCACCGTGCCCCTGCCCTGGGAGGAGGCGGAGCCATGAGGAAAAAGCGGATGGCGACCCGAAAGCGGTCGGCCCTGGGGTGGCTGGCGGCGCTGTGCCTGCTGGTGCTGTTCTGCCTTTGGACGGGACTGTACGGCCTGACGCCCCAAAGCGCCCTGCGGCGGCAGGGGCAGTATTTTTTCGTCGGAGACCTGACCCTGGTGGACAGCGTGCGGGACGGCTACGAGACGGATTTCGGCGCGGGGCGGGTCCTGGCGGCGGAGAACGACGGCTGTCTTCTGCTGGGCCTGGCCCGGTGGACGCCCTGGCGGGGCTGGCAGGCGGGCTTTGCCTGGCCGGTGGAGCGGACGGACAGCGCCGTGGATGCGGTGGGCGCGTACTACTCCTGGGACTTTGAGGGGGAGCGGTATCCCCATGTGCTGTTCGGGTATGTAAACGATCCCCGGACGGCCCGGGTGCGGTTCCAGGCGGAGGGACTTCCGCCAGTGGACGCGGTCCTGCGGACCGACCGGGCGGGGCGGCGGTATTTTTTGGAGGAATATGTGGCGGACAGTCCCGGCAGTGTGCGGCTCACCGCCCTGGATGGGCGGGGCGGCGTTCTGGAGGAACGGCCGCTCAGTACGGACGACCGTCAGGCGTACATATCTTTGACTTATGATGATATGTAAAAACAGGGCTGAAGCCATGCTTCAGCCCTGTTTTCACAGCAATAGTTGACATAATATATTTTCTGCAAACCTATCCAGCCGCTCCGCAATTCCCGGCAGCGCCATGGCTGTCCCGGCGTCGTTGGCGGTCTCCAGCAGGCAGAACTCCGGCGGGAGCCAGAAGCCCTTGTTCATATTCAGGGCGGAAACCACCTGGCTTGCCACGATGTCCCCGCCGGAGTAGCCGGACACCACGATGGCGAACACCGCCTTGCCGGTGAAGGGAGTGGTGCGGTACAGGGCTGTCAGGCGGTTGACGGCCGCCGTCAGGTTGGCAGACAGGGCGTCGTTGTAGTTGGGGCACAGCAGCACCACCGCGTCAGCCTCCCGGAGGGCGGGGTAGACCTCCTGCACCATGACGCCGCCGTAGAAGCAGTCCCCCTGCTCGCCGTAGTGGAGGCACATGGTGTAGGGGCAGCCGGCGCAGTCCTCCAGGGTGCCGTTCCGCAATCCGATCTCCGTGATGTCGCAGCGGGGCTCCAGCCGCTCCCGGCACCGGCTCCACAGGGCCAGGGTGTTGCTGGTGGCGTGGTTGGAGGCGTGGAGCACCAGCAGATGCGGACGCGTCCGGCGGGGCGGCGCGAAGGCCAGCACCCGGCCCGCCAGGTCGGCGGCGGCCAGACGGTAGGCCTCCTCCAGAGAGCAGCCGGCGTTTTTCGCCTGGACGGTGAAGTTCCGCAGGTCCCCGGTGCCCTCCACCAGCGGGCGGCCCGGAAAGGTGCAGCCCGCCAGGCTGGCCGCCAGCACCAGCTCCCGGCCCACGGACTTGGTGTACAGATCCCCCGGCCCGTCCGCCAGCACCCCGCCCACGCTGCCTTGCAGGCAGCCGGGGTGGGTCCGCAGAAAGGCCAGCAGGCTGTAAAAGGCGTGGTTCACGCCGCTTTCCCCCAGCGGGACGGCAAACAGGACGCGCTGGCCTTCCAGCGGGTCCGTCAGCCAGTTCACCGTCTGGCGGCAATGCCCCCGCACCGCGGCGGCCAGTACCTGTTCAAACCGGGGAGCGCTTGCGTTGCCCAACCGGATCACCGTCAAATCCCGCGCCATCCGGCCGCCTCCTTTCAACGAATTTTTGCCGGTCAGAGGATCTCCGCCAGCTGTTCCTCCGTCTCCCGCAGCCGCGCAAACAGCGCGTCCGGCAGCCGCAGCGTCTCCGTCTCCAGCCCGTGGGCAGTGTAGCGGTTCTTCACGCCGAACCACACCCCGCCCAGGGGGACGGAGGCGCAGTGCCAGTCCCCCCGCAGCGTCAGCAGCAGCTGCATGGCGCCGGAGGACACCGCCGGGGCCACATAGGGCTTGAAGCCCAGTTCCCGGATGCGGAGGTTGGCGGCCTCCACCTTTTCCGTCAGCTCCCGGGACAGGGCGTCGTCATAGTGCCGGATGGAGTTGGCGATGACCAGCCCCCGCCCGTGGGGGCCGAAGGCGCGGCCCTCCGTGAGAAAGCTGGCAAAGCGGGGGTCTTGCTTGGCGTAATAAGCCGCACGGGCATTCATCACGCCCAGGCCGAAGCCCTGCACCTGCTCTGGCAGCAGGCCGAGGTGGTCCGCCGTGCCGTCCGGGGCGGTGTTGGAGGCCAGCCACGCCGCCTTGCACAGGGGGTCCACCGGATCGCTGAGGACTATGAACAGCCCCTGGAAACGGGCCTCCCGGGCCTTTCGGGCAAAGCTCTCCGCCAGTGGCCGGTTGGCCGCGAACTGGGCCATCCGCACGTCTTTCACGCCGCTGCCCACCGCCGGGATGGCCTTGGCGGCGGCGAAGATGAATACGTCGCAGTCAAAGAGCCGGTCCATCGTCACCGGCTCCACCTCCGGCAGGGCGTCATAGTCCCAGGGCCACGCAATCTGCCCCATCTCGGCGGTCCAGCGGGCCACAGCGGCCTCGTTCAGGTCGCAGATGCCGATGGCGGAGATCACGTCGCGGCCCAGCAGCTTCAGCGCCGTCAGCAGCGTGCCGCCCACATCGCCCACCGCCAGCAGATGCACCCGCTTTTTTTCGCCGCTGGGCGCGGTGAAGGACAAAGCGTCCCGCCACCGGGGATGGCGCAGGTTCACGGCGGTCAGCGTCCCGTTTTGTATGGCGGACAGGACCTCCGGAGAGGCCTCCGGCGGCGGCCCCAGCCGGTCCGGGTCCAGCCAGCGGACGTCCGCCGGGACGGCCAGCCGGCGCTTGTCCGTGACGCGCCAGGCGGCCCGGGTGACAGGCCCCACTGTCAGAAAAACGGCGGGCACACGGCGCTCCGCCGCGGGGAAAGGCAGCTCCGGCAGAAACGACGCCGCGGGTTTATCGTCGATTTGATAGTAATACATGGGAGTTCCCCCTTTCTTGTCATAAGGCACAGCTGCCGCGGTATTCGACTGTTTCCGCCGTTTTGGGACAGACTAAGGCGGGGAGGTGAAAGCGTGGAGCAGTATCTCTGCCTGACAGACCTGCTGGATCAGGACCTGTCGGCCTATGAGTATTTCCAGACCCTGCCGCCGGAGCTGCAGACGGCGCTGCGGCGGGACGGCGGCGTTGCGTCCTTTGAGGAACTGCAGGCCCGGGCGGCCCATCTGCGGGACGCGGGGCTGCCGGGAGGGGCGTATTGAAAACGGGCCTCCTATGGGCGCGGCCCGTGGGAGGCCCCTTGCTGCCGCTATTGTATCACATCTGACATGCCGCCGCAACTTGACCTTGGCGGCGGATTGGGGTACAATGGGAGCACGGAATATGAAGGAGGAGTGGTATCATGCCCAGCATCTCCGTGATCGTGCCCGTCTATCAGGCGGAGAACTATTTAGAGAAGTGCGTGGAGAGCGTGACCCGGCAGACTTTTTCCGATTGGGAGCTGCTGCTGGTGGACGACGGCTGCACCGACGATTCCCCGGCCATCTGCGACCGCTGCGCGGCGGAGGACTCCCGGATCCGGGTGTTCCACCGGAAGAAGAACGCCGGCGTCAGCGAGGCCCGGAACCTGGGCCTGCGGGAGGCCAAGGGCGACTATATCGCCTTTTTGGACGTGGACGACCGCTTTGAGTTCCGGGCGCTGGAGACGCTGTGGAGCCTGCGGGAGCAGTCTGGGGCGGACACCGTGGGCTGCGCCCACCTGAATCTGGCCCCGGGCGGCGCCAAGGCCGTGGAGCTGCTGCTGCCCGCCGGGGAGTATGACCAGCAGGGCATCCGGGAGCAGATCGTCTATCCCCTTCTGGGGGAGCGCCTGCGCCAGCCGGTGTTCAACGGCTTCATCTGGCGGTATCTCTTCTCCGCCGAGATCCTCCGCTCCGCCCGCATCACCTTTGAGGGCGCCTATCTGGAGGACGAGCTGTTTTTGATGGAGTATTTCTGCACGGCCCGGAAGCTGGCGGTGACGGAAGAGCCGCTGTACCGCTATTTTCTGAATCCCTCCTCCGCCACCCACAGGTACATGAAGGACTTCCAGAAGGTCTTTGACCGCTTTATGGCGCGGAAGGAGGCCCTGGTGAAAAAATACGCGCTGGAGGACGCCCGGCCCCAGTGGCGGGAGAACTCCAACTGGGCGGGCCTGCTGATCGCCATTGGCAATGAGTACGCCCCTGACAACAAAAAGTCCATCCGCCAGCGGCAGAAGGCGGTGCAGGAGCTGTGCCGCCGCCCGGATATGGCCAAGGCCATCGCGGAGATTACGCCCCAGGGCCTGAGCCCCAACAAGCAGATGGTGGCCAACCTGGTCAAGGGCGGGCATTTCTTCATCCTGACCCAGATGTACCGCCTGAAAAACCGCATTTGAAACGAGGAGCCGACCTATGACCCTTCTGCGCGAAAGTTACCTGTATCATCTGTGGCTGTCCCTGCTGTCGGTATATGACGGCAGCACGGTCCATCACGTTCTGGCCGCCGCCGGCGGCTGGTGCAGCCGCCAGATCGACGGCAGCCGCGTCCTGCGGCCATTGTGCCGGGAGGGGGCGGTGGCCCGCGCCTGGCCGGACAGCGCCCTGTGCCGGGGGCTGACCTGGCTGGTGAACCTGCCGGGACGGCTGCTGCATTGGCTGTATCAGGCCTTCCGGCTGACCTTTGAGGACAGCGTCTTCGCCCGCCTGGCCTTCGCCATGGGGGAGGAGACCGCCATCGCCCAGTCCTGGCTGATCATACTGCTGTGGAGCATCCCCTTTACCTATTGGAACAACGCGTACAGCCTGATGGGCTTCGCGCTGCTCCTGGTGCTGTTCCACGCCGGGGCCATGCACCGCGGCGCCTTCCGCCTGGATCTGGCGAACATCGGCTTTTATCCCCTGGTGCTGTTCGGAGCCATGTTTCTGGCGGTGTTTTTCTCCTATGCGCCGTCGCTGTCCCTGCGGTTTTTGTTTTATCACATCTCCGCCGCCCTCTGTGTGCTGGTGACGGTCAGCGCCGTCCGCTGCGGGGAGGATCTGAAGCGTCTGGCCGCCGGCGGAGCCGTCTGCGTGGCGGTGTCCGGCGCCTACGGCATCATCCAGCGCATCCAGGGCGTGGAGGTCAGCTCCTCCACCGTGGATCTGAAGGTAAACGCCGGCATGCCGGGCCGGGTGGTGTCTATCTTTGACAACGCCAACACCTTTGCCGAGGTGCTCATCATGCTGCTGCCCCTGGTGCTGGCGCTGATCCTCTGCTCGAAGCGCCTGGTCAGCAAGCTGCTGGCCTGCGGCGTGTTCGCAGTGGGCATGGCGGCCCTGGGCATGACCTATTCCCGGGCCAGCTGGATCGGCGGCGCCTGCGCCATGGCGGTGCTGGTCTTCTTGTGGAAGCCCAGGCTGATCCCGGCGTTTTTCCTGCTGTGCTGCCTGGCGGTGCCCTTCCTGCCGGCGACGATCTGGAACCGGATTTTGACCATCGCCAACCCGTCGGACTCCTCCACCGCCAGCCGCATCCCGCTGCTCCAGGCGGCGCTGGAGGTCGTCCGCAGCCGCCCTGTCCGGGGCGCGGGCCTGGGGACCGCCGCGCCTCAGGCGTACATTGCCGACTGGAACCTCTACCACGCGGATTTCCCCTATGTCCACTCCCACAATTTCTACCTGGAGCTGTGGGTGGAGGCGGGCCTGCTGGGGGCCGTTGGATTTGTGGCGTCCATGCTGTGGAACATCAAGCGGGCGGCCCATGTTGTCCGCCACTGCCCGGATTCCGCTGTCCGGACCATTACCTGCGCCGCGGCGGCGGCCCTGTGCGGCACCATGGTCTGCGGCCTGGCGGATTATCTGTGGAATTATCCGCGGGTGATGTGCATTTTCTGGTTTGTTTTCGCCATGGCCCTGGCCGGCGTCAAGCTGTGCCTGGCGGAGGGCCCGGCTCCGAAAAGAAGCTGAGAAACACAGGACCGATTCAACTGCGGAAGACTCTGCGTTTCCGTCCCAGCGGCCCTGCCGGGATATAGCCTGCTTTTGTTATACTTTTGACCGTGAAGGATACGGCCTCTTTCGGCGTGCTCTGTGTGACAGCGCGGCCGCATAAGGCCTTATCCTTCTTTTTTATGCGCCTGCCCGGCGCCTGTAGGAATCCGATAAACTAAAAATCGCTTAAATTTACCATTTTCTTGCTATTCCCGCGTGGATGTGCTACTATCATTGACAGCACTGCCATGTGTTGGGACAGGCCTTAGCAGTATAGCCGCAGCCGCCCGAATGCTCTGCCAGGCGGCAGAGCGTTTTCGCATATCAGTATGGAGGGCCGTTTTATGGCTGCCGGATATAAAGGCTCCGGAAGCTGCGCATCGGCAGGGATATGAAGAGCAGTGAATGGGGAACGCATCGGGCCAGGCAACTGGAAACAGATTGCCGATCATGCGGTTATGCATACCTGAAATGTGTTGAACCTGATTGCGGCAGCGGATACTTTTACGTTTAGGGGGGCTTTGATGGAAAGATCAATCGCGTTCATTGACAGCGAAATTGGTGTCGATGATAAGAAAATACATGATCTGGGTGCCGTTCGCAATGACCGGGCCTCATTCCACAGCGCCTCTGTTTGGGAATTTTCAGAGTTTATTGCCGATGTGGAATTCCTCTGCGGCCATAATATCATCCACCATGATATGGCATATATAAGGCCGCATTTGGCAGATGGCTTTTCGGCAAAATGCATTGATACCCTTTACCTCTCCCCCTTGCTGTTCCCAAAGCGCCCCTATCACGCACTTTTAAAGGACGATAAACTTCAGGTGGATGAGCTGAATAATCCACTGAATGACGCCCGGAAAGCGGAGAAGCTGTTCTACGACGAGGTAAATGCTTTTTACAGCCTGTCTTCTGCGAAAAGGCGGATATATTGCTGTCTGCTCTACCAGTTTGAAGAGTTCCGGGGCTTTTTCAACTATGTAAATTTTGCGCCGCATCGTTTCAATGCAGAAGAACTGATCATAAGCGAATTTTATGGAAAAATCTGCGCGAACGCCAATTTGGCGGTACTGATCAAACATTATCCGGTTGAACTTGCCTATGCCCTTGCGCTGATTTCCAGCAGGGATTATCGTTCTGTCACTCCCCGCTGGCTCCTGAAGAACTATCCTAAAATTGAGAACGTCATCAAGTATTTATGCAGCACCCCCTGTAAGGAGGGCTGCGAGTACTGCTCCTCCGTTTTGGACATTCACAAGGGCCTGAAACGAATTTTCGGATATGACAGTTTTCGCACCTATAATGGCGAGCCCCTGCAGGAGCGTGCGGCACAGGCGGCAGTAGACGGAAAATCGCTGCTGGCCGTCTTTCCAACAGGCGGCGGCAAGTCCATTACATTTCAGCTTCCTGCACTCATGGCGGGAAACGCGGTTCATGGCCTGACAGTGGTCATTTCGCCGCTGCAGTCACTTATGAAAGATCAGGTTGACAACCTGAATGCTCTGGGCATTGTCGATGCTGTCACTGTAAACGGCCTGCTTAGCCCAATAGAAAGAGCGGATGCCTATGAGCGCGTGGCGAACGGCTTGGCAACGATACTTTATATCTCGCCGGAACAGCTTCGGTCAAAGACGATTGAAAAAATGCTGCTGTCCCGCAGCATCGTTCGTTTTGTCATTGATGAGGCACATTGCTTTTCCGCGTGGGGACAGGATTTTCGCGTTGATTATCTTTATATCGGTGACTTTATCCGCGAACTGCAGAAACAGAAGGGGGATAAGAGACCGATCCCTGTGTCGTGCTTTACTGCCACGGCCAAGCAAAAGGTCATCAGTGATATCTGCGATTATTTTAAGCGCAAACTGGACCTGGACCTTGAACTGTTTGCGTCCGCGGCAACACGCGGGAACCTCCACTATGCTGTGCTGTTTAAGGAAACGGAGGAGGAAAAATACACAGCGCTTCGCGCTTTGATCGAGCAGAAAGACTGCCCGACGATCGTCTATGTCTCCCGCACAAAACGGACGAGAGAACTGGCCGATAAGTTGAACAGCGACGGGTTCCCCGCAAGACCGTTTAACGGAAAAATGGACCCCAATGAGAAAATTGAAAATCAGGAAGCATTTATGCGGAACGAGGTCAAAGTAATCGTCGCAACCTCGGCTTTTGGCATGGGCGTAGATAAAAAAGACGTCCGGTTAGTGGTTCATTACGACATTTCGGACTCGCTTGAAAACTATGTGCAGGAAGCCGGACGTGCCGGACGCGATCCGGCGTTGGAGGCGGATTGTTATGTCCTTTTCAATGACAATGATTTGGATAAGCATTTCATTCTGCTCAACCAGACGAAACTGAGCATCAGCGAAATTCAGCAGGTCTGGAAAGCAATCAAGGATTTGACGAAGCTCCGCCCCAATATAGCCTGCTCTCCCCTGGAGATTGCCCGCCAGGCTGGCTGGGATGACTCTGTCACTGATATTGAAACGCGGGTGAAGACCGCGGTTGCCGCATTGGAAAATGCCGGTTATATCAAGCGCGGGCGCAATGTTCCCCGCATTTTTGCCACCAGCATCCTTGTGCGAAATATGCAGGAAGCCAGCTTTAAAATCGATCAGTCGCGGCATTTTACTGACCAGCAGCGGCAGGATGCGAAACGCATTATGAAATCCCTGATTTCAAGCCGAAGCATTGCGAATGCCGGAAATGATGATGCTGAATCTCGCGTAGATTACCTTGCGGATATTCTGGGGATCCGGAAGTCCGATGTTATAACCGCAATCAATTTGATGCGTCAGGACGGCCTGCTGGCAGATTCTCAGGATATGTCGGCCTATATTCTCAAAGCCGACACGCAGAACAAGTCCCTTCAAATTCTGGATCGTTTTGCCAAGCTGGAGGATTTTATTTTTGAGAAACTTCCGTCGGATGGATGCATCATTGATTATAAAGAGTGGAACGAGGCGGCACTTGCCGCGGGAATCACAAGCTCCAGCGTTAAAAATCTTAAGACCCTGCTGTACTACCTGACGATTAAAAATGATATCCGCAAAGTGGAGGATGCGGAAAGCCACACGGCGATGATTCAGCCCACAATGTCCTGTGACCTTTTGACAGCCAAATTCAAGCGCAGAATGGATGTTTGCCGTTTCATCGTAGGCGAGCTCTATGAACGCGCTGAGCAAAGAACGGATGAACGTACAGACGAAACGCCGGTGCTCTTCTCTCTCGTAGGACTTTTCAATGCTTACAAGGAGACCCGGCGGCTTGACATGGATTATGCCGTTGTCACCCTGGATGATATATCTGACGCGCTTTTGTACCTCTCAAAAATTGGAGCGATGAAACTTGAAGGCGGATTTCTGGTATCCTACAACGCTATGCAAATCAAGCGCCTTGTTACGGACAACCGTATCAAGTACAAGGTGGACGATTATCGGATGCTGGACGAGTTTTATAAGCAAAAGATCCAACAGATCCACATTGTCGGAGAATATGCGAACCTGATGACGCAAAATTACTTTGCTGCGCTGCAATTTGTTCAGGACTATTTCCGGATGGATTTCAGGCGGTTTATTTCCAAGTATTTCAGAGGCGAGAGAATCAAAGAAATCGACCGCAATATCACGCCTCAAAAGTATCACCAGCTTTTCGGGGAGCTCTCGGATATTCAGTCCAAAATCATCAATGACAATGCGTCTAAATATATTGTTGTCGCCGCCGGCCCCGGCAGCGGCAAGACACGTGTGCTGGTACATAAGCTGGCTTCTCTGCTTTTGCTGGAGGATGTAAAACACGAGCAGCTCTTGATGCTTACATTCTCGCGGGCAGCGGCAACCGAGTTCAAAAAGCGCTTGCTCGGGCTGATTGGAAACGCTGCCAATTTCGTTGAAATCAAAACATTCCATTCATATTGCTTTGATCTTCTTGGAAAGATCGGCAGTTTGGAAGGGGTTGAGGACGTTGTAAAAAACGCGGCCGAAATGATCCAAAACGGCGAAGTTGAACCCGGTAGAATTATGAAGAGCGTTCTGGTCATCGATGAAGCGCAGGATATGGATGCCCATGAGTTTGCACTGGTGCAGGCACTGATCCGGGCGAATGATGATATGCGTGTCATTGCAGTGGGTGACGACGACCAGAACATCTATGAATTCCGCGGCTCCAATTCCAAGTACATGGCCGCATTGCTTAGCCGCTATGGCGCGGTAAAGTATGAGATGGATGAAAACTACCGCAGCAAGGCCGGCATTGTGTCTTTGAGCAACGCCTTTATTGCCGCCATGCAGAATCGTATGAAAACCGCTCCCATTCAGGCGGTTCAATCCGAAAGCGGCACAGTTGAAATGACACATTATATTTCGGAAAATATGGAGGCAGGACTCGTCAACCAGGTGCTTCAGACAGACCGCGGCGAAACATCTTGTATCCTGACAAACACGAATTATGAGGCGCTGCAAATAGTCGGCCTGCTCACCCGGAAAGGAAAACGGGCAAAGCTGATCCAATCCAATGATGGATTCAGCTTGTATAACCTTGCGGAAGTACGCTTTTTCTTGAAGTATATTGATGAGCGGTTGAATTCTCCGGTAATCGATGATAGGCTTTGGAACCAGGCAAAAGAACGGCTGTCAACCGTGTATTCCGGCAGCAGCTGCCTGCCAAACTGCTTGAAAATGCTGGAGGAATTTGAAAAGGCAAATTCGACGAAGTTCCGCACAGACGTTGGTGAATTTATCAGAGAATCCAACTATGATGACTTTTATGAGGATGATGGGGACACGATCAGCGTTTCCACAATTCACAGGGCGAAAGGGCGTGAATTTCACACAGTCTATTTGTTCTTAAAGAATATAACTGTGCTGAATGATGAGACGCGCCGAAAGCTGTATGTAGCCCTGACGCGGGCGAAAGATTCCTTGTACATCCATTGCAACACCAATTTATTTGACCACGATACTTTGGCCGGTATTGTTCAAAAAACGGATACATCCGCGTATCATGAACCTAATGAAATCCTGATGCAGCTCACCCATAAGGATGTTGTGCTGAACTTCTTCAAGGATAAAAAAGAAGTTATCTTGAATATGCGCAGCGGAGATGCCCTTGCAGTTTCCGGGATTTATCTGACCGCTGAGGTGAACGGCCGGACGATATCAGTTGCGAAATTTTCAAAAGCGTTTCAAGAAAAACTAGACCTGTTGGCATCACAGGGATATCAACCATATACGGCAGCGGTCAGTTATGTTGTTGCGTGGCAGGGAGAAAATGATGAGGAGGAATCCGCAGTCCTTCTCCCAATGCTGAGCTTGCACAAATAATTCGCGCCAGGATGGAGAAAAGACGAATAGATTCCCCCAAGGGCGGCTGCACAGATCAAGAAGCCGAGCGGAATGTTTCTGCCGGTCCTTTCAAGCGTTTTGCGGATATGCGAATGCTGCGGCACACAAAACGCCGGGCATTGTTCAGGCAGCTGAATACGCGGTCAAATAGAACCGATCCGGTTGAAAAGCGGAGTGGCGCCGCTCTCGCTGCGCCACTCCGCTTAAAACTTCATGGTTTCCTGCCAGGGGCCTTTTTGTGCTGTCTGCATCATCTGGGGCAGTTCAGCGCAAAACAGGGATGTTTTTTATTTCCGCGCCTCGTAAATGGGGAACTGGCGGCACAGGGCGTCTACCTCGGAGCGGACCTGATAGCGGCTGCCCTCAAAGTCCCGGGCCACCCGGCCCATCCAGGCGGCGATCTTCACCATCTCCGGCTCCCGGAAGCCCCGGGAGGTGACGGCGGGGGTGCCCACCCGGATGCCGCTGGTGACAAAGGGCTTTTCCGGGTCGTTGGGAATGGCGTTTTTGTTGACGGTGATCTGCACCGCGTCCAGACGGCGCTCAAACTCCTTGCCGGTGATGTGGAAGTTCCGCACGTCCACCAGACACAGGTGGTTGTCCGTGCCGCCGGACACCAGCCGGAAGCCCTGCTTGATGAGCTCCTCGGACAGCGCCCTGGCATTTTTTACCACCTGTTCGCCATAGGCCTTGAACGCCGGCGTCAGCGCCTCACCCAGGCACACGGCCTTGGCGGCGATGATATGCTCCAGCGGGCCGCCCTGGGTGCCGGGGAAGACGGCGGAATTGACCTTTTTATAGATCTCCTCATCATTGCAGAGGATCATGCCGCCCCGGGGGCCCCGGAGGGTCTTGTGGGTGGTGGTGGTCACCACATCGGCGTAGGGAATGGGGGAGTCGTGGACCCCGGCGGCCACCAGGCCCGCGATATGGGCCATGTCCACCATCAGGTATGCGCCCACATCGTCGGCGATCTCCCGGAATCTGGCGAAGTCCAGGCGGCGGGGATAGGCGCTGGCGCCCGCCAGGATCAGCTTGGGCCTGCACGCCCTGGCAGTCTCCAGCACCTTGTCATAGTCGATGACCTCGGTATCATCTTCCACGCCATAGGACACGATATTGAAATATTTGCCCGATATATTCACCGGACTGCCGTGGGACAGGTGGCCGCCGTGGGCAAGGCTCATGCTCAGCACTGTGTCGCCGGGCTGGAGCAGGGCCACAAAGGCTGCCAGATTGGCGTTGGCGCCGGAGTGGGGCTGGACGTTGGCGTATTTGCAGCCGAAGAGCTGGCAGGCCCGCTGGCGGGCGATCTCCTCGGTGACGTCCACGGCATAGCAGCCGCCGTAGTACCGCTTGCCGGGATAGCCCTCGGCGTATTTGTTGGTCAGGCAGGTCCCCATGGTCAGCATGACGGCCTCACTGACGATGTTTTCGGACGCGATCAGTTCAATGTTGCGGCCCTCGCGCTGAAATTCCTCCCGGATGGAAGCGCCCACCTCCGGGTCGTATTGTGCGATGAAATCCATAGCCTGCTGGATCATGGGCAGGGTCTCCTTTCGTGGACAGAAATGTGAATGGTTCTATTGTATACAAAACAGCTGGATCTGACAAGGGACAGGATCACCGAAATCCTGTTGGCAGATCATGCGGCTTTTTGTGGGCTGCTGTTATCCCAGCCGGGCAGGGGTGCCGTCCTCATAGAGGCCCCGCTCCGTCAGCACCCAGGGCACCGGGTAGTCGTGGGGCTCCAGGGGAATCTCCTCCCGGATGAGCTTTTCCCGGCACAGCAGCACGCTGCCGCCCCGGTAGTGGGCCAGGAAGCGGTCGTAATAGCCGCCGCCCTTTCCCAGCCGGCGGCCGGAATGGTCACAGGTGAGGCAGGGCAGGACGGCAAAGTCCACGTCGTCTGTGTGGACGGCGGGCGCATCGCCGGGAGGTTCCAGGATGCCGTAAGCGCCGGGGGACAGCTCCTCCAGGGCCGTGACCTGCCGCGGCTCCATGACGCCGGGAGCCGTGCACAGGGGGACGCAGAGGGCCTTTCCGGCGGCCAGGGCGTCTTTCAGGATGGGAAGGGTATCGATCTCTCCCGCCGTGCCCACGAAGCAGAACACCGTCCCGGCGGCCTGATACTCCGGCATCGCCAGCAGATGGGCGGCGATGGCCCGGGAAGAATCCGCCTTGTAGCGGGCGGAGAGCCGCGCCTCCAATGCGCGGACGGTGCGGCGGAGCTGCTGTTTTTCTGCTTGCTTGTTCATGGCAGGGGATCCTCCTTTTTCTCCGGCTGGGCGGCGCCAAACACGATGGAACGGCCGCCGTATTTGCCCCGGATGCGGTCCATGGCGGCCTCCAGCTTTTCCTGCTTTTCCTTTTTCGGCGCGGCGGAGGCGGTGAACAGGTCCACCTGCTCGTAGGCGTCTCCCTCCTGCACCAGGTGGATGGCGGTGACGGTCAGCGCCCGGATGGGGGCGGGGGGCGTCCACAGCGCGTCCACCAGCTCCATGGCGGCGTCCGTCAGATCCCGGATGAGGTGGGTGGGGGCGGAGAGCTGGCGCTGGCGGGAGCGGTCCCGGAACTGGGGGTCCCGCACCGTCACCTGGATGCCGCCGGCGTACAAGCCCTCCTGCCGCAGCCGGGTGGCCACAGAGTCCGCCAGCACGGCGACGCCGGATTGGACCTGGCTCCGGGTGGTGAGGTTTTGGGGAAAGGTCGTGCCGTTGCCCACGGACTTCACCGGCTCCGCCTCGTACCGGGAGCGCACGGGATCTTTGTCCAGGCCGTTGGCATACTCATAAAGCTGGGTGCCCATCTTGCCCATAAGGCTCTCCAGCATATCGGTCCTGCAGGCGGCCAGCTGTCCGATGGTCTCCACGCCGTACTGCCGCAGCAGCTTCCGGGCGGCGCCGCCCACGTACAGCAGATCCCCCACCGGCAGGGGCCACACGATCTCCCGCCAGTTTTCCCGGGAAATGACCGTGGTGGCGTCGGGCTTTTTATAGTCGCTGCCCAGCTTGGCGAAGACCTTGTTGAAGCTGACGCCCACGGAGAGGGTCAGCCCCAGCTCCCGGCGCAGGCGCTCCCGCAGGGCGTCCGCCAGAAGCCGGGCGTTCCCGCCGAAGAGATGGAGGGTGTGGGTCACGTCCAGCCAGCTCTCGTCGATGCCGAAGGGCTCCACCAGGTCGGTGTACTGGTCGTAAATGGCGTTGACCCGTTTGGAGTATTCCCGGTACAGCTCATGGTGGGGCGGCAGCAGCACCAGGTCCGGGCACTTCTTTTTGGCCTGCCAGATGGTCTCCGCCGTCTGGACGCCGAAGCGCTTGGCGGGCTCGTTCTTGGCCAGGATGATGCCGTGGCGGGAGGAGGGATCGCCGCAGACGGCCATGGGGAAGTCCCGCAGATCCGGGCGGCTCAACAGCTCCACCGAGGCGTAAAAGCAGTTCAGGTCACAGTGCAGGATCACGCGGTCCATGAGATCCCTCCTTTTCGGATGATTTGGCAGAGACTATCATAGCACATCTGTTCGCATTTGAAAAGAGAGAAAGCGGCGTGCCGGGATTTGGCACGCCGCTTCTCTGAAAGTAAACCGGTATGAAGAACTCAGATAATGCCCATCAGTACCAGGGTCAGCACCACGAAGGTAGCCAGCAAGGCCAGGGAGAACAGCAGGAAGCCGGCATTGAGCCTGCTGCTGCTCTTGGCGGGGGCCTGGCTCTCCGGTACCAGCCGGGCCTTCCGCAGGGCGGTGACCACGGGCTTGTAGAGCACCAGGATCACAGCCATGTTCAGCCCGCCCTTGACAAAGTTGAAGGGCAGGAAGACGGTGGGCAGCATAGCGGCCACCGTTTCACGGGGCATGCCCATGTAGAGGGGGGTGATGAGGTAATTCCACAGCAGCATCACAGCCGTCAGGCAGATCACGCCCAGGGCCAGACCCAGGACAGCACCCTTTTTGGTGTGCAGCTTCTTATAGACAAAGGCGGCGGTGCAGCAGAAGGCGCAGGTGGCCAGCGCGTTCATGATGCAGCCGTAGATGCCGGTGTCGCTGACGGTGAACATCTCCACCAGGGCCACGACGATGGCAATGACGGCGGCGGACAGGGGGCCGAAGACGAAGCCGCCGATGCAGATGATGGTGTCCTTCAAGTCCATCTGGAGGAAGCCCAGCACCTGGGGCAGCATCTTGCTGAGGAGCATCACCACATAAGCGATGGCGGTCAGCATGGCCAGAGAGGTGACGGTTTCCACATTGTTCCTGGGCTGGGCGGCGGTGACGACAGTGAGATGGGGTTCAGACATAAAAATACACTCCTTTGTTTTGTTTGAAAACACCCTGGATCCTTTGACTTCTCCAAGGTGAACAAACAACAAAGAAGCGCGTTAAAAACGCGCGGCTCTGCCGCACTCATCTTCTTCCATCCCGACTATACGGTTGGTCCCGGAGTTCCACCGGGTCAGCGGATACCTTCCGGCATCCGGTCGCGGACTTTACCGCCAGTGGGGAATCACACCCCGCCCTGAAGACAAAGTATTCAGTTGCTCTCTTGCGGATAGTATACGACAGTCCCGCTGGAAATGCAACCCCTTTTTTTGATTTTGCCCCGGCGGGCCCCGCCGGGAGGGGATCCCTGAAAAAGGCCTTTACAAATACAAACAGATGTTCTATACTAAAGGCATCACATGGAAGGGGGCGATGGTATGCGGGCCAGACAGGAATCCTGCTGCTTCACCGGCCACCGGCCCGCCAAGCTGCCGTGGCGGTACAATGAGGAGGACGGGCGGTGCCTCGCCCTGAAGCGCCGGATCGCGGACGCGGTGGAGGCCGCCTATGACCAGGGATACCGCCATTTTCTCTGCGGCATGGCCCAGGGCTGCGACCTGTATTTCTGCGAGTGCGTGCTGGCCCTGCGGGAGCGGCGCCCGGACGTGACGGTGGAGGCCGCCATTCCCTGCCCCACCCAGGCCGACGGCTGGCCCGCCGCCCTGCGGGAGCGGTACGACCGCCTTGTGGCGGCCTGCGATTTTGAGACCCTGGTTTCCGCCCGGTACAGCTCCAGCTGTATGCAGCGGCGGGACCGCTACATGGTGGACCACGCGTCGCTGCTGATCGCCGCCTTCGACGGCTCTCCCGGCGGCACCCGGTACACCGTGGAGTATGCCATGCGCCGGGGCGTTTCCGTGGTGGATCTGGCGGTCTCTGATTTTACCGGGCCTTAACACATTTTTGATTGCGCTTTTGATCTGACGCAGGGTATACTATGCCTGAAAAGGCGGTGAGGGCATGGATATCACACCATTTATGCGGCGGTTGGAGGATCTGGGATTTGAGAATGAGATCCTGGCCCGGGCCATTGCGGAAGCCGGGGCGGACCGGCGGGCCTATACGGCGCTGTGTCAGGCGGTGGAGCAGGGGAGCATGCCGCCGGCAGAGGCTGTCCATGCGTTAAAAAACGGGCGTCTGCCCGGATACTGAAAAGCGGCTCGCAGAGCCGCTTTTTGCTGCGTTTGGGGCAAAACTGCCGCCGCAACCTGAGGTTGCGGAAGTTCCCGGCCCGGTTGCTGGACACCGGGCGGCGGATTTGCTATCATAGAGATACCCTCAGTGGACAAAGGGCAACACGCCTGCCAGCGGCCAAAATCAACGCTGGCGGCGTCATCGTCCTTGGCGGGCGTCAGCCCGCCTGCGTCCTCTTCCTTGCCAGCCCTGATTTTTTCTCGCTGGCAGGTCCTTCGGAGTTTTTCGGGAGCAGATTGGGCAGCTGGCAAGGCAGACGAGGCCGCCGGGCTGGCTTGGCATCATACCGCCAAGTCTGCCGAGGCCCGTTCCCTTGGGCCGAGGCTGCCGCCCGGCAACGAGGATAACGCCGCCAGATGCTCAAGATGTCCCGAAAAACCGCGTTGCCCTTTGTCCGCTGAGGGTACCAAACATAAAGGAGAGAACCCATGACATTTGGAGAAAAGCTCCAGGGGCTGCGGCAGAGAGCGGAGATGAGCCAGGACGCCCTTGCGGAAAAACTGAACGTCAGCCGTCAGGCCGTCAGCCGCTGGGAGCGGGATGAGACCATGCCGGAGACGGACAAGGTGGTGGCCCTGGCGGAGCTGTTCGGCGTGACCACGGACTATTTGCTGCGGGAGCGGACGGGGGAGAGGCGGGAGCCATGTACAAAAGAGACTGGCCGGGAACAGAGGGAGGGGTTCTTTCAGAAGCGTTTGGGGAAGCTGGCCCGGATACTGGGATGGACGGCGGTGATCTGGGGCGCACTGGATCTGCTGTATCTGGTGTTGACGGGAGATTTGGGGGAGATTTTCCGGTATGCCCCGGGGCTGCTTTTGCGGGCTTTTCTCTATCCAACGCTGCTGGCGGTATTGAAAATTACCGCAGGGATCGTTCTGATCCGCTTTGGAAACCAGTATGAACAGGACAAAAAGGAGCGCCGGTAGAACCGGCGCTCCTTTTGCATATGGGAAATCAATAGCACTTGCGATAGATGGCCTCTTCGCTCTCCAGATCGAAGGGATAGTAGGCGTTGGTCATCAGGCGCTGCTGGTTGGCCTCGACAGACAGGGGGAAAGCCTTGAAGTCGGCCTCGGTGAAGCCGCAGTCCCTCAGGGGGCGCAGGGGCAGGATGCGCTGCAGCAGGGCGTTCAGCTCGGGGATGGCATTCTTGGCCTCGCAGCCCAGGATGCTGGCGATCAGCTCCTTGAACTTCATGATCTCGCCGTCGGGGTCGTGCTCGTCATAGTAGTCCAGGATGGCGCCGAAGAGCATGTAGTTGCTCTCGCCGTGGGGCACATGATAGGTGCCGCCCAGAGGGAAGCTCATGCCGTGGACAGGGCCGCAGCCGGCCTTCAGGAAGGCGATGCCGGCGTAGAAGGAGGCGGTGACGAACTGATCCATATACTCGAACCGGGCGTCCTGGCCCTTCTCGTCCAGCAGCTTGAAGCCCTTCAGGATCATGTCCATGGCCTTCTCGCTGAAGAGCTCACTGGTGGTGGTCTTGCGGTGGGGGCTCAGGAAGGACTCGGTGGCGTGCACCAGGGCGTCGATGGCGGAGCAGGCGAAGGGCTTGTAGGGCAGGGTCCGCAGCAGCTCGGGGATCAGGCACACCTTGTTGGGGATGATGTCGTCGGACACCAGGCCCAGCTTGGTCTCGCCGCCGGTCAGCACGCCGTCCTTCTCGTCCTTGACGATGGCCACGGAGATGTTGGTGCACTCAGAGCCGGTGCCGCAGGTGGTGGGGATGGCGATAACGTCCTTCTCATGCACCACGGGGAAGCGCTTGAAGTACAGGTTGTGGACCGTGTCGGGGCGCTGGCAGCCCAGCAGCTTGCACAGGTCCATGATGGCGCCGCCGCCCACGGCGATGACGCGGTCATAGCTGTCGTAGGGGATGGCGTCGTACATGGTCTGGATCATGGCCTCGGAGGGCTCGCCGGCGCCGAACTTCTCCTGGAAGACGAACTGGCACTTCAGGCCCAGCTCCTCCATGAAGGGCTTGTAGATGAACTCATTGGTCAGCACCACGTCCCGGTCGTTCAGCTTGAATTCCTCCGCCATCTGGGCGAAGGTCTGGAACTTGTACACGGTGGGAGCGAAGATGATCTCGCGCTTATCGGCCATCAGAGAGGCGGAAAATGCGTCCATTGCTTTAGCCATTGGAATCAACTCTCCTTTGCATAAAATATAAAGTATTTTGACACCGCCCCGGCTTCCGCCGGGGCGGCAGTCAACGGATTTACTTGCGGGCCACGGCCTTCTTCACGGCCGCGACGATGTTGGCGGCGCGGAGGCCGTACTCGTCCATCAGGAAGTCCTGGGGACCCACCTGGCCGAACTGATCCTGCACGCCCACGAACTCCTGGACAGTGGGGCGGTTCTTGGCCAGGCAGTTGGCAACCACACTGCCCAGGCCGCAGGTGACGTTGTGGTTCTCGGCGGTGACAATGGCGCCGGTCTCCTTGGCGGCCTTGAGGACCAGCTCCTCGTCCAGGGGCTTCCAGGTGAACATGTCGATGACCCGGACGGAAATGCCCTCGGCCTGCAGAGCCTCATAGGCCTTCAGGGACTCGTCCACCATGATGCCGGAGGTGATGATGGTGGCAGCGTCGTTCTCGCTCTCGTGCAGGACGACGCCCTTGCCGATCTCGAACTCGGAGCCCTCGCCGTAGACCTGGATGATGCCCTTGCGGACAAAGCGGGTGAAGGTCACGCCCTTCTTGATGGAGGGCAGCTGGCGGGTGATGCTGGCCAGCTGATCGTAGTCGGCGGGGTCCAGCACGGTGGTCTCGGGGATGCTCAGGTACATGCCGGCATCCTCCAGAGGCATATGGGTGCCGCCGTTGAAAGCGGCGGTGACGCCGGCGTCGGAGGCCAGGACATGGACGGTCAGGCCGGCGTAGGCGGCGGACATGTAGATCTGGTCATAGCAGCGGCGGGAGGAGAAGGTGCCGAAGGAGTGGAAGAACACGGTCTTGCCGGTGGCGGCGAGGCCGGCGGCCACGCCGGCGGCGTTGCCCTCGGCGATACCGGCCTCGAAGGCCCGGTCGGGATAGTTCTTGCGCAGCATCTTGGTGTTGATGCAGCCCATCAGGTCGCAGTCCACATAGCAGATGGACTTATCCTCCGCCATCATCTCGTTCAGGGTCAGAGCGAGAGCGTCGCGGCAGGCGCGGGAATCTTTCTTGTGCTCACCAATCAGTTTCACGTTCATTGCTCGTACCCTCCCTTAAGCGTTCTTGGCATCTTCCAGAGCCTTTTCAGCGGCGGCCAGAGCCTCGGCCCACTGTTCTTCGTTGGGCTGAGAGGAGTGGTCGTGCTTGGGCTCGGCGAAGGTAGCGCCCTTGCCCTTGCAGGTGTCCAGCACGATGCAGCTGGGCACGCCCTTCTTGGCATAGGCGTTCTGGATGGCGTTGTAGATGGCGGTCACGTCATGGCCGTCGATCTCCTGGGTGTACAGGCCGAAGGCCTCGGCCTTCTTGGCCAGGTCGCTGTGGGCCAGGATGTCGTCGGTGGGGCCGTCCAGCTGATAGCCGTTCTTGTCGATGAAGAAGATCAGGTTGTCCAGCTTGTGGGCGTAGGCGAAGTGGAACGCCTCCCAGACCTGGCCCTCATCGGCCTCGCCGTCGCCCACCACGCAGAAGACATGGCTGTCACGGCCGTCGATCTTGTTGCCCAGGGCCGCGCCGGTGGCGGTGGAGGTGCCCTGGCCCAGGGAGCCGGTGGTCAGGTCCACGCCGGGGGTCAGCTTGCGGTCCGTGTGGCTGGGGAACTTGGTGTGGGGATGGTTCAGGGTATAGGCGTCCTCCATGGGATAGAAGCCCATCAGGCCGTAAGTGGCGTAAGCCACGGGGCCCGCGTGGCCCTTGGACAGGACCAGCCAGTCGCGGTCCTCCCAGCGGGGATTCTTGGGATCGAACTTCATGACCTCTCCATACAGAACGGCCATCAGATCGGCCAGGTCCATGGAGCCGCCCACATGGCCGAAGCCCCGGGAGTGGATGACCTTCAGGGTCTCCAGCCGGATCTCGGCCGCCAGAACTTTGCATTTCTTCTCGTTCATGGGTGTTGCTTCCTTTCCTTTTTTAATTAAGCGCCGGACGCCGAAAAGGGCGGAGCGCTGAATTACAGATATGATTGGAATTCGTCCATGCGGACGGGCCGCCGCTCCCTGGCGGAGCGGGTGCAGGCCATGGCCAGCAGCGTGGCCTTTTGGGCGTCTTCCGCGCCCACGGGGACCGGGTAATCGTTTTCCACAGCGTCAACAAATTGCCGCACTTCCTCCTGGAAGGCGGGCAGATAGCGCTCTAAAAAGAACCAGAGGGGCCTTTCCGCCGTGACGCCTCCGGCGGTGGAGAGCACAGCGGTGGACGGCGTGTCGTTGCCGATGGAGACACAGCCGCGGGAGCCGAAGATCTCCGCCCGCTGGTCATAGCCGTAGACCGCCTGACGGGAGTTGTCGATCAGCGCCAGCGCGCCGCTTTCAAGACGCAGCACAACGGCCGCGGTGTCGATATCCCCGGCCCGGCCGATGGCCTCGTCCACCAGGACGCTGCCCGCGGCGTACACCTCCTCCACCTCGCTGCCGGAGAGGAAGCGCACCATATCCAGATCATGGACCGTCATGTCCAGAAACAGCCCGCCGGAGGACGGGATGAATTTGGGCGCCGGCGGTTCGGAATCCCGGGAGCAGATCTTCACCACCTGGACCTGACCGATCCTCCCCTCGGCAACGGCGCGGCGGAGGGCCTGGAAGTTGTGGTCAAACCGGCGGTTGAATCCCACTTGATATTTTAAACCAGAAACCGCCGCTTCGTCAATGACAGTTTGTATTTTAACAAGCCCCAGATCCACGGGTTTTTCACAGAACACATGCTTTCCCGCCCGCAGGGCCTCCACGGAGATATCCGCGTGAGTGCTGGTGGGGGAGCAGATCAGCACCGCGTCGATGCGGGAATCCCGCAGCAGGGCGCGGTGATCCTGAGTGAGGATCTCCGCGCCCGCGCTGCGGGCAAGCTGTTCGATCTCTTCGGTGATGTGCGGGGCGGCGATGCCCCGGATGTGAGCGCCCGGGACGCCGGAGAGGATACCGCGGATGTGGACCCGGCCGATCCGTCCCACACCAATGATACCAAGCTGCAGCATAGCGGCCTCCTTGCGCAGTCAGAGACTTACATTATTCGTACTGGGTGCCCGCGCCGTCCACCATGGCGTCATAGGCACGCTTGACCTTGTCGTAGTTCTTGTCGCGGTCCAGCACCACGCCGCGGCCCACGCCGTCCACGATGCGGCCCACGCCGATGGCATCCAGCCTGGCGTCCGTCTCGGCCAGCAGGGCGGGGGCGGAGCCGGGCTCGGTGGAGCGGCCGTCGAAGATGATGTGCAGATACACACGGTCCAGGCCGTTGTCCCGGGCCATCTCGCAGATGTTCAGGGGGTAGTCGATGCAGCCGTGGGAGGACTTGTAGGTCAGGTAGGCCAGCAGATGCAGGCTGGTGCCGTTGCGCTTGGCGTGCTCGATGGCCTCCAGGAAGATGGGGTTCTGCTTGAAGCTGCCGTCCTTCACGGCGGCGTCCAGGCGGACGTCATCCTGCATCACGCAGCGGCCGGCGCCCAGGTTGGAGTGGCCGGCCTCGGAGTTGCCGGCCTTGCCGGCGCCCAGGCCCACATACTCGCCGGAGGCGTGGAGCTTGGACCAGGACTGGTTGGCCAGCAGAGAATCCCAGTAGGGGGTGTCCGCCACGTGGATGGCGTCGCCCTCGTCGCCGGTGCCCAGGCCCCAGCCGTCGCAGATGATGAGGAGCATCTTGCGGTCCTTGCCCCAGTCCTTGCCCTCGCACAGGGAGTGGCCGGACATCTCGGCGGGCTGGGGGATGCCCAGAACGTCCAGCACGGTGGGAGACACGTCGCCCAGGGAGCCGTCCCGCAGGGTGATGGGGCTGGGATCGGCGGGGTCGATCATGATAAAGGGCACCAGGTTGGTGGTGTGGGCGCCGTCGGGCTTGCCGGCGGCGGTGTACAGCTTCTCAATATTGCCGTGGTCGGCGGTGATGGCCACCACATAGCCCTTGGACAGCGCGTCGTTGACCACCACGTCCAGATAGTGGCTGACATGGCCGCAGGCCTCGATCTTGGCGGCGGTGTTCTGGGTGTGGCCGATGACGTCGCCGTTGGCGAAGTTGGTGACGATGAAGTCGTACTTGCCCAGGGCCTCGGTCAGCTTCTCCGCCACGGTGGGCAGGGACAGCTCGGGCTTCTGGTCGAAGTCGATGCCCTTGGGGGAGGGGATGCACAGATCGTCCTCGCCGGGGAAGGGGTTGTTCTCGCCGCCGTTGAAGAAGAAGGTCACATGGGCGAACTTCTCGCTCTCGGCACAGTGGAACTGGCTCTTGCCGGCCTCGGAGAGCACCTGGGCCAGGGGCTTCACCACCTTGGCGGGGGCGAAGGCGATGGGCAGATTCTTGAACTTGTCGTGGTACATGGTCATGATGACGAAGTCCAGATCGTTGAGCTTGCGGCGCTCCACCTTGTCAAAGCCCTCTTCGGTGAACATCTCGGTCAGCTCGATCTCCCGCTCGCCCCGGCGGCAGCAGAAGATGGCGGCGTCGCCGTCGGAGATCTTGCCCACGGGCTTGCCGTCCTCCACCAGGACCATGGGCTCCAGGTGGTAGTCGTCCTGCCCCAGTTCGTATGCTCTCTTGACGGCTTCGGCCAGCTGGGCGCCGCCGCGCTTGATATCAGACATAGAAAATACCTCCTAATAAATTGATAATGGACAATGGACAATTGACAATTTGGAAGATGGACGATGGGCTTTCAGCGGCTGCCGCATTGTCCATTATCCATTGTCAATTGTCAATTGGATGTCACTGCCCGTCGTCGGGGGCGGTCAGCTTATCGACAGCCACCTGGCCCCGGGCGGGGAAGATGTCCAGCAGCTGGGGGAAGGTGTAGACCTTGGCGTCGGGCATGTTCTCCTCGGTAAGCTTCAGGGGCTTGTTTTTGTTGTACTGCACGGCCACGGTCATGCCGAAGTCGCAGGCCTTGGCGCCCACGATGTCACGGTTCAGGTTGTCGCCCACGTAGCAGCAGTTCTGAGGCAGAGCGCCCACCTCTTCCATGGCGTAGTAGTAGATGGCGGGGCCGGGCTTGCGGACGTAGGTGATGGAGGACTGCTGCACGGTCTTGAAGTAGGGCCGCAGGCCGTCGTTGTCCAGCCACTCGTCCACCTCCCGCTTGCCCACCAAATCACTGATGATGCCCAGGGTGTAGCCCCTGGCGCACAGTTCCTTGACGGTCTCGGCGCCGCCGGCCACCACGGTGCGGCGGCCCTTGGTCTGGCGGTACTGATAGGTCAGCTCGGCGGCGTTCTTCAGGATCAGCTCCTGGTCCATGTCATAGGCCAGCCAGCGGGTCCACAGGACCTCTTCGGGAGCCTCGCACATAAATTTCAGCGCCCATTCGCGGTACTTGTCATAGCGCTTGTCGATGACCTCGTCAAACCACTTGTTGGCATCGTCGGTTTCCACGCCGCAGAGCTGGGCGATCTTGGCCCGGGCGGCGGAGAGATAGGCGGGGTCCTCGTCAATGACGCGGAAGGTGCCGCCCAGATCCAGGAAAATGAAGCGGATGTCGGTGTTCATTCCCTATTGGCCTCCTTATGTAACTTGAATATATGTCTGTTGGGGTCCCCGCGAAAACCCGGTTGCGCGGGGAGCGGAAGAAGTGACGGAACGACGTGAAGCCTGCCCAGAGGGCGGGCTTCACAGAGCGCGGTCAGTTTTGAGAAAGGGGCGGCAGCAGGTCCAGGATCTCCCGGAAGTCCTGAATAACAGCGTCGGGGCGGGTTTCCTCGGTGAACTCCACGGGGTGCTTCTTCTCCGGGGAGGAGAAGATGATGTTGCAGCCCACGCCGGCCTTCTTGGCGCCGGGGATGTCCCGCTTGATGTTGTCGGCCACGGACACGCAGTCCGCCAGCTCCACGCCCATCTCCTTGGCGCACAGCTGATAGATCTCGCCGCAGGGCTTGCGCATATGGCACACAGAGGAGAGGACGACGGAATCGAAGTATTTGTCCAGGCCGTCCTCCTCCAGCCAGTCGGGGACCTCGTTTTCGCCGATCAGGTTGGAGATGATGCCCAGGCGGTAGCCCCGCTCGTGGAGGCCCTTGATGACCTCCACGCCGCCGTCCACGACGACGCGGCGGCCCTTGCACTGGCGGTACTGGAAGCTCAGCTCATGGCAGACCTGCCTGATGCGGGCCGGATCGTAGTCGGGCAGCAGCCACTTGCACCACAGTTCCTCGTCGCCGGACTCCTTGTTCTCGCCCAGGGCCCACTTGCGGTAGGGCTCATAGCGCGCCTCGATCATCTGGTAAAATTCCTCATAGGGAACAGGAGAGCCTGCGATCTCCGCCATCTTCCGGCGGGCGTGCTTCATATAAGGCTCCTCTAACAGGGCGATGCGCAGAGTGCCGCCCAGGTCAAAGAATACCGCCTTATAACGCTTGTTCTGGTCCATGGATCAAACGGCCTCCTTCTTTTAATTCAGCGCGGGGAAGATGTCCAGCAGCTCGGACAGGGAAGTGATGACGTGGTCGGGGGTGAACTCCTTGCCGGTGGCGTGCTCCATATTCAAGGTGTCCGGCTCGTCAATGCGGATCATCATGCCGAAGCCGGCGGCCTGGGTGCCCTCCACGTCCCGCACCGGGTTGTCGCCGACGTAGGCGCAGTTGGCCTCCGGGGTGCCGATGCAGCGGCAGGCCAGATGATAGATGTCGGGATCGGGCTTGCGCAGGCGGACCTTGGAGGACAGGATGGTGGTCTTGAAGCACTGGGCCACACCGTCGGCGGCCATCCAGTCGGGGATCTCCGTCTCGGTGACGGTGTTGGCGATGATGCCCAGGGTATAGCCCCGGGCGCACAGCTCCTTCAAGGTGGCCACGGCGTCGGGACGGGCCACGCGGCGGCCGTCGTGGTCGCGCCACAGGCGGGTCAGGCGGGCGGCGTTGGCAAAGATCATGTTGGGCTCATAGTCGGGCAGCATGTACTGGGTCCACAGCTCGCCCTCGGAGGCGTCCAGCAAAGTGGTCTTGGACAGCTTGCGGTACTTCTTCCACCGCTCCTCCAGCTTGGCGAACAGCTCGTCGTGGCTCTCCTTGGTCTGGATCAGCTCCATCAGGCCGGCCTCGGCCTGATCGATGAACGCCTGGTCCTTCACCACCACGCGCAGGGTGTTGCCAACGTCAAAGAAAATGGTTTTGATCTCGGGGGCCATAGTAAAATTCCTCCTTGTTCTATCTTCAATTTATTTTGGTTGATTATAGGAACGGATGATTCCGGGGATCTCGCTGAGATCGTCGATCAGGACGTCCGGCGCCAGGCCGGTGCCGGCAAAGGCGGTGTCCCGGTGGGCGATGGAGGGGTTTCGGATCTGGATGCTGAGGGCCACTCCGGCGTTCCGGCAGCCCAGGACATCCCGGGAGAGGGTGTCGCCCACATAGGCCATCTCCCGGCAGGGAACGCCGCATTGGGCGGCAGCCAGTTCAAAGATGGCGGGGTCGGGCTTGCGGATGCCCGCGGAGGCCGAAATGACCAGGCAGGACATGTACTGCGCGATGCCGTAGTCCTCCGCCAGCCGGGGGACAAAGGAGGTGGAGATCATGTTGCTGATGATGCCCTGGACCATCCCCATCTCATGCAGGGTCTCAATGGTCTGGCGCATATGGGGCCTGGGCACGTTTTTCACCCGGGTGGCGTCGTACATCCAGGACAGCTCCTCGGCAATGGGGGCCAGGAGTTCCTCGCCGATCTGGAAGTCCTTTAAATAAAACTCGCTCCAGATACGGGGACTGGGAAGCTCGACGCGGGATTCCTCCGACCAGTGCTTGTAGGCCTCGGCGTTTTCGTGGAGCAGGGGCGTCAGCGCCGCCGCGCCGATGGGAAGGGCGACGCCGTGGGCAGACAGGATATCCAGCAGCCGCTGGGAGAAGCGGTCGGCCATCTCCTGGTCGTGATGGACCTCGTGGAGCGTGCCGCCGACGTCGAAAAGGACTGCGCGGATCATAAACGTTCCTCCTTTCCGGGAGCTGCGGCGATCCGCCGGAAAAGAGCTCCCCTATACAGATTGTAAACGTTTGCGACCTTTTACAGGTTTTATTCTAAATAAGCGGGGGTGGTTTGTCAATATGCCAAATGCCAAAGACTGAGCGAAATTTTCGTTTTTCTGCCCAAAAGCATGAAAAACTGAGAATGTTATTGACATTGAACTGAAAATCATATATTCTTTTATCGTACAGTCGTAGGGCCGTGCCGCGGCCGCCGACTGTAAAAAATAAACCGGAAACGTTTACGATTTTCTGCTTCGCAGAGAGGATGATACGATATGAAAAGTGTGACCTTGAAGGATGTGGCCAAGGCGGCCGGCGTCTCCTATGCCACGGTTTCCCGGGCTTTATCCGGCAGCCCCCAGATCGGCAGCGATACCCGGGAGCGCATCATCAAGCTCTGCGACGAGATGGGCTATACCACCAATTACGTGGCCCGCTCCATGGTCATGAAGAAGACGGACCTCATCGGCCTGGTGGTCCCCTCCATCGACAACCAGTTTATGTCGGAACTGGCCTATTACGCGGAGATGAGCGCCCGGGCCCACGGCTACAACATCATGCTGTGCAACTCCGGCCCCGACCTGAAGCAGGAGAAGACCGTGGTCAAGCTGCTGCTGGGCCGCCAGGTGGACGGCATCCTCATCGTGCCCCAGAGCCCCAAGACCTATGAGAATATCCGGGCCTACACCGACCAGGTGCCCACGGTGTTCCTCAGTGAGAACCTGCGGGACCAGCCCCAGAGCTATGTGGCGGCGGACAACAGCCGCGGCACCTACATCGGCACCAAATACCTCTATGAGCTGGGCCACCGGGATATTCTGTACTTCGGCCGCCGCCACACCACCACCCACCAGCTCCGGGCGGAGGGGTATATGAAGGCCTGCCAGGAGCTGGGGCTCCAGCAGCGGTTCTTCAACAGCGAGTTTTCCCGCTCCTCCGTGAACAACGGCTATGAGCTGGCAAAGGAGCTGTTCTCCAAGCCCATCGATTACTCCGCCATCTTTGCCTCCACGGACTCCAACGCCCTGGGCCTGCTGAAGGCGGCGGACGAGCTGCGCATCGACGTTCCCGGCCGCCTGAGCCTGATCGGCTTCGACAACATTCCCTCCACGGCCCTGCCCCGCATCGAGCTGACCACCATCGAACAGCCCAAGCGGGAGATGGCGGTCCAGGCGGTGGACATGCTGCGGGACAAGATCGAAAACGGCACCCAGGGCTATGTCCATCAGATCCTGATGCCCAGCCTGATCAAGCGCAGCACCTGCCGGGCGCTGGAGTGAGGGCGGAACGTCCATATTAAAAAACAGGATACCCGGCCCTGGGCCGGGTTCCTGTCATGAAAAGGGAGTAGAGACGACATGAACGGCTATTTGTACGATCCCCATACCCACACCGCGGAGACCAGCAGGTGCGGCCACCTGCCCGCCGCCGAGGTGGTGGACCGCTATGTGGCAAAGGGCTTTACCGGCCTGGTGGTGACGGATCACCTCCACCCGGAGTACCTGTCCCGCATCGACACCCAGCACAACTGGGACGCGGTGATGGATCACTATCTCTCCGGCTACCACGCCTCCAAGAAGCGGGGCGACGAGGTGGGCTTCGACGTGATCCTGGGCGCGGAGTTCCGCTTCCCCGAGAACGACAACGACTATCTGGTCTACGGCATCGACGAGCAGTGGCTCCGCTCCCACCCCTACGCCTGCTGCATGAGCGCTCAGGAATTCTTTGCGAAGTTCCACGATGAGGTGCTCATCATCCACGCCCATCCCTACCGGGACGGCAACACCACCGTGTTTGAGGACGCCGTCCACGGCTCCGAGATCATCAACAGCAACCCCCGCCACAAAAACCACTCCGATCTGGCCCTGGACCTGTGCCGCCGCCATCCCGGTTTTTACCGCCTGGCCGGGTCCGACACCCACCAGGCCGGGGACGAGGCCCGGGCGGGCGTCATCCTGCCTGAGCGGGTGGGAGACTCCTATGCCTATAAGCACATGATCGAAACGCTCCAATTCCAGCTGTGGAGCCCTGAATTCCAGTCCTATGTGGACGCGGATGAAAAGATGCGAAAGGAAGGCAAGTAAGTATGAGTCAGCAGTTTGATTCCCTCATCATCGGCGAGGTGGCCCAGGACACCAATGTGGACTACGACGGCACCACCATCCAGGCCGTGGGCGGCGCGGTGTACTACTCCGGCTTCGCCGCCGCCAACATGGGCCACAAGATCGCGGTGCTGCCCAAGGCGGACACCACGAAGATCGATATGGCGGCCGCCTTCGCGGACGCGCCCAACGTCACCGTGTTCCCCCTGCACAGCAAGACCTCCTTTGTCACCAAGAACGTGTACCACACTCCCGACCGGGAGCGCCGCACCTCCACGGTGGACAGCGTCATCGAGCCCTACAAGACCTCCGAGGTCCCGGAGATCGACGCCAAGATCTGGCACCTGGCCGGTCTGGTGGGCGGCGACATCACCGATGAGATGATCCCCTTCGCCGCCAAGCACGCCATGGTGGCCATCGATGTGCAGACCATGCTGCGCTGCGTGGAAAACGGCGGCATGGTGTACCACGACTGGGCGGCGAAGAAGGAGATGCTGCCCTACGTCCGCTTCCTGAAGACCGACGCCGCCGAGGCGGAGATCCTCACCGGCACCGATGACCGGGCCGCCGCCGCCAGGATGCTGTACGACTGGGGCGCCAAGGAGATCCTCATTACCCACAACACCGAGGTCCTGGTGTATGACGGCAGGGAGATCTATACCTGCCCCATCAAGTCCCGGAACATGTCCGGCCGCACCGGCCGGGGCGACACCACCTTCGCCGGTTACATCAACGAGCGCCTGACCAAGGACATCCCCACCGCCCTCCAGACCGCCACCGCGCTGGTCTCTCTGAAGATGGAGACCCCCGGCCCCTTCATGGGCACCCGGGCCGATGTGGAGAATTACATCAAGGAATTCTATTAAGATCCGGCTATATCGGAAAAGCGCCGCGAAAGCGGCGCTTACAGCTTGTCGAAAAACCTCTGTTTGGAGAAAAAGCGTTCCGTTTCGCAGGGGGAGTACGAGGGGG